>Ga0213866_10000719_pt1 | contig 25893 bp, 13 predicted proteins | sample PICome_11_FD_160079 | JGI IMG/M metagenome (GOLD analysis project Ga0213866, IMG submission 160079) | Coastal seawater microbial communities near Pivers Island, North Carolina, United States - PICO284 | ecosystem: Environmental > Aquatic > Marine > Coastal | place: USA: North Carolina...
AATCGAAAATCAAAAAGAGGAGTTCCTAATTAGACGTGCTGATGGCACTGCTGTTGTAGCAGTCCCAGCAGGTGAAGAATATAATTATCTTTGGGATCATAACGACGCATCATGATTGAATCAATACTAAAAAATGAACTCTACATGGGTTACATCTTTGGTATCATGATTATTGGTGGATTTATCCGTGAATATCATGTGCTAGAAGATGTTTATTCCCTTGCTAAAAAATATGTAAAAGATAATCGTTTGATTATTCTGATTACATCACTCCTTGGTGGTGTGCTACCTATCCCTGGACGTGTTGCTCTGTCAGCACCACTCCTAGATGCTATTGCACCACCAGACAAAAAGAAGCGTAGTGCCTATGGCATTATTGATTATCTTTCTACTCACCACTACTACTGGTGGTCTCCTCTTGAGAAAACTGTAGTCCTTCCGATGGCAGTTCTTGGAGTATCTTACTCAACATTCCTTGGAATGATTTGGATTCCTCTAGCGATCACTCTTGGATATACTTTCTGGTATATCTTCAGCAAGATTGACCCAGACCGCGTTGATGTTCTCGCTAATGTTCGTGAATTCAATGCTCTTCGTGCCTTCAAAGGTTGGGCACCTATGATCGCCACGGTGATCTTCCTGCTGAGCTCTGGTAAGGATGGAGCAATCTTCTTCTTCCCTTGGTTTGCTGCTATGGCAATCTACTATAGTATCCTCTGTAAAGATTGGAAGTGGGGTCGTTGGTTGGATGGTAAGTTCGCTATCGTGGCAACCATTGTTCTTGCTCTTGGTGGTGTAGTTGAGTTACTCAATGCTCCTGTAAAGGAATATCTAAGTGCTGCTACTCCAGAAACACTTATTCCTGTTTCTATTGTTGCTGCTGTTGCTGCTTGGGTTATGGGATCTTCTGGTAAGTATGCTGGTATGGCATCTTTGCTCACTAAGATCTTCGGTCCTCAGTATCTCGTATGGTTTCTCTGTACCGAGTATGCTGGTTACCTTCTGTCCCCCGCTCATAAGTGTTTGATGATCGGTCAGCAGTATTTCGGCACACCCATAAGGAAGTATTATAAGGTAATCGGTGGATTGTGTGCTATACTAGTAGGGTACGCAGGACTGGTAACCTTCCTTCTATGACCAAACCCACTGTCATCCTTGAACGCTCCCCTTATCGTTATGTCCAGTGTGGTCTCCTAGAGATCAATGGCAAACCTGACTACCGTATCCAAAAGTTCAACGAATGGACCAAGCGTTATACAGACATGTATTTGCTTGATAACCAGATGCAACTTGATGTATGCTTAGAAGATCCTGAATATACTAAGTGGTTAGATCCTGACCCTGAGGTTGGTGCTTACCGCAAGTTTGACTAGTCTCGGGATGACTCTAAAAGCGCCCTGGTCGGGATGGTCTTTTGACCCCTGGGTTTCTTACTTCCTAAAAGTAAGTGGTGCGGATGGGAATACTCCCGCCTGGTTTCTTGCTTCCAGTTAAAGAGCAAGTGGTGGATCCAAATGACCCCTTCCGTGTGGTTGATTTCCTGTTTCTCAACTGAATAAAAAACAGGTGGCGTGCATGTGTCCTGGGGATTGACCTCCCCATTTCCTGCGGGTGTAGTTCAGCGGTAGAACGCTATCCTTCCAAGTTAGATGTCGTCGGTTCGAGTCCGATCACCCGCTTATTTTTCATAACATAAATAGGAAAAGCAATAGTATCCACCGTAGTTGGTTAAGTTAGATGGCTGAACGCTTTCCTCTCGTTGTTAATCCTATATCTAGGAAAATTGAAGAAATTAAAGAGACAGACAGTTTAGAACTTACTGGAAATGGCATTAGTATTTCTGGTAGTACTGGAACTTCTACTCAATATCTAAAGAGTACTGGATCTGCGGAACTGGAATGGGCAGATCCATTTGTAGAAATTTCTACTCGCTCTAGTTTTTCGTTAAACAATCTAACTGTTAACGGAACTTTGACAACAACGGGAGTGTTAGATGTTGGTACTAATGCAGTAGTTTCTGGAACTCTGGGTATTGGTACTAGTGCTACTGTTGGTACAGACCTTTCCATTGGAAATAATACAACGATAGGTGGTACACTAGGAGTAACATCAAATACTACTATAGGTGGTACATTAGATGTAACATCAAATGCAAGTGTTGGTGGAACATTAGAAACTGGTGGAAATCTTACAGTTGATGGTTCGTATCTTGTAAAGGATATTGGTGGAACAGTACAATTTAAAACTAATGCTAGTGTGTTAGCTTTGAATGATGATTTTGAAACAGGATCACCCACAGAAACAGTTTCGTTGTTAGTTAGGAGAGGTGATGAAAGATCTACTGGAATTAGATGGAGTGAATTCTTTAAAAGATGGCAGTTTAGTAACGACGGACTTACATACTATAATATTCTACTTCCAACAGAGACTGTTTCTGCTGCTGCTGACGAGTTTGGTGCATCTGCAGACCCTGATAGATACAACATATCGTCTACTGAAACTATTATCCAAAGTTCGGAAAGTTTCTTAGAAGTAACATTAGAAAATTCTTCCGACATTCAGTTCTTTACTCTTAATCACTCTGTAAAAATCTTTGGTGCAAGCACAACAATTCCAGCATTGCTTCCAGCAGCACCAGCAGTTGGATCTACTAGTTATACTGCATCAAATGAAGAAAGCACTTTCAATGATGAGACAATTCCCCACTCTTTCTATGCTTATGCAGTAGCTGCTTTTAAGTTGGATAATGGTGATATAAGTTCTTATACTTCATTCAATACTATCATTGAAAATTTGGCAAGTGATAGAATGAATGAAGCAAACTATAACAGTCTTGTTATTAATAGAGCTTCTCAAACTGGTATTCTTGTTTATAGAGGTGAGTTTAGCACACAAGCAGATGCTCAAGCAGCAATTAATAATATTGAAACTTCTGGAAATAGTTCTTTTAAACTTATTAATGTATTAGCAACGAAAGAATTCCCTAGTGATGCTCTTACTGCACAGTTTATTGACTATGGATCTTATGATATTCCTCTTTGGAGTGCAAAAAATTCTGATGGAACATTTAAAGAAGAAGTACACTTCCCATTAAATCCACCTATTACTCCCAAGAGAGGGTGGGCTGTTGCTGGCATTAGAGACTTGGATCAACTTGATGGTACTTTTGTTATTGATATTCCAGGATTGATAGGAGATTCCAATGGATATCAAATTTATCTTTATCACGATGATACAGAGAACATTCAATCTGCTATTAATCAGACTGCATTGGAAGGAAGAAACTATCTAATTATTCCTGGTGGTACGTATTTATTAGATCACATTAAATTGCCAAGTGGTTTTACTCTTGGTGGACTGAACGATGCTACAGTTTTCAAAAAGCAATATTGGTCTACTACAAACATCAATTCTTCTACTTATGATGGTTTGAAAAACTCTATGTTCTTTAGTGATACATTTGATGCTACTGTTCCATCTAGTCAATGGACTTTATCTGACTTTACGATGAGAGATTTAGTTATTGATGGTAATGGTGTAAATCAAATCTTATATGATGTTAGTAGCTTAGGAGATGAAACAAATAATTGCATGGTTGGTTTACCAAATAGTAGTTTCCTTAGATTAATCAATATTAAAATTAGAAACGTTTCTGGTCCAGCATTGTTTGCTGAAGGTTCTACCAACTTACAGATTTCTGGTTCTACTTTCCTCGATGGTATGCAAACAGAAAGATATGGTACTCCTTGTGTACTGATGTCTGACTGTGAGAATACAACAATTGGATCTTCATTCTTTAGAAACTTCCCAGGAGCACTTGATTTTACAACTAATCAGGTTCTTGCTATGTCTGGTAACGTTATTAGAAGTTGTGGTGCTGGTATTCAGATTTATGGATCTGTTAATACTGACGTTCTTGATAACATTATCCTAGGTCCAAATGATGAATACATTCCAGTTCCCGACTTGTATGATACTGATTATGATGGTGTTAATATTTCAGTCTATCCTGGTATTGAATCTCAGACTCCAGTGTATCAGTATCAATCTGAAGGACAAAATGTAGATCTCAGTGAAACTGTTATTACTTTTAATGTATATCAAGCAACGGTTACTAATGGAATTGAAAGTGTTGACTTAGCTAACCCACTTTCTGATGTACAATTTTTATACTTCAATCCAATTGACGAGAATTTAGATCCTCAGGATGATATTAGTGTAGGTCAAATTAGATTTAAACTAAGTTCTGATGCTAGTTCTAATATTCCTGCAGCATCTACTGGAAGTTATCTGGTTTATTCTATAACTGGTATTGATTATAAGAATATTGGAAATGATATTGAAACAGTTCTTGATACTGGAGAACTTTCTGGAACTACTCCAGAGTCTTATATTGTTACTGTTACAAATGAAAATGCTTTCAATGCATTAATTATTGGTGATTATGTTAGATTAGTATCGCATGATTATAGTCCAGATTCTGGTGTTAATGTCTGGAAAATTCTAGACAAAATCGTTGATACTGAAAACAAAATTGAATTAGAACCATATCAGGAAGATGCTGATGGCAATCTTTCTCTAGTAGAAGTTACTGATATTGGATCTGCTATTGCTCCAGGGGGAGGATATTTACAACTGAGAGAAACATTTATTATTGCTAAGGGAGTTATCTCCAGAGTCCAGTAATCAAATTATAAATACACCAAGATACCAAGCATTTGCTATAAAAGTTAGGGAGCAAAAATGGCTGCTGTAAATAATAATTCATCAACTGTTATTATCGGAAGGACTGCCCCAGTCCCTGCTGGACAACAGACTTCTGCGAAGTCAATTCCAGTAGTTATTGCGAGTGATCAATCTGCTATTCCTGTTGAAGAACAGAATAAGCAACAATCCGAAGTTGCTCTTTCTCTACTTGGTATTCCAAGATCGGAAGTTGCTCTTGGTATTTTTGCTGATGTTAACACATATGATGTCAACCCAACAGAATGGACTGCTTATCCAGAGCAGTTTACATCTCTTGCTCAATACCAACCAGGCGGAAATATTCTTCTTGAAAAGTATTCTGGATATGGTGGAGATCAAGACTGGGGTCTAACTCACATCGCTGAAGAAGCAGGTGCTATGATTGAAGCACCATCCGATGAATACTCTATTCTTACATCAAAGAGATTCTTCCGTTATCAGCCTGGTCGTGTTTCTGCTGCTACCTTTGGTGTAAAACTAAACAGAGGACCATATACTATTACCGCCAATGATCCAGCATTCAAAGCTGTTAGAAACCCAACAATTAAAAAGTATGGAATCTTTGATAAGTTTGATGGATATTATTTTGAATCTAAAAATGATGGATATGGAGACAACTTCTCTGTAGTAAGAAGAACGCAGTCTATCATTAGAGATAATCCACTTCCTTTCAGCACTACTGCTGGTTATCAAACTGAAGACTATGCGTGGGTTGGTGTAGCACAGGTAGAATCAAATGCTCCAACATATTCAAATGCATATGATATTCTCAAAGCAAATAAGAGATTCCTTCAAGAAGTAGCAGCAAACTTTATTGGAACAGAAGGTCAGGGTGCTGAGACATTAGATGGTCCTGATGTAATTGATGGTGGTACTGGTCCATCTTATTACACTCCAACTGCTGCTACGTATACTCCAGCGACTGGAGAATTGAGTCTTACTATTGGTGCTCACAGTCATGAAGTTGGAGACACTGTTCTATTAGAACCAAATTCTTTAAGTTTCACTTGTACTAGTGATGGAAACCAAGTTGCAAAGTCATATCCTAGAGCAAGTGGAGATGATGGAACTCAGTATGGAGCTGGAGATAATAGAGGAGAACCAGATCCAGCATACAATAAAGATTTAAAAATCCTTGCTGTTACTGGTACTACTATTACAATCAATGTTGGTATCTCTTCTGATACTGCTGCTCATAATTTCACTGGAGCATCTGCAGATGCTGTTGCTATCTATTCTACACAAAATGCTGAGTGGGATAAGTGCCGTAGAGATGCTGGTCTAGTTATTGAAGGTCTTCTGCATGACCTTAAGTATGGTGGAAATGCTAGCACTGTTTATAATACATATAGATTCTTTAACAAAACAGATTTAGATAACATTCGTCTTTATGTTGATGATTCTTCTCAGGAAGTTCTGAGATATACAGCAATTCGTAAAGCAATTAGTGATATTCTAGGTCGTTCTACAGTACAATATTTTACTCCAGGTGCAGGTACAAGTTACGATCCTGCTACTGGAGATTTAGAACTTTCTATTGGATCTCACAGTCTTGTTCCTGGACTTAGAGTACAACTTGCTGCAAACTCATTGATCTTTACATGTGATACTGATCCATCAAAACCAAAGTCTTACCCTAGAGCAACAGGTGAAGACGGATCTCTAGTGACTCCTGGAGCAAATAACAACATCGGTAATCCAGACCCAGCATATAATAGAGCAATTGAAATTACTGCAGTAACTGGTACTACTATCACCGTTAATGTTGGTATCTCGTCTGATACTGCGGCACACCAATTTGTAAGTGCTGATACAAATGCAGTTAAAGCATATCGTCCAACATATTATACACCAACAAATACTGGAAGCACTACAGCATATGATCCAGCAACTGGTCTTCTAACTCTTACCATTGGTAATCATAGTATTGAGGCAGGATCTTCTATTTTACTACAACCAAATTCACTTAGTTTCACTTGTACTAGTGATGGAAACCAAGTTGCAAAGTCATATCCTAGAGCAAGTGGAGATGATGGAACTCAGTATGGAGCGGGTGATAATACTGGAAGACCTGATCCAGCATACAAGAGAGGAATTAGAGTTGAATCTGTAACAGCAACATCTATCACTATTAATGTTGGCATCTCATCTGATACTGCTGCACATACATTCACCGCAGCTGCTTCTAATGCTGTTATAGCATATGCTCCTACAGCACCATACTATAGCGATCTCAAAGGATATGATGCGTATGCTGGTGCAACTAATACTTTACCTATTTCAGAACAGGGTGCATATGATGCTGCAGCATCTCTCTTAAGTATTCTTACTACTGCTCTCACTGGTGCTGGTAACTACTCATCTATTCCATCTCCAACAGGATCTGCTGCTGGTGAGATGTGTGTTTATAGAGATGGGTTGGTCATGACTCATGGTGCAGCACATGATCCGTCATTACTGTTAGAAAAAGTTGATTATGCTGTAACAGATCTAATCAATGATGGTATTAATAACTGGTTGAGAATAAAAATTCCATCAGGAGCATCCGTTTTACAAGTAGGTCAGAATTTTTACTTTAATAAGAACGGAAATACTGCTGATAATATTGTCTCTACTGATGCTGATAATTTATCTGATGGAAGTATTTGGCATGTTCATAGTATTAGAGACATGATATCTAATTCTTCTGGAGTTTTCCAAGATATTAGATTGTCTAAGTATCCAAACAATGAAGAAATTTATACTACAGTCGGTGAAGGTTCTACAGCAAGTCCTTCCAACCCATGGGGTAATAATGAAGATAAAGCATATCCAGATGTAGAAGAGTTTGTTATTGATACTGCTGCTAATATTACTACTGCTGGATATTCTCTGCAGACTCCAACTCCATTCTTGCTTCCAGATGATGCTAGAGCATATAAAGGACAGAATTATTCTGATGATTCGTTGAATGATAATCCAACAGCATATGTTGATGGTGCATTCCCTTATCTCTATCCTTCTGGTGCTTCTGGAGATCCAAACTCTGTTGGATATATTGACACTACTCTCCAGGGCAGTGGTGGTATTCCCACATTAAAACAACAGATTAATTATGTTAACAAGAGACTTTACAAAAACTGGTGTTGGTTTAATGTAGATCCAAAATACTATAAAGTATATGAGTATCGTGTTCCTCGCTCTAGAATGAGTGGAGAGAAACTAAATGGTGTCATTACAGATGTTGTTTATAGCGACAACGTTCTTGACAAAAGAGCTGGTGATCCTGTACTAGAACCAACGACACAAGAACAGATCGAGTTTGAATCTGTTTGGGATTTAGATCCAACAAAAGTTACCATGTATAAAGTTGAATTCTCATGGTATGGTGCTGTTGGTGCTACCTTCCTTGCATATGTTCCTGTTGAAAACAACGAGGCGAGATGGGTAAGAGTCCACCACCTCAGAGCATCTAACCAGTTAAAGGTTGCTTCTCTTGGTAACGCTACACTTCCAATTACCTACATGGTATATGGTGGTGGCAGTAAGAACAGACATGGATATCAAAATACAGATAGACTTGCTAATACCGAGTCTGGATATGGTTCATTCTCTGAGCAGTTGGTTAAGTATGGTGCTTCTTACTATATTGATGGTGGTGACAGAGGAACTGTAAGACTATTCAGTTATGCGTCTGAAACACTAAAAGAAATTGGTGGTTCTAAGTATTTAATTTCTGGTAATGCACTAGACAATCCAAATCTATTTGATTATACTAACGGATCAAAACTAAATCCAAACCCAGGAACATCTTACATCAATGCATTTGCATTGAAGATTGATAATACAGGAATTGCTCCACCTGTAAGTGACTATTATATTAATGCTAGAGTTGTTACTGGTAATGCTAATGATCAAGACGTTAGAGTTATCTGGGCAAGACCAGCAGAGTCAACTACTTACGCTGGACCAAAGATATCTAACACTGCCATTAATTCATACGATCCCAACACTGGTCTACTGACACTTGATATTGGAGAGCATAATCATCAAGTTGGAGATCGTGTCTTAATAGAAGAAGAAGCATTAGGATTTACTTGCGGACTAGATAATTTTGCCTCAACAAAATATTATCCTAGAGCAACGGGATCTAATGAGCCAGGTGGTGCTGATCCAGGATACAATAACGAATTGGAAATTCTTTCTAAAACTTCAACCACCATTACTGTCAATGTAGGTGACTCCTCTGATACAACTGAGCATAGATTTGTTGGATATAATACTGGAGTTTATTCTACTACCGACACAATTATCACTGTTAATGCTGGACCATTCCTTTATCTAAGTAGAGCACTGTCTGCTACGAGTGGTAACATTTCCCTTGTTGTTGATAGACCACAACCTTTGATTGGAATCAAGTGTAGAAGGGAGATTAATGGTGTTAGAAATAGAGTTCAAATCTATCCTACTAGACTAGCCACTGGACTAACATCTAGTTCCGAGTCACTAGTTGTTCAATTAATCAAGTCTCCTTTATTCCAGACTCTAAGTGTTCCTGCATCGGGATCATCGATTGGTGTTAATGCATCTATTAACATCGGCAAGAGAGGAAAGAAAGTTCTTCTTCCTTCTTCTGAAATTACTGAGTATGGAACATATTTGGAAGAAGGTCAAAGTACTTATGGTTACTTCCGATATACGGTTGTTGGAGATACTTCTGGTGAAGCATCAACAATGCTTGGACTACTAGAGAAGACGGGTGGAAGTTACTATTTCAGTGCTAGTGAAGTAACGATTGATGAATTAAATATTAGGGGATCGTTCTTAAGAGTTTCTAACTGGTCTGGTCCTGGAGATAACAGTGATGATCCAGATCTAACAGCAACAGTTGAATCTCCTGGATTTAATGGATTCTTCTCATCAACTTTATCTAGACTCTCTGCTGTACAGATAGATACAGAACAGAGATCACCAATTCCTGGAACTGGTACAGTTGTTACTACTTTATTCTCTCCAAACTCTGGAGCAGAATTTGACTTACAATCATACTTTGATTATAATAAAGATTATCTGTCCTTCCCATTGACTGACTTAGTTGATTCGCTTTATGTTTGTGCTTCTTCTAAATCATTCTATGGTGATAGTAACGGAACAGGTGCATACGGTAAACGCGGAGAAATTTTAGCAAGTCTTACTTGGGAGGAGCAGTGATTCATGGGAAAGAAAGTTAAGATCGGTAATGATAGGCAACCAGCACCTCTCATTACCGAAAATGTTCCTCTGTATAATTTATCTACAGGTCAAGCTTTAACAGACGAAGGTGGAACTCCACTTGTTTCTGCAGAAGATACATTTCTCACATCGGAAGCAACATCTAGTAAAGCTACATCGTTAGTTTATACTAATGATAAAGCATACAATCAAACAAAAAATATTAAAATTTCTGGTCAGAATTTTAGTGCAGTTGGTAGTATAATTTCTGCTGCAAGTGGTTCTCGTTTCAAAGGAGAATTTAAATATAAAATTATATTTTCTTCCACAGATATTTTGCTAGGTTTATCAGAAGGAACAGTTCTTACAAATAGAAGAACTGGGGAATCTGGTGAAGTGCTTAGTCTTTCTCTAAATGAATTTAACACTGGTGGATTTTTAATCATATCCGATTATGAATCTACAATATTCTCAGGAGATCTGTTTGATTTTGGTACTGAAACCATCAGTTCTATTCAATCATTTTTTGTTGGAAAAGCAGGAGAACTTTCTTCTGGGGATAGATTATTATTACCAACAGGTCTTGATGGAAGTACTAAAGTATATGAAGTAAGAACGATTAAAGAAGTAATTGATAATCAGACGCTTGAGTTAAGTTTGAATGTCACATCAAATGTAAATTTGTTTGGGGAACTGATCAAACTTCAATCTATTAGAGTTGATCCTGTTTTACAAGTAGAAGAACAGTTTCCAACGTTTAGTGAAGTAAGTACAACTATTCTTGGATATCCAAAAGCAGAAGAACAGTTAGGACTATTTTCTAATGTATCTACTTATGGTTTGGATGAAGATGAGTTTATTTTTTATCAAAATGATGCTTTTTCAAGTCCAAGTGAGTGGGAAAACAGGAAGAATAAAACATATGGAAATCACTATGGATCTAGATATAGAGAAATAGGTGATGAAGCTGCTATTGCAATTGAATCGTATAGAGTTCCATATTCTTATCCGTATGGACCTAATGAAAGATATGGATACCAACAGGAAAACTTTAAAAAATTCAATACATTTCTAAAACTAGGAGCACTTCTTTATGATACTTTTAAGGAAAGTAATCCTTCCTATGCAAATAATTTTCTTCCATATATTCCAAACCATGTGGTATTAGATATTGATGATACTGGTGCAGGTCTTAATGCTCAAGTGGATAACATTGGCAACTATTTAAATTACTTTATACCTGGAGAGCAAATAATAATATCAAATACTGCTGAAGTAATTGGTACTGTTAAATCATTTAATATGAATACCAAAGTTCTTCATTTTAATGAGGAGATTGGTTACATTTTGGAAGACAGAAATGTTGTTCAACTTCCTATTGCTGGCGTACAGAGTGGATCAGTGGGTGATATCGTAGGAGATATGACATTCTCTGAACCAGAAGATTTCTTTACTAGTTTTGTTACACCACTTAATCCTTTCTACTCTAGCACGGATGATTTCTTTGCTCAGGTTGATACTTGGACTGAAACTTATAGAAAAATTCTTAGAGGAGATATTGATAGACCTAATGGATCTCCACTAGATTCATCTTTCATTCAAAACTTGGCACTTGTACAGAAGTATATTGTTACCCCTCTTGGAACTTCTGGAGCAATTGCTTCTAATGATAATACACGACCAGGGTATTCTACTGGACAAGTAACAAGAGCATACTTAGAATCTAGGAAGGCATTTAGATATCAACCAGGAAGAATTAGTGGATATACTTTTGGCGTCAGAGCATCTAATGATGCCCGAGATGATAACAATGTTATTATTGAGTGGGGTATTGGAAATAATACTGACGACTTGGTGTTTCAAATTAGAGGTTCTACATTTTCTATTGTAAGAAGAAGTGTTGTTCCATTATCAGAAGAAGTACTATCTTCTAATAGTTTGGAAGTTTCAGATCAAGTACTCATTGAGAAAGATACACAAAACAATGAAGTCTTTACTGGTTTAGAGAATAAAGAAGTATGGGAAACAGTTATTTCTAGAGACAGATGGAACGGAGACAAACTAGATGGTAATGGTCCTAGTGGATACCTCTGGAAGGCAGAGAATGTCACTATGTATAAGATTGAGTTTGGTTGGTATGGTGCTATTGGAATTCAGTTCTATGCTTATGTTCCCGTTGAAAATGGTGAAGCAAGATGGGTAAAATTACACAGACTTATCATTGAAAACAAATTAAACCAACCTTGTATGGGAGATCCTTACTTTAAGTTTAAGTATTCTCTTATAACTTTAGATCATATTAATGTGAAAACACCTCAGTATATCTACAAGTATGGAACTTCGTGCTACATTGATGGTGGAGATGAAGGAACTCTTAGAATTTATTCTGCTACATCAGAACCAAAAACAGCACCAGTTGAAATTGATGGAGCACCTTTATCCACATCTCTTGTTGCTATTCAACCAAAGACAGTAATATACAACTCTACAGGTACTGCCATTAAGAATAAGATGCAGGTATTTCCAAAAGAATTATCTGTTCAATCAACTGGTCTTACTGAAGTTAGTATTGTAAAGTGTAAGTCATGTCCTGGATTTGGACATACTTATCAACCTAATTTGAGTACTGGATACAATGGTGATGTTAGAATCTTCGATTTCCCTGCAACTGTCAGTGGTTATGATAGATCAAGAGTAGACTTGAGATTGCTTACTAAAGGAATAACAGCATCTTCTGGCGCTGGTGGATTTACTATTACTTTAGATAGTGTTGAATATATTAGAGTTGGAGATGTTGTAGATCCCAATAATATATTCGCTGATATCCCTCAGCAAACTTTGATAACTGCTATTGATACCGATACAAATGAAATTACTTTGAGTAATGCTTTAGTAGCATCTGTTAGTGGTAGTATAGAAATTCAACCTGTATTTTTAGAATCTGATTTATATTCTAAGGTAATAGGTGGAAGACTGTATCTTACCTATATTTGGGAGTATGATACTGGAAGTCTTGTAAGTATTGCTGGTCAAGAAGATAGATATAAAACCGCACTACTCGGAACTATTGACACTGCTGCAGTACTTGGAGATCAAGATTTAAGAATGCCAGATTATCTGATTGAGAGAGAACTTCCAGAAACATATAGAGTTGGGGATACTATTGTACCTTTCCCAACATCTTTTACTGGTAGACTATCTCAGTATAAAGCATTAGCAGCATCTTCTGTTCCTGTTATTGGAAGAAAAAATAGTTTATTATTCTTGATGACAGACTCTTCTGATACTGGACCATATTCTGATGGTCAGTATGCAGATTTTAGAGTGGGTGTTACATCATTGAGACCAGAATTTGACGGTGTGAATACTATAAATTGGTATGATTCTTTGGGAGTTCAGCAAGAGTTTACTGATGATTATAAATTATATGCTGAGAGATTTAATGAGGGCGTTGGATTTGATATTGATGGATTTGAAACAGGAGAAACTAGATTTGGTAGAATACAACCATTCTTAGTTGATTATAGAATACCAAATCCTCCTGGATCTAATACGGGAAGATGTTCTTTTCTCAATATCACAGTTAATGATGCTGAGTTTATTGAATGTCAACAAATTCGTGGAGATAATTTGCCTGCAGGTGACATTCAACCAGTATATCCATCGTTTAATTCCAATGCTTTCTATCTAAGAACTTCTAGTTTCCCATTTACATTTAATCCACAGAATGCTGAGATTGGATTTAATGAGAATGATCCAACTGGAATTGATGAGATTCCAACAGTCGGTTCTGGTGTGTACTTTAATTCGGATGTTATTACATATACAGATAGTAGCTCTGGAATTACATATCAATTAATTGAAATTACAAACAATCTACCAAATCAAACTGATCCAACATCAACTACTGTTGTTGTGTGGTATGTTCCTATATCTCTGGAGACTTATAGAAAGTTAGCAACAAAATCATTTAACTTTAATCCATTCCCAATTTATTTCTTTGTGGAACTTCGTGATGGATCTAGATTAAATGGAGCAGTTATTAAAGAAGAAGGGCAAATAAACAATACTTATAATCCTAGATGGTTTTTTACTGAAGAGATGTCTGTAACAAATGATTCTATTCAGGTAGGAACAACTGATAATGTCTTTACTACAACTGGAGATCTAACACAATCTCCTCCAAACTTTGTGGATAAAAAGAGACTGTCATCTGCACTGATTGATACTCAAAATCAATCGCAGTTGAGACCATATGAAGTCGTCGATAAAATTTATGTCGGACAAGATACTAAGTCTATATCTTTAGATAGTATTTTTGATAGAGATAAGGAGACTATCACACCAGACCTTCTAAATACTACAGCATACTTCTTTCTAGCGACTTCAAAAGAAACAGATCCTAATAATGAAAGGAGTATCCAAGCAACACTAACTTACGTAGAGCAGTAATAGAAATGGCTATTAAGAATAATAGGATATTTGGTTTATCTGTTCCTCTTTCTTTAGCGGATGTTATTTCTAGAAACGAGTCTCTATTTAGTCTTGGTATTAACAGAGAAGATCTTGAAATTATTCGAGGTATATCTGAGGGTGGTTTTGATAAATTAGATCTTCAAACAATATCTAATTTATCTGTTCCAGCATGGAAATCTTTTGATAGATATATTAATGATGTAACTACATATAGTGATACTCTGACATCATCTGGTGGATCTGATTTCCAACTGAGAGGTAATCTTCATGTTGCTGGTGGGATTGGATCTACTGCATTTAGATATAAAATATTAGATACAGAACCAGACCCACAAGATCCAAATGCAACTCCAATATTAAAGTGGGGAGACATCTCTACGTCTAGGGTAAGTTCTTGGAGTACTATTGGTACTAACATTTCTTATGGTGGAGATGTTGAGATTGGTGGCACTCTAAAAGTCGGAAAGATTAAAACAAGAACTGTAGCAACTACTAAGGTATTTGATTCCGAAGTTCCTACACATAGAATCAAGATTGATCTGAATGGTCAGACGAGATATATCTATGCAATGAAAGGTATCCCTCTACAATTTGAAGGATATTTTAGAAACTTTCTTGCTAAGATAGATTTTAATCCAGTACTTGGTAAGAAAGTTAGTTGGAGAATTAGAAGAACTGATGGTCTTACTAGTCCAGAAGATTTCGAAAGCTATGGTGGTACAAATACATCGACCTTAGATTATAGATCTCCCTTTTCTGCAGAAAGAATAGTTGAAGTTTACTATAGTCCAGATGCTATTACAAACATCGAACTATCAAATACAAATGTAAGAAACCTACCAAGAGTTGGTTTGAATAATTTAAAGACATTTATTTTTTCTAACAATGGACTTGTAGATTTTCCAGATGTTAATTTCTTTGCTCCAAATCTTGAGACATTAAACATTAGCAACAACCCTTTCTTCAATGCTAGTGATGCTGATGAAAGAAGATTGAATCAACTTATTGCAGATAAATTACCAGCAACTTTGAGGTCTTTGGATATACGCGGTGGATTTCTTGGTGGTATAGAACAAGGAATCTTTGGTAGATTTACTGAGCTGAGAACTTTACAGATTGATAAATCTGGATCTACATATTTTTATCCCGACAGTACAAATCCAAATGGAGAGTTACCATTCTTCTTTGGTGATCCTAATGATTCAACTACTCATAAGTTAACATCGATTTATGCTAGAAATAATGACTTCAGATCTATTGGAACTCCAACGGCAGGATCTAATCTTGTATCTGTAAAACAACTAGAATCTTTGGTTAATCTTTATCTCGATAACAATCCAAATTTATTAGACAATAACTTTCAGGTTGCCAGTGACGATATTGTCAATATAACAATAGACAGAACTAAACTAGCATGTCCTAATTTACAAGCAAGAACATCTCTTCGATATTTTACTGCTACTTTTAATTCAAACTTTAAATCTTTATTTAATAACTGGGATGGTACTGGTTTTACAGGAGGAAATGTTCCAGTTGGAGTGAGTGATGCTAGTTATAAGTTTGCTGGTTGTTCTTCTTTGCAGACAATTAATCTTTCTTTTTCTAATGTAGCAGGATATATTCCTAAGTTTATTGGTAATAGTTCTCTTACTTACATTAACCTTAGTGGATGTAATGGTCTTATTGCTGGAAGACCAGGAAAGTCTGATACTAAGTGCTTTTATAATGATACATTTGAGCAGGCAAGATCAGTGGCTACCATTTATGTTAGTATAAACAATCCAAATTTTGCTGGGGAAATTGATAGAAATACTTTTGTTCCACTCAATGATAGTCTTTCCAGATTAGATTTATTCGGTGCTGGTAGATTTACTGGTGCTTTCCCTGACCTAGAAGGATGCACAAAACTTGTTACATTGAGAAGTCAGGGTCAAAACTGGGGTAGAAATACAGAGACCACACTTCCAAATCTTTCATCATCATTTGGTATGACTAGAATTGAATTGCAAAATAATTATTTTATTGGATCTTTACAGTATACTAATAAAAATTCTTTGGATTATTTGGATGTAACTAACAATGATCTTACATCCATTTCTTCTGCATTTAGTGCTCCAAATTTAATATATCTTTATGCTTCATCTAATAACTTTACTGGATCTCTTCCAAATCTTGAAACATCATGTCCAATAGTTGAATATGTTTCACTAAACAATAACCAATTTACCAGCTACACTAGAGGTAATGGATTTGTAAATCTTCCTAGACTAAAGCAACTAGATCTTTCTGCAAACATTCTTTCTCAAACAGCAGTAGATAATGTACTGTTTGATCTTGTTGATAATTATAAGGCAGCAAATAGAAGTGGAGTCATTGTTAACCTAACTGGATCAAATGCATCTCCTTCTCCTTATCCAGTCATTGAAGGTATCATAACTGGATTTGATCCAATCTTGCAACCAGCGATTAATAGTGGCGTTGTTGTTGATCTCGGTGGGGTTGGTGGTCTAACAAATCCAAGTGAGTATTCGCCAGTGTCTGGTAATTATTCTAATCTTACTGTATTCTATCAAACTCCTGGTGGTGCTGGAAGAACTGCTAAAGCATCATTTAGAGTTAATGTTGATTATGATGAAGATTTAGTAGAAACTATAGGATCTTTTACTGCTCCTAATAATAATCCTGCTTTATATGATACTGGTATAGTCAATACTATCGGAACATTTTCTGCTCCTCAAAATGCTTCTTCTTTATATTCTACTGGTATTGTAAACGGACTTGGGTCATTCACTGCTCCTGGAAATACGCCACCTCAGGGAGTAGTTAATGCTATTGGATCTCCAACTGCTCCTAGAAATATACAACCAACTGGTATAGTCGATGTCCTTGGAACATTTTTTGCTGCAAGAAACAACGATCAATTCCCACCATATGTTGCTGGAACATATACAGATTCCAATCCACCAGCTGGAGGAACAGCAGCACAAGTATCTCTTACTGTAAATGCACAAGGTCAAGTTACTGATGTCACACTAGTTTCTGGTGGATCTGGTTATACAGATGCTGACCAAATTGTTGTTGCAACTGATGTAACAATTGAAATTGATTCTGTATTCGACCAAGCATCTCCATATGTTTCTGGAAACTTTACAGATTCAAGTCCTCCTGCTGGAGGAGTAGCAGCTGTAGTGTCTATAAGTGTAAATGCACAAGGTCAAGTTACTGGTGCTACATTAGTTTCAGGTGGGGAGGGATATTCAAACGGAGATAATATCATTGTTCAAACAGATGTTTCTGTACCTGTAGTTGATGCCATTGACATTGATCCTTCTTATATTGGTGGAACTTATACAGATCAAAATGCTGGTGCAGGAAAAACAGCTGCTCAAATAACAGTCGGTACAGATGCTGGAGCAATTACAACAGTCTCTATTTCTTCTGGTGGATCTGGTTATACTACTAGCGATATTATTAGAGTGCTTGATGATGTCACTATTCCTATCACCAGTACTTATGATGAAAACCCAGGATATTTCAACATCTATACGGCAGGAACGTTTGCTGATACAAATCCTCCTGCTGGAGGAACTGCTGCTACTGTTACCGTTAATTTAAACGGTAATGGATATATTACTAGTGTTGTATTAGCATCTGGTGGAACTGGATATACTACATCAGATACAATTACAGTTTCTCCTGACATAACAGTACCAATCAGTACTGTTTATGATGAGACCCCAGCACAACAGGGAATTTATCCAGCGAATAAAACAAATGAAGTGTACCTAGATACAAGTGCTCCCCCAGGAGGAACTGCTGCTAGTGTTAATGTAACTACAGATGCTGGTGGATATATTCAGAGTGTTACTTTAAATAATCCAGGAACTGGATATTCTATTGGTGATACTATTAATTTCTTGGGCGATGTTTCTGTTCCAGTTAATACTATAATAGATAGATTTTATAATAGTGCTTCTTATACAATCACTAAAATAAATAAAGGTGGATATGATTATGCTCCTGGTGACATTCTTAAAACGAGCGATTCTATTTTCTTTGAGAAAGCAGATGGAACTTTAAGCAAGGGACATCTTATCTTTGAAGTTTCGAGTATCACCTCAAGAGTAGATACGACAGTATTTAAGGGTGTTGCAGCAGTAGCATATCTCAGAAATGTAGGTTGGACAGTACAGGTAAATAACTAATGGCATCAGTTAATCAAGGGTATGTTACTAGTTTCAACTTATCGGAAACGATTGATGAAACTCTCACCATCAACAACTTGGGTGGAGGAAGTATATCTGATGACCTAAGTATATTTGCTGGCAACACTAAAAATTTTAGTAGAATTGTTTATAAACCAAACACTCCAAATTTTTCTGCTACTATAACAGCAGGAACTACTCAATTTCAATTTGATTTAATTTCTTGCTATGGAAATGGAGACCCTATTAAAATTAAGATAGGAAAAACCATTAGTGATATAACTTATGATTTTGAATTGGATGAATTAACCATAGAGTTTGACTCTGCTCATGGTTTAGTTCCCGATTCTATAGGAAATTTTATAACGATTGTTGATTCTTATTTCGATGGACCAGGAACAATTTTCTTTAATGAAAGAACACTAAAGATCGCTACCATTCCAACTGCTACAAGTATTACAATTGTAAATACTGGATACTTAGATATATACGAGGATGAACCAGGAGTTTTCGATCCATCTGCAAATCTTGCTGTTGGACAATCAACAAGATATACCTATGCAGTAACAACATCATTTCCCTTACCTGCTCCTCTTTCATATACCAATGATTATTTTGCAGTACTATCGAATGGAATTAATCAATTTAAATTATCTAATTCATATAGGAGAGGACAGTTAATTGTTCCATTATTAATTACTGATCCTATTAATGATCCTTTAATTTTTGAGAGAAGTAATGCTGTAACACAGCAAAATTTACTTAATCTGGTTAGACCAGATTTTCAAGACGAAAATAATGCTACTGGATCAGTTCCAATTTTTTATAATGATGTTCTTGGCAGATCTTTTAATGAAAATTTTGATTACCTTGAATCTATCTTGGACTCTTCAAATTATTTTAGATTAAAGAAATATAGAAGATCAACCAGTAATGTCTTTCGTGAGAATCCTATTAAACTAGAGGGAAATATGAGAACTCTAGATCCAGATAATGCCAACGTTGGCACAGAAGAAATATTTGCTGAGACTAGTCCTGGTATTTTTATTATCGATCCAGATTCTTCTACAGATAATATTATTAAACTAAGATCATTCTCGGATAATACATCACCATGGGAATATGACGGTGTTGCTACACTAGAATACTCTGCACAATCTCTTGTGTCAACTACAACATCACAGGCACAAGCATTAGCTGGTCAAACTATGAGTATCGGAAACATGATTCTCAAAGGCAATCCAATTGGTATGGATAATTTGCAGGGAGTAGTTGTAGAGTCTGGAACTTTTACTCCTATCCAGAAATTTACACATAAACTACCAGTGCTTATTAATGGAGAAGAATATAATATTCTTCTGACTAATCTAATTTAACTTCCTAGTATCATATAGAAGGTATTGCCAGCATCATCTTCTATAGGTAGGTAATGTGATATATTTTCTTCATTATACACAATGACATTGCCAGCGACATTGGTATCGTGTCGTATCTCCAAGTCATTGTAAGCAACTGTTGAATTATTATTTAAATTTCCTCCTCCATTAGAACTAAAATCATCTACTAATGCAACACCAAATGATGTTGTTAGTCCAGTTGAGTTAGCAGCAAATGGTGGTGAAGTATCTGTTGGTTTGAAGCAAACTTCTTTGTTTACATCTGATGATGTGAATACAATATTTTTTACTTTTGCTGGATTGTATTCTAATACTGTTAGTAGAGCAGGACTTGATCCATCAATATGAGATATTGTAATGCGATTATTTACACTATCAATGTTAGTTACTCTTACTTTGCTGTAGAGTTCTTTGACAGATCCATCTAATCTTTCGGCAAAATTTACAGCAGGGAATGCATGTACATAATCATTGAGAGTGATGTCTGTAACATCATCGAGATCTAAAACTACGCTTGTTGAAGCAGTGTCATTCTGAGTAGCTAGTAACCTTTGTTTTATTACACCTTGACAGAAAAACTTTAGACCTTCATCAGTCAATCCTGAAGTTTGATATACATAGAATCTTTGATTGCCTATTGAGTTTGATGTGGTAGCATTCTTTAAAAGAATGTTAGATCCATTGTATAGATCTACTAATCTACCTACAGCAACAACTCCAGGATCTCCTTCTGTATCATCATCATATGTAAATGATAAACCATCTGATAGTACTATTTGATCTTTGGTGATATCAGATAATCCGTATGAATCTGTTATCGTTTCTATTCTATCATCATAAACATCACCATTACCGAAAGCAGCAAGAGCTCTATGGTTAACAAAAGTTAGTGAAGAAGAACTATAAGTTCCTACTGGTCTTGGATCAATTTCTATACTATTATTGATGACTACATTTGTTACCCTTGTACCAGGAACAATACCATTACCAAATACAAAGTTTCCTATTTCAATTCCTTCGGTTGAATTTGGTTGGGAGTTTGATATAGTTACAGTTGATATACTATTTTGTACATTGCAACCAGTTATGATGGTTTCTACTTCGGAAATTGAATTGGGGAAACTATAATAAGAAACTATAGGGTTGAAGTTGTTGACATTTGCATAACTATCTGCTGGTTCTGGAGTCTCTGATGAAGTTATAAACGTTCCTTGTACATCGCCAATTGTTCCTTGTAAACCAACTCCAGTTCCTCCTACACTAATTGAAGTCTCAACGAATGATCTGAAGTCTCCAATATCATAGTTTTGAAAATAGTCTCTTGTAAATAACTCTTTATAATTTAAATCTATCTCTCCTCTTTGTGGATCTATTAAATTGATATCGATTCTCTTTTCTATTTCATCTCCCTCTGGAATAGAATCTTCATCAATAAACCATGTAATTCTTATTTTGTATGCTTCCCATTGAGCTAATGATCCGAGAGAAACATCTATTGTTCTATAAGCAGATAAGGAATTTGTAGTTCCAGACACTCTGGCGGTGTTGAGATCCGCTGATTGATCTAATTTAGTTTGATCTATTAGAGTTGTTAGTTTAGTAAAGTCGTAGTTGTTATAATTGAAAGTGTTTGTTGCAGAATCATATGCAAAGTCTCTTGCTTCAGTGCCATCATCAAATTCTATTTTTACATATCCTCTTGCTCGTACTCTTAAACTGAAATTACCATTTACAGTTGGTTTTAAATACCCCTCCCATTGTATTCCTCCATACAAAGAAGTTGCTTCCAGAGCAATTTTATTACTAAAATAAAAGTTTCCTCTTTCCCAGAAGTCATCTGTTTTTAAATCAGATTCTTCAACAAATCCCAAGAAATCTGAGGCTGGATCATTGGGAGTCTGTCTTAGAATAGCATCGTTATCGTAATAGGTTGCTGATAAACCATCACCACCAGCAAAGTAAGGTTCTGAGGTTGTGAAGTATGCTTTATCAAATCTATTTTCTAAAGTAATTAGTGGATCATAAACTTCTAGATCTCCATTCGGTTGGATGTTCTTTACAGTTGCTCCAGATGCTGTAGAAAAAGTACCAGTGTTTAGATCTGATAGATAAATGTTTTGAATAACTCCCAAGTCTTCCCATGTAAAGGAAGTAATACCATCTGACAGTCCATCCAACAAGTTGTTAAGAGCTATCTTTTTGCTTGGTACATCAGCAAGATTTAAATCTCTTTTTAATCCAAACTTTTTGAATACCTTTAGTGCCATTTTTTAGACCTGTCCTTGTTATATTTATTCCCTAAATAGAAGAGCCTAATTGTGGCTCATCATGGCAGAAGAAATTAAAGAAACTCCTAAAGAGGAAGAGAAAAAGAAAGGTCCGTTTGCTAAACTAAAGGATGCTGCTGCTGATCATGAAGGTCAGTTAGAAGCGATCAGCACAATGGTTAGACTTGGTATTCTTATCTGGTCTGGTGGTATTCTTACGCTTGCCTACATCAAACTACCTCCTGCTCTTGGTATTCCCGAGCAGAAACTTGATCCTACTTTCATCGCATCCGTCTTCACTGGGGTCTTAGCTACCTTTGGAGTTCAGACTGCGAAGAAGTCTGGTGATGGAACAATGAAGATGGGTGCTGCTGGTGGTGGCGTGTCTAAAGCAGATCTAGAGAAACTGATTGCTGCTGCAGCACAGACAGCACCTGCTCAAACGATTCGTATTGAACAAGCACCTATTCAAATTGCCACCGCACCTAAGAAGGATGGTGAGCCACCTGTAATGCCTACTATCTAAAACCATGCAAAAACTTATCAACCTTCTTGCTCTTGCTTCCTTTGGTGTATCTGCTGCCGTTGTTGGTGGTGGTGCATATTTGTATCTCAATAAAGATACATTGATTGAAGATGCAAGAGAGAAAGTAACCAAAGAAATTACTAAGACAATTACCGAAGCACTCCCTGGTATGATCAGTGGTGCTATGCCAGAGATGCCTAAGATGACTGGTGGTGCTCTGCCTACTGGTCCTAAAACTACAGGTCCTGCTATCCCCTTCTGAAAATGACAACTAAAACACCAACGAAGAAAACATTGCCAATAAAGACCATTGGATTGGCATTACTTGGTCTTGTTGGTGTCTCTCATATTGGACTGCTGGGGTATGTATTGAGACCACAAAATCAGGTTCATCAACCACCTACAATTAACATTCCCCATGGTCCATACTCATCGTATAGGATCAAAGCTGGTAAGGATGGATATGAGATTGAATTTCGTGCCAACGATCCTAAGGTTTTAGAATCTGAGAGATCTTTGAATGTAGATAGAGACAAAAGAGGATTATTTGGTGGTGGTTCTGAGAAAAGAAATGAATATCGTAGAGATCAATACACTCAGGAAGGATATAGAAACCTTCAGGGAGGTGAATTGACTGAGGGAAAGTCTGCAAAAGACATAGAGTGCATCGTGGCGGACGCTGGAGCACGATCTCAAGGTGCGATGGCAGGTAGTGCTATTGCCGCAGGCGCCGCTGTTCCTGCCCTTGCTAGCATCCCCTATGTGGGTTGGTTAGCAGGTGGTTGGGCGTTGCTCCTAGGACAGAAAGCAGGATCTGAGATTGGATCTGAAGTTGGAAAAGTATTTAATGATTGCTAATGGAAATTCCTAACATCACTTCTCCCAACATTAACATTAGGGAGATTGACATTCCACAGGTAGTAACTGCTAACGAATATTACACATCAACTCCACTAGCACCACCTGTAGTGGTAAATATTGGTGTGCCTATTGTTAATGTGCCTGGTTGTGTTGAAGCCCACGAAGCAAAAAACAAATCTAAAACTGTCGGAAGTGATGACGACAGAGGACTGGTTACGTATTGTGACGCTGGCGTTCCCAGTTATAATCCTATTAATTTTGAACCTAACCAGATGCTGCCAACACAGCGTCCAAAGGTAGATACGAGGCAACCTGATACTCCCCCTGTTCCTGAGTTGCCGATACCTAAAACTCCTCCATCTGGTGTGGTAGTTCAGTGTCCCACACCAGCACAAGCAGCAAAAGAACCTGTAGGCACATACATTGAGGGGTTTAGAAAGAAGGTTACTGACTATCAGTTAGTTGGTAACCAGTGTATTCAGATTACAGAACCTGTGCCTCTACCAGAACAGATTGTTGCTGGTCTCCCTAGTCCTGGAACTGTCATGACCACTGGTGGTATTGCCGTGGTTGCTACAGCATCAGCACTTATGGCAAAACCGCTGGCAGATATCCTACTAAAGGTTATCAAACCAACGATTAAAAAAGTTATGAAAAAGATTGCTAAGATCAGGGGGAAGTCTGTTCCTGTTTTGTCTGTAAAGGACCGCCAAGATCTTCAGCGCGAGAGGACACAGGCGATTCGGGAGTTGAGGAAGGTCTTGAAACCGAAGGGATAGAATGGACATGTGGATGATCATGACCTGGAGGATTATTCACAACCACATCAGCACACACTTTATAATAAGGTGAGCGTGGGTGGAACATGATACCCTGCTTCATCAATTCACCACAATTTTTTAATCTAGCGATCTCAAAATCTAATCTCTTGTTAGCAGTTGTCTGTTGCATCAAAGCGATGTTAGCAGCAGCTGCTTCTTTACATTGGTCCTGTAGTTTCTGATCTAATGGTTTGCTCCATGTCATAGAGAAACCAACACCTAAGTTATAGTTATCTTTTTGTCCTGTTCTTACAGGAACTTGATATAATACAGAACCAGGATTGTCTGGTGCTCCATCATCATCCATGTCTCTCATATCGTAGACAGGATCATAGTAATATGGTTCGTATGGTGATTGCTTAGAAGCAGAACCAGTCACATATGGAGTAATATTTAGAGTAGGTCCTTGGCATTGTATACCTCCGCCATATGTATTTGTGATATAGGGACCTTGTAAAACCTGGATCGCTTGATTAGTAACAGAGCCTGAAGAATTAGCAACGGGAGCAGCTGTAGCACTAACACCCCCGACTTCAGCGTATGCTTGAATTGGGAAAGCAAGATTGATACCTACTGTGAGAAGATAGAGGTAGTGTCTGTTATGCTTGTGACTTCTGTGGTTCTTTGAATGATTGTTTGATTGCTTAAACCAGGACCTTGGTAAGATTCTGTGAACTGAAATGCTCCGCCTGGTGTCGTCTGTGTAAAGTTTGGTCTGCTTGTTATTCCTGTCCATGATGATGTCACGCCATCTATAGTTACATTGTTAGCACCTGTGCCTGGTTGTAAAGAACCTGATGCTGTAATTCCACTCCCTGTTACAGAGTATTGATACCCTGTGTTATAGTCCATCGAGTTGATGGTCTCTGTAATTTTTTGTGTCGTCTCAGTGTGGCTAGTCATTGATCCCTGTGTGAAGTTGGGGACTACTGGGACCGCCATAGCAGGAGATCCCAGTAAGAATGCCACGAAAAGTAATCTCTTCATGGTTATCTATATAAGTTATCTAATGGTGATTTCAGACACGAATTGTCCAGTAGCACTTGTGCCAGCACCACCAGCAGTCAATGACATCGTGCCAGCAGAATCGATAGTACCAGCGAGAGCACCAGCCACACCTCCACTAGTCGTGGTGACACTTCCAAACGCGGGTAAGGATGAAGCCACACCGCTAGTAACGGTCGTTCCTGTTGGGATTGCGTCTCCTTGGTTGAAGGTTTCTGTGAAGGAAAAGGCACTCCCGTCAGTTGTTTGGGAGTATGTGCCAGCATTCATAGTGGCAGCAGCAGTAGCTCCCGAAGGTGCTGTAAGACCGCCAAGAGTAGCAGAGACATTAGAACCACTCACAGAATAGGATGAACCTAGACGAGTTGCCTGAGAGGCAGCAGCATCAACAGTCAGTTG
>Ga0213866_10000721_pt1 | contig 25813 bp, 13 predicted proteins | sample PICome_11_FD_160079 | JGI IMG/M metagenome (GOLD analysis project Ga0213866, IMG submission 160079) | Coastal seawater microbial communities near Pivers Island, North Carolina, United States - PICO284 | ecosystem: Environmental > Aquatic > Marine > Coastal | place: USA: North Carolina...
TAGGAACGATGCGCGGGATGTCCGCCATGCGCGGCAGCTCAACCTCGACTCGGATCAGCTCGCTCGCATCAGCCGGACGCTGCAAGGTGAACTTGACTTCGCTCTGCACGCCGGGCCGCACGCCCCACACTTCGGGAAACTTCAAGCTCAGGCTCACGCGCCATTCGCTCTCGCCTGGCGGCAGCTTGAGCGTGGTGCGCCAAGTGCATACTTGGTCGTACTTGCGCGGATTCATCGTGTACTCGATCGTCGGAAAATCCAGCGCGTGCTCCAGCAAAGCGGGCAAGCCTTCCCACTCAAGCGCGAGCTGAGCAATCCCGTAGTAGGAACTCGATCGCCACTTCGGCAGCGCAATCTCAAGCTCCACCTCGCGCTCGCCGAGATCCGCGAGAGCATCGGTGTACTCGCGCATACTCTCTTCATAGAGCTCTAGGTAATCTTCTTGCGCATGCCAGAACTCGACCGCGAGAAGCTGCACGATGCGCGTCTCGCCAAAGATGATCGTGGTCTGCACGGGCTTGTATGTGCCAGTCACGGCGAAGAGCGTTAGCTCATCTCCATCCTCAAGCGCTGCGCCGCCTTCGCCCGCTTGCATGTCTTGCGTGCAGTCCCGCCACGTCAGATTGAAAGGCGAGCCTCTGCGGACAACTCGCCGCTCGCGCAGACGATCGAAGACTTCTTGCTCGCTGAACACCTCGCTCCCACGTCGCCAAGCGATTCGTGAGGCAAGGTTGCTTTCGTCGTACGTGCCAACGCTGATCTGACAGAACCAGCGCTGCTGAAAGCTTAGTTGAAGCTTCACATTCTCGCGCGCGCTCAATTCCAATACCTGCAGCTGAGGCGCGAAAGCAAAGTGCGAGCGCTCGCCGATCCACTCTGCGTCGTACGTTGCCTGCAAGGGATAGAAGGCGTCCGGCAGCCACAAGCGCAAGTCGCGATCGAGAGGGAATGCTTTTGCCTCGCCCTCTTCCAACGACAAGTACCAGCGCTTCTGCTCGATCTGCTTGACGCGCGAACGCGACTGCGCGAACTCTTCGTAGCGCAGTTTGTCTGCTGGGGAGAGGTAGCCGAGCGAGGCATTCAGCTCGACGACCGCTCCCCGCGCAAGCCTGACTTCACCGAGATCAAGCAGCGCGTAGTCGAGCGAACGCCGCCCGAAGTCCGACGCTATCATGACGGTATCACCCTCCAGATAGGCATCGCGCTTGTCAGTCAACACGAGCTCAAGCCGCACGCGTGGCATGAATTGATCGCGCGAAACGAAGCTCACCCAGCCAAGACCGGGCCAGTGGGCAAAGCCTCTCTGCACTACCTCGTTTGCTCGGACCCGATCATCAGCACTGAAAGCGCGAGTGCGCGGCCCCGGCTCGCTTGCCTCCGCAGGCGCGCGCTCGCCATCTTTTGGTCTGCGCAGCGCATCGCCTACGCTTAGCCAACTTCGAAAGTAGAGCGCATCGACTGGCGTCCCGTTCGCGCTCGTCAGGTCGCAGCGCATCAAGCACCCCGCCTGCGCCATGAGCTCGGAGAGCTTCAGCTCGATGCGAAAGAACTCGTGCTCGCCGATGCGCTCACGCTTGAGATCACTCGTCCACGTCACGTCGAAGCTGCCAATCAAGAAGTGGAATGAGAAGCTCAAGCTCGCTTGCAAAGCCGGACTTCCCGCCTTCCACTTCCACTCAGCATCAGCCAATGGCTCCCGCAACTCGAAGTAGGTCAGCGTGCGCGCACCCCACGAGAGCGCCGGAGAGCCGCGATTCTCAACCCATTGCGGCAACGCCCCGCTCTCAGAGAAGGGCTGCAAGGTGAAGCTACGCAAGCGCGAAAGTTCCTGACTGCGCATCGTCTCCATGCTCGTGCGCAAGTCATCTCCAGTACCCCAAAGCTCAGCCTGCATCTGCAACGCGTCTCCGCCCAACACGTCCGCAAGAGGTTGCGGCGAGCCGAGATCATCGGCAATCGACCACTCAACCCCGACCAACGTACGCCTTGCAAACTCGCGCGGCGCATCCGGATCAAGCGCAGGCAATGTTGTTAAAGGAAGAGACTCGACCACATCCCGCGTCGAAGCGTAAGTAGCGATGCGATCGGCCGCCGCGTCGTAAGGCGCATCTGGCTTCACGCGATACACCGGCGTCGGCGACGCGCGCTCCAGATCGACCTCGCGCTCCCCAGCCTCATCCTCAAGCTGCACGCGTGGAGCAGACTCCGAATCACCGAAGAGCACCCACGCAACGCCAAGCATTGCGCAGATAAACGCGAGCGCTCCGAGAGCTTGCAAAGCTTTGCTACGCATCGTTGCCCTCCTCGCTGCCTCTAGTACTTCACGTCCCGCTCGTTCCAATCCGGCGAAAGAACCTGAACTTCGCCAGACGCTTGCACGCGCAAGAGGGCGTAGTGGACTCGCGCAGGTTCACTGCCACCGGGGTTTCCAAAGACGTTGCGGGAGCTTCGGTACTTCCCGATCTCTTCTCCACCCGAGCGAAAGGCAACGAGCAGCACTTGCGCTTCTGCCGGATTCAGCCCGGAGATCGAGAGCGCGCCCGGAATCAAGCTGACTTCCTGCATCAGCTCAGATGGGCCATGCCAGTGCATTAAACGAATGCCATCGTTGGACTCGAAGTCGAAATGTTCGCGCAACATCTCGTAGCGAGATTCGCGCATGCTAAAGACCTGTGCGACTGGGCCTGCACCGGAGTCGCGCAGCTCTTGCTCTACGCTAGCAGGCAAAGTGATTTCTAGCTGCGCCGGAAAGCTCTGCCCAACTCTCTCCTCCACCAAATTGTTCAGTGATGGTGCGCGGTACTTGCAATCCTCGAGATTGATCTCAGCGTTGCCTTCGAGCGGCGGAGTGAAGTAGATCGGCGCAAGCTCCCAGCCATTCGCATCGATGATGCAGGAGGGTGGATAGAGCCAGTACTCAACGTCGTTCTTTCCAATCGGGATCACGCTGGTCGAGCTTGCTTGAGTCTTGAAGGGGAAGGAGTGATAGCGCACTTCCCCCTCGTGCGTGTATGCGGTGCGGAGCCACCAGTCGCTCATCATGGAACTGCTGCGAGGTAGATTCAACACCATATGGCGCTTGGACTGAGCCTCTTCGTCGCTCGCAAGCCGGCGTATCACCTGCGTTTCAGATCTCGGCGGATGCACGACGACGATGCCATGCGAAGTCAGGTCAACTCGCTTCACAATCTGAAATGATTGACCGTGAGTGCGTCCGTCGAATTCAACCCTAAGCGTTGCTGGACCGGGCGAAAGCCAGAGTGAAACGCGCTTCTCACCGATCCACCAAAACGAGAGAGACACGCTTTCGGTTGGCCGACTCAGCTCCACCTTGAGCATGCCGGCTCTGCGTCCCAGCCCCTGCATCTCTAGCCGCACGCGTTCGGGAAGCTTAATCGTGCTCCTCGCCGTGCGCTCGCGTCGGCGCAGGTGATCGGGGTACAGCACAGCATTCCAATACTCCAGCGAGTCCCCGTCCCGAAACTCGGCGGGCGGAAAAGCGATCTCAGCGTCGCCATCGATCAGCGCAATCGGCGCACCACTCACAGCGCTTGCTGAAACGCCGCCAGCATCCGAAGAAAAGTGTGAGCTGTACTCGACCTGATCGGCAAAGCCGGTGTATCGAGCCGAGCACGCGATGCTATCCAGATAGGTCTCACCACATTTGAAGCGAGAGCGAAAGCGGTCAACCGGCTCAGCACTCATGCCCGGCGGATCATCCTCAGTCGTCAGGTTCACGCTGATCGCGCTGCGTGTTCTTGCTTCATCCCAGTTCGGAAGGAAGGGGAGCGAAAGTTCGAAGTCCTCCGAGAAACCCCAAGCATGGGGGAAGCGCGGCTGCACGATGACTGTATACTGCTGGTTCCCGAAGAGCCATGCATGAAACTCGAAGCTCGCACTCTTGCCTCCTGGTTCGCTCGGAAAGCTCCCCTTGTGAATCGAAAAGCGGCGCGCGGGCCAGCGAGCCGAGCTGACTTCCAACCAGAACTCCGCGCCGATCAGGTGCTCGCGAGGCCACTTCGGCATCGTCACAGTCATCGCAACCCTGCCGCCAAAGCGGGGGATCGAGCGCTCCCTATCGCGCTCTTCCATCGCGCTTTGATCAAAGAAGGAAGAGTGCTTCTTCCAAACCTTCTCAGGCGCGAAGGAAATCAGCGTAGTCTCGCCAAACACGCCGGACTGCTGCACGGGATAGCGCTGATCGACGTAAACCATCAACGTGAATGCTTGGCCTTCTTCGAGCACGAGCCCCATGCGTTGGAAGAGAGTAGCGTCGAAGATGCGCGGCAGCGTAAAGCCATCCAAGCGCTTCGCTTCGATCTCACTGATGATTTCATCTTCTGTGAAGGGCGTGGTGCCGGGGCGAATAGCGATTCGACCGTAGTCGTGCGCGCCATCTTCTCCTGCGCTCTCAACGCGGCAATACCATTGCTGTTCGAACACCGCTTCGATCGGCGTGACGCCCGCCAAGCCAACAACGCCGATCGCAACGGCATCCGAGAATCTGAGGTTCAGCGCGTACTGTTTGGAGTCCGGGCGGAAGCTGCACGCCAAGCGCACGTAGCTTCGGTTGATCCAAAGTCGATGGGTTTGCCCGAGCTTGAGCTGCCGCGTGCCGAAGCTTCGCTTCACCAAGAAGGTCTCTGCTTCAACATCCTTCGCTGCGATGCGCTCGCGTTGCCAGGCTTCAAACTCATTTCGCGCGTGTTGCGAGGGATGTGAGAGCGATGCGCTGAGATCGATCATGCCGCCGCGCATCAGCGTGATGCGCCCCAAGTCTTTGCGCGCTCCAACGAAGGATTGAGGCGGGAAGCGATGCTCGTAGATCGGATCGGCGTACTCGCCCTTGTAAGGAATGCTTGCAGCATCCAGATTCAGAGCAACGCTGATTGCATTGCGATCCCGCTCGATCAACGTCACCCAGCCCCAGCCTTCCCAGTACTCAAGGTAGTTCGGCTCGTCCGAATCTATCGGACTCTGATTCATAACTCTCACCGTGCGTGCATTGCCAATCGGCATGCGGTAGAAGCGGTTGAGCGAGTCAATCGAGGTCGGCCGCAGCCTCTGATCGCTGTGGTTCCAAGTCGGAACGAGCGAGATCAGATCAAGCGTTTCCTTCACTTCTTGCCCATCTGGCGTGTAGAGTTTGAGCGAGGTAAGGCATCCCGCGGGCTCAAGTGCCGCTGAGAAATCTTGCCGCTCATCGACATGCACGGTCGTGCCGCGAGCGGGACAGGCGATGCGTCGAGTGAAGCTCAGGGTGAATGAGCGCATCGCCATTCCAAAGCCCATCTCGACGCGAACAATCAGCTCGCGATTCGCGTTCGCTTTCGCATCGGGAATCGCGATCCATGTGAAGAGCGTGTCTCGCCACTCAAAGTAGGTGTGGACCTTGCGCTGCTCCCAGACGCCTCGATCAACGACTGGAGCGTAGCGCAGCACACGCTCTTGCAAGGAGGGGAGCGGAGTGAAGTTGGGCGTTGGCGCTTCGCCCGGATCCAAGCGCTCATCTGAATCGTTCGCCTTAGCGAAGCCAGCGGTGATGGAAAGTTCGCGAAGCTGATCGCTGAGATGGTTTGGAGATCCAAGGTCGTTCGTGAGCGACCACTCGATAGCAAGCATGGTAGGCGCATCAGGATCGCTAGCGGGAGGTGAGTCGGGCGAGGCGCTCAAGTCACTGGAAGGAGTCGAGTCTTGTGGCTGGACTGACCCTCTCGCCAGAGTGAGCGGCTGCGCTCGCACTCGCTCAAGCTCTTTCTCGAACGCGATCGGATTCTTGAGCGGCGGGCGCTCTACTACTTTTGCTGAGGTCAAATGCGCGTCGGCGGATTCCTTCGCTGGACTCGCGGCGCTGGTTGAGGCAGACGATGCAGCGCTCTTCCCGCCACTTGCGCCACCGCCAGATGACGAGCAGGCCGCGAGACACAAAGCCACAAAGCCGATCAGCACGATCACGCAGCGATTCGCTGCATGTGAGTTGCAAGCACTGGCCATGGTAGGCCCTCGCAGGGGAAGGTCAGGGTAGAGCCATCATAGATCGCGAGCCACCATCTGTCTGCGCTGGCCTCCATGCCCAATCAGGTTGAGTAAGTGAAGCGGCCGAGGAAGGTGCAGAGCACGAAGACGCTCGCGAGGGCGATGCCGATCGGCAGGAACTCGCGGTGGGTTTGCAGCACAAATGCGGACTCCAGCAAGACGTGGCCGAGGATGCTCCACTTCACGATCATGCCGACGTTGCGCGGCTTAGGATCCTTCACCGCTCGCCAGATGCGCGACTGCACGAGCAAAGTGAGCGCGACGAGTAGCGCGCCAGCGGGCACGACTGTTCGCGCTAACGTGCCCCAAGTGGCGCGGGCTAGGGCGATCTCGTCGGTGTTCATCGAGCCTGTCAGCCAGACCGTCAGCGACTGGTAAGACCACGCTGCAGCCTCGTTGTACGAATCGCTGTAGACCAGCCACGCGAGCAGGATCGGCCCCGTCCAAATCGGAACAAGCACAGCCGCTGCCAGGGCGCGCAAGGCTCGCTTGCCGCCGCCAAAATCTTCGAGCAGCGATGCGCTCATCACGCAGAGGAAATAGAAGAGCGTCGTGCCGAGAAAGATCCAAATCACCGGATCGCTCAAGTCGATATCGCCCTGCTTGCCATCCGCTCGCACCAGCGCGCCGAGCGCCACGCCCATGCCCACACTCCCCACGCGACAGAGCGACATCAGCACCGAACCGAGCACGTTCTGCCAGCGCTTGGGCGGGATGTAGCTGGTGTCAACGCGCCGCCCTTTCGAGAGGCTGTTGTAGGCGTAGATGCAGATCGCAATCGCATAGGCAATCCACGCCATGCCGCCGAGCGCGAAGTTCGCGAGCAGCGCGCCGCCGAAGATGCCGACGATCGAAACGATGAAGGCCGAGCGCGACGAGATCAGTCCTTGCACGATCGGGCGCGGCTTCTTCAGCACCCAGTCCTTCTCTTCGTGCTGCAAATCGTTGTTCGCCATGCCCCCCGCGTAGAGCAGCATCGCGGAGATGATCAAGATGATGAGCGGCTGCATCGGCGTGATATCCGATCGACCGATCGGCTCGCTCAATCCAGCGAGCCCGCTGCGACTGGCGACGAAATAGCCCGCGCAGACATCGACGAAGACCGTCGGCAAGTTCGGGATGCGGATCAGCTTGAGGTAGGGGAGAAGTTTCATCGCGACCTTTGCAGCTAAGGTGGGAAAGACGCTCTCACCATAGAGCGGAATGGCCCGGTGGGATCAGTGGAAAATGGTGGGATTTGGTCGGGGGTGAGCGAGATGCCTCACCTGCAAACGCAACAAGGACCGAGCGTTTGCTCGATCCTTGTCCCACCACCCGGCGTTGCGTGCCTTCACCTCAAGGCGTGAAGGGGTTGGAGAACATCGGGTCCGTCATGAAGGCGTTGTCCGTCAGCGTTTGCATGAAGGCCACGAGCGCATCAATCTCGTTCGTCGTCAGGTTGAGGCGCATCGGCTGGCCACCTGGCGTGCGCAAGAGCGGACTCAAGTTCGGGCTGTCCTGCACACCCGTGTTGTAGTGCTCGACAACTTCGCGCAGCGTGCTAAAGCGACCGTCGTGCATGAAGGGGCCGCGTACCGCGATGTTGCGAAGGCTCGGTACCTTGAAGCGTCCGCCGCCCGCGCCGACGTCTGTGACCGTCGCATCAAGCCCGTTGTTCTCGGCGCGCACCGCGATTTGCAGAGGGCCTGTGTGGCAGCGATCGCAGCCGCGCGATGGGTTGCCGGGGCCGGGAGGCGGGCCGCCGGGGCCTGTGCCGAAGATTTGCCGTCCGAGTTCTTCTTGCGCCGTCAGCACTCCAGCGAAGTTCGGCGGGCCTTGATTCGCGAAGGCCGAGTCATACTTCGAGCGATAGCTGACGAGGCTGCGAACGAATTGCGCGAGCGCTAGGCTGATGCGGTTGCTCGTCACAGCGGGCGTGCCGAAGGCGTTCGTGAAGAGCTGCGGGTAGTAGCTGAGTCCCGCGAGCTTCACTTCGAGTTGCTGAAGCGTCAGGCCCATCTCGACACTGTCCTGAATCGGCATCAGCACTTGGTCTTCCAGCGTGTTCGCGCGCTCATCCCAGAAGAAGTGGCCGGGCTGATAGTAGGCAGCGTTGGAAAGTCCCATCGAGTGCCGGCCCGTCAGACCGCCATTGAAGCCGACGCTGAACGTGCGCGTGTCGCCGAAGCCTTCCGCTTGCCTGTGGCACGACGCGCAAGAAATCGTGTCGTTCGCTGAGAGCGCGGTGTCGTAGAAGAGCACGCGGCCGAGCGTCGCGCCTGCGTTCGTTACCGGGTTGTTGCCCGGCGTGTTGTTCGCGTTCTGCGCGTTCTGATCCGTGAAGTGCTGCGGCAGGTTCGCGATCATCCCGACGTAGTCGTAGCTCTGGGCGGGAAGGGTCGGACCACCGGTCGTTGGACCGCCGGTTCCACCAGTTCCGCCTGTGCCACCGGTACCGCCTGTGTTGCCGGTGCCACCAGTTCCACCGGTATCGGTCGTGCCGCCGTTGTCGAAGGGACTGCCTCCGCCACCGCCGCTGCAAGCGACTCCGAATACGAGCGCTGACGACATCAGTACCGCTAGCGCAATTAGACTCTTCATGATCTCTCCCACATCCATGACGCATCGTGAGGGTTTGTTTACCGACTTGAAACTCACGCGCCACTCATGGGTTACGCTCTCCCTTGAACTTTCCTGATTTTGATTGTCCCCGCCTCATTACGGCTCATCTGCTGCGGGCTTGCCGCCCATGGCTGATGCGCTAGTGTGAGCAGCGGCGGATGATCACCTGAAATCACGAGAGGCAGAGCGCCTATGCCAGCACGGACGACCAAACTTGAGCGAGGACAGCCGCGCAATCCTGGCGCGAAGGCTGCGCGTGCGATCGCTGATCCGAAGCGCAGGCTCGCGAAGGTGATCGATCTGCTCGAAGACAATCTCGGCGAACCATTTTGGGAGGGCAAACGCGATGCGCTCGAAGTGCTGGTGCTGACGATCCTGAGTCAGAACACCGCTGATCCGAACGCGCTCAAGGCCTACCTCACGCTCGTCGATACATTCCCCGCGACGCAAGCGCGCAAAGGCAAGAAGGATGCATCCGCCATCCCGCGCCTTGCTGACGGCAGCGTCGATCCGGTGGCGATTCGCTTGAGCCAAGTCGCCGATGCAGTGGGAGCGCCAGATTGGCTCGCGGTACTCAAGGCTCCAGTTGCTTCAGTTAAAAAGGCGATCAAATTCGCGGGGCTCGCCAACACCAAAGGCCCGGCGATTCAGACAGCGCTCGCATGGGTGCATGAGCGCAGCGAGAGTTTCGACTTCGAGGCAGCAACGAAAGGCATGGATGCGGCGCAAGCGTCTATCGAGCTCGCCAAGCTCAAGGGCATCGGGCTGAAGACGGTCGGCGTCACCTTTCTTGAAGCTTGGGGCGCTGACCTTTGCCCGGTTGATACCCACGTGCATCGCCTCGTCAATCGCCTCGGCATCGTGCAAGCGAGCGGGCCGGATCGCACCTATCACTTGCTCACGCCGCTGGTAGCGAAGGGCAAAGGCTTTAGCTTGCACCACAATCTGCTGACTTTCGGGCGCACCATCTGTAACGCGAAGAAGCCGCAGTGCGCTGAGTGCTACCTGCAAAAGCTTTGCCCTTGGGAAGGGAAAGCTGCCCGCATGGCTGAGACTGAGTAGACTCGGACGAGCGCTTCGCTCATCACATCGAGAATAGCCAATCACTGTGCACTGATGCTTTCAACCATCGCGCGCTCCCAACTCACGGCAGGCTTATGCGCATACGCATCATCATTCTCGGTTGCTCGCTGATCTCCGTTGCGCTTGGGCTTGTCTGGAACATGGTGATGTTCTCCGCGACCGGCGCGAGCAATGCGTGGGCTGCGTACACTTTGCTGCTCGCGCTGCTCGGCGTTCTCTCTGGTTTGACAGGCGTGTCAGACGGTCGCCACCAGATGATTCACGAGCGTCTGAGTCGCGGTGAAGATGAATCCGAAGGCGTGGTGCGCCAAGTGTTCAGCGCGCTTTTGCTGATGCGATTGGGACTCGGCGCTTTTCTTATCGCAGCACCGCTCTCATGGCTTGAGACTATCACAGGGCTTTCGCACGAGACGTTGAGCTCAGGTGGCGTGTGGCTGCCGAAGCTGATCGGGCTTGAGTTCATGGCGCAAGTCTTCGTTGAAGTTGGCTTCTTCGCTGCCGTCACGCGAGGCTGGCTCTTCTCGCACGCGCTCTTTCAGGCGTCGATCAATCTCGCAAAGCTGATTGGATTGCTGGTACTGCCATGGGCGATCGAAGGCTCGATCCTCGGCATGGTGTGCGGCCAAGTCCTGCTCGGATCGATCTTCATCGCGATGCGCATGCGGCGGAGAGATTGGCGATGCTTCAAGCCTCTCGCCTCGCCGATTGAGATTGGCAAAGGCTTCAAGCGCTTGATCCCAACGGCCGTCTTGAGCTCCTTTCCTCTCATCGTTTACTGGCTGCGTAGCTTCTCGCTGGGCGATGCGCCGGGACTGGAGCGGACCTTCGGCAAGCTCGAAGATGGCCCGCAGTTGCTTGGACTCTTCAACTACGTATCTCCTTTGCTGCTGAGCTTGGGCTTGCTGATCTCGATTCTCGTGACGAGCACGTATGGCGTGCGCGCGAGCGATGTTCGACTCGAGCGCGAAGAGCGTTATCGCTTGGCTGCCGCTGGATTGATGGAGGGGCTTGGCTGGACCCTTGGTCTCGCGCTGATGGTGGTGGCCGGTGCGCCGTGGATCGTGCGGGCGCTCTATGGTCACGGCTCGGCGATTGACGCGAGCGAAGTGCAAACCATGTCGCGCATGTTGCTTTGGATGGCGCCGCTTGTGGCGGGCGCGACAATGTACAGCTACAGCGTGCGCATCGCGCTGGCGCTAGAGCACCGGCGCTTGCTGATCGTTTTGGGCGCGGTCACGCTCGCTGCAACGGCCTGCTTCTTCTTCGGCCTGCGCGTGTGGGGCACGGCGCATCACGAATCAATCGTGGAGACGCCGATTGCGAGCCTTGCTGGAATTGCGACGGCCTTCGCGAGCTTGATCGTGAGCGGCCTCTACTTCGCCATTCGCTTTCGCGGCGCTGGACTGCGGGCCGAAGCTCGCGCGCGCGCGTGGCGCTCATTGCTGGGCGGTACGCTAGCCTTTGGCATGGTCTGGCTTGGCCGCGAGTTCCTGATGCCGCACACGGATGGCGGGCGCTTGATCGACATGGCTGGCGTTGGCCTGACGCTGGGCCTTGGCTTCGCCACGATTGCGGGCTTTGAGCTGAAGGGCCGCAAAAACCAAACCCTGCGCGAAGCCAGCGAACGCACCCGCGTCATCAGCGTCCGCGCCGAAGGCGTCCATACTACCGGCAGCATCGGCGAGTGATGTCGAGTCGTCCGAAGTACTACGCAACCTTGCGCAGGCGCATGCTCTGATCGCCCGCGAGCAGCTTGTGGCGAAGCTGATAGATGAAGCGTTTGAGCGGCTCGCGCGCACCTCTACTCACAGCGCTAATCCGCCACCTCATACCGATACCCCGCTTGCAGGGTCAAGACGGCCATGCAGGTGGAGTAAACGCGGCCGCCGACGCTTCCCCAAGCTCCCACCGGATCCCAGCTACCGTGCTCGTCGAGGAGCCAGCAGCCGGCGCTTTCGCCATCGCCTGTGGTGCGCACTTTTCTTCCGAATGCCTTGACGTCGCTGGCGTGCCAGCCGCGCTGATTGGGGAGTAGGATTTCGTCAAAGCAGCTCTCCTGCCAGTCGTCCCACTCATCTCCCCCTATCAGCACTCGGACTTCGGATGCAACGCGCCAGCAGTACATGTCGATTTTGTGCTCTGGGGAATCCCCATCCTTGTGATCGTTCCAAACTAGCTGCTCAGCATCTAGCCGTTCCAACAATGGCTTGACTTCCTGCTTGTCTTTCCGACTGCGCTTTCCGGTCAACAACCGGGTTAGGATGGCACAGCAGTCAATCGTTGCGTTGCGATCGTATTGCTCGGTTGACGCGAGTCTTGCGTTCCTCATGGCTGGCCCTCGATAACCCGCGCTGAGCAGGCCATCTTCATTCAGGCCAATCACCAAATCGAACCACTTGTTGGCACCAGCATAGACACTTGCTTTTGGGAATGACAATCCTGCTTGATCTGCTGTGTGTAGAGCAAGAATCATCGCTGCCGTTACCGAAGAATCGTTGTCGCCGGGCTTGATGCCGTAGCGCCATCCGAGATCTGGATTCTGCGCTTCGCAGATGAAATCCACCGCCCGTTGAGCCGGTGCTCGCAAGCTCTCATCGAGCGAAAGGGCTAGGTGCTCACAGAGCGCTTGCGTGCAGTACGCATGGTTGTAGATGAACTCATCGCCGTCGCGAGCCCCGAAGCAGCCGTCTTCATCCTGCTGACTCAGCAGCCAGTCGAGTCCCTTGCGCACGACTTCCCTATGTGCGCATGGGCGTATCGTTTCCCCTTCTCCTGCGAAGGCGAGCAGTGCCATGCCACTTAGCCCGACGTTGCAGCGCTCATCGCCAAAATCATCTGCACCCACACTATTGAGAAACTCAATGTTACCTGTCATCGCAGCTTCTTTTGCTATGCGCTGAGATGACTCGCGGAACTTCTTCGCGGACCAGTAGCCGTCTTCATGCTGATGGTGTGCGAGCCAGAGTAGCGCCGCATCGATTCGCTTCTCGTGAGGGTGCTCGACACTCTCTCCAAGACGCCGCTGAATGAAAGGGTCGTCGAGCGCTTTCTCTTTCCACGCATCGTCAAGGGCTTCTTGCTTCTTGCGGGCCTCCTCTTCAAGCCGCGCGCGTTCTGCTTCGGCAGCGGCCTTGGCTTCTGCTTGTTCTCGTTCCACGCGCAGTCGTTCTTTTTCTCTTTCTATGCGCTCGGTCTCCTCGATGCGTCGCCGTGTTTCGGCGTCGCGTTCACGAGCCTGCCTTTCAGCTTCCGCCTTCTCGAGTCGCTGTCGCTCTTTGGCTTGCCGCTCGGCAATTGCTGCCTGATCTCTAGCTTTCTGCTCTGCGATCAGGCGATCGATCTCTTGGCGGGAATGAGCGTTGGGGGCAGGGTGGTTGTTCGTCAGATTCTGCACTGAATCGCGCGCACTGCTGGAGCTTTCAGTTTGCTCAGCGCTCGTTGGAGTGGAGTTTTCGGATCGCGTTGATGCTGAATTAGCCATCGTCTGATCTAGCATGTTTGGGTTCTTCGATTCGGAATCTCCCCCAAAAACGAGCACCAAGGCAACGACGGCCACCGCCAGCAAGAGCACGCCAACTCCGACTAAAGCCCAGACCGCTCGCGCAAGATTCTGCTTGCTCAGGTCAGACTCAAAGTTCGCTGCAATCTCTCCTCTAGCTGAAGCAAGTCGCTTCATGGGAGGCGGAGGCATTTTTCCCTTCGGAGGGCCAGCTTTAGCTAGCGGAGCCTGCGAATCGATTTGGGGGCTCGCAGCGCTCTTCACGATAGGGTTCGGTGCTCCGCCCAGCGGAGGAGTAGATTGCGAATGAGCGTGCGGGAAGAACCCCGCGTCTACCGCAGTGCTCCACTCTGACGCTGAGTTCGTTCTGACAAAGGTATCTGGCGTAATGAGCCCGTCTTCGGCCAACTGCTGCATGGTCGCTGCCGTAAAGGGTCCAGCTTCCGAGTGCTTTGCATTGTTCCACACAAACCAATTGGCAATCATCTGAACCTCCATAGAGTTCGTCTGAGACTCGCGGATTTCGCATTCAATAGCTCAAGTTGAATCACACTGTGGTGATTCTATTTGAGCGAGGTGGCCCTAGCAGGTCGCGCTCAGTCTATCACTCATTCACGCATGTAGCATGGCGCGCCCAGCGACACTGGCTATACCCCTTGCCTCCAAACCATCATTTTCGAGTTGCTCAGTATCCCAGTGGAGGTCAATCAACTCGGGAAATCTGCGGAGCGCAACCAGTTGAGCTTATCGATCATTCGACTCTCCCAATCAATCTTGTCGCAGCGCGCGCACTTCAGCACCTCGCATTACTCTCGCACTTCATACCGGTAGCCCGCTTGCAGTGCGAGCACGGCCATGCAGGTGGAGTACACGCGGCCGCCGAGTTTGCCGTCGGGGCCGAGGGGATCCCAGCTACCGTGCTCGTCGAGAATCCAGCAGCCGGCGCTTTCGCCATCGCCTTGTGCGGGTACTTTGCTGCCGTAGGCCTTGATGTCGCTGGCGTGCCAGCCGCGCTGGTGGGGGAGCAGGACTTGCGCGAAGCACTCGTCTTGCCATTCGTTCCAGCCCTTGCGGCCATTCAACACGTGAGCAATCGAGGCCAAGCGCCAGAAGTAGAAGTCGATCTTGGACTCGGGATGGTCGGCGTTGCCTGTGCTGGTCCACGTCGGAGTGTCGTCTTCGATCACGCTCATCAGCTCATCGATGTACGCGCGCTCCTTGCCGGAGCTTTCGCCGATCAGCAGCTTTGAAATGACGAAGCAGCAATCCATCGTCGCGTTGTGATCGTAGTGCGTGGGCGCTGAACTGCGCGAACGATTGTCGGCGGGAGCTCTGTACCCTGCGCGGCGATGGCCGTGCTCATCCTCGCCGATGATGAGATCGAGCCACTGGTTTGCGCCGCTGTGAACCTGCGAGTAAGGAAACTCCAGCCCGGCTTGCGTCGCCGCGTGGAGTGCAAGCAGCATGCAGGTGGTGACCGAGGTGTCGTTGTCGCCAGGCTTCACGCCGTAGCGCCATCCAAGGCCGGGGTTCTGCGCTTCCACGATGAAGTCCACCGCCTTCTGCGGGGCTGAGCGCAGCGAGCGATGTTTCGAAAGCGCGAGGTGCTCGCACACTGCCTGCGTGCAATAGGCGTGGTTGTAGATGAACTCGTCGCCTCCCCGCGGGCCGAAACAGCCATCGCTATCTTGCTGCTTCAGCACCCAGAAGAGTGCGCGTTGCACGACGTCGCGGTACTTGCCGGGGCCAAGGGTGTGACCCTCGCCCGCGAAAGCCAGCAGCGCGAGACCCGTTACGCCTAGCGTTGCTTGAGCATCGCCGGAGTCATCAGCGCCAACGCTTTCAATGAAATCAATGTTGCCGGTGAGTGCGGCGCCCTTTGGCGTGCGCTGCGAGCTTTCGCGGAAGCTCTTGGCATCCCAGTAGCCATCCGCGTGCTGATGATGCGCGAGCCAGAGCAGCGCTGCGTCGATGCGTTGCTTGTGCGATTCTTCGACGCTGCTATGGAGCGGGATGGAGATGCCGGTAGCAGCGATGCGCTCCGCCTTCTCTTTTGCATCGCGCAGGCGCTCAACCTCACGCTGAAGCGCAAGCACGTCGGTATCGGCCGAATCGTCTGCGCTTGCTTGTGCATTAGACTGATCTGCGATTCTCTGCTTTGGCGAAGTGAAATTCTGCGGCGCTTGCGTATTCTGCGCTCCGACTTCGTGCGGCTGATCATCGCCCCCAAGCGCGAGCGCCAGCGCGATCACGCCTGCGATGAGCATGAAAGCTGCGGTCGCGACGATGGGAAAGAATGAACGAGCAGGCGATGTGCTCGGCACCTGCGCGGCGCTGTACTCACTCAGACCCGAGCGCATCGGCAAGAATCCGGTATCGCGCGCGCTGACCCAATCGCTCATTTCCTCGCTGCGCACGAGACTCTCAGGGCGCAAAAGCCCACCTGCCGCGAGCTGCTGCATCGTCTCGTCGGCGAAAGGGCCAGCCTCCGCGCTTCGCTCATTGTTCCAAACAAACCACTTCGAGCTCATCGCGCACCTCGCATCTCCCAGAGCTTTTCGAGTCAGACCACCAGCCCAACCCGCAAAGCCAAGCCATGCAGAGGATTATACTTCCCTACGCGCCCGGCGCGTAACTGCCGCGCTGAATCGCCGCAACGCTCACCCAAACGCCATGGCCCGCAGCGTGAGCGTGACCTCCCGCGACGGCCCGCACGCGATGCGCGCGCTCATGGGTTGCGGCAGAATCGCTGCCCCGCCACCGCTCATGCGAGCGGTGTTCCGGCGCGCGTCATGCTTCTACGTGTTTGATAGCACCGCGCCGCCTCCCACCTCTGTGGGTCCATGTCGAGATCGCACGCGAAGAGATCAGGGCTTCATTCCCACCGTTGGTCCCGCAGCGCTTTCCACAATCCCTTTGAAGTTCGCTTCGTGCTCCCACTCCAGCCTTCGCCTTTGTATGCTTGGTCAAAGAGTCAGATAAATCGCAGCGAAAGCAAGCGACATGGCAGCACCGAGCTTCACCTTCATCGATCTCTTCGCCGGTATCGGGGGCATGCGTTTGGCGTTTGAGCGGGCTGGCGGCCGCTGCGTATTTACGAGCGAATGGAACCGATTCAGTCAGCAAACCTATGCTGCGAACTTTGGAAGAGACCATCCAATAGAAGGGGACATCACACAGATTGATGCGGTCGACGTCCCGGATCACAACGTATTGGTTGCGGGCTTCCCCTGTCAGCCCTTCAGCATTGCTGGAGTCTCCAAGAAGAACAGTCTGGGAACGCCGCACGGTTTCGCCTGCAAAACGCAAGGAACCCTCTTCTTCGATGTTGCCCGGCTGATTGACTACCACCGGCCTGAGGCGTTCCTGCTCGAGAACGTCAAAAACCTCGTGCGTCACGACAGCGGCAGGACGTTTAAGGTCATTCGGCAAACGCTTGAGCAAGAATTGGGATACCACATTCGGTTCAAGGTTCTTGATGCAAAGGGTGTAGTGCCTCAACACCGCGAGCGGATCTTTATAGTCGGTTTGCGCGAGATCGATGACTTTTCGTTCAATGACGTGAAGCTACCGCCTGCTGCTACAGGTCCCCTCATGAAGAGCATTCTCCATCCGCAAGATGGATCAGAAGCTGCAGAACCTCCATTTACGGAAGGCCAACTCGCGTCGGTCGCAGCAAAGTACACCCTCACTGAACGAATGTGGGAGTACTTGCAAGGCTACGCGGAGAAGCATCGAAAGAAGGGCAATGGCTTTGGCTTCGGGCTAGTCGGTCCAGAAGACACGGCGCGCACGCTTTCAGCTCGCTACTACAAGGACGGGTCTGAGATTTTAGTCGACCAAGGTAGTGACCTGCGGCCACGACGCCTGACACCTCGCGAGTGCGCCCGGCTGATGGGGTTTGATCAGCCCGGTGGCGCGGAGTTCAAGATTCCAGTCAGTGATACACAAGCCTACAAACAATTCGGCAATGCGGTTGTTGTCCCAGTTGTTGCTAGCGTAGCCGCTGCAATGGCTCGTGCACTCTTCGACAAGCGTAGGGTGAAAGAAACCCCCATCCCTAGCTTGCTCGATCGACTCCATGCTTAGTGAACTGCTTGCGGCGATAACATGATCGCCGTTTTAGGAGAAGGCTTGACTCATGGATCAAACTGAGCGCTTTCGAAGCATTCTCAAACCTATCACCCAACAATTCGAAGACGCCGGGGCAATGCGTCTCTTTCTCAAAGTGTTAGCACCGAACGATAACAGCAAGAACCAGATCTATCTCGGCGGGAATTTGGCTGTGTTGCAAGCGCTTCCGTTCGGAGAAGTGGTTTCGGATGGTTCAACCGGGCGCTCGAAGGAGAGACTCAAGGCACCTGTGCCCTTACATTGGATAGCTTCATCTGGCCACTTGGAGCAAGCAAAGGGGGCCCAGTTGATTCTCTACCCCCAGTATCCAGAAGTCCGACTTTCAGGCATCCTATCGGGCTGCAGGCAGGCTCCATCTGATGTATTCCGCGTTCGCGACGAAGGCCGCTTGCTGCTGCTTGGCGTTGATCGCAAAGACCGGGTACTCGCAATCGCGCTTGAGGCAAAGAATCCCATCGCAAAAGCGATAGCAGCACTTTCACCAGAGGCCACGACCGGCGCTTTGACTGAGTGCAGCAATCTCATAGCTTCGTCTCGTATGACAACCATCTTCGAGGAGCTTTCCCGAATTCATCAACTCGGATGGATTGATTCACGCAGATTGGATCGCGATGGAAGGAGTTTGGAATGCGGTGCTCCGCAGTGTGTCGGCTACACGTTGGAAGCAGAGCTTGGTGTTCGCCCCAACTCAAAGTCTGCTCCAGACTTTGACGGATGGGAAGTGAAGGCCATCACTGTGGCAAGTTTGGAGAAGCCTTCAGTCCATCCAGTAACGCTGATGACTCCCGAGCCGGATGGTGGCTGGTACGCAGAAGAAGGAGTGGTCCGCTTCCTCAGAAAATTCGGCTACAAAGACACAAAAGGGCGCAAGGGACGGATTAATTTCAGCTCGCCACATCACCCTAAAGTCCAAAACGATAGAACTGGACTGACGCTCGTTGTCGAAGGGGCTGATCACGATGTGCCAGCTCGATTCAGCGCATTTGGCAAGCTCATGCTCCTAGATTCTACTGGTCTTTGCGCTGCCTCTTGGTCATTCGCAAAGCTTCTCGAACACTGGCGAACGAAGCACAGGCAAGCGGTATTCGTTCCAGCGCAGAGAAGAAAGGCAGCTGCCCCCGTCTCGAAAGACGCGTTTCGCTACGGACGTGTCGTCGGCGTTGGCCAGGGGACGGACTTCGGGTGCTTTCTGCGAGCGGTGCATGCAGGCGCCGTGTACTACGACCCGGGCATCAAGCTCACCAAAAGCGATGCGGGAAAAGAGATCACAAAGCGTCGAAGCCAGTTTCGAATCAAGTGCGGTGCTTTGCCAGAACTCTACCACTCTTACTCGTGGCGCAAAGTCTCCGAATAGCTGAACGGCAGGCTCTTCCCCTCCCTTACGCATAACGCCCTGCGGGGAAGCGCAGGGCGTTGGCTAGCATCATTGCGAGCGCGTCGTTTCGCGTTCCTACGCTGCCTTCTTCACCTCTGCCACGATCTTCGTGGCGGCGTCGCCGAGGTCGTCGGCGGGGATCAGGGCGAGGCCGGAGTCGGCGAGGAGCTGCTTGCCTTCCGCCACGTTCGTGCCTTCAAGGCGCACGACGACCGGGATGCTCAGACCGAGCTCCTTGGTCGCGGCGATCACGCCCTTGGCGATGATGTCGCACTTCATGATGCCGCCAAAGATGTTGATCAGGATGCCCTTCACGCCTTCCTCTTCGAGGATGATGCGGAAGGCAGCCGTGACGTTTTCCTGCGTGGCGGAGCCGCCCACGTCGAGGAAGTTGGCGGGCTCGCCGCCGTTCAGCTTGATGATGTCCATCGTCGCCATGGCAAGGCCCGCGCCGTTCACCATGCAGCCGATGTTGCCGTCGAGCTTGATGAAGGAGAGGTCGTACTTGGCGGCTTCCAGCTCGCTCGGGTCTTCCTCGCTCTCGTCGCGCATCTCCATCACGTCCTTGTGGCGGTAGAGCGCGTTCGAATCGAAGTTCACTTTGGCGTCGAGCGCGATCACGTCGCCGTCCTTGGTCGTGACGAGCGGGTTGATCTCAATCAGCGAGGTGTCCTTCTTGATCGCCACTTGCGCGAGCTTGACCAGCACGCCGGCGGCTTTGTTGATCAGCTTCGAGGGGATGCCAATCGCCTGCGCCAGCTTGCGGCCCTGATAGGCTTGCAGGCCATCGCCGGGGAGGAACCATTCCTTGATGATCTTCTCGGGCGTTTCGCTGGCGACCTTCTCGATCTCCACGCCGCCTTCGTTCGACGCCATCATGCAGAAGCGCGAGGTCTCGCGATCCAGCACGACGCCGACGTAGTATTCATGCTCGATGGCGCAGCCTTGCTCGATCAGCACGCCGTTGACCTTCTTGCCTTCCGGCCCGGTCTGGTGCGTGATCAGCTGCATGCCGATGATTTCCTTGGCGAGTTGCTCGACCTCGTCAAGCGACTTGGCGAGCTTGACGCCGCCACCCTTGCCGCGGCCACCCGCGTGGATCTGCGCTTTCACGACCCAGATCTCGCCGCCCATGTCCTTGGCTGCGCGGCGCGCCTCTGCGGGTGATCGGACGTATTCGCCTTTGAGCGTGGGGATGCCGAACTCGCGGAAGATGTGCTTGGCCTGGTACTCGTGGATGTTCATCGCGCTGATCCCTTGTTTTTGCTTTGTTGGCTGGTTTGAAGCTCTCGCACTGCTCGGGCTTCCCCGATTGGCACACCTGAAGCACGCGCCGCCCCGCACTGCTGCGTCCGCTCGCACTCCCTCATATGAATGCCCTGCATCATTCCAGCGTATGGCGGATGAGGCAAGGGGGAGGGGATTGCCGGACAATGGAAGAAGAGTTCGAGTTCCGAACACGTTCGCGGCGGCTATTTGAACACGAGCGCTTTGTATCACGCTTCGCCTTCAGCATTGGTCCCGAGCCCAAGGGCCTCGAGGAGCTTTGATTCGGTTTCCCGACGCACCATGTCAGCGTCCCCATCGATCACGTTGCCAAGGGTTGGGTTGCTAAACCGTACCAGCTCTCGGAAGGTGTCAAGCACGGGGTGGCCGAATCGTCTGCCGGACTCAAGACCTGCGACGCGAACGCCCGCGATCGCGTCGAAAATGATGTCAGCAGTCGATCGAATCTTTACTCTGAAGGTGGTGGCGTTCTGCGATACAGCTTCGGGAAACTTCTGCTTGATACGATGCCAAAAAGACTGTTCCGCTAGGTTCCTAGTCGCTTCGTTGACGCACCATGAGTTTGACACGAACCAAATCTCGAGCGTCTTCTGTGCTCCGTGCCGTAGCGGCAGCCATGCAGGCTTTTGCCCCTCTTCGTAGAGTCTTGGAATCACATTGAGAAAATTATCCCAAGACTTCTGGTGGCCATTGCTATGACCTATGAATTCGTCAAAGTTCTTGCCAAATTCGTAGACTTGGCTGTTCTTCCCCGTCGCCTTACACTCGCAGATTCGCACGTCGCCTAAGGAGTTCACGCCAATGACGTCGATATCCGAATAGCCGCGATCCATCCTCACTGGCTGTCGGACTTTGGTCAGAAAGCCTTCGAGCTCCCAAAGTGCCGCCACAAGTGATTCGACTGCCATTGCTTCCATATCGTATCTCCAATGAAGTGCGTTCGGGGAGGTGTCGCGAACCATCGCCGCGCATGGTAGAGACCAAACCGCGCATTATATGAAAAGGGGCTCGCCTTCGGCGCCGCCGTAGCAGCGTCCTAAGCTCAGCCTCCGCGTGCTATTGTACTTCGTGCCGCGCTGAGCTCGAGCGAGATTCCCGGCAGCGCTCCAGATATTGCGGTGCATCTTTGCGGCGGCTGCCGCGCGGAACAACCGCAGTGTCTTTCGGGATTAGCGAGGGCCGTGAGGGGCAACCGTCCATCCGCGAGCGGTCTAGCGAAAGAACTCGTGCGGGTGAGCCCGAACGTACGCCGCTTGCCGCTTAGGGATGACTCTGTCGTACGCCACATCGCTCGTCGAATCGTAGCTGGCTTCATAGAATTTCTCATTCAGCGCGTACCACTCACTGCTTCGATCATCGTAATCCGGAAGGAGCTCACAGCGTTCTTCCCTAGCCCGAACATAAGGCTCAAGCCCAGCGAAGCGAAAGGCATCGAGAACGCGAGCCGCGAGCTCCGGCAAGCCAAGAAGGCGAAAGCCATCCACGGCTTCCGGTCCTAACATCCCCGTGCTGTTGAAGAAGAACTGGTGGAAGCCACCATTACTGACTTCCGAAGAGAGCCACTGCGTCGAGTAGACAGCACGCTGACCCGGTGTCAGTTCACTCATCTGGAGGCGGAAAGGTTCGTACTCACCATAAAAATCCATCCAGTCCCATATCTTTTCGATCACGAGCCAACTCAACTCGCTGGCGTCGAGACGCTCCCATCCATTCGGCGGATTGATTCGATGGTCCATCGGTGCCCCTCACAAACTCAACGCTGCGCCATATTAGCCGTGAGGTGGCCAACCGAAAAAAAGAATAGCCGAAACTGAAGCAGCAAACGCCCAGCGCTGCTGCGTCCGCTCGCACTTCTTGATATGAATGCCCTGCATCATTCCAGCGCATGAGGCGAGAGGATAGCACGAGCGCTCCCGCGACCCCGCCGGTGCTCATCGCTCCCTCAACGATAACCCTGCATCACCTCGATAATGTAGTCAACCAGCCCCTGAACATCGTCGGTAAGAACTGCGTTGGCGTCTGGCATCTCGACACCAAGATCTCGCGCTACCGCCCTAACGAACTTCGGGCGATCAATCCAGTCGAGCCCGAAACTATGGGCGAAAGTGGATTCCGGGCGAATCTGGCGGGGCCGTTGGCCTGGAGGCAAGCGATTCTCGATGCTACTTACGACTTTCGAGAAAACCGCTTCCAGTTCAGAGCTGCTGGGAGCAGTCATCAAGCACTCCCAGACGGCGTCAACAACTTCACCAAGTGTGCTACATCTAGACGCGGTTGAGCTGTCCAAGGAAACGCTGCAGGATTCCGCCAGCGACTGAACTAGCTCCACGTGTTTATCCCCTTGGAAGAAATGACCTTGAATCTGCGTCTCCCTAGAGAGGACATCACTGCTTCGCAAACCGTACGTCTCTTGAATCGTTGCCGCAATGTGTCTTGTGATCATACCCGATGTGGGATGGTCGCCAATGTATCGCAGATAGACATCGACCTGGGCTTCGTCGCTTTGATGTGTCTTGCGCGCGGTATCGCTATTCGGGGACAAAAACGCATGCGCCAAGCTTCCGAACGTTGCGTGTGAGTATGTTCCGTTGCCATCAGTCGTCGAGTAAGAAAGCTCTGCCAATGCGACTCTTTGCGACACGGTACGGAGTTTTCCTTTCTCGCAGATGGCGCAACCAATCAGAGCAGGAGCTGCTGCCCTCTGCGAACCCAAGAAGTTCGCACCAGAGAGTTGCAATGGAACCTCGCACGTCAGAATGGCGGTAACAACGTCGGCAATTTCTTCAATTGCACGGGCAAAAATCTGAAGCGGTTTTGGCACACGGAGCCTGGTATCTCCGATTAGCAGCATTGCTGCGGATTCTCGGAGGGGCACGAGTGAATCAATCGAACTGCCTGCACTGAGAAACTTTGAAACCGCACCGACGAAGTTTTGAAAGGCTGGAAGTGAAACGAATTGTGTATCCCTGGTGAAGGCACTCTTGAAACCAGAAAGGATTGCGCCTTTCCCTCTCGGTGACCCAGCCCTAAGGCCAGAGTCTTTCAGCCATTCTGGCAGATCGCTGAGCAATTCATGCCACGCAAGAAGCAGATGCTCATTGGCCAGGCCTCTGCACTTTGGTGGAAGAATATGAGTTTTCGCCAGTACGACCAACCAGCCAGCTTGAACCAATCTAGGAAGAGGGTCATTATTGGGATCCGCACCTGAGGCCGCGAGGTACAGATCTAGATCCCTTCCTTCTTTCAGCGACTGAAGAATTCCGGCAAACACTCCTCGAAAGACTGGAGCGAGGACTGGGTCACAAGGCATGACCAGCTCATCTATTCGAACAAGAGCTTGCGGCTGAAGGATCAAGAACTCTTCCCAGTCTTCTTCACTAATGTTTCCAACCCGGCTCAGCATCTCACTTAGGTCGGATTTGACTTCAGCCAAGAGAGCACTTGCGCTTTCGCGCCACTGTCTGACTTCATTTGTCGTCGAATCGGAATAGCTTGAGGTCATGAATTGATGAACTGATTGACTCCAAAGTTTCCCGCCTCTGAATCCAAGCTGCCTGGCGCAGACGTCCATCCTTACCAATAGCAACAACGCCAGAGTTCGGTCCTCATCAGCCGCGGTCGAGAGGAGATTCAATACGACCGGAACGAAACAGTCGCTTCGGCTCCAGGGTTTCATGGGTGGGGGCGGGTCGCCGTACTTTTGTTCGAGGGGGAGTTCGGTTTCGATGACGCGGTTGAACTCAGCGAGAGCGTCGCGACGTGCGGCCTCGAAAGCCTTGTCCTGCTTGGCGAGTTCAAGCTCTTCGCGGCTGCGAAGCTCCTTGACGGCAAGCGCGATTTCGAGCAGGTGGATGTGGCGCTTGAGGCGCGCCTCGGCCTGAATTGACGAGGCGTCACCAGCGAGTTCTTGCACGGCTTCGAGCAGCTCAGCTTTGCCAGAGCCTTCGGCATCCTCGCGAATCCACTTAGCGCTGGTGTAGGTCCACGTTTCGATCTTGCCCGTGAAGAGCGCCCGCATGTCTTCGACGACGCCATTAAGCTCTTCTCGCCACTCAATAGGTTTGCGATTCCGGCGGGGGCGAATCAGATCGATTCGATTGAGCACGCCAAGAGCTTTGCCGACGCCGCTCTCGACGTGTGTCAGCTCCTTCATATCTGTTTCGCTGCCGGGCTTGGTGGCGTTGAAGACCCAGAGCACCACGTCTGCCGTGCTGATCACGTTCTCTGTCACCATCTCGTGCAGCTCGTAGCCGGAGTTGAAGCCGGGCGTGTCGTAGAGCGTCATCTGCTTGAGCAAAGGCGAGGGATGCGTGATGATCAGGCGCTCGGTTGTCGCCGCGAAATCCTCGACTTCGTCACCTTCGCTTGAAGTCTTGTTTTCCAGCGCTGTTTGATCGCTAAGTTTGCGAAAGGCCTGCAACGTGAGGTTCTCGCGCTCGCCGTCTTCGCGTAGCCGCGTAACGGTGATTTCAGGGCCGTGGCAAAGCTCGATGAGTGCTGCTGTGACTGGCAGATTGCCGACGGGCAGAAAGCTCTCGTCATCCTCCCCAAGGAGAGCGTTGATGAGGCTCGATTTGCCTGAGCTGAACACGCCGAGCACTGCGACGCGCAAGAGGGCATTGTCTGCTTGCGGCGCGAAGAATTCGTCGAGCTTCTCGTTCGTCCATGCGAGATGTGGCAGGTTTTCAGTGGCTGCTGCGAGCACGCCGATGTCTTCGAGATCTGACTTTGAAAGCTCCGGTGGGGTGATTGTTTGCGCCCGCTGAGTATGAGCGACGCTGGAAGGTTCCGCGCTACTCTCTTCAGCGAGGCGAGGCTTTTTGGGTTTTCCGCGTTTGGAAGTGCGCTTGGGCTTGCTGGGGAGCGCATCAAGCTTCGACTCATTTTGCTCGGCGAGTTCGAGCGCTTCTTGGGAAGCTAGCCACGCGTCGATCACTGCAAGCTCAGCCTCGCTATCTTCGCATTGGTCTGCCTGCGCTTCGAGCTGCGCGCATTGTTCGCGCAGGCTGGCGATGCTTTGCTTGCAATCTTCGTGCTGGGCTGCCAATGCCTGCCACTCGTTTAACGCGCGATCTTCAGCTTCTTTATCAAGCTGCCAGGCGGCGAGTGCTTCTTCGTAATCGGAGATCGCTCGTTGCTGCTTCGCCTCGACCTCGCGTCGCTTGGATTCGAATGCGCGTTGCTTCGCCTGCGCTTCGTCCTGCGCATGACGCTTCTGCTGCCAATCGCGGAGCTTGCGCATGGTTGGATGGCGCTCGAAGCTGCCATTCTCGTGCAACTCTGTGATACACGCTAGCACGTCTTGGCGTGACTGCTGCTCGGTGTATGGGATCTGTGCGCCTACCTCAGAGTCGCCAAGTGCTTCGTCAATTCGCTCAAGAAACTGGCGCGTGCGATCATCCTCAGGCAGAACAGATGCGAAGCGGATCATCGCTTCGAGCTGGCGATCCTCCCGCATCAAAGCGATCAACTCATCGGCGGTTGGGGGCTGAGATTTGCTACTAGCTTTGGTGGACGCAGTCAATTCGGGCACTCCATAGCCGTGGGTCGGTCAAGGGGAGAACGTACTTCGCTTTGCTCTATGCGCCTTCAGGCAAGTGCTGCTGCTTCAGTTTGGAGATTGCGTTCAGGTGTTCGGCAGCCTCCCTGCGCTTGTTTTCAAGTTCGGCTGGATCTCCATCTGCAAGCTGAGCGCGCTGATGCTCAAGCTCTGCGAGCTTGCTCTTCACCAGCCGATCGACCACGCCGGAAAGCTGCGTGCTTGTGCGACCTGCCACCGTTTTGAGTTGATGGTTGAG
>Ga0213866_10000722_pt1 | contig 25798 bp, 26 predicted proteins | sample PICome_11_FD_160079 | JGI IMG/M metagenome (GOLD analysis project Ga0213866, IMG submission 160079) | Coastal seawater microbial communities near Pivers Island, North Carolina, United States - PICO284 | ecosystem: Environmental > Aquatic > Marine > Coastal | place: USA: North Carolina...
CTGCTGCACCGCCTGGCTCTGGAAACGGTCCAGGTTCGCCAACACGTCCAGCAGCAGCGGCGGCCCCAATTCCGCCAGCGTGTCGTGAAGGCTGGCCGCGGTGGTGTGTTCATCGATATCGCAGTGGACGGTGGCGAGCATGTCGCCAGTGTCCAGGCCGGCGTCCATCTGCATGATGGTGATGCCGGTCTCGTTGTCGCCGGCTTCAATCGCCCGCTGGATGGGCGCAGCGCCCCGCCAGCGGGGAAGTAAAGAGGCATGTACGTTGATGCAGCCATGCGTTGGTGTGTCGAGCACGGCCTGGGGCAAGATCAGCCCATAGGCGACCACGATCAGCAGGTCCGCATTGTGTGCCGCCAGCCCGGCCTGGGCCTGTGAATCGCGCAGCGTGGGTGGCTGCAGAACCGGAATTCCCCGCGACTGTGCCAACTGCTTCACCGGGCTGGCAGTCAGCTTCTTGCCGCGTCCGGCGGGCCGATCTGGCTGGGTATAAACCCCTAGCAGTTCATGCGCGCTGTCGCACAGTGCGGCCAGGTGTTGGGCGGCAAAATTGGGCGTGCCCGCAAACAGGAGCCGCAGTGGGTTGGCGCTCACTGACCCTCAGGCCCTTCGTCTGTGAGTCTTTTCCAGCTTCTTTCGAATCCGCTGGCGCTTCAGGGGCGAGATATAGTCGACGAATAGTTTGCCGTCGAGATGGTCAATTTCGTGCTGCAGGCAGATCGCCAGCAGCCCTTCGATTTCCTGGGTGAAGGTGTCTCCTTGTCGATCAAGAGAGGTCACACGTACGCGTCGGGGGCGATTCACGGTCTCATAGAAGCCCGGTACTGACAGGCAACCCTCGTCATACTCCCCCAGTTCAGGGTCCAGCACCTCAATTTCCGGATTAATGAATACCAGCGGCTCGCTGTGATCTTCCGACACGTCAATGACCAGCAATCGCTTGTGAACATCGACCTGAGTGGCGGCCAGGCCTATTCCCGGTGCGTCGTACATGGTTTCAAACATGTCATCGATGAGTAGCCGCAGTTCATCGGTTACCTCGGTGACCGGTTCTGCAACCGTGCGCAGCCGCGGATCGGGGAATTCCAGTATTTCCAGTACTGCCATGAGTGTTAACGCTCGGATAAACGGCCGGATCGGACCAATCAGGCAATGGTGAATTAGTCACATTTAGGCTTGCCAGTGGCAGTTACCCACCGCAAACTGTGCTTATTATACAACTGCTTAGAAGGCGGTGCTAAGTGCCGGGGGACGTTCTGGGCAGGCGGTCGCAGTAGGCCGCGGGGGAGCAATATGCAGCGAGACTGCTATGCTTGGAGCCATCGGGCAGACAATAAGAAGACCAGAATAGGGGCACAAGAATGAACATACGGTCACTCTCGGCTTGCCTGTTGCTGGCCATCACACTGCTTTTCAGTATGACGCTGAGAGCAGAGGTTGAACTGGCCGACGACTACCCGGAAACCTATATCGTTAAAAAGGGCGACACGCTCTGGGGCATATCGGGCATGTACCTGACGCAGCCCTGGCTCTGGCCTGAGCTCTGGGACGTTAACCCCCAGATTGATAACCCTCACCTGATCTACCCCGGGGACGAACTCAACCTGGTGTGGATAGATGGACAACCACGGCTGAGGCTGAAGCGGGGCCGGGATGTCAAATTGACACCTAACATGCGAGTGGAGCCGCTGGACCTGGCGATTCCGCTTATCCCCCTGGATGAAATCGGCGCATTCCTGAAGCGACATCGTATCCTCGGGCCTGATGAACTGAATAACTCCGCCTATGTGGTGGCGGGCGACGAGGGCGCCCTGATCAGTGCACCGGGCGACCGTATCTTTGGTCGCGGGCCGTTCCCCGAGGGCGAGCGGGCCTATGGCATCTTCCGGGCCGGTGGCGCCTATGTTGACCTGGTAACGAACGAGATCCTGGGCTATCAGGCTCAGGACGTGGGTAACGCCCAGTTGCTGAGTGCCAACAACGACCCGGTAACAGAGCTGGAAATTACGCGCGTCACCGAAGAGGTTAGGCTCGGCGATCGACTCCTGCCCATCGAGGAAAGGATTATTGATGCGACGTTCCACCCGCGTGCACCGGATAATGAAGTGGTCGACGGGTTCATGATCGCGGTCGATGGTGGCATCACTCAGATTGGCACCATGGATATCGTGGTGATTAACAAGGGCAAGCGAGAAGGCATGGAAGTCGGACACGTACTGGCTATTTACCAGACGGGCGGCCTCGTTCACGACCGCGTTGCCGGCGACAATGTGCTGCTCCCGGATACCAGGGCTGGGTTGTTGATGGTGTTTGAGGCCTTTGAAAAAGCCAGTTATGCCGTGGTACTGAAAGCCACGCGCGTACTCAAGGTTGGCGACAAGATCAAAAACCCCTGAGTCTGACATAGCGCCGCAGGATGCGGCGGGCCGCCGTCTGGCGGCCATTTTGACCGATACATGCTGTCACGGAAGACGCCATGGATGCGGATACGAGGCGCGCTCGCGCCTGTTTATTATTGCAGGGCACACCGGGACTGGGTTTTGCGGCCCAGCGCCTGTTGCTCGATCGCTTCCCCGCCGAAGAACTGCTGGGCCAGGCCCCCTCTGAGTGGCTTGGCGCCGGGCTGACCCGGAAGCAGGCACAAGGGCTGGCGGTCGCTCGGGACAACCCGGTGTCTTGCCTGTTCGATCTCGATCAGGCCATGGACACTCTGGCATCCCTGGACGCAAGCGTTATTACCCCCCTGCACCAGGACTACCCTCCCCTGCTCCATGCTATCGGTGATCCCCCGCCGATTCTCTATGTGCGTGGCCAGGCTCACCTGCTGCGGCGCACGCAGCTCGCCATGGTGGGCAGTCGCCGGGCGAGCCCGGCGGGAAAGCGCATGGCGTCAGCGCTGGCTGGCGCTGCCGTCAGAAGCGAGCTGGCCGTTACCAGCGGCCTGGCCCTGGGTATCGATGGGGCCTCTCATCGTGGTGCCCTGGACGCGGGCGGCGCGTCCATTGCGGTCATGGCGACCGGTATTGACCGGATTTATCCGGCCCGGCACAGGCCGCTGGCCGAAGCCCTGGCCGAGACGGGAGTGCTGGTCACCGAGTGGCCGCCAGGGACACCGCCGCAGCGCGGTCACTTCCCGCGGCGCAATCGCATTATCAGTGGCCTGTCCCTGTTTACCCTGGTGGTGGAGGCTGCATTGCCCAGTGGCTCGTTGTTAACGGCTGCAGCCGCAGGCCGACAGGGGCGTGATGTGGGCGCCGTGCCCTGGTCCAGTTTGCATAGGGGTGGTGAGGGTTGCCTTCAATTGCTGCGAGAAGGCGCAGCACTGGTGGCAAGTATTGACGATGTACTCGATGCCCTGGGCTGGTTTGCGCGCCGCCCCGACCCCCAACCCAACATCGAAAAACAACGATCGGCGTCGCCCGGATTATCCGGGGCCGCCAGAGCCCTGTTAGGACAGCTGGACGACAGCGCACAGACGCTGGAGCAGTTGTCGCGTGTCAGCGGCGTCGCCCCCGACACTCTGCAGCGTGCGCTGACGGAACTGGAGCTGGCGGGACTGGTAGAGCGCAGCATGGAAGGTGTTGTGCGTCGCTGATGCCGCTTGAGTTGCCCGGGCCGATTGGTACACTCAGGCGCTTTCGCGCGGGGGTATCTCCCGGCGCTCGATTCGGGAACGTCAGCGACACTATGACTTCACAGTTACGTTTACAACTGTCGGTCGGCATCCTCCATGCCGGCGGTGTGCTGGCCTGCCCCACGGAAGCTGTATGGGGGCTGAGTGCCGACCCTTTCGACGAGGGTGCGGTGCAGAGAATTCTGGCGCTCAAGCGGCGACCGGTGGCGAAGGGGTTGATACTGGTGGCAAGCAGCATGTCTCAGCTTGACTTTCTTTTGCGGGGGCTGAGTGACGGCAAACTCAAGAAGCTTCAGGCTTCCTGGCCAGGGCCGAACACCTGGTTGATTCCACACCACGGTCGCGTGCCCCACTGGGTTCACGGCGAGCATGCGACGGTAGCGGTGAGGGTCAGTGCACACCCAACGGTGTCTGCCCTGTGCGACCTTTGGGGTGGCCCACTGGTGTCCACCTCGGCCAACCCTGGTGGTAGTCAGCCACCCCGGGAATTATTTCAGGTGATTCGGTATTTCGGTCATCGACTCGACGGCATTGTGCCCGGTACTACGGGTACTTCCACACGGCCATCATTGATTCGCGACCTGGAGACAGACCGGGTCATACGCGCCTGAGCCGCCCGCGGCTATAATGCGTCGCCGCGACCGAGGGCGGATGTTTATGCAGATTGAACACGTCAAAGACTACCTGCTGGGATTGCAGCATCGTATTTGTGATGGTCTCGCTGACGAGGATGGCGAGGCGCAGTTCATCACCGATGAATGGCAGCGTGAAGAAGGCGGCGGTGGATGCAGCCGCGTACTCACTGATGGCGCTGTTATCGAGAAAGGCGGTGTCAATTTTTCGCACGTGATGGGGGCCAGTTTGCCGCCGTCGGCCAGCGCCTCCCGGCCGGAATTGGCGGGCCGGAGCTTCCAGGCCATGGGCGTTTCGCTGGTCATTCACCCGCGCAACCCTTACGTGCCCACCTCCCACGCCAATGTGCGCCTGTTTGTTGCCGAAAAGCCTGGCGAGGAGCCGGTATGGTGGTTTGGTGGTGGTTATGACCTCACGCCCTACTACGGAAATCGCGAGGACTGCATCGCCTGGCACCGGGAAGCGGCCGCCGCCTGTGAGCCCTTCGGCAACGAGGTGTATCCACGCTTCAAAGGGTGGTGCGATGACTATTTCTATCTGCGACATCGTGCTGAACCCCGAGGCGTGGGCGGGCTTTTCTTTGACGACCTGAATGAATGGGAGTTTGATCGCTGCTTTGACTTCATGCGTGCCGTGGGCGACTCCTACCTCCGTGCCTACCGGCCTATTGTGCAGCGGCGCAAGGACCAGCTGTTTGGTGAGCGGGAGCGGGAGTTTCAGCTCTACCGCCGCGGTCGCTATGTGGAATTCAATCTGGTGTATGACCGCGGCACCTTATTTGGCCTGCAGTCCGATGGTCGTACTGAGGCTATCCTCATGTCCTTGCCTCCGCTGGTGCGATGGAAATATGACTATCAACCTGCGCCCGGTTCTTCCGAGGCAGAGCTCACCGACTATTTCCTCACCGGTCGTGACTGGCTGGCTGAGGCGTGACCACTGCGGCCGGGAAAAAACAGGGCGCCATGAACGGACCAGACAAATACGCGGTTTTCGGAAACCCGATCAAACAGAGCAAGTCGCCGCTGATCCACAAGGCGTTTGCCGAGCAGTTTGACCACGATATCCAGTACCGCGCCGTGCGGGTCGAAGCAGGACGGTTTGCGGCGGCCGCGACCCGGTTTTTTGAGGCGGGTGGTTGCGGCCTGAATATCACGGCGCCGTTCAAGCATGACGCCTTCGATTTTGCCGACCAATGTTCCCCGCGGGCCGAACGCGCCGGCGCCGTTAATACGCTCAGCCGCGCCGCCGATGGCAATATCCACGGCGACACTACTGATGGAGTAGGCCTGGTTCGGGATATGGTTGCTAACCACGGGTGGACGGTTCAGGGCGCTCGCGTACTGATCATTGGCGCGGGGGGCGCCGTGCGCGGCGTATTGGAGCCGCTGATCCTGGAGCGACCCAAAGAAGTGGTGATCGTCAATCGCACCCCCGCCCGTGCTGAGGCGCTCGCAGGCGAGTTCAGTGATATGCCAGGTTCACTGATCGGAGGTGGTTACGAGCTGTGGGACAACCGCCAGTTTGACCTGGTTATCAATGCCTCCAGCGCGGGTCTTGCGGGGGGTATGGCTGACATTCCCCCTGCCCTGCTCACAGAGCGCAGCTGCTGTTACGACATGATTTACGGACCCGAGCCCACGGTATTTATGCGCTGGGCAGCGCAGCAGGCGGCCTGGGCGGTCGCGGACGGCCTCGGTATGTTGGTTGAGCAGGCGGCAGAATCCTTTTACCGCTGGCGCCAAGTACGCCCTGAAACCGGCCCTGTTATCCAGCACCTACGTGAGCTGATGGACGGAAGCTGATCGTGATCCTGTTAGAATAGCGATCTTCCCGGGGGCGTTATTAAGATCATGAGCCAGACACCGCACTCACGCAGGCGCTTCATTGCCGGCGCCGTTTGTCCGCGCTGCTCGGCGATGGACAAGATTGTGGTTGACCTCGATCGCAATGTGCGCGAGTGCGTGGCCTGTGGCTACAGTGACGAGCGCCCGGAAGCGCCCGCCCCAACGGATGAACTGGTTACCCGAGTCAGTCGCCCTGCGGCCCGCCGCGTTGAAACCTCCGCCGAACCCGTACGCCTGGTTGACCCCTCTGACGCCGACTAGACCGCCGTCGACAGCCCCGCCACTTTCAGCCTGACGCTTCGCCCCGGCATGCCCAGGCTATCGCTATCAAACCCGGGTACCGGGGTGGTTTCAGACCCCGGAAGATCACTCACCCGGCGCCACAGGTGCTCCTTGTCCAGTAGCCGCGACGCGGTGAACTGCACCAGCTGCTCCAGTCGCGTTGCCAGTGCGTCCCCCAGCAGGTGATGGACCACAGTATTGGCCTCTGTCATATCCAGGGGCAAAAGCGGTCTTCCCAGGTGGCGCAGGTGATTGTCGTTGATCTCCTCCAGCAGGCGATGAGCCAGGAACGCCTCGTCCAGCAATAGCGCGAGCCCGCCGGTGTCCGGCAGGTCTTCGGGTGGTGCCAAGAAGAAATCTTCGGCAATGTTGAGGAACGGCGCCGCGTACTCATAAAACCCTAATTGACGAGAGACGGCGGTGACCAGGTTGAGGCAGCCGGGAACACTGGCGATATAGCTTTCTATGAAGGCCAGCAGGGCGTCTACAGGCTGGGGATCGGGTATCTCCAGCTTCTGTCTCAGTTCCGGTAACGCGGCCGTGAGCCGGGTTCGCAATTCACCGGAATCCTGTTCTCTCGCCACGGCTGCGGCGATTACCTGTCGAATGTCTGCCGTCGTCAAGGGGCCTCCTGGCGGCAGCGCCGACGTGAGGGCAACCTCTACAGGCTAGACCAAGCACACGATTTAGCTATTCCAGTCAGCCGTCCGCATGGCCTACCTGGAGCCAGCGATCCTCGCGATTCAGGTGCAGGTACCAAAGACCCAGGGTGATTCCTCGCGTGGCATTGAAGGCACAGAACGCCAGCCAGAGGCCGTGGTTCCCGAGTGGCTGGGTGATAAACCAGACCGGCAGATAGACCAAACCCGCGCTCGCCAGCATGGTGATCATCATCGGCCGGGTCTCAGCGCTGCCAATAAACACACCATCCAGCAGGTAACTGGGAGCGGCCAGTAGCGGCAGCGCAATCAGCCACGGCACGTGAGCGAAGAGCAGCTCCCTCACCGCCTGGAGGTCGGTTAACGCCAGGAACAGCAGGGGGTGCAGGAGCAGGAAGGCCAGGCTCATCAGGCCCGCCGCGCCGTAACACCACAGGGAGCAGCGCCTGACAGCGGCGCGGAATGCGCTGAGATCGCCGCCACCCAGGGCAGAGCCCGCCAGACCCTCCGCGGCGAAGGCAAAGCCGTCCAGTGCAAAGGCGGCCAGCATCAGCAGCTGAATCAGGAAGGCATTGGCTGCCAGCGTGTCCGGCCCGAACTTGTCTCCCATGGCGGTGAAGAAGGCGAAACTGGCAAGCAGGCAGACGGTGCGCAAAAACAGGTGCCGGTTGCTCTTGAGCAGGGCCTGGTAGGCAGACCAATCGCCCAGTTGCCTGCGTGCCTGTGGCCACGCCGCTCGCGGCGCCTGTTTCCACACCAGCGCCAGGGCCAGCACCAGACCCAGGTACTCGGCGATCACGGTAGCCATTGCGGCACCGTCGCTGTTCAGGCCCAGGCCCACGATGAACAGGAAATCCAGGGCAATATTGGCGACATTGGTAGTTACCATGATCACCATCGGCCAGCGCGTATTCTGCCGCCCTATGAACCACCCTATGATGGCGTAGGTGGTAAGTACCGCCGGGGCACTCGCAATGCGGATACTGGCGTAGCTTTGGGCCAGCGGCAGTAGCTGCGGCCTTGGGTCCATCAACTGGAAGCCCAAGCCCAACCACAGGGGATGCAGGACCATCACGGCGATCGCCAGCACCAGGGCCAGAACCAGGGATTGAGCGAGTACCAAAAAGGCACTGCCGTGGTTGCCTGCGCCTGTTGCCCTTGCAACCAGGCCGGTGGTTCCCATCCGCAGGAAACTGAAGCCCCAGTAAAGGAATGACAGTATCGCGGCGCCCAGTGCGACGGCCCCCAGGTAGCGGGCATCGCCCAGGTGTCCGAGGATCGCGGCGTCCACTAGGCCAAGGATGGGAACGGATATGTTTGACAGGATGGCCGGCCAGGCAATACCCCATATCTTGTGATCCAGGCGGCTCAGTTGCGGCATATATTGATGACCAGGGCACCTCGGGTGCGCTTATGCGCTTAGCGGGCGCCAAACTCCCGCGAAATCAGCATCTTAGTGTTTTTCCTTAAGACATTCGCTATAATCCCCGCGCTTCGCGGCAGGGGCGTGTCCCCTCGCTGGCGAAAGCGAGTCAATTGTCCTGTTCCCCCGGCAACTTCCGGATCCTTCCTGTCCTTTTCACGACGGTTTGGAAGGTTTCCAGCTGGGTCCGGTTATCCCCCTGGGGTTTCTGGAGTATCGGGTCAGTTGGGGGAGAATTCATAGTAACTAATGGAGACACGGGAAATGTGTTTTGAAGCGAAGCGGCTGGCAAAGCTGGCGCTTGGTCCTGTGCTGATGTTGATGAGCCTGGTCAGCACCGCGGCATTGGCCGCCGGTGAAGCGGTGAATGAAATCAACATGCCTCGCGGTGTCACTGAGGTCGGCAACAACATCTTTGACCTGCACATGACGATTTTCTGGATTTGCGTGATCATCGGCGTGGTCGTTTTCGGGGTGATGTTCTACTCGATCATCTATCACCGGAAGTCGCGTGGCGTAACGCCATCCCAATTCCACGAGAGCACCAAGGTTGAGATTGCCTGGACCGTTGTCCCGTTCTTCATCCTGATCGGCATGGCTGTGCCGGCGACATCCACACTGATTGAGATCTACGACGTTGAGGACGCCGAGATGGACATCCTCATTACCGGGTATCAGTGGAAATGGAAGTACGAATACCTGAGCGACGATGGCGAGAACGTCAGCTTTTTCTCGAACCTGCGTACAAGCCAGGGCGAAATCTACAACGCCTCCGACAAGGGCGAGCACTATCTGCTGGAAGTGGACGAGCCTGTTGTCATCCCCGTGGATACCAAAGTCCGCTTGCTGGTTACCGCCAATGACGTTATTCACGCGTGGTGGGTGCCCGAGCTGGCGGTCAAGAAAGATGCTATCCCAGGCTTCATTAACGAGACCTGGACCCTGGCTACCGAAGAAGGTATCTACCGTGGCCAGTGTGCTGAGCTGTGCGGCAAAGACCACGGTTTCATGCCTATCGTCGTGAACGTTGTCAGTAAAGAAGAGTACGGCCAGTGGCTGGACACCAAAAAGTCTGAAGCGGCTGAAATCCGTGACTTGATGGCGCAGACCTTCACCATGGACGAGCTGATGGATCGCGGTAAAGCGGTTTACGAGCGCAACTGTCTGGCCTGCCACGGCGGTAATGGTGAAGGCGGCGTGGGAACCCCGATTGCCGGCAGCGCCATCGCCACTGGCCAACTCGGCGGCCACCTTGAGATTGGCATCAACGGTGTACCCGGCACGGCCATGCAGGCATTTGGTGGCCAGATTAATGACGTCGAGATGGCAGCTGTCATCACCTACCAGCGCAACGCGTTCGGTAACAACATGGGCGACATGGTTCAGCCCATCGACGTATTCAACTACAAGAAAGGCTAATTGGAGGAGTAAACGATGGGAGATCATCACCACGGCCCCGCCAAGGGCCTGTCACGGTGGCTGTTCACCACCAACCATAAAGACATCGGAACCATGTACCTGTGGTTCTCGTTCGCCATGTTCATCCTTGGTGGCGCATTCGCAATGATTATCCGGGCCGAGCTGTTCCAGCCCGGAATGCAGCTCGTTGAGCCGGCCTTCTTCAACCAGATGACCACCCTGCACGGCCTGGTCATGGTGTTTGGCGCCATCATGCCGTCTTTTGTTGGACTGGCAAACTGGATGATTCCGATGATGATCGGCGCACCTGATATGGCGCTGCCGCGGATGAATAACTGGAGCTTCTGGATTTTGCCTCCGGCGTTCCTGCTGCTGGCCTCGTCACTGTTTATGGAAGGCGGCGCACCCGCGTTTGGCTGGACTTTCTATGCACCGCTGTCCACCACCTATGCGCCACCGTCAGTGACCTACTTTATTTTCTCGGTCCACGTATTGGGGCTGTCATCGATCATGGGCTCCATCAACATCATCGCTACGGTGATGAACATGCGCGCCCCAGGCATGACTTACATGAAGATGCCGCTGTTCGTATGGACCTGGTTGATCACGGCCTTCCTGCTGGTTGCCGTGATGCCCGTACTGGCTGGCGCTGTGACCATGATGTTGATGGACATTCACTTCGGCACCAGCTTCTTCAGTGCAGCCGGTGGTGGTGACCCGGTATTGTTCCAGCATATTTTCTGGTTCTTCGGCCACCCCGAGGTATACATCATCATTCTGCCGGCCTTCGGCGTGGTATCGCAGATCATTCCTGCGTTCTCCCGCAAGCCACTGTTCGGCTATGACTCCATGGTGTACGCCACCGCGTCTATCGCGTTCCTGTCGTTCATCGTTTGGGCGCACCACATGTACACCGTAGGAATGCCGATCGCCGGTGAGCTGTTCTTCATGTACGCCACTATGCTGATCGCGGTACCCACAGGCGTGAAGGTGTTCAACTGGATCACCACCATGTGGCGCGGCGCGCTGACCTTCGAGACGCCTATGCTGTTTAGCATCGGCTTCCTGGTGTTGTTCACCATCGGTGGTTTCACCGGACTGATGCTGTCCATTGCGCCTGCTGACTTCCAGTACCACGACAGCTATTTTGTTGTGGCGCACTTTCACTATGTCATGGTGGCGGGTGCTGTATTCAGTATGACGGCGGCCGTCTATTACTGGTTGCCCAAGTGGTGTGGCCGGATGTACAACGAGACCATGGGTAAGACCCATTTCTGGATTTCGTTCATCGGCTTCAACGTGACTTTCTTCCCGCAGCACTTCGTGGGTCTGGCGGGCATGCCGCGCCGCATACCTGATTACGCGCTGCAGTTTGCAGACTTCAACATGATGTCCAGTATTGGTGCCTTCATCTATGGTGCGTCGCAGATCCTGTTCCTTTACAACGTGATCGCGACCATCGTGGCAGGCAAGCCGATCTCTGATGAGAAAGTCTGGGACGGTGCGGAAGGCCTGGAGTGGACAGTCGCAACACCTGCGCCGTATCACACGTTTGAAACGCCGCCGAAAATTGACCCGACCCACGCGCATTCCTGAGGAGTTAGGCACAGCATATGTTCCGCGTCAGCGCTAACCCGGTTATAGATACGGTCACCAAATTGGTGACTGTGGCTATCGGTATGTTTGCGTTCGTTTTTGTGGTTATGGTGCCACTTTATGACGTGCTGTGTGATGCCCTTGGTATCAACGGCAAGACGTCGGGCCAGGCCTATACAGCCATCCAGGCGGGTGTGGATGAGTCGCGAGAGATCACCATTCAATTCGTGGCCACCAATAACGATGGTATGCCCTGGGAGTTTCGACCCAGCGTGACAGCGATGAAGGTGAATCCGGGCGCTTCGAACGATACGGTTTTCCTGGCGCGCAACCCGCTGCCGAAGGACATGGTAGCGCAGGCGATTCCCAGTGTGTCGCCGTCGCGTGCTGCCGAGTATTTCCACAAAACAGAGTGTTTCTGCTTCAATAACCAGCCGCTTGAAGGTGGGGGTTCAGTAGAGATGCCGCTGCAGTTCATCATCGACCAGGATTTGCCCAGCGACATCAGGACGATCACACTGTCTTACACGATGTTTGATATTACAGACATGACGAACGGCGCTGTCGCCGCTCGCTGACACGTAGGTCCGGGGGGCCTGCGTGGAATAAACGGAGAAGTAACATGACAACTCAGTCATCCTCATCCACAGAGTACGAAACTTACTACGTACCGGATAAAAGCAGACTGGCGATATGCGCCACCATCGGATTGATGCTCAGCATCTTCGGTGCCGCCAGTATCATGAACGACATGACGTTCGGCGATCCGAACGAGTCGACCAGCTCCTGGTCGATCTTCCTCGTTGGGCTGTTTTTCTTCGTCGCAACTCTGTTCAACTGGTTCCGCATCACCATCAAGGAAAACATCGCTGGCATGAACAGCGCCCAGCTGAAGAAATCCTATGTGCTGGGGATGTTCTGGTTCATCTTTTCTGAAGTGATGTTTTTTGCCGCGTTCTTTGGTGCCCTGTTCTACGTGCGTGCCCTGGCGGGCCCATGGCTGGCCGGTGAGGGCGAAGGTGGCCGCATGAATCACCTGCTCTGGGAAGGTTTTGAGTACGCCTGGCCCATGGCCCTGACCCCGCAGGAAGCGATCGGTGGCGTGGGTAACCAGGTTATTGCGAATAATGGGACGTTCCTTAGTGCTGAGCGCACCATGGACGTCAGTGAGACGTCTGCCTGGTATGCCTGGTTGCCGCTGTGGAACACCATCATTCTGCTGTCATCCAGTGTTACCGTTCACATCGCTCACCTGGGCCTGCTTGACGGCAACAAGAACAAGTTCAACCTTTGGCTGGGTATCACTGTAGCGCTGGGCATCATCTTCGTTGGTGTTCAGGCCTATGAATATTATGAGGCGTATGCCCACTTCGGCCTGACCCTGAATTCGGGAATCTATGGCTCGACCTTCTTCATGTTGACGGGCTTCCACGGTTTCCACGTCGTGATGGGCATGACCATGCTGCTGATCCAGTGGCTTCGTAGTGTGCGTGGCGGTCACTTCACCGCCGACGATCACTTCGGGTTTGAAGCCTCCAGCTGGTACTGGCACTTTGTAGACGTGGTATGGGTAGGCCTGTTCCTGTTCGTCTACATCATTTAAGGCAGTGACATAGGACGGCGATTGTCGTCGGAGCGAAAGGAGCGGCGTTTATGCGCCGCTTCGTCGTGTCAGGGCCCTGGTCAGCGGTTAGTTGAGTTCTGACTGCGGTATCGGGCCGGGATCCCAGGGGTTGCTGTGGCCCAGCTGGCCGGTAGCGACGCCGTAGGTGATCAGCACGATAAGCCCAATCGCCAGCCCGAGGCGCACGCCGAGAGAATGGAACAGGCGCCGGCTGTTTTTATCACCCTGGTCTGACATCAGGAAGTAAAAGCCGCTGCCCAGGCTGGCCAGCAAGGCCAGCATGAAAATGACGATCAATGTTTTGAGCAATGCGTATCTCCGTTATGTGCCAGCAGTATAAACCAGCGACTTGCCACCGTATTGCGGTGTCACGACTGCAGGCCTAGGGGATGGGAGATCTACGGTTTGACCTTGAGTGGCGGATCACTGTGCTGACGGCAGTGCTGCTGCCTGCTCTGGTAGCGCTGGGATTCTGGCAATTGCAGCGCGCAGACGAGAAGGCCGCTCTGGCTGAAGCCTTCGCCCTACGGTCAACCGCAGCCCCTGCTGAACTGGAACCAACGCTGTTGAGCGGCGACCCCCAGGGCCTGGCCTACCTTCCGGTGAAAGCACAGGGGGAATTTGTGGCCGGACGGCACCTGCTGCTGGACAATCGTATCCGGGGTGGCCGGTTCGGCTATGAAGTGGTGTCGCTGCTTCAACTTTCCGGAGATCGCGGCCTGGTATTGATAAACCGAGGCTGGATTGCGGGTGATCCGGGGCGTATGGAAACGCCGCAGGTGCCGGAAGTGACTGGTCCGGTGAACCTGACAGGGCATGTATACGTGGCGCCGGGTGAACCCTACCTGCTGGGAGAGCAGCTTCTCGATGGCCCCTTGCCCTGGACCCTGCAAGCGCTGGAGATGAACAAGCTGGTGCCCGCACTGAGCGAGGCTACCGGCCTGGCGGTAGCGCCCTACCCCGTTCGAATCGACGCGGGTGAACCTGGCGCGCTGTTAGTCGACTGGCAAATCGTTAATGTCAGCCCCGCCAAGCATACTGGATATGCCGTGCAGTGGTTCACCATGGCCGTGGCGCTGGCCATTATCTTCCTGCTGCGCAACAGTAACTTGTGGGATGTGCTGCGCGGACGTCAGTCTGAGAACGAGTGAATGGAACAGATCGAAGCGACAAACAATAACCGGCTGGTGCTGTTACTGATAGCCGGGATCCCCGTGACCATGATACTGGCGGCCTCCTGGCTGTGGTACTTCGTGGTACAGGGTGACCTGGACCTGGTTGGGCGCATCGGTACAGCCAACCAGGGCATCCTGGTGCAACCGCCCCGGCAACTGAATGATGCCCTGCTCCGTGATTTTGCCGGCCACCCGGTGGCATGGTCGGACGCAGAACAAGAACCCCGCTGGGTCTTTCTTGTGCCCTCCCCTGGCGCTGTGTGTGACGCGGCCTGCGAACGGCGGCTATACCTGACGCGCCAGGTTCATATTGCGATGGGCAAGGAGTTCAACCGGATTGGCCGGGCCTACCTGTCAGCAACGCCGGCTGCTGAAACCACTCTGGGGGTGTCAGCGCTTTCCGATGGCGGCGAATTGCCCCCCAGCTTTACCGAGTTGCTGGAGCGTGATCATCGGGGTCTGCGCGTGCTGACCACCGGCCAAGACGAGTTCTCAGCCCTGTTTCCTGAGTTGAGCGCCAATAACGAAATCTGGTACCTGGTAGATCCCGCGGGGTGGATTATGATGTCCTACGATGACAGCGTCGGTTACCGCGACGTGATGAGCGACCTCAAATTCCTGCTCAAGAATTCCGGAGACTGAGGACACTATGACCCAGTCCGCAACGGAGCGACGCGCCACCTGGCGCGATTACAAGGAGCTGACCAAGCCCAATGTGGTCGCGCTGATGATTCTTACCTCCATCATCGGCATGTGCATGGCCGTTCCCGGGATGGTGCCCTGGCAGCCACTGATTCTGGGTAACCTCGGTATTGCGCTGTGTGCCGGCGCAGCCGCGACGGTCAATCATCTGATCGACCAGCGCGTAGACCTGCGCATGTCGCGTACCAGGAATCGGCCTGTGGCGCAGGGACGCGTCGGCAATGTGCAGGCCGGGGTATTTGCCCTGGCCCTTGGCGGCGCCGGCATGGCCATCCTGCTGATCTGGATAAATGCGCTTACGGCCTGGCTGACTCTGGCTTCACTGGTGGGATACGCCTTTATTTACACGCTGTTTCTCAAGCGGGCCACACCGCAGAATATTGTGATTGGCGGCCTCGCTGGTGCGGCCCCTCCCCTGCTTGGCTGGACCGCCGTTACCGGTGAAGTTCACGGACATGCGCTGCTGCTGGTGCTGATCATTTTTGCCTGGACGCCGCCGCATTTCTGGGCGCTGGCTATTCATCGGCGTGAGGAGTACGCCGCCGTCGATATTCCCATGCTCCCCGTAACGCACGGCGTGGCGTTCACCAAGCTGCACATTCTGCTGTACACGGTGATCATGTTCCTGATCACCCTGCTCCCCTTTGCCACGCGTCTCAGCGGCCCTCTGTACCTGTTGGGCGCTGTGGTACTGGGCATCGGATTCCTCTATTGGGCCATCGTCCTGATGCGGGGAAGCAATCCCAATGCGCCGATGGAAACCTTCAAGTACTCCATCATTTACCTGATGGCTTTATTCGTTGTTATGTTGCTGGATCACTACCTGTTCCCTGTCCAGTCGCTTTAGTGAGGTAAGACCATGAATCCAGCTCAGTCCCGTGGCGTAAAGCTGACGGTAGTGGCGGTCCTAGCGTTTATCTTTGTGATCGTGGCCGGTTTTGTTTATCGCATTCAGCAACCGCGGGTTATGACAGTGGCGGAGATGAAGGCCAACGGCTTTTACCTGCTTGAAACGCCGAGAGACATCGGCGAGTTCGAACTGGTAGATCATCGCGGGCAGCCCTTCACCCCGGCCTCGCTGGAGGGTCAATGGACACTGGTCTTCTACGGCTTCACCTATTGCCCGGATATTTGCCCGACGACCATGTCTTTTCTCGCTGAATTCACCCGACAGCTCGAGGGCACGGAAGTGGCGGATACCGAAGTGGTCATGATGAGTGTGGACCCGGCCCGGGACACGGTTGATCAGCTGGCTGAGTATGTCCCCTACTTCGATCCTGACTTTACCGGCGTCACCGGCGAATTCCTGGAACTTTTCCGGGTAGCCACGGCCATGAACACGCCATTTCGCAAGGTGCCGGGACAGGACGAAAACTATCTCGTTGACCATAGTGCCAATGTGGTACTAATAAATCCTCGCGGCGACTACCATGGGTTTTTCAAGGCGCCGCTGGACCTCGCCAAGATGAAAGTCACCTATCGGTCTGCCCGATACCTCTGGGATTTCTGATCGGACACCGCTCCCGCAGCCCTCTGGGTGGAACCTAGTCCCCCATATAAAATGGGCTTGCGAGTTAGTATGTGCTTACAAACAATCAAATAAATGCCATATGGCCAGGCGCGCACCGGGCCAGCCGCGACGCCAGTGCTGGTTTCTGCGATGTGACCGCCTGGGTTGGAACCCAGGGTCGTCTGGCCTGTGGCCGTGTGCACGCTTTCGTCTCGGTGTGATCGAGCGCTGTCGCTTATACCAGTAAGTTTCAATATGAAATCTATAATATTCCTGCTCTCCGGGCTTGTCTGCCAACACGGGCGGGCAGGGCCGCAGTTATTTCCGGTAGGCAGCGTTTTGGACCCTGTTGTGGTTCGCCGGTAGGTCACTGGCTCTGCACATGGCAATCGCTACTGGTATCGGCTTTAATGCCCGCAAGATTACTGGCGCCTGGCCTCTGGATTCCCTGCAAATGACTGAATCAGCCCCTATCGTTCTGGTGGACGGCTCGTCCTACCTTTATCGCGCCTTCCACGCGCTCCCGCCGCTGACCAACTCCCGGGGTGAGGCCACCGGGGCCGTTAAGGGGGTAACCAGCATGTTGAGGCGAATCTGCAAGGATTTCCCCGACAGCCCCGTGGTAGTGATCTTTGACGCCAAGGGCAAAACCTTCAGGGACGAGATATTCGCCGACTACAAGGCCAATCGACCGCCCATGCCTGATGAGTTGCGGGAACAGGTCCAGCCTATCCACGATATTGTTCGGGCCATGGGGTTGCCCCTGATCTGCGAGCCGGGTGTGGAAGCCGATGATGTAATCGGGACACTCGCCCGGCAAGCCAGTGAGCAGGGCAGGGCGGTGGTGATTTCCACCGGAGACAAGGACATGGCACAGCTCGTCAACGAGCACACCACCCTGGTGAACACCATGACCGAGACCACCATGGATGTGGCCGGCGTCGAAGAGAAATTCGGTATACCGCCAACGCTGATTATCGACTTCCTCGCGCTCATGGGCGACAAGGTAGACAACATTCCAGGTGTTCCGGGGGTGGGCGAAAAGACAGCGCTGGCGCTACTGCAGGGCCTGGGCGGGCTCGATGCTATCTACGCCTCGCTGGACAAAGTGGCTGACCTCGAATTTCGCGGCGCCAAGACTATGGCCGCGAAACTGGAAGCGGAGCGCGACAAGGCCGAGCTGTCCTATGAGCTGGCCACCATCAAGACCGATGTGGCGTTGGACCAGACGCCGGACCAGCTGAGCAATGGCGCGCCCGACACGGAAAGCCTGGTGGAGTTATTCACCCGACTGGAGTTTAAAACCTGGTTGGACGAGGTATTGGGGGAGGGCGAGGCCTTGCCCGTTGAGACGGTTGAAGCCAACTACGAGGTGGTGACAGACGCAGGCGACTTCGAGGCTTGGCTTGCACGGCTGCAGGAGGCAGAGCTATTTGCCTTTGATACTGAAACCACCAGCCTGGATTACATGCGCGCCGAAGTGGTGGGTGTGTCTTTCGCGGTAGAGGAGGGCGAGGCTGCCTATGTGCCGGTCGCTCATGATTATCCCGGAGCACCCGACCAGCTTTCACGGGAAGCGGTGCTGGGCGCATTGAAGCCCCTGCTGGAAGACTCCGATCGCGCCAAGGTAGGTCAGAACCTCAAGTATGACGCCTCAGTACTGGCCAATCATGGGATCACCCTGCGAGGTATTCGTTTTGACACCATGCTGGAATCCTATGTGCTGGATTCAACCGGCACCCGTCACGACATGGACAGCCTGGCGCTCAAGTACCTGGGCCAGAAGACCATCCACTTCGAAGAAATAGCTGGCAAGGGCGCCAAGCAACTCACCTTCAACCAGATTCCGTTGGACCAGGCCGGGCCCTATGCCGCCGAAGACGCAGACATCACCCTGAGGCTGCACAACGCCTTGTGGCCGCGTCTTGAGCAGGAGCCAACCCTTGCAGGGGTATTCCAGGGCATTGAATTACCGTTGGTGCCCATCCTGTCGCGGATCGAGCGCCAGGGTGCGTTGTTGTCCCGGGAGATGCTGGCGCAGCAGAGCGCCGAACTCGGTGAGCGCATGCAGGCGCTGGAAACGCAGGCGCACGACCTGGCAGGGCAGCCTTTCAACCTGGGTTCTCCCAAGCAGATTGGTGAAATACTGTTTGAAAAACTCGAACTCCCGGTGATCAAGAAAACGCCCAAGGGTGCGCCGTCCACGGCCGAGGAAGTGTTGGTGGAACTGGCGCTGGATTACCCGCTGCCCAAAGTACTGCTTGAGCATCGCAGCCTCAGCAAGCTCAAATCCACCTACACCGATAAGCTGCCGGAAATGATCAACCCCCGGACCGGCAGGGTGCATACCTCCTACCACCAGGCCGTGGCCGCCACGGGTCGGCTCTCTTCCTCAGACCCCAACCTGCAGAATATTCCCATCCGCACGGAGGAGGGCAGGCGTATCCGCAAGGCCTTCATCGCCCCGGAGGGCTACCGGATTGTCGCCGCCGACTATTCCCAGATCGAACTCAGGATCATGGCCCACTTGTCAGGCGACAGCGGCCTGCTCAACGCCTTCAAGGAGGGGCTTGATGTGCACCGCGCGACGGCGGCGGAAGTGTTCGAGGTTGACCTGGAGGCGGTGTCTGGCGACCAGCGCCGCAAGGCCAAGGCCATCAATTTCGGGTTGATCTACGGGATGTCGGCGTTCGGGCTGGCCCGGCAGCTGCACCTGGGCCGCAACGAGGCGCAGGAGTACATCGATCGCTACTTTCAGCGCTATCCGGGGGTGCGGGAATATATGGATCGCACCCGCGCGCTGGCCCATGAACAGGGCTTTGTGGAAACCCTGTTTGGGCGGCGTCTCTACCTGCCGGAGATCAATGCGCGCAACAAGATGCGGCAGCAGGCGGCTGAGCGCACGGCGATTAATGCGCCGATGCAGGGTACCGCTGCTGACATCATTAAAAGAGCGATGCTCTCGGTCGATGAATGGCTTCAGGGCGGGGGCGCGGATGCCCAGATGATTATGCAGGTGCACGATGAGCTGGTCCTGGAAGTGAGCAGCGGCGAGGTGGATGGGGTATGTGACCAGCTGTGTGGACTGATGTCCGCGGCCGCCAGCCTGGACGTGCCGCTGTTGGTGGAGGCCGGCGTGGGGGACAACTGGGACGAGGCTCACTGAACGCGGTCGCGCAAGAAAAAATGCCTGGGTGGCGGAACTCCCAGCGACAGGGCGAGTCTTATTACCCGTAGCACCTGCTACTACCTTGGTGGCCTACCTCCAAAGGCTGCCAACGAGCAAGTCTCTTTCCCCAGAGACCCAAGTCTCCCGGTTGCCTGGACCCCTACGGGCAACCGGGTTTTTTATGCCTGGTCGATGTCCTCGTCTTCGTCCTCATCGTCGTAAACGCTGCTATCTGTGAGCCAGGCGTTCAGTACCGCGACCAGCTCCTCGTGGCCGGTATGCTTCAGCGACGAAAATAGCTGCGCGGTCACCAGGTCTGCGTGGGGCGCCAACTGGCTCCTGAGTTTGAGGAGGGTATTTTTGGCCGGACCTTTCTTTAATTTGTCAGCCTTGGTCAGCAGTATGTGTACGGGCATGGCTGCCGCGGTCGCCCACCCCAGCATTTGCTGGTCGAAGGGCTGGAGGGGGTGGCGCACGTCCATCAGCAGTATCATTCCACGCAGGCACTGCCGCTGCTGCAGGTAATTTTCCAGGGTTTTGGTCCACTCCAGCTTCACCGCCTGCGGGACCTTGGCGAAGCCATAACCCGGCAGATCCACCAGCCGCTGCTCTTCCGTCAGAGAGAAAAAATTGATCAGCTGGGTTCTGCCCGGGGTCTTGGAGGTCCGCGCCAGCTTGTGGTTTTGGGTCAGGCTGTTGATAGCGCTGGATTTGCCGGCGTTAGAGCGCCCTGCAAAGGCCACTTCCCAGCCGTGATCCGGCGGACATTGCGCCAGGCGGCTGGCGCTGGTCAGAAATTCGGCATGCCGGTAGTTTGGCGGCTTAATAACCGACTGCTGCTGGGGGTTTTCCATGAACCGGATCCGCCTTTTTCAGTGAAAGTAACTCGTATATAATGCCCCAGCTTTTTTTCGCCTGCTATCAATCGCTTGCGCGACTGTCAGGACACCCCAACGTGTATTCACTGAGGTCCACGATGAAGAAATTGCTGGTTCTGTCTATCGCCTTGTCTGCCGGTGCTGCTTTTGCCGAGCCGGACATGGACAAGTACAACAAGAGCTGCGCTGTTTGCCATACCTCTGGTGCCGCAAATGCGCCCAAGACCGGCGATGCCGCCGCCTGGGAGCCGCGCATGGCCAAGGGTATGGAAGTACTGGTTCAGTCTGTTCAGAGCGGCCTCAACGCCATGCCACCCAAGGGCATGTGTTTTGATTGCAGCGATGAAGATTACGCTGCCATGATCGAATACATGGCCAAGCCGGCGGAATAGGCCTCAAAAGCCACCGAAAACTGGAATTACCATGAAGAAAGTATTGTTCGCATGCGGCCTGATTCTCGGCTGCAGCAATGTGGTACTAGCCGCTGATGCGGGCCCTAAAGGCGATGCTGCTGCCGGCGAAGGCAAGGTTGTCACCTGTGCAGCCTGTCACGGTGCCGATGGCAACAGTGCTGCTCCCAGCTTCCCGAAGCTGGCGGGGCAGGGTGAAAAGTACCTGCTCAAGCAAATGAAGGATATTCGCGACGGCGCCCGCCCGGTGCCGACTATGGTCGGTCAGGTGGACAATATGTCTGATCAGGACCTGGCTGATATCGCAGCTTTCTACGCAGGCCAGGCCTCTACCGGTGCCCAGACCGACCCAGAGCTGCTCGAGTTAGGCGAGAGCGTTTACCGCTCCGGCATCCTGGAACGTAACGTCGCTGCCTGTACTGCCTGCCACTCGCCGAATGGCAAAGGCAATGCACCCGCGGGCTTCCCGGGGCTGTCTGGACAACACCCGGAGTACATCGCAGCACAGCTGCGTGCCTACCGTAAGGGCTATGAAGATGAAAGCGGACGCACTAACGATGGCGACACCCGCATCATGCGTACCACCGCTTTTGGGCTTAGTGACCTTGAGATTGAAGCGGTAGCTAGCTACGCGGCCGGCCTGAAGTAAGCATCACACCGGCTTCGACGCAAAGGTGGCTATGGCCGCCTTTTTTATCCACCAGCGAACGCCGGACCAAAATTGCGGTCTATTTAGCAACAACTATTCCTGGAGGCACACATGCTGCAACGAATGATCCTGGCTATCACCCTCACGGCGACGGCGCTTTTTGCGCAGGCGCAGGATGGCGACAACTGGGTTGAGGGCACGCATTACGATGTGATTGCGCCCGCCATTCGCATGGCGAACCCGGACAAGATCGAGGTGACCGAGTTTTTCTGGTACGGATGCGGTCACTGCTACAATTTTGAACCCATGCTGGGCCAGTGGAAAAAGACCCTGGCTGATGATGTGGTGTTTGTTGGGACGCCTGCGATCTGGAATAAACCCATGGAGCTTCACGCGAAGGCCTTCTACACCGCAGCAGCCCTGGGCGTCATGGATACCCTGCATCCAGTGATCTTCCAGGCGATGAACGTGGATCGCAAGCGACTCACATCTGAGGCCGAAATCCAGGCGCTGTTTGTTGCCAACGGGGTAACTGCCGAAGATTTTGCCAAGGCCTACAACTCATTTGGTATAGGCAGCCAGGTGCGCCAGGCCAATTCCAAGGCTCGCGCAGCAAAGATTACCGGCACACCCGAGCTTCTGGTGAATGGCAAATATCGCATCAGTACCCGCAAGGCGGGCGGCCAGGCGAACATGCTTAAAATCGCCGATTTCCTGATCGAAAAAGAACGCGCCGCCGCAGCGAGTTCCTAATCCTACGCTAGAAAAAGGCCGCCCCAAGGCGGCCTTTTTTTTGCGCTTCGGCGGCGGTTTTTACATGCCGCTGGTGTATTTCTCCAGTGATGCCTTGCCGCTGGCGCGAATCTGCCTGAACGCCAGTGCGTATTCCTTGAGCAGCGCCAGGCAGTAAGCCAAGCGTTCATCGAAATATTCCTGGGCGCTGGCCTTGTTCTTGTCGGGGTCAGCGTTGAACACGGTATCCACGTAGCGGATGATCAGGTGCTCCGGCAGGTAGCAGATACGATTGTTCTTGTAGCTGCTCATACGCAGTTCGGCGATCGGAAACGAGCCGCCATCAGCCACAGACACGGTCACGATCAGTGCCGGCTTGTGCGCAACCTCACCGCCGGACGCCCACATGAGCAGGCAGTTCTTTAGGCCTGAGGGCGCCATACCGTGCCATTCCGGCGACACCACTACAAACCCGTCGCAGCTGTGCATCGCCGCGCTGAGCGGCCCCAAAGTCTCCTGCCACTGGGCGTCACCCGACCATATGCCTTCGTCCCAGAGGGGCAGGGGGTTGCCGGCCAGCGAATACAACCAGGTCTCATCGCATATTCCCTGCGCCAGCAACGCCTTCTCAACGTGCCTGGCGACTTTCTCGCTTTCGGAATTATTGCGGTGGCTACCGCTGATGATGCCGATTTTCACGGGTTGGCTCCTGGAGGAAATGAGTGGTCAGATGTCGAGCCAGCGGGGTACTGGCAGGTCCTTGTTGGCAAGGAAAACAGGATTGAACAGTTTGCTCTGGTAGCGATTGCCATAGTCACACAGGATTGTGACGATGGTATGGCCCGGGCCCAGGTGTTCTGCGAGGCGCACGGCGCCGGCGATGTTAACCCCGGCTGAGCCGCCCAGGCACAGGCCTTCCTGCGCCAAAAGGTCGAACACGTAGGGCAGCGCTTCGCGGTCGCTGATCTTGAAGGCGGCGTCGACTCTGGCCTCAGCTACATTGTCGGTGACGTGGTTGATGCCGATACCCTCGATGATCGAGCTTCCTTCCCCCGGCTTGAGTTCGCCGTTGCTGAACCAGTCGTAAAGCGAGGCTCCGTCGGGATCGGCAATGCCGATAACGACGTCTGGATTACGCTCCTTCAGTGCTGCGGAAACGCCGGCGAGGGTGCCACCGGTACCAACAGCGCAGATGAAACCGTCGACGGTGCCGTCGGTCTGTTCCCAGATTTCGAGCCCCGTGGTGTCGTGGTGTATTGCCATATTGGCGAGATTATCGAACTGCCGCGCCCATACGGCGCTGCCCTCTTTGGCTGCGTACTTGTCGGCCAGGCGTTCGGCGGTATGAATGTAGTGATTGGGATCGCTGTAGGAGGTGGCGGGTACCAGGTGCAGATCTGCGCCCAGCAGTTCCAGTGAGTCGATCTTTTCCTTGCTCTGCGTTAGCGGCATGACCACAGAGCACTTGTAGCCCAGCGCATTGGCCAGCAGCGTCAGGCCGATGCCGGTATTGCCGGCTGTGCCTTCAACAATGCGCCCGCCAGGCGCCAGTTCACCGCTGGCTTCTGCGGCCCGCAAGATACCCAGGGCGGTGCGATCCTTGACCGAGCCGCCGGGATTCAAAAATTCGGCTTTGCCGAGAATGGTGCAACCGGTACGCTCCGAAACCGCTTTCAGGTGGAGCAGTGGGGTATTGCCAATCAGGGCTGTTACGTCGGCGGCAGCGTGCACGTGCAGACTCCTTCACGAGGTCGGGCAGTATGCCATAGAGCCGTGAGCCATACAGGGCCTGCAGCGCGACTGTCAGTCCTCGAACTTGAGCACGGTCTTCCACCACAGTCCGGGGAACAAGGCGTGCCAAAGCAACAGCAGACGAGCCTCCCCCGGGTAAATGATGGACTTGCCCTTGGCGACACCCTTGTCGATGGCGTCCACGATTTTTTCCGGGTCTGCCAGGCGTCCGGAGTTTTTGGATTCGATGATGCTACCGGGGCTGTCTGTCGCCAGCGTCTGGTCGATGAGCGGGGTGTTGACCGCGGGCGGGCAGATCAGATGGGTTTTGATGTCGGTGTGGCGCAGTTCATTGTGCAACACTTCCATGTACATATTGACCGCGGACTTGGTCGCGCAGTACGCGCCCATGTTGGGCACCGGGGCGTGGCCGGCGATGGAGCCGAAGGCGATAATCCTGCCGCTGTTGCGATCCAGCATTCCCGGCAGCACGGCCTTGACCATGTAAACGGTGCCGAAGTAGTTGATCTGGAATAGCCGCTCCATGCCCTCGTTAGTTTCATCCGCCAGTTTGTGACTGGGCATCAGCGCAGCAGCGTGTGCCAATAACTCGACTGGCCCGAGTTCACTGGTCACCCTGGCCACTTGTTCGGCAACAACGGCGCTGTCGCTGATATCACAGGAGAACGGCACGATCTGGCTATTGTCGCCGACGGTTTCTGACATGCCGGCCTCGTTGACGTCGAACAGGGCAACTCTGGCACCCCGGTCTGCGAGCCGCCTGGCGATGATGCGTCCCATGCCGCTGCCGCCGCCTGTGACGATGGCCACCTTGTCCTTTACATCCTGCATGTGTGTTCCCCTGAGCTGATTTTCCAGAGTGCACATGCTCGACCTGGGGATGAATACTCGCAAGACTCGATCCGGCCAGTTAAAGTTGCAGTTTTTCACTGGAAGTAAACCTGTGAGAAGAGCATTGCTGGTGTTGGGTGTCGCGCTTGTCGTAATCGGCTTGGCACTGCAGTTATTTCAGGGTGACGGTGAGCCGCTTGAAACGCCTGCAACGGCGGACCAACGCAGCCTCCGCCAGACCAGTAGCGGGCCGGTGGTAGGGTTCGCAGGTCCGGGTGACACCTTTAGCTGGCTCGGTATCCCCTATGCGGCAGCACCGAATGGCCAGCGTCGCTGGCGAGCGCCGGTGCCGCCAGAGCCCTGGTCCGAGGCCCGAGAGGCGCTTGTTCACGGCCATGTCTGTCCGCAGTTTGGCAGTGTCTTTGGCGGGATTTCCGAAGACCAGCAGGGCCAGTTAGTGGGTAACGAGGACTGCCTGACGCTGGATATCTATGCGCCCCAGGAGGTCGATCCGTCCCAGCCCTTACCGGTGATGTTCTGGATTCACGGCGGGGGTAATACCATTGGCACCGGCCGTTCCTACGACGGCAGCGCCCTCGCCAGCGAGCAGCAGGTGCTTGTCGTCAATATTAACTATCGACTGGGTGTGTTGGGTTGGCTGAGCCATCCCGCACTGCGCACCACCGCCAGCGACGCATTTGAGGCCTCCGGCAACTTCAGCAACCTCGATATGGTGCTTGCCCTGGACTGGGTCCAGGACAACATCGCTGCTTTCGGCGGCGATCCTGACCGGGTCACGATCTTCGGTGAGTCCGCAGGTGGCCGGAATGTGTTTGCCCTGCTGGCATCTCCCACCGCGAGCGGCCTCTTCCATGG
>Ga0213866_10000724_pt1 | contig 25766 bp, 34 predicted proteins | sample PICome_11_FD_160079 | JGI IMG/M metagenome (GOLD analysis project Ga0213866, IMG submission 160079) | Coastal seawater microbial communities near Pivers Island, North Carolina, United States - PICO284 | ecosystem: Environmental > Aquatic > Marine > Coastal | place: USA: North Carolina...
GACAGACATATCGTCACCTTCCGCATCCTTCGCATAATACTTCTTAGGTTGCGTCCCCTTGACATCTTTACCAATCTCAGGGTCTTGAGGTGCTTTCTTCTCTACGAGTTCTACTGCGTCCAACCATTTGCGGAGTTTCTTACCACCACATTCAACGATGACATAGTTCGCACCCAATACAGATACGATACCGACTTCATCGCTTTCTTTAACAACAACAGTGTCACCCAGTTCGAACAACTCACCAGACACATATGCCTCACGAGTGTCATCTTTCTTACCTAAGTCGATGTGACGTTTGAATGAACGTTCCTCTTTCAGACCCATTCCCTTACGCACATCGTTGAATAGTTTGCGAGTGTCCTTGTCGGACATAGACTTTGGAATACCCTGTGCGAATGTCTGATAATCATTGTCACTGGCAGCCTGACGCATCTTGGTTGCAGACATACCCTCGACACCTTCTGCATCAGGGTCGCGTCTACCAGCAGAGACAACATTGATTGACTCAAAGTTATAGAACCCGTGACGTGCTTTCTTACCGTTGTATTTGTTCAACAGGACTTCAAAGGTTCTCACTTGGTCACCACCGACAACCATAGTGACTTTCTTATAACCCATGTCATACAGTTTGGTGGCAATGTCGATTGCGTTTCTTGCAGTCTTATCTACGATGATGTTACGACCATTCTTTGGGAACATCTTGCGTAGGTGTTTGATTTTGTCTGAGTATGACAGGGGGTTTTTCTTTGGGTCTTGGGACTGCGACACATAAATCTTATAGTCTGCACCCTTAGACCTCTTTACCAAAGCATCAATCAGTTTACCATGCCCAATCGTTGGCGGATTCATCCGACCAAACGTGAAGAAGACTTCGCGTTCTTCTTCAATCAAATAATCACTGAAATTTTTAATCACTTTTTTGACCGCCCCGTTTTTTCGCAAGTTCTGCCTTACGAACTTTCGGCAGAATCTTTTTAGCAAGTTTATCAATCTTTGGTTTCAACTTATCTAGTCGTTTCTCAAGTCCCTGTCTACGAGCCATTGATAGTTCACCTTTATCAATACCCTTTGTCATTTTCTTGAGGAATGTGTTTCTTGCTTGTTTCTGTGCGCGGGTTTTCAGCTTGTCTATAGACGCAACCTTACGAGCAGCACGCTTACGACCCAAGGCAATCTTTGACTTCATCTTTTTCATTTGACGGGATTTTGCGAGACGCTGTTGGACAGTCAGTGCTTCTGACTTTGGATTCGGGGGATTCGTTGATGCATATTCCGCATCAGTTCCCGCACCGATATCGCGCTTTCTTTTCTTCGCATTGGTTGCTTGGAACTCATCACCCGTTTGGGTGTAGTCCACATTCAGAAATGTTTTCAGGCCCATTGGTTTAGCCATGTCTTACCTCTTCGGTTTTTCCCATCCCTTCAGTATGTCAGGACTGAAGTTATTATACGAAAATTCAAGGCGGTCAACCAACTTGACCGCATCACCACCTAATTTATCAATAGCGACAAAACCTTCTGCGCCTGTGCGAACCTTATAACCCTTCTTGGTTTGCACAAACGCATCATAGTTTGCAATACTATTAAGTTTATTTATAAGTTTTAGTTTCGCAAATACAATATTTTTCTGTAAATCAAACATGTTTACAAGAGATTTTTTGTTTCGTGTCGAGAAAAACTTCATGATTTCATCCAACTTCTGCTGTTGAACCATGCGGCCCTTCTCTGATTTGCGTTTCTCCATCTCTTTTACAAACTTATTGTCAATCCATTTGATGAGACCCGTGACATGTTTGTTACTATTCGGAATGACCTGACCCTCACGCACGAAGGTGTTATTGTATTGTTCAATCAATCGTGCGAGTTCTTGGTTTTTCTCCAGTTCACGCAAGGTCGAACCCGCGATACTGTTGAAGAGTTTACCAGCCGTTGACAGATACTTGGTCACCTCGGCAGTCTCTTTCTTGTCCATTGTCGCACCACCGACATCACGCAACATCGCGTCTGCGGAGTATACATTCTTGGACTGTTTGAACTTCGATACATCGACACCGTAGGATGCCTTCATCGATTCGAAGTCTTTACCAGTGTATGTCGTGTGCCAGACGATTCCGATTTGCGCTTTGCGAACTGCTTCTGCCTGTTCGTATGGGACTGCGTATATGATTGTATTGGGGTGGAAGGTTGTATACTTCTGACCGTCAATCGTTTCATTCTTTAGGTCTCCTTTTGAGAACAAGAAGTCACCCTGAACGACACCCTTGATACCAAGTTCAGGAAGATAACGAAGCGCAGCCTTCATCTTGTCTGCGAGGTCACCTGACATATCTGCGTCAATCTCTGCGGCAGACTTATAGATTTTAGGATTCTTTGCAAAGATACCTTTCTTCGCAACAAAGAAGTTTCCGTCCGATGGGTCTTGTCCTGCGAAGATTGCAGGCGCACCGTCCCACTTTACAGATAGTTTACTCTTAGACTCACCCGCAAGCATGTCACGGAGTTCACGCAACGCATTGATTGCCTGACGAGTTCCGTTCACACCACCATAGAGAACCTTGTCCTCGATATGAGTCATGTGAGTATTCTTTTGTTCTATCAGTGTAAGCATTACATTACCTTCAAATGAACTGCGGATGATTTAGTTTGTGACTTTGCGATACGAACCAGATATTCTAAAACCTGTTCTTCTCTACCTTCAATCGCTGTAAATAGTTCAACTACCATATACTTAGACATCAACCAATCGACATTTTTCTTTTCGAGTTTTGCGAGAAAGACTTCCTTACTATCTCTCTCATCGGTCATCGAATAGTTTTTCCAGAACTGGTCAAAGAACCTAGCAGGGTCTTTCTTGTAGATTTGTTCTAATACCTTCTTAGGCGTTAGTTCTCGACCAACCGCATCCTTCATCGCATCACTGATACCACCAAAGGATACCTTACCCTGTTTTGCTTTGTTACCGATAATCTCACATTGGAATGTCGGGAAGGTTCTGAACTGAAGTTGGAAGTTGCCTGACCCAAACAGATAACCATCTTTAGCGTTATAAAAATCTCTTTTACCGTAAGTCTTTTTGGTGAACTTGGGTGCTTTGAATGGTCTACCTTTATTGACCTGAACGAGTTTGGGTTTTTTACCAATCTTCTTGAGTGAGACACCTATGATATCACGAGCAGTATATGCCTTGAGTAGTTCGTTATTGAGTTCAGCGATACTCTTCGCATCAAGAATACGATACTTATTCTCTGCGCCTCTTGCGACTGCCCAAATATCTGCGGGAGACCACTTGTTGATATTCTTGAATAACTTCTCTTGTCGATTGAGTTCTTTCCATTTATTCTCAAGAGCTCCGACCCAAGTTGAACCACGATGCCATGTATAATCTTTATTCAAGACTTTCTTCAGAAGTCTCGCACCATTGATAGATGACGCAATCCACTGGTCATCAGAGAGAAGGATTTCTGATTCCTTTGCATCAACATGTGTCTTACGGAATGCTGCTCTAAGGTCATCAGGAGAGAACTTGGTGTTTGGATTGTCCCAGATTGCTTGTGCGTATACACATTGTGCGGATTCGGTTGCACGGGTGTTGTCTGAACCACCACCAGAACCACGTCCACCGCCACCGAACTCTGCGTTCTTCTTTAGTTTACCGAATGCAAACTCTTCCCCGTCAAGAGTCTTGAGGGGTTTTGCACCCAGACCTTTGGAGTTACCTGTGCGGATTGCTTTTTCGATTGCGGAGTCATACTGAATGACAACTTTGTCACCGTTGACAAGTTCAAATGGTTCACCAGATTTCAGTTTTTGAATAAAAAGGTCAGCACGATACCCACGGTCAGGGCGTGTGATTTCCCCAAATGTCAACGAACTTTCATTGAGTTGATTAAACTGAAGCATCGATTTCCCATTTATACGAATAGTATTACTTCTATTTATAAGATTTTTAACACCAACCATTGGCGTAATCATCTTGATATATTACTTTTATATCAGAAATCGATTTAGATGTCAAGTCAGAAATTTTCCATTTTGATTTATGTTTAGATACTGTCGCGTAGATTTCTGGTAGGTCTATTTCCAGAATGTCTTCCATCAACGATTTACACTTATCAAAGTCGCGTATGTCAAATACATGGTCGTAGTAATGTATATTACCAGCACAAAAAGATTGTGAATATACCTCAGTCAGATTGATACCGTATTTTTTATGTTCTTTAACGATGTCATTGATATCCCTTCCCGTCCATTTCAACGCACGAAATTCCTCATAGATATTTGCTTCTTTCTGTTGGATAGCAAAGTTGATTGCGCTCAACCATCGTTCTACAGGGTCTCGTTTGATAACAAACTTTAATGCGTCATCGCGCCAGAGGTCACCGTTTCTCTCAACAAACTCTCGGCGACCATGAAGTTCTGACTGACGGTGAGGAAAATATCCATGAGGATTGTTTGATGATGTTTCTCGATAAGGTAGACCATTGAGGTCAGACCACATGACTTTCAATGTCGATGAACAGTTCTTCGGTATGATACGAAAGTCTATCTCGTCACCGAAATAGAGAACATTATACCTGTTATCAAAATAAGACCGCTGCGCCACTCTGTTCCTCATTATATTTTTCGATAGTATCGCGCAATGAGTTAATCCAGTTGTCGCGATGTTCGACAAAGATTTGAGGTTTGTCCTCACCGTCAACAGAGATGAGTGTGACCAGTTGGGTGATAGGTTGTCCTGTGCGTTCTTCCCACATGACTGCATACGCAGCTTCCTGCATAAAGTAGTTATTAATCCATTCTTTCTTCTTTTTCTTACGACTGGTTTTGAAGTCGATGATGGATAGTTTTCCATCGAATTCGGCAACACAGTCTACGCGACCAGCAACGCCTAAGTGAGTTGAGTAGAGAGGTGCTTCCTGTGCGTAGACTGTGCCGATAAAACCATCGAGAATTGGTTTCATAATAAGAAACGACTCAATCACATCAGGGGTATACCCATCCTGATAACCTTCGTCATTGTCAATATACTTCTCGATGATTTCATGAACTCTTGTCCCCCGTGTTGATGCACGGTGGGAGATACGATTTGCTTCTTCCTCACCAACCTTTTTACGCCATGCGGCGATACTCGCCCGCGAAAGAATAGACAGGACAGTAGTAATAGACGGAAGGTCAATCCCTTCGGGGGTCTTATACTTACGACCCTTCTCCGTGGTGACGGTTTGCATCTCATTGAGTTGGGTTGGTTGATGATTAAACATTTCGTATCTTTTCCATTTTCTTTCGTGCTGCTTTCCACTGAGTATAGGTCAATGGTTTACGAGCAACACCACACGCGAGTTTTCTTTTGGCGAACTCTTCCTTGAGTATCTTCTTGGCATCTGCACCGATGAATGCACCGACCAGTTCTAACAACGCACGGCGGAAAGAACGACCATGATGCATGTGACCCAGACAATGTGCCAACTCATGCAACAGAGTGTATTCGTCCAACCCTGCTTTACTATCTAGGACTACTGCCCAACCGTCAGTCCAACCAGCCATACCACGACCCGTGTTGCGTTCTTTGAGAACAACTGCGGGTTGCTTCATGAGGTCACGGTCTGTGCGACTTTCTAGTTTCCAAACCTTCTGCCACTTCTTGGTCTTGTAGATTTGTTTCGCCCGTTTCTGTGCTTCTTCGATAGTCTTGAAGTCTTTGACTTTGTATCGTCTCTGGAAAGCAAACTCTGCCTGATAGGTCTTGGACTTTTCGGAGTCACGCCGACCAGCAGCCCCACGATTCTGTTTGTGACTATGCTTTCGAACATATTCACCATACAACATTTTGAGTGCATCTACTTCCATTGTGCCAACATGTCCTTTGCTTCTTGTGCTACTTGTGCTTCACGAGCATATGCATCGATTTCCCACGGTTGGTCATCATACTTTGTATTCGTATGATACTCACCATCCCACTCAGCGACTTTGACCAGACAGTCATCGACAATCTGAATGCCGTGGTCATTCAACCGACCACTCGCAATCTGTTGAGCGTGAATCATCTCATGGGCGATATTGACTTTGATGGTTTCGATATCGAGTGCCTCACCTTGAACATGCGTAGCAATCTCGATATCGATATCATCGGCATCACCGTAACAATAACCACCAGCGTCACCATCACACTTCTTCATCAAGTCAATGCGAAGGTCACCCTCATACTTGTCTAGGTCGAGGACTGCCGCAACTGCGCTGATGTAATCTTGAACATCGTATCCATTGTCTTCTAAGTAAATATTCATAACAACCTCTCTTCTCACTATACCTTTATAGTATCAGCTCGGGCAAAAATTGTCAAGAACTTTCTTTCACAACAATATCAATGACTTAGACAGGGGCAACTGCGGGTTCTAGAATGTTTAGGACTCTCAGGACATTCTGCGGCGATGAAACACCGTATGGGTCTTCACCATGATTGTCCTCAAAGCCTGGCTCTGGCAGGAACTCTTCGACCACACCATCTTTGACAATCATCGCATAACGCCATGAGCGATATCCAAAACCAAGATTTGCTTTGTCAACCAACATGCCCATCTTGCGAGTGAACTCACCTGAACCATCTGGAACAACTTTTACATGTTTGAGGTTCTGGTCTTTCGCCCAACAGTTCATCACGAAACTATCGTTGACTGAGATACAGTAAATATCATCGATACCATACTCTGCGAACTTACCTTCATCAGCAAGTTTCTCAAAGTCTGGCAACTGATATGTCGAACATGTTGGAGTAAATGCGCCTGGCAGTGAGAACACTACCACACGTTTTTTCAAATCACTACTACCAAACAGAAACGAGCTACTTACTTGTCGCCATTCAAATGGGTTGTCCCCACCCAGTTCATCATTACGAACACGGGTTGGGAATGTTACTTGAGGTAATACTACACCTTTATTCATCCGTCAAACCTTTCACTGTTTAACATTGCTTCAATATATTCGTCCTCATCATTAGTAATCCAATGAGGACGAGCTTCTTCACCGACTGATTCTTCATAGTCGATATCTTGGGTAGAGAAAACTCTACCAATCCAGTTAAGTAATCTAATCATCTAACTTCCAATCAATTACTATGTGAATACGTTCACAATCGGTAGGGTTCACTACCGAATGCTCTTTTGTATGGTCTATCATATAGACCTTACCTTTTTCCATATGTAACTCATCACCATTATTACTCAGTGTAATATCTGGATGTGTCACAACTGGTATATGTATACGTTTCTTATCGCCCGTTCTCTCATCACTGTGAGGGTCAATCTTCGAATGAGGATTCATGAGATTAAACACGAACATCATAATCTGACCTTCACCTAAAGATTTCGACAATAACTCCTTGATATCATTAAAGAATTTTCTATCATAATACTTCTCATATAGATTACCCTTTGTAGGAACATCGGTTTCATAATCACCGTAGTTCATAAACTTTATGATATCTTCTACAGTCCATCCGCTGGCCAGTTCTTCGATAGTTTTGTGACTATCCTTTTCGAGGACAGGATACAAAACGGGTAATCGCTCAAGTTCTGAAAAAAACGGAATGTTCTTTTTACTGAACTTGGCAAACTCACCCATCCAGTCAGCGTCATCAATATCTGAGAAGAGGTCAACATAATGACTTACATCAACCTCTCCCAGAACCTTGATTGTTTTAAGATGCGAGACCACGTTCTTTCCTGATTTTGGTTGCAGAGATGTCTTCGATTTCTTTATCAAATGTCTCCTGTTCAATTGCGTATCCTACATCACGTCCATAAGTAATGTTCACAATGTTAGGAACATAGATGATTTCGAAACAATTATAATCGAATCCTTCTTCTACAAGCGCCTTGTAGATTTCTTCTTTACGTTCTTCTTGGTCATACGGGTTCTTGTCAGTTCCGTCTGACTCTCGAAGTAAAATTGCTACTTGACCAGTTTTGGCAAGGCATCGCTTAAAAAGCTCTGTATGCCCTTTATGCCAGGGCTGAAATCTTCCAAGCATTTGCGTAGTTGGTTTAGTCCAATCCATTGTTTTATCCTAATATCATATCGTTGTGGTTGTTGAAATAGTTTGTTGGTATCTTCGAATCGACCCTCTTCAATGGTGTCCATCCAAATGACAAAGTCAGCTTCTGCAATATCTCTCAACTCAGAAGTTGGACATACAAAATCTACAATGCCCCATTGCCCACTCATGTAGCGAGCTTGGTTCTGTCTACCAATAGGTGAAAAATCCCAGTTGTCTGTATACTCTCTAACAGTATCAGCATTGTGGTGAGGGATTAAAAAGTGGTAGGACAACTCCCTTGCGAGAGTTGTCTTTCCTGAGCCAGGCAGCCCCATGATGAGTATCTTCATTAGGACACCAGCGCGTATTCCACAGCTTTCTCAACTGCTTTGACTTTGCGTGATTGGTTTACACCGAACCATGCAGAGGTTAAACGAGTATCGTTCTCACGACCCATCTGGTGGTCAGTCAGGTAGGTCACACTGTTCAGTGCTTGCCACCATGTTCCCTCACCGAACTCTGCGCCAGGCTGAGTTTCCAGAACTTCATATGCTTTCTTTGCATTCGTGGTCAGGTCTTCGATAGTCTTGACATTGACTTCTTTCTTACCTTGATAGGTGCGAGGGAATACCTCGTTGTAGTAACCAATCAGTGCATCCATGTCGAAGCGTTTGGACGAAAGAAACTCTGCGGTCTCTTTATACTGTTGGAACTTCTCAGATGCGATACCCAAAGTCTCTTTTACTGAGTCAGGGTTGAATGCAGTGCGGTGGTTCAGAGACACCGAGTTTGCAACCTTCTGACCAAGCGACAGTGACAGTGTGTTGTTGCACACTACACGAATCGGTGTGAACCGAATGTCGATTGACTTACCATACTGATGTGGGTTGGAGAACAAGAGATATGAGTCAACTTGGTCTTCACCAAGAATCGTAAAGGTGTCTTTCACCTTTGCAAGACCCCATACCATGTTACCATCTTTGAGTGAACCAGCGGTGTGCATTTCCATGTCACCCGCAAGGACATACTCAGAGAAGAACTCAAACGCTTCTTCATTCTGAACGGGATTCCATCCTTTACCGATGACATCCAGAACTTTGTTGTCAGAGGAACGGACAAGTGCTTGTTTGCCTTCCACTGTTGCACCAGATGATGTTACGAGGTCTTCTTTCTCAACTGTCCAGTCCAGACCAGCCTTCTCCATCATCTGACGGGGAGTCAGGTCATTTGATACAGGAACACCAAGTCCGTGCCACGGAACTTCTCCTGCGTATGCCATTGTTTCTACTGCATGTGCCATAATCAATCTCCTTCTAGTTTGCGATTATGTTTTTATAATAACACAAACTTATAATAAAGTCAAGCGTTTTTTCCAAAAAAAGTTAAAGAAACTCTATCTTTTTTTCCGAAGTTGGGATTGTGTAGGGTGTGTGAGTCAAATGCAACTGCTCGATTTCTTTCCCACTCGACATACTCATCTTTGATTGTAGTCCCCTGTCCTTCGCATCCAAGCATATACAGGACACCAGAGCGCTCAAAGTTTTTGTCAATGTGTTGGGGGATTTCCATTCCATATGTCTGAAGTGTAGGAAAGGTCTCTACGGGATGTCGAAAGAAAGTCATCAATGTGACCTCAATAGACAACTCGTTTCGAATCGTATCAACCACATCACCAAACAGGTCTACCAGATTGTCACTACGGTAACAGTCAATCCAGTCTTGAACTGCGTAGTATGCACCACCCCGTCTTTCGCCGTAGTCATACGCACTATACATTCTACACTCTTGATAAGCTTGAACCAACTCCTCGAAGGAGTCATCACTCAAAAAGTTATCAACTACTTGGACTGAAGATTTCAATGGTCTCTTCCTTACCCTTCACCTTGATATCACCAATCTTCTTGGTCGGTATATCAATCTGGTCATTTGTGTATGACGATATGATTGTCTTGTAATCTATGTAGTCACCCCGTGCGGCAGTGGCTTCTAATCTTGCGGCGAGATTGACCGCATCTCCAATAACTGAGTAATCAAATCTGGATTCAGAACCCATATTCCCAACAATACAGTCACCAGTATTAACTCCAGTCCCCACGTTGATAGGAGGGAGACCACGCGCCTCATATTTTTCTCGAAGTTCATTTGTCTTCTCCTCAATCTCGATAGCAGACTTTACCGCCATCTCTGCGTGGTTGGGACAAGGCAACGGTGCGTTCCAGAATGCCATGATGCAATCACCCATATACTTATCTATTGTTCCACCGTTGCGTAGAATGATGTTGGTCATCTCGTTCAGGTATTCGTTGATTAGATGCACGAGCCCTTCAGGGTCATCGTTATTTTTGTAGTGTTCTGATATCGGAGTGAACCCACAGATGTCCATAAACAGGAATGTCATCTCTTTGCGTTCACCACCCAGTTTCATCAGGGACGGGTCACTTGCAAGCATGTCAACCATGTCGGGTGATAGGTATGTCCCGAACTGACCCTTAATCATTTGCTTCGCTTTGAACTGTGTATAGAACTGAACAAACGAACCGTGTGCAAAGATTATAACAAATGTTATAACAGGGAAGATAGGGTCAAGGAGCATGAAGGTATTGTCGAATATCAGTGACGCACCATACACGAAACTTGAACTGATAATGAGAAAGACTACCCCCGAAATCACGATGGAAAGTTTAGATAACATGAATAGTATCACTATCGATACCACAATCGTTGCGAAAAGTTCATAAAACTTGAACTCTGGCATTCGTGTGATAGTCACACCGTCAATCATTGTCTTCAACAGGTTTGCCTGAATGTCGTGCGGATACATCGCACCGATAGGTGTAGAGACGAGTGACGAACCCTCAAAGGTCGCGCCTAGTATCGCAATACTTCCGCTGGGTATCTGGTCTATCTCTGTGAAGGAATATCTCTTGAACTCATTCCAGAATGCAATACGCACATTACTATTATCGTCTGTCTGCACCACATCGAACTTCGGTATGCGAACAAATCGTATTCCATAATCGTCCGTCTTGACTTGATATGATATGTCCCCCGCAGCCACGCGAAGGATATCCAGTGCGAAGGCAGGATACATGCGTCCCTCGAAGTTCTCAATCAAGGGGACTCTGCGTGTGATACCATCAACATCCTGTGTTGCAGAGATTGTTCCGTAACCGATTGCCGCATCCATGATTTCGGGTCGTGCAAATAACATACCTTTAATCTCTGGTCGAAACTCTACCGCATCACGTTCCCCAAAGGTTGCAACACCGACAGGTTTTGGTCTGCGGTCTGTGTTTGTTTTGTTGCTCGGCGCGACTGCGATTACAGCATTCATATCAAACAGAGTATCCGCAAATGCCTCGTCACCCCCAAACCTGTCTGGTTCTGACAATAAGATATTGATACCCAGTATCGAGTTGTTCAGTTTCACCAACTCATTTGCCATCGTTTCGCGGGGGATTGGATACTGACCGAACTCCTCTAGAGTTGATTCGTCAATATCAATAAGGACAATCTGTTCGGATTGTTTTGATTCCTGTCCTCTTTGCATTGAGTCAAAGAAAGACAGTCTCGCACTTTCAAGGAGAAAGGGGTCGAGCAGTCTCAGGGTTACCATCAACCCCAGTGTAATAAGGACATGCCATGTTTTCATTGTTTGATATTTATAGTAGTATTACCACCACCATTGACCATGATGGGGTCAAGTTCTTTCCCTTCTGTGTCGATATTGATTGTAGTCTCTTCATCACTTGCAACCGATATCTCTATTTGTGATGTGACATTACGAATCATCGTAATCTTATCACCCTCAACAATCGTGCTGATTTGAGTCACTGTATCAAAGCCCTCGCTTGTCCCTTCTACGACAGTATCACCCTTATCCTCTTTCTCTTTCAACAATTCTGCGTCTAGGTCAGAGTAGTTATCTAGTAGGTTTTCGAGAAGTTCCACATCAAGGAAATTGATATCAAGTTCTGTAAATTCCAGATAGTCACGTTCTAGTTCCTCGTCTTCTAATAGTTGTTCATCGAGAAAGTCGATATCAAGAGGATTGATATTCTTACTACTATTCACTGAAGTATAGAACTCTTGTTCCGTCATTCTCTCTCGCGGTGGATTAATAATCAAAATGTTATCCAGCATATCTAGAGTCAGGTCTAGAATGGCAGGATTGCTGGGAGGCATCTCACTCACAGAGGTTGTGGTGGATTCAAACGGTTTGTTCAACACCACCTCACCAGTCATAGTTGCAACAATAATCTCACCCGATGATATCCCATTCACATCGGGCAACAATACTACAAGTGTTCGACCAAACTCGTCTACGGTCACAGTAAAGTCTGTGCCGCGAATACCGATTGAGGCAGTCGGTGTTCTCAATCTAATATTCTCTTTTTCAATCGTCCCAAGTTTGCCTGTAATGAAACGAGCAGTTCCCTGCGCGAATGTCATTGCAAGGTCAGACTTGCTTGGGTCATCATCAAACACCACATTGTCAATCACAATGCGTGTGTGTTCGGTCATGCGAAGTTTCGAATCATCGACAAACTTCACCTGCATACGCCCCTCGCCCGTGCGAAGGTCGTCTTTTGATATTATGTCGAACCCTTTTTCAGGTTCGATTTCATTTGTGTCTCTAACTACTTGTCTCCAGCCGACTGCACGGTCAATGAGACCCACATCCTTACTGGCAGCCTGTAGCGGTGCCAGAATCAGACTGAGAAACACATAAGGTATTATCCGTAGTTGCGTCACCTGAACCCTCGATTTCAATGCTTAATGTATCGGTCTGCAATGTAGACTGTTGGTCTACTTGTATGTCCCAATAGTTGGTCGTTCCTACACCGTCAATGGTGAGAGAGTGACCATCGTAACCGTCAACATCGATGTCGATAGTAACATTACTTCCCAAGAAGTCGATAGCATTTGTTGCGTTGTTCGCATCGATATCTGCGCCTACATTATTGTAGTCACCATCGATAGTCCAGTCAACATCTGCTCCTGTTGCTTGGTCATTGTTACCTACAGCAAGGTCAAGCGTATTGTTGTTCCCGTCAAGGTCAATCATAAAGTCTCCACTACCAGCACCGTAGGTATCCGTTGGGTCAATCTCAATCTTGACTGTGTTTGTATCACCGTCAACATCAAGGTCTAATACATTACTGTCACCGATGATGTTACCCAATACTTTGTTGGTATCTCCAACAGTATCGATGCTGACAGTGACATCAGTCCCGTCAATCTTCATCTTCGTGGTGTCGGTATCGTTTGCCCCAATTTTGTTGCCACTACCGTCTTGAGTAATATCGATATCTGCACCAGACCCTACTTGGTCGATGTAGACCGCATTATCAGCCCATACAGGCGATGTCCCTGCGTTTACTAGGAACAGCATCACAAATATTCTTTGCAAAGTGTTCATCTTACTCTCCTTTGAATGTCCAGAACTGTTTTCTGTTTCCAAGTTCTATCAGTTCTAGGACACCTGTTTCAATCGCCCGTTGAGTGGCAATCGAAACGCTTTCGTTACGGGCAGTTCCAGACTCTATCTCAACGAGTCTAGTTCCCTGTTCTACATAACGAAATACGTCTCCGCCAAATGCGACAGATAGTATGGTCTTGCTTGTTATGACATCAAGCAATACCTCACCAGTCGCAACACTTATCAACCTCATGTTGATTGTCACCGTGTCACGACTAAACTCTCTGGAAGAGCCGATGCCGAGATATCTCGCACCCGCACCTCCACTTTCGGTAGAGTGGTCATATCCCACAATACCCCCTGCAATAATCATACCAGCGAATGTCAATGCTGGTAGTTTCTTTGCACCTTTTCCGTCATAAGACTCTCGTGTCTGTCTTATGAGTTGTCTCTCTTTCGTTAACCAGTCCAATGCAGTTCTATCGACTACCTTGAAGAACTTACCATTAGACGCACGAGTCAAAGCACGAATCAGATATACATCTGGTGCTTGAGTCACAACAGAACTAAATGATGTCCCACCATTTGCGTTTTGTCTTTTCTGCCCTGTCTGGTCGGTGAACGAATAAATCGCTACCGTTGGTTTGCGTATCGGCGGTTCAATGTTCTGTAGTTGTTCTATGAGAAGATTCGATTGAACTTTGACTGGTTCTGGTTGTGCTGGTATATCCCAGCTAGTCCCACCTAGTGTGGTGCAACTAGAAACCAAAATCGCCGATAGGAACAGTAATGACAGTCGTGCTACCATCTTCATCGGTTACCGTTAACTCCACTGTGTTTTCTACATCATCTTTTACATATGAGATACCCGCCCCTTCGATTTCAAATTCACCTTGATTGGTTGGGTTCTCACCGAACATCTCTTCCACAAGTTGTCTGGACAGTGTAGAGTAAATTCGACTTTCTACGTTTCGTATAAACTTAGCAAGTGTCGTATTCTTTGCGTCTCGTTCTATTTCTTTTTGTAGGTCTTCTAGTTCTTGTTCTAACGCTTGTTTGCGTGAGGTCTCTTGGTTCTCAATCGTCAGATAGTGTGATGACTGATTGATACCATTGAATGACGGGGATTTGAAGTTATGTTCGATTGGTGCGCCTATCGCATGACCTATACCCAGACCCCAAAGGATACCCACAACAAACCACAATACAGGACTAAAGATTAACTCTCCCTTAGTCTTTCCTGCATTGACCATCAAATCCCATGACTTTTGTTCTCTAGGTGTTCTCTTCATCGTCCTGCCTTTTTAACTCAATCGCTGTATCGAGTTTCTGTTGTAATCGTATGATATCATTGTCAAGCATACGAATACGGTCAATTAAACCGATAAGAGTTACATGCGCTTCACCCAATTTGACTTCCACTTTCTCTGTAATGGTCTTCCAGACAAAGTAAATCATATACAACATACCTACTGCGGCAACAATCGGAAATCCAAAGTCCTTGATTGCTTGAACAATATCCATTAATCTCTCCTCGCATCATGTTTACCATCGGCACGAGAGATTCTTTGTAGGTCTGGTTTTATTCCCAGAACAACACACATAGTTGTATCGATACGAATCATGTCATGATTCATAGTCTTAACGCGATTATCAAGGGCTCCAACAATCCCGTGTAGGGATTCAACTTGACCTATCACGCCATTCATGATGTATTTGAGAGTCAGAAACATAAAGAAACCGCCGATTAATGCGGCAGCGATTGGAAACCCTAATTCTGCGATTAGAGTTAACACATTCTCCATGTTTCTATTTATAAGGAAAGGGGTCTCTATAGACAAAAAAATGAGAGACTAACCGTGGGTCTCTCGCGGGTCTATTTCGCGACCAACCGTTGGAGTGTAGTGCTTCCGCACATTCCGACCAGAGCGAGTTTTAAGACATCATCGGGTCTATATCGCAAACTTCTTACCCTCTTCGTATTCTTTTTTACGAATCGAGTCTACCAGTTCAAGAAACTCTCCACCATTCATGACTTTACCATCAACCACATATCTGTCTTGATGACCTTCGCCTGGATATAGTTTATCCATATATGAGACACTTCGCCACATCTTTCTCATGTTACCGTCTTTAATATCGGTTGGACGGGCGTGTAGAGTGATGTTCTGTTCCATATAGATTACCTGACCATCTTTCCAATCGTGGGTGTAGATGTATTCGGGACGATTGATTTTTTCCCAGAGATAATCTTTGAACTTCTTACTTTCTTCCTCTGACATACCATAAAACTTATGAAACAGTGAGCCAGGAAAGTGAATACCATAGATGCCAGCGGGTGTCTTTTGTCTCAGACCAGACATCATACCATCAACAGGGACTTGATTGAACTTGACAAGTTGCTTTTGTTCGTCCATCAAATCCTGTGTAAAGTTATCTCTGTTCCAACGATACACACTCTGGAGTTCATCAACCATCGTTTTGTCCTCGTGGTTGAGTTTGTCATATGCCTCTTTGGTGCATAGAAATGCAGTCTGCGAGTTCTCTGTGTGTTCAACAGATACCAGACCGATAACACGGTCACCGTCACCTAATGCAACTTGGTCACTATGCCATCCCAGTTTACCATTCGCAAAGATACCTTTGGGGCGACCCTTTTCGTTCTTTTGAAAGGTCACAACAGACATTGCGCTTCTGTATTCTGGTTCAATCTCGGAAGAACTATTCAGAATATTCAAACGAAGACTATTCCAATGTCTTCCCTTCATAGTCCCGTGAGAGGTTGCCATCTCTACGATAGAGTGTGTAGGAGTTCCCCACTGCATCTGAATTTCATATGTTCGCTTCTGGTCGAGTTTCTGGTCTACCAGAACGACAGACTCATTCGCGATAAGTCTACCCAAGTCTGCGATATTCTCATCAGAGTAGATATCAAAGTCATACGCTTCTACTGCGTTATTTTTTAGAGTTCTTACTTTCATACAACTATATATCCAATTTGTTGGTCGGGGTTGGAAGATTCGAACTTCCGACCTCTCGCTCCCAAAGCGAGCGCACTACCAGACTGTGCTAAACCCCGCAAAAGTGGGGACTTCTGTTGCTAGGCGTCCCCTGACCCCGAAGATTATGCCGCTAGGCGGATATCTTCATATGCATTGTTATCGTTTGCATTTACGAGTTTGTTACGGTTAAGGTCGCTTCCACACCTATTCTCCACTCACCTATTCAATACCTGTCGAACCTAATTCGCCCCCTTCAAGAACACACTAGAGCCTGCACATAGGGATTTCCTCAGGCGTGTGCGAACCTTCCCCTAGTGTGTTCATGGTGGAGGCGGTGGGAATCGCACCCACGTCCAGTCTACCTTTTAGTTTGCTTCATCGAATACCTGTATTTATACTCCAAGAATATTTCCTGCTTTATTCTGGTCAAGAGTGCCACCATTGCGGAGATGTTCCTCTACCTGTTCAAAATAGAATGCGGCATCCTCGTGACCATACTCTTCGAGTGCTTGCTTACATGCCTTGAAGAAAAGCATTTCCTTCATTGCCGAACCATTCTCAGCACCCGATGCGCGATGCGTCTTTCCTGCGCGTTGCATTAGATAACCTCGTCAACAACATTCATGACAGCAGCTTGGGAATGACCGCCGATGTGCCACTCACGAACTTCATATATTGACTTGTCTTCTTTCCAGTCATAGATAGTCGCAAGAGTTCCATCATTGAACTTGATTGCCCACTCTGCTTGGACTTTTTCTTCTTCACCCGCGAACCTAATCGGTTCACCAAAGGTCTCAACCAAACGATTATATGATGTATTGATTGTGCCTTGAAGACATGTTCCTACAACGTCAAAATCACCAGTAACAAAATTCATAACTTTTCCTTTCCTGAATTTCATATTCATAAACACATTATAAAATATCATGGGAAACACGCACCTCTACACTCATAACCGAGAACTTCACTGTAGACCAACCATCCTTAATTCCCATCATGTTTTTATAATAACAGACTATTCAGAAGATGTCAAGAACTTTTTTCCATTTCAAGCATCTTTTTTTCAATATCATTTTGAGGTTCTTTCGCAGCTTCCATCTCTGCGGCAACCTTCTGTGCCTCTATGAGACGAGTGACACGGCGTTTCACTGACTTAGGAACATGTCCACCATCAGAGTATTTCTCAGCCCACATAGCAAGTTCTGCTTCGATATACTTGCGACCCTTGAGGGCGGCATTGGTTGTGCGTTGAAGTTTTCGATTACCATACATTAGTTTCTTCCTTCTTTGTCGTGGACGTGTAGTTGAATGAGTGCGTAGTGTAACACTTTGAGAATGTCCTTACGATTGTAACCGTCTTTGTTACCATACCGTTGTGCATACTTCATGATGTTTCCGATACAGAAACCATCACCGTGTCCACCATCGATAATGAACTCAGTCGCTTGAAACTTGTTCTTAGAATAGTGTTCACCATATGTCGCATCGACATACTGATATAGTTCTTCGAGGTATGTGTCCTCATCATATTTGTATTGAATATCCATTACTTCCACCTATAAAATATATGTTCACCAATCTGACCTACCATGTGCATACCCTTTGCAGTCGCCCAACGAGGACTCACATAGGTCGCATGATAGTGTGTCGCACCTTCTGTTATACCACGATACTCATCGTGTGTCAAGAACATTCTTGCGATATACTTAGATTTCTCCCATGCACGGCCTGGCAGTGGGTCATCACTGCGTCCATCACAATACCAAGAAAACTGACAACGATTACGCTGTGGGTATTGTCTACCACTCGCGGCGGTATACATCTTTGCCTCATAGACTACACCACAGACAGTGTTCGGCCATCGAGGGTCATTGACACGGTTCTGAGTTACATCTGCGACAGCATACAATCCTGCGTCTAGTTCGTTTCGTGCCTCGTGATATAGGTTCAGTGCCATACACAACATATCTTCATCTGTGTAGGATAGTTCCTCTATAATCAGAGACTCTGATTCTGATGCGACTTGTTGAACGACAACCTCTTTATCCTTGAATACTTCAATACCAAGATTGACAAGAGTGACGATGGACAACGCTAACATCAACGTTAGGGCAATCCGTGTTAGATTTTGATTTTCCATTCTCGTATTATATCAAATCTATCAATCAATGTCAAGTTCTATTTCTTCAATCAGCATATCTCTCATATGACGAGCTCGTTCATCTTCTATACTTTCGAGAGATTGATTCTTGAACTTGAACGCAAGTGTAAATCTTTCACACTCAGTATGAGCAGCGTGCCAACAATGATGGTCAGGTTCATCCAACCTACCAAAATAGTAATGACGACATTGCCACCCTTTCTTATCTTTTATCTTTACGACAGTATCGGTCTTCTTGTCATAATAAGAAAAGTGTCCAGCACCAGTCTCACTCCATGTAAACAACAACTGATAACAATGTGCGTCCCAGTTTGTATGCCATGACACAAAACCGCCTGGCGGATAAAATGATGTAAGTGCGTTGGTATGTGCGCCGAACAACTTAGGCATCTCACCCTTTGTCTTTTGTTCAAATGCCGCAAACTTTTCGGGAGCTAACTTCTTCGCATTAGAAATCTGAAAACTGTATCCGAATGGTGGAGGCCCATCGTGCCAGTTCTCATAATGACTCTTGAATATCTCTTCTCGTAAATAATATTCACTTGTATAGTGATTACCATTGAAGGCAGTTCCACCACCCGTATTCAGATGATATCGGGGATGATTATAATCAGGAATACTTCGAAACTCATTGATGGTATCATCAAGAATCTTTAGAATATTCTTATTACGGATTACAACTTCAGTCATTCAACGCTTCTACGATGTCGGGGAAGTGAACACCGATAATCTCCCAACACTTGTCGGCAATCAGTGAGTGTTCCTTCTGCGTTCCGTTACCACGGCGAAGTTCACAATAGTGAATCCAACTACGCAATGTGCCTGACATATACAAAACCGATTCGGTGTTACCTTCAGGAAGAACTGCACGAGCCTGTTCTTTCGCAATACCATTTTCGATTGCCCACTCATATGCCTTATATGCGGCATTGATTGTTTTCGACTGATGCATATTCCACTTTTCTAACAAATCTTTATCATCTGTCTCTACAGAGTTCTGACGATTCTTGGTATCCTGTAGTCTTGCTTCACGATGAATGAAGTCAAGGTCTTGGGTGGGGTCTGCATATCGTTGACTAAACTCTTGGAATGAGAATGAACGGTGACGCAAAATCTGACGTGCGATGTCGCGTGTCGTTTTGATTTCCATAGTCATATGCACCATCTCAAATGGTGACCAGTGTTGTTCTCGAATCAAGTAACGCAACAACTTAGGTGCGGTTGCCGTGTTGTTCTGATTTGCGGGATTACTCACCCGTGCGGTGTATGCAATCAGGTCTGCGGCAGTCTTACAATCTGTTATTGCAGACGGTTTACTCAATGCGATAAGATTAACTTCGCTCATTTCTTAGATACTCCGATGCTTCGTTGATATCATAGTCTGTGATATGTATGTCATGTTTACTACGCATATATTCAAGTGTTTGTTTCAATGCGATTGCAGAACCTTCTGACATTCCTTCGTCAAGTCCACGCATGTAACCACGATAGAGTCCATACCAGTATGAGAAGAAGATTGTTGCGAGAACAATCGCTGTGTGTAATAATGCGTCCATGTCTACTCCATTTTGAAGTCCTTGAACTTCTCTATCTGTTCTTGGGTTGCGGATTTATCGAAGGCGGGTCGGTCATCAACGATACCCTCTTCTTCATCATCCTCAAGTCGCATCTTACTGCGGTCAACCTTTAGTGTGAACCTGTTATACTTAGTCGGGTCATTATAACGGTTCTTCAACTGTTTGACCAGTATCTTACCAAGATTGTTCAGTTCATCGTTTGAGATGAGCGCGAACATGAGGTCTGCGGTAGCGGGTAGTCCAAAAGATTCGGACGTGTCTTCAAGCCCAACATCGTCATTAGAATAACCAGAACGAGTCGTCTGCGTTGCAGATACAATCGGAACATTGAACTCGACTGCGAGTCCCCTAATCTCTTCTGCAATACTTTTAATGTATGAATATGAGTTGATAGCACCGCCCATTCCTTTCATTCGTGATGACGCACAGATATTTAGATAGTCAATAAAGATAATCTCTGGCACAAAGTTCTTCTTCAGTTTCAGTTCATTCAACAACGCACGGAAGTGAGATGTGTTTGCTTGACCCGTAGGGTATTCTTTGATGATAAGTTTACCCTGCGTCTTGGCGGCAATCTGACTAACCTTATCAGTGAACATATCCTTTGACAGGTTCTCTAGTTGGTCAATCGGAACATTCAATAAGTTCGCATCGATACGTTCTGCGATGCGTTCTTCTGCCATCTCCATTGTGATATACAAAGCATTCCTACCCTGCGCTAGAACAGAAGCTGCTTGGTGACACATGAACAATGATTTACCCACGCCTGTCCCTGCGAGCGCGATGTTCAATGTCTTGTTGGGTAGACCACCTTTGGTAATCTTGTTGAAGTAATCAAGGTCAAACGGAACACGTTCTTCCTGTTCGTGATAGAAATCATAACGACCATCTACATTCTCAAGATAGTCGTGACCGATGTTGGTATCAAAGGTAACACCCAGAGCCTTACTCAGAACATCAGGGATTGCCTGTTTCTGTAGGGTTGCATGTTTACCATCAATGATAGAGATAGACTCCATCACTGCGTTGAACACCGCACGGTCTTGACACCACTTCTCTGTGCGTTCAATCAACCACTCAAGGTTCTCTGGTTCAGGTGTGAAGATGTTAGGCAGTAGTTCTACTGCGATGCGGTAATCGTCTTCACTCAGACGATTGTTCTGGTCTATCTCAATCTTGAATGCTTCGAGAGTCGGAAGTTTATTGTAATCCGAAACAAATTTCGCAACCTCTTTGAAAAGCCCCTTGTAAACACCCTCAAAGTAATCAGGTGAAATAAACGGAAGAACTTTTCGCATATATTCTTCATTCGTTAGTATATTCCTCAGAACTGTCTGTTCCAGATTGATATTCATCATAAATCTCTTTCAATTCGTCTATTACTTCTGTGGTGGCGGTGATTTCACCCTTCTCATCTTTAGCGATAAGTGTTCCGTCATTGATAGATTTATCAATGATTGAATTTAATATTCTACCACAATATTCCTGTAATGTCAAGTCCTCTGTTGTGAGGTCAGGGTCAGGTGATGATACGACACTAAAGTTAAACGATAGGTGTCCCTCATCCTCATCCTCTCCCACATACTCAATCGCACCAAAGGAGATTACTGTCTCAGGAAACTCTTCAAGAATACGAATGTGCCATGCGTGAATATCATTTTCGGCAGGGATAATCTGATAGTGAATATCCTCACTCAACATATTTACAATATCATTCATTGTTTCTCCAACCATACTGATACAACAATCACGATACCGACAATGAAAACCAAACCTATGAAATCATTCAACGGCATCGACAATCTCATCCATGTCTACTTTTTGGGCGAGTCCGATTGAGTATTGCGACTTGATGAACTCTGCGAAGTCTGTGTTCTCGAAGACGGGATTCCAAAATTCCTTTGTGAGCGTTTCAGCCTGACGAACTTTCCGTTCCTCACCAGCGACACTATACCAACCATTAGAAGGCTTGACGACATAACCACCAGCCAGAGCAACGTCCAGAAGACCACTAAACTGTTGAACACCACCCTCCCAAGATACTGAAATAGGGATTTTACTTTTCTCTTTAACATAACGAGACTTCTCCACATTGATGATGAAGTGATAACCTTTAATCTCTGTGCCTTGTTTGTCTTGTTGACGACCAAGAATCCAGATGTTATCGGCACTATAGTAGATACCTGTGCCACCACCTACGATGTCTTTCGGGAAGAGACCAATCTCTTTGTATGTGTGGTTGACGGCAAGCATCGGAATATTCTTCATGGTCAGGTAGGGAGTTACCATGCGGAACAAACCTTTCAACGCTTTAGCACGAGACATATCTGCAACCGACTTCTCATTGATTGCGTCTTCGAGTTCTTTCTTAGACGCAAGGTTACCAATAGAGTCAATGACAACGATGACATTATCTTCTCGTGTCAGTTCCTCAAGTTGACCAATCAAGTCAAACTTGAGTTCCTCTACATTCGCAATCGGCGTATGCAGAACTCGGCTGGTGTCAATCCCGAACTGCTCAAAGTAAGATTGGGGTGAACCAAACTCACTATCATAAAAAAGCAGAACTGCATCTTCTTTCTCTTTCAAGTATGCGCCTGCCATCAACAGGGCGAAAGAGGTTTTGAAGTGCTTACTCGGCCCTGCCAGAACTGTTAAGCCTGGCGTGACACCACCGTCAATACTTCCGCTCAACGCAACATTCACCATCGGAACATTGGTTGGCACCATATCTTTTTCAGTGAAGAACTTGCTATCAGCTAAGACCTCAGTTGTCTTGATTTTGCTGTTCTTCTTCAGTTTGTCCATAATCGACATTGTTTGATTCCTCACGTTCATCTAAGTCATATTGTTTACGATAATCATTGTTTATATTAACACATTTCTCAAGTAATGTCAAGTCATTATCAAACAATGTAAATGCTTTTGTGTCTTTGGGGAAACATGCGCCCCCGAACCCACGTTTACCATCATAGCCTGGCACACGAGTGTGTCCCAAACCAATGCGTGGGTCTTTACCAATCGCATTGACAATCGTTGGGAAGTTACAACCGAACTTCTCGATTGAATCATAAAGTTGATTGAAGAAGGTCACTTTGGTTGCGAGGAATGAGTTTACACCATACTTCACAAATGCTGCTTCAGGGCCTGATGTAAATACATATTCCTTTGCTGTGCAAAGACTGTAGATACTATACAACTCCGCAAGTCCGCGACAAGCTTCAGGATGTCCACCAATCACATGATACTCTGCATTGACAAACTGTTCCTTCGCATTTGATTCAGTCAGAAACTCAGGATTGATTGTCAGTCGTTTCAAATCATCTTCAAAGATAGATGAATATAAACGGTCAACGATATCAGGGGTGATTGTTGATTTGATAACAACTCCACCCTCAGTATGTTCTAATAGTTTCAATGCGGCATCTTCTACGATAGATGCGTCTACGAAACCATTTTCTGACATAGGTGTTGGCGCACAGATGAAACTGACATGTGGTTTCCAGTCTAACAGGTCATCGATAGTTGTATCATATTTGGGGTCAACATAGAACTTTTCAATCTCTGTATGTGTGAATGCATAATCAACAGCACCACCCACGAAACCATGACCTACAATACCGATTCTCATTTTTTGACCCAACTCTTGTTCGGAGGGTCTTTTATCGATTTGAGTTTCTTCACTCATTTAGTTTACTCCATAGTAGTCTTTATACCAACGAACAAATGCCTCGACACCTTGTTCGATATTCACTTTGGGTTTGTAACCCAGCTCTCGGAGTTTCCCAGTGTTACTCCAAGTTTCCAGCGTATCTGCTGGATGACGGGGAGCAAGTTCAATGTCTGCTTCCCTACCTAACTCTTTACTTATACACTTGATAAAGTGCATTAGTTCTACCTGTTTACCTCTACCGATATTGAAGATTTCGTTGGACGGAATATCTTCGAATAAAATCGTTTTGATACCATTTACGATGTCGCCGACATAGGTGAAGTCTCTTTTCATATCACCATAGTTGAATGCCTGAATCGGTTTACCCTTTACAATATTATCGGTGAACTGAAACAGTGCCATGTCTGGTCTACCCCACGGGCCATATACAGTGAAGAAACGCAATCCCACATTGTTCAGACCAGAGATTTTGAACTGACATTCGTTTACATACTTGGTGTATGCATATGCGTTCAACTGGTGACCAGTCACTTGGTCTTCTACCCAACCTGTAGGCGGAATCGGTGTCCCACCATAGACAGAACTGGTTGACGCATAGACAACCTTCTGAACATTATACATCTTACACACCTCAATCAGGTTTTGAGTGGCATCGATATTGTCCTGATGATAGATGCGTTCCTTACCAAAGGAGTCACGCACATTCGCACGGGCGGCAAGGTGAATGACAATATTCGGTTTGATTGCTTGGAATGCATTGTCAAGGTCATCAAAGTCCTTGAGGTCACACTCATACACTTCATGTCCAAAGTATTCTACCCGTTGTTTCTTCAACACAGGGTCATAGAATGTATTGTAGTTATCGAGTCCGACAACATCGAACCCGTCTTCCAAAAGGGAATCCGCAAGGTGACTTGCGATGAACCCAGCCCCACCTGTTATTAATATTCTCATTATCCGTTCCTGTAGATGTATTCCAACGCTCGGTCTGCTTCTTTATCTAGTGGTCGGTTTTCATACCAGTTACCAGTCTCACGGTCTAACTCACTACACAACTCAGATATCTGTGAGGCAGTGATAGGGTAACCTTTGGATACTGCGTTACCCGCAACCGCAACCATAATCTGATACATCTTGTGATACCAACCAGTCCCAGTAATAGACCGATACTCCTGTTCCAACCGTTTAGGAAAGAACGGGCAATCACGGTATGATGTCCAAGTGTAATCAGTATTATCTAGGGAGTTCTTACGATGCTCCATTACTGCTTTCTGTAACTCAGGCGGCAGTCTGTCCATAAAGGTCTTACCCTGTGTCTCAACATACGAGTGTTTGTTCATCAACATATCAGGGTCTAGTTTGACACCATCGTTGGTGAAGATGAAATCATACGCATCAGGATACTGCGCGGGAACATAATACATACGCGACAGGTCTTTGGTCTGTTCGTCACCCAGTTCACCAAACTGTTTGTTCATTGCGAACCAGAAGTGCGGTAGGTCTTTGGACACCACACACTTAGTCAACGGAAAGACCAGACGGAACTTGAGTTGCTCCTCACGAGACGATGCTGTTGAGTAACACACATAGTGATACTCACCAAACATCTCATGAAGATTTTGTTTTAGTTGACTAACAGGCTCAATATCGGCAGTATGATGTATATGGTAATCATCAACATCAAGACAAGCCCAACCACCCCAATAATCAACATTCTTATTAGACCTCGTAGTGTCTTGAAAGTAACGAGCAGGACTAATAAGAGGAGAAGAATGATTTCCACCCTTTTGACCTTTCTGTTGTGATAAGGAATACAACAAGGACTCAAAGTCGTCCCAAGAGTCAAACTCCTGAACACGATGAGTCTTGTTGTCAAACGTATTCTTGAATATAGTT
>Ga0213866_10000725_pt1 | contig 25731 bp, 17 predicted proteins | sample PICome_11_FD_160079 | JGI IMG/M metagenome (GOLD analysis project Ga0213866, IMG submission 160079) | Coastal seawater microbial communities near Pivers Island, North Carolina, United States - PICO284 | ecosystem: Environmental > Aquatic > Marine > Coastal | place: USA: North Carolina...
CAACGACGTGATGGACGCCGAGAGCACGAAGCAGAACTTGCCACTCGTGCCGGATCTCGACAAGGAGACTGCGCGCAGACCGACCGCCCGCCGCGATTCTGGCGAGGTGCCTTCTCCCGCCAAGCGTCGCCAAGCCGGACCGATGCGCAGCACCGAAGACGCGATTCGCTCTGCAGTATCGGCAATCGGCGGCGGAAGCTCACGCAACGATGTCGGCACTCCGATGCTGCTCGCATCAATCGCCAAGTCCCTCTTTCGCGTCAAGCCGATCGCGATTGGATTCATCGTGTTGATGGCCGCGCTCGTGCTTGGCACGATGACCCGCTCGGTTAAGTTTCGCAGCGAGCTTTCAATGGTTCGCGCAGAAGATCGCGGCGAGCGCCTGACCGCAGACGCCGGCGGCCAACTCATCCGCTTGCCCAAAGAATCCCTGCGCCGACTCCCCCACCAACCTGAAGTGCTGGAAGCCTTTAAGCAGAAGCTCGAAGCAAGCTTTCCCAACGTCTTGTTCGACATTGGCGCGCTCGACAAGGGCATCTCGTCGACCGTTGATACTGGCGAGTACGGGCAGACCGACGTCGCCCTCTTCATCAGCTTCACCCATCCGGTCGAAGCCATCGCAAAACGGGGCGGCGAGATTTTGCAGGATGTCGTCAACGAACGGCACGCCGAAGTCGTCTCGACGCGAATCACGAAGTCTTTCAACTCTTACATACGCGACGTGAACATCTACAAGGATGAGGTAGCGGATCTTCGTGAAGAGATCTACGGCTTTGACGATGGAGCAGGCAACGAGATGGACGCGTCGGGTCCTGACGGGCTTGAGAATCCCTCGCTCGAAGAGCTCGAAACGCGCATTTTCTCTGGCAAGAAGGGCGATCCAGATCGCCTCGTGAACTTGGTTGACCGCTGGATCGACATCGCGCGCACCCAGCTTGACGATGCTGTTGCAGAGAAGAAGGCGGTAATCGCCAAGGCCGCGAGTCTGGCCAACGACATTACGACGCTGGACGACACGACGACCACGCAGTCTGAGTCTTCAAGCGAATCCGCGCGCGACCTCATTCAGAATTCGCTGATGGGCAACATCGAACTGCTGCGTCGCCAGGAAGGTGAGATCAAGAAGCAGATCGAGTCCGTTGGCGCGGGCGAAGGTCACCCATTGATCGATGCGCTCAAGGAGAAACAGGAAGAGATTGGCCGCGCTTTTCAGAATATGAAAGAAGTGCTAGCCGAGCTTGAAGCGAAGACCCGCATGACTGAATCGACCGGCCCCAACCGAATCAAGGACGAAGCTCGCCTGCAGAAGATTATCACTGATGCTTTGATTCAAGGAGCACAGGAGCGCGAGCGCGAGGCGCGGGTGAATCTCCAGAAAGCATTGGCGGCGCTATTCGTACTGATGGAGCGCCAAGCCAAGATGATCGACACGAAGCGCGTCTTCCAGATCAAGCAGGAAATGCTGAGCAACGCCGAACAGCACCTCGAAGATCTTCGCCGCCACACGGAGATCGGCCACGCCTACCTGATCCCCCTCACCGCGTCGGCCACGCCGATCAAAGAGCAGGGCAGCATGGGCGCAATCATGCTGTTGGCGCTGACCGCGGGCTTGATCGCCGCAGCACTCGTTTCCCTGCTCGACACCTACGAGATCGACGTGAGCAAAGAGAGCAAGCAGATGCTCGACCGTGGCCGCACCGTGGTGCTCGAGTTCATTAAACGCACCTAGCGTAGCTGCGGTGACTCAGCGTGGCACCGACACTCCCGGCTTGTCCGAGAACTCCGATCCGGTCCTTCTCCCGAATGTATCCAGCACATGCACACTAGCCTATGTCCGGCACATCGATTCCATCTCAGCTAGACGTCAGTGCTCGCTTGAAAGAATGCCCGAATGAAAGTCTTTTTGCTTTTCGCCTTTCCGATGTTTTGCGCTGCCGCATGCTCGAAAGAACCGCAGGACGCGATTTACCCGAAGAATGATGCCGTCCAGGACGCGCCGAAGGAATTCATTTCCCCCGAGGCGCCGGCACCACAAGCTGACGGGCAGGAGGAGGTTTACCAGGACTCTGAGTCTGCTGGCAATGCATTGCTCAATAAGGTGATAGACAATCTCTATCCACTCGAATTGATCTCCCTTTCACGAAACTCAATCTTAAAGGCGTTTCGTAGGCAAGGATTACCTCGCATTTTCGTTGTTTGGCGCGTTTCCTGGCAGGACCCCGACAAGAACATCGTTCATCGTCGCACCGAGCATTGGATCCTCTATTGGAAAGAAGAGGCCGAGAACATTCTGGGTGCATTCTTCGCAAATCGGATTGAGCGAGACTTACCGAGATATGCTGCGTACATGAGGGGCCTCGGCAAGTGGGAGTACGATGGTAGATCCTACCCGATTGAAGCGAACCAGAGCGTGCCAGGCCTTTCTAGCGCAATGCTTGAGGAAGAAGCAGAGGAATTTCGTGAGTTTCTTGATGTTGGGGACCTCGTCTCCGCAGGCATTCCTCCTAAGAACGCTGAGATTGTTGAGATTTGGATAGCCCCAGACTTAGACCCTGAAGCATTACTCCTCTGCCACTATTACTCATTTTAATAGAACGATGCGCTCGGCGGCCTGCAGGAAAGGGCCTGAATTTGAGCGACATGTCCAAGACCATTTCGATGTGCAACGCAAAGCGCCGCGCTCAGACGATGAGCGCGGCGCTTTGTTTATCTCGGCGCAGCAAGGCTGCTGGGCAAAGCAACCTCGCCCACTACTTCCGCTGCTCGATGATGCACGCGAGCTTTTCCCACGCAGCGTCTACATCAAAGTTCGGGGCTTGCTTTTCGTTGTGGCAGGTCAAGCAGTCCGCGCGCGGGATGGTGATTGGCTTGTAGACTTCAGGATTCGTTTGGTGCGGTCGCGCTTGCAAATGGCAATGCCCGCAAAGCACGCCCTCATACACCTGAATAGACTCGCGTGAAGGCGGGGCAGCCATCGGTTTGCCAAGCGGCGGAACAACATGCACAGTTGGATCATCATAAGTGATGTGGCACGAGCGGCAGAAGGGATCGGCACGACCGCTCTCGGGCAGCGCATCCCACGCGTGAATGTGCGGCGAGTGCTCGCGGAAAGACTCAACAAAAGCCGAGTGACACGTTGAGCAACCCGAGATGTAAGCATCGGGCTTGCGGTAATCACCCGGCTCTTGCATCAAGCCGCTGCGCTCAAGCTCAACCACAAAAGCGTGATAGGCGAAGCGCACGCGATTGCTCTCCCTCACCGCATCAACCAAGGGAATGCGGCGAAACTGCGCAAAAGCAGATTGATCTGTAATGAGCGAATCGAGCGAGCGTTGCGCCGATGCTTTTCTCGATGCACTCGATTGCTCGCGTCCCAACTCTTCTTCGTGCATGCGCGCAATCTCGAAAGGGTGCAGCACACTTGGCGCGTTGTCTTTGGGGAGCCAAAGGCGCACTTCGAGTATCTCCCGTGCGCCTCGAATATCGAATTGCTCAGCAATGCCCTTGTCGCCGAGAAAGCGCGTGAAGTCTACTACCAGGTGATTCCTATCTTGAAGCCCACCACCCGCATAGATGAAGAGCGCGCCCGGCCAAGCCTTCTGCAAGCGCTCGATCACCGAGAGCGCCGAATCATACGCCAGCACGATGCGCGGCGCGGGCGGAAGCTCTTCGCCGGGCTTCAGCTCAACCACTCGCCCCTTGCGCGGCTGCGGATCAAAGCTCGTGTAGCGCCGCAACGCTGCGATCTCGCCAGAATCGTTGAGCCAGATTGAAAGCGTGGCCTCTGCATCCTCGGCCCGGTGCTGGAAGCTCGGCGGAATCTGATCTTCCTCGCGCACCTCGCGCGGCGCGTCGTCGGCGCTGAACTCGCCATCGCGCAGCTCAAGCCCATCAGCGCTGAAGGAGTTGGCGCTGAGTCCGATCTCGCCCAACATGGCCGACACCAACTGGGCGCGCTTGTGGAAGTAAGGCATCTCTTTTGGATCGCGAAAGAGACCGCCGGGACTGGTGAGGTTGAAGCCGAGGCCGAGCGCGTGATGCTCCACGCCTTCCTCTTCAAGGCGGTGATTCCATGCCTCGATGTAGCCAGCCGCGCGCATCAGGCCGCCTTGCTGACCGCTGGAGCAGCCGCAGGGGAAGATCTCGCCGTCGAGATTGGCGAGGAGCAAGAAGTTGACTTGGCGATGCGTCGCGCTAAGCCTTTCGATCAGCTCGCGCTCGCCAGTCTCTACCCGCGGCAGCACATCGACGGGCTGCGAGGTGATCAGGTCCTCCGAGAACCCGTAGCTCGGCGGGGGGCTAGGCTTGCTCGGTGCGGGCGAGGGATCGGCGCCGCGCTCGCTTGGCGCATCGCCCTTGCTTTCCCCCGCATGGCGCGGTTTGTCGTCTGAGCACGCTGCCACCAGCGCGAATGCGAGCGCCAGCGCGAAGAGCGTCGCAAGCATCGGTGTGTTGAGCGGGGCGAGATAAGCGTGAGTTCTCTGCATCATTGGTATCCCTCAAGGCGATTGAAGCGTTGCGCCGACAGGATACCCGCTGATCGCATCCCTGTCTTTTGTCTCTGCGGACCATACCTCCTCGCACCACACGCGAAGGGTACAGTTAGCTTCCGCGTGAAATGTCCGGAAGATTGTCCACTCGTTGTGGAGTTCCTGGGGCCGATAGATGTGACGGAAGTTGAGACCACCTGTTTGGACGGTCCCCTCGCAGGGAGTTCTGGCCCGGAGTTGAATTGCTTGGTACAAATGAGTGGATTCAGTGCGCGAATTCAGACTAAGTGGAAGGCAAAGGTGCAAGTGGGTGTACGATGCCGCGAATAGCTGTATTGAACCGCTGCCAATCTGGGTGCTAGGAGTCTAGTGTGATTCTCCGGGATATTCCGAGAACGCCTAACAAGGCGGCCTACTCTGTCGTTGCCGTGGCTGTTCTTTGGTCGTTGGTATGCGTGATTTGGTACACGCGATTCGGTGTCGAGCGGGACTTAGAGACGCCTTCCGTTTTATTCGCAGATGCCCCCCAGAAAAATGTTGAGCGCGCATTCCAAGTTGATGTCGGAGTTACCGTAGTAAATGCGGTGAATCAACAGAATGCTCCTTCTCGCAGCCAGTTGAACTGCGCACCGCAGGTTGACGCTACTGAGTTATCCAATCAGACCCCAGAGCAAACCTCACACTCGTCACCCCTTGACGACGAAGCGGTTGCGAACAGGGCTCATTTCCAAACGGACGCGAGTCTTTCATGGCTGCAGAAGCTTGATATAGAGGACGTGCGTGGACTATTAGCCTCCAACACCGGCCCGATGCACGAACTCGCTGAGAACTTGGATGACGAAAGTTTCACCGCTCTTATGGTGCGGGGATTCGTTCGGGCACATGTGTTGTATTTCACTTCAGATAACGGTGGTCATTTGAGCTACACAGACAATGGCTTAATCCCGCCCGAACATGTGAATGACTACCACGCCTGGAAGTCGATCTGCGAGGCATACACTGACTGGCGACCAACTAGCGAAGGGGAATTGGGGGAGCGGCTTCCTGCGGTTGCCATGGAGGAGTGGTTACGAAAGGAGTGCTTCGCCAGATTGAGGCGAGATGCAAGCCTGGAGTTCGTAGTGAAGTTCAACTGGCGTGACGGAGTGATCGAAAGGTTCTATCGTTACGAAACAGGGAGCTTGCCTCTTTACGAAGCGGCGAGCCAGAACGAGAGTGGAAAAGTTGTAAGGCTTGACCGGGTCTACTGGTACAACGCAGAGAAACAAGAGCTTTACTCCCGTTGGGATGCCAGCGAGAGTTAACTCATCATGCTGCGCAAGAAGATTGGGAAGCGCTACTTGTCTTCGTTGATCGCTAGCACGCTCATGAAGGCTTTTTGCGGCACTTCGACGTTGCCGATCATCTTCATGCGCTTCTTGCCCTTCTTCTGCTTCTCGAGCAGCTTGCGCTTACGCGAGATGTCGCCGCCATAGCATTTGGCCGTGACGTCTTTGCGTAGGGCAGCGATTGTTTCGCGCGCGACAATCTTGCCGCCGATCGCGGCTTGTAGGGCGACGGCGAAGAGGTGGCGGGGGATCTCCTGCTTCAAGCGTTGCAGCAGCAGGCGGCCACGGCGCTCGGCCACATCGCGGTGGCAGATCATGCTCAGCGAATCCACGTCCTCGCCCGCAATCATCAAGCGCATCTTGACGAGCTGCCCGGCGCGGTAGCCCATCAGTTCGTAGTCCATCGTGCCGTAGCCGCGCGTGGCGGATTTCATGCGGTCGTGATAGTCGAAGATCACTTCGGCGAGTGGCATGTTGTAGGTCAGGATCACGCGGTCTTGGCCCAGGTATTCCTGATTGACGAACTCGCCGCGCTTCTCCGTGCAGATCTGCATGATCGGGCCGACAAACTCAGCGGGCACGATGGTTTGCACCTTGACGAAGGGCTCGCGAATCTCCGTGAACATGGTGGGGTCGGGCATTTCGGCGGCTGATTCGATCAGCTTCACTTCGCCGTTGTTCATCACCAATTCGTAGTTCACGTTCGGCGCGGACTGGATGATGTCGAGGTCTTCTTCGCGCTCCAAGCGCTCCTGCACAATCTCCATGTGCAGCAGGCCCAAGAACCCACAGCGGAAGCCTTGGCCCAGCGCTTCGGACGACTCTGGTACGAAGCTCAGCGCGCTATCGGAGAGACGCAGGCGCTCAAGCCCCTTGCGCAGTTGGTCGTAATCGCCGGCGTAAGTGGGGAAAATCCCGCTGTACACCATCGCTTGCGGCTCTTTGTAGCCGGGCAGCGGCTTGACCTTGTCCTGCATCTTCTCGACGGTAACGGTATCGCCGATGTTCACGTCCTGCACCGATTTGATGCCCGCGATAATGTAGCCCACGTCGCCCGCGTTCAGCTCTTTGAGGGGCGTCAGCTCAGGCGACATCACGCCGATTTCCAGCGCTTCGAACGTCGCGACGGTGCGGATCAGGCGGATCTTCTCGCCCTTCTTGAGCCTGCCGTCGACGATGCGAACGTAGAGGATCACGCCGCGATAATCGTCGTAGCGCGCATCAAAGATCAGCGCTCGCAGGACGCCGTCCGGCTCGCCTTCGGGTGCGGGCAGCTTGTCGACGATCGCGTCGAGCACGGCTGCGCAGTTGAGGCCAGTCTTGGCGCTCACACCAATCACATCTTCGTGCGGCAGCGCGAATACGTTCTCGATTTCCTCGATCACCTCATCCACGCGCGCGGCTTGCAGATCAATCTTGTTCAGCACGGGAATGATCGCCAAGTCCTGGCCCATCGCCAGATACATGTTGGCGACGGTCTGCGCTTCGATGCCTTGCGCTGCGTCGACGACGAGAATCGCGCCTTCGCAGGAAGCCATAGCGCGCGTAACTTCATAGGTGAAGTCAACGTGGCCGGGCGTATCGATCAGATTGAGGCGATACTCTTTGCCGTCCTTCTTATGGATCAGCGTGGCGGCGGCGGCCTTGATGGTGATGCCGCGCTCGCGCTCGAGCTCCATCGAGTCAAGCATTTGATCTTTCATCTCACGCTTGGCGACGGCGCCGGTGAGATCGATCAAACGATCGGCGAGAGTGGACTTACCGTGATCGATGTGGGCGATGATGCAGAAATTGCGCGTATGCTCGATTTTCATGGACGTTGGAGCCTGTCTGAAGGAGCGTCTGTGTTCGGTATTGCTGCTGCTAGGTCTCGTTTTTCGTGCCGAATCTTGTTTGCTGCTTGAATCGGCGCGTGCATGGTAGCGAGAGCGGGGCCTGTCAGGAAGTGGGGTCAAGCGATCCACTTCAGGATTGTGTGGAGCAGAGTCAGCATGAGCAGAAGATCAAAGCGCATCTCGAAGGCCTTGGCGAAGGTCGATCATAGCCTCAGCGAGCTTCTCGGCTTGATGGAGAGCGGCAAGGACTTGAGCGCTAGCGCCCTTACCGTCAGCGCATGGACGCCCGGCAAGCACATCGAGCACGCGATGCTGGCTGGCGAATCGGTTTACCGCGTGGCTCAGCTATTGAGCACCGGCGACGGTGAGAAGCCAAAGCTGCGGTTAATCGGCAGAGTCTCGATCGCCTTCAATTGGATTCCGCGCGGCAAGGGCAAAGCTCCCGACGTCACGCAACCCGGTGATCTCACTATCGAAGAGCTCCGCTCGCGACTTGAGATTCTGCGCAAGTCCTTCGCATCGCTTGACGCGGAGAAGCTCGCGTCGTGCAAGGTTGGCCGCGCACACCCGGTATTCGGCGTGCTCGGTCCCCGCGATTGGCTGCGCTTCATGCCGGTGCACAATCATCATCATGTGAAGATCGTGCGAGACGTGTGGAATGCGGCTGAGTGAGTGAGAGCAGAGCGAATCTAGCTTTTGATGAGGTCGTCGCCTTTCACGCTGCAAGCAGGATGAATATCGCGCAGAGCCACCAAAACGCAGAGCTTCCTGGCGGATAGAGCTAGGTCTTTAACAAGCGAACGGCTTGCCGAAAAGCGAAGATCGCCTTCATCTTCAATTTGAAGATCTGTAGATGGCGATCTCCCCCGCGCTCCGAGCTCAAAGCACTGAGCAGCTATGCGCGTTCCGGCAGGACCCTTTGCGTCTTGGCGGCTTTGCGCGAGCTGTCTCTTCCACCGATGAGATAGGTTCGCGCTACGTTCAACGCGCTCTAAAAGCGATTCGTGTGCAAAGAGAAGCGCGGCGGTGCTCGCTAGGGAACTTGGCTAGCGGGACGGGGAGCATCGTCGATTGCTCAGGGCGCGGCGCGAAGCTAGGCTTCAGCGATGAATGAAGAAGCGAAGGCTCAAGAAACGACGAGCGCCGAAGAAGTGCTGTGGCGAGGGAAGCCCAGCGCGATGCATCGAATGATGGCGTCGTATTACCTCGCACCGCTGGCTCTCATCCTTGTTTTCTATCTGCCCAACCTCGATATCTTCGTTGACGCAGAGTCGGCTTCGACAAGCTCGTGGATCTGGTTCGCCTTGATGATTGGCGCGGTCATTTTCAGCATCGTTGATCTGGTCCGCGCTTACCGTTTGGTCACGCGCACAACCTACATCGTCACGCGCCGCGAATTGCGAGTCGTGCGCGAGGGTCGCGAGGGAGATGAGCGCTTCTTCTTTCCCATCGACTTCACACTTCTCCGCCTCGACACCCCGCTTTACGGCGCTGGCAACCTCCACCTGCGCAACAAGAAGCGCGAAACACCAAAGCGCAACCCCGTGCTACGCAGCGTTCCGCGTGCGAGGTCGCTGATCGAACTGCTGGAGCGCTTGGTCGCTGAGTCCAAGCAAGAAGCGCTTTCCATGCACGTCGATCATTGAGTGAGCAGGATGAATCTCGCGCGAAGCCGCCAAGGCGCGAAGCTTCCTGTCGGATTGGGCTAGGTCTTCAACAAGCGAAAGACTTGCCGAGAAGCAAAGATCGCCTTCATCTTCAATTTCACAAAGCAAAGACGGCGATCTCCCCCGAGCTGAACGCCACCTGCTCATTGCTCGAATCTCATTCCGCCAGGCCCCTTTGCGTCTTGGCGGCTTTGCGCGAGCTCTCTCTTTCTCAGCGAGCAAACAAGCAGCCGCTGAGCCTCGCACTGGCGCTCCATCACCGGCGCGCTAGCATGTCCGGCCATGAGTGCGATCAACTACGAAGACTTCGTTGCCCGGCTTGATGGCGGCGGGATGGATCTGCCTCCGGTGATTGCGATCGCCGGCGGTGAGGACTTCATGCGCACCGAAGCAATCTCTGCTTTGCGCAAGCATCTTGAGCGCCAAGGCATGACCTGGGAGCGCTTCGACGACGAAACGCAGGGCGCTGAGAATCTGATCTCGCTGCTACGCACACCCTCGCTCTTCGGCGATCGCATGGCGATCCTGCTCAAATCGGTGCGGCGAGGCAAAGTCCACGAATCCATCACGCGCTTCAAAGATCACCTCGTCGATTACCTCGACAAACCCAGCAAATCCGCGGTGCTGATCTTCGATGGCGAGACGTGGAACGGCTCCTACACCGTGCCCAAGCGCGTGAAGAAGGATTACCTGGTCGTCACCTGCCCGGAGTTCAAACCCTGGGAGCAGGGCGAGATTGACCGCTTTATTGAGCGCCGCGCACAGCGCCAGGGCCTGCGCCTTGCACGCAATGTCGCCCGCGTGCTCTACGATACCTGCGGCGCCTCGCTGGGGCTGGTCGAGCGGGAGCTGGAGAAGCTCGCGCTGATCGTGGAGGGAAGCACTCCTCTCTCCGAGTCAGACCTGCGCGAGCACCTGAACTTTCGCGGAGCAGAGCAAGCCTTCCAGCTCGCGGAAGCTGTGCTTACTGGCCGTAAAGAGGAAGTGATGGACCTCGCGACGAAGGTGCTGAAGGCCAACGATCCGGGGCCTGCGCTTCAGTTTCTGGGTCTGCTTGAATCTCAATGGCGCAAGCTCGCCAAGCTTGTTGCGATTGTGCATGGCGGCGCGAAGGGGCAGAGTGCAGCTAAGCAAGCGGGCATGAACCCCCACGCGCCTTCCACTCGCAGCTTTTTGAAGCTGGCCGAAGCGCTTGACGAAAAGTCGGTGCTCTCACAGTATCGCCTCTTGCTGACGATGGACTTGAGCTTGAAGGGCGCTGCTGCGGATGCCAACTCCGCGCTGATGGCAGGGCTTGCGCAAATGTCTACGATGCAAGCGGCAATTGCGGGCAAGGCTCGCTAGAATGCAGGTTTGAGAGAATCCAGCTTCGATCCGAGACGCGCTCGCGCCTCGGCGATGGATGAACCGATGCGCCCAACTTCCGTTAACATAGGAAGCCAGTGCGTTGTCAATTCACACCACGCAAGCTGACGAAGAAGCGATAATTCCGGCGCGAACGCTGGTAACACGAGCAGGAGATGAGACATGTCTGGACCAAACGCACCTCGGCCAAGCCGTCCCGGCGCCCCCGGCAATTTGCCCGGTAAACGCCCTGGTGGAGCCCTTCCGGGCAAGCGTCCTGCTGCCGCCGCACCGCAACGCCCGGCTGGCGGCCCGCCTCAGCGCCCCGGTGCTCCCGCTCGTCGTCCTATGCCCGCCGCTGGTGGTGCGCGTCCGAATCCCGGTCGCCCGATGCCGCCGCAACCGGGGATGGAGAGTGATGAAGAGTTCGAAGGCGAATACTACGCTCAGCCTCAACCTCCCTTCTGGATTCGCAACGCATGGCCGATGGCCATCGTAATCAGCGTGATCTGCGTTGGCCTCACCATCTTCATCATGATGGGCAACGCTGGCAAGGAATCCAAGCAAGCCAATGTCGCCGTGTATCAGCACATCGTGCAGAACGGTGATGTCGGGCTGACGTCGGTTAACGAATCGGGCCTGCTCGACTTGCTCAGCGATGAAGACCAGCAAGCTCTGATCGCTGGCGTGCGCTTGACGCGCCCCAACTGGCCTACGGCTGTCAGAAAGCCTGATGCACCCGAGGAGTACACGAAGAAAGTCGTCAACAAGAAGAGTCTGCTTTCGCAGCACTCGGCGCTCTTGAAGATGCGCGATGCCTTTGACGCGACGCAAGAAGTGGCGAAGTCCTTCACTGGCTCCGAGGGGCAGAAGAACGCCGACAAGATGGGAATCCGCTTCGAAACGGTCGTCTTGCCGCGCTACTTGGAAGTGCTCAATCAGGTCAACTACTTGATGACGCACGAAGAACTCATCACCGACGAACGCGCCCCGACGCTGGTCGATGAGATTGGAGCTATTCTTGAGGAGTGGCACGGGAATCTCGACGCCCTCAAGAAAGCGAAGATCTCCCGCGTGTTCTCTGATCTCTACAGCGAAGCTACCCGTCGCGCTAACGACGATCCCAAGCTCAGCGAAGTACTCAAGGCTGTCTCCGTTTCCGCTCGCTTGGGCACCGGTGAGACCTACTTTGCCGACATGGAAGACAACATCGCCTACCTGCGTGACGATGTGAATCGCGCCAAGGACGAAGAAGATCGCGAGATCAAACAGGGGCGCTTGGATCGCGCTGAAGCCACGCTCTTGCTGGCCAAAGAGGGTTACGAAGAGTTGACTCAAGGCTTCGCAAAAGAGTTCCAAACGATCACCGATGGCTACGTTGACTTCGTCGCCGCTCAAGCCCGCGTTGAGTACGAGAAGGACGCGAAGGCTTACGCCCTCTACGCCACTGCGCTGAATGAGTCGATCGAAGAGTTCGTTGACGTGCAAGAGAAGCGCCGCGAAGTCGCGCAGAAGTTCGCTACCGCAGCGGAAGTCGCCGACGACGAGCGCGTAGCGAAGAGTCTGCTCGGAATGCACGAGACCATCTCCAAGGTCAAGAGTGGCATCGTGGTGATCGAAGCTGAATACAAACGCTTCCTTGAAGAAGACGTCGGCAGCGCTGCGATCCTGCTGGCGCTCGAAGGTAACACCGATAGCGAGAAGGCTAAGGCCTTGATCTCTGAAGATCAGCTCGCGGCGATCACTGAAGGCATGGCGCTGAGTTCGCCAGTGCTGGATGCCATGAATCTGCGTCCGGTTGGTGACATGGAGGTTTTCCTCTCCATGGTCGCAACGCCTGAGGATATGAAGGAAAACCACGCTGGCGTGGCTGAGCTCAATGTTCAAGATGCTCTGAGGAACATCGATGTTGAGTCGCCCGAAGAGGCCCAGAAAGTACTCGCAAGCGTGCTCGAATGCATGACGAAGCTGCGCTACATGACCACCGCCGATGGTATTTTCACGAGCGATTCAGAAGCCATCAACGCGATGACCCTCGACGCTCTCTTGCGCTGGTACAAGTCGCTCGACGGCAGCCAGGGCTTCAATTTCCGCCAGGCTCGCATGAAGCTTGACGGCAATGGCGAAGACGAAGCCAACCAGCGCCTGAACGAGTACAACCTGCTCAACACCATCATCAAGGCTGGCGGAATCGAAGCCTTCCGCGAGGAGTCAGCTCAGCCCGGTCTCGAAGATCAACTCGCTCGCGCCAACGCGCTGTGGGAGAAACTCGAAGCCCTGCGTGCCGACTTCGCACCGAAGCACGAAGCCTACGTCGCGGGCGCCAAGGAGCGCGCAGCACAAGCTCGCGAAGAGGCTATCAGCACGCTCAAGACGCAGCGTGAGGAAGTCGCGAACAAGATCAGCGAATACCTGAGCGGGCAGAAGGCGCGTCTAGCAGCCATCCGCGCATTGGCTCAAGCTGCCGAGGTGAGCGAAGACATGCGCATCACCACGCTCATCCAGCAGATCGAACGCAGCATCGAAGAAGTCGAAGCGCTGCAACTGCCGGAGTAGAATGCTGGACACCGCGTTCAGCTTCGCGCGGCACATCGATAGTGAAGAGCGCAAGCCCATTCCTCGGAGTGGGCTTGCCGCATCTTGGGCGAGATAGCGCGGGCGCGATCAAGCTCGCACAGCTCCAGTCAGCAAGACAGGCCAGACTCATGCAGCAAGTCGATACGATCTTCGAAGGCATCCAAACCCTCGTCACCCTAGCCGGCGAAGGGCCCCTGCTCGGCCAAGCATTGGGTGAGTGGGACACGATCGGCGACGCCGCGATCGCGGTCAAAGATGGCCGCATCGTGCAGGCAGGCACGCGCGCATCGATCCATCAGCTCCACAAAGCCGAGCGCAACGTCGATTTGAATGCGCGTCTCGTCACGCCCGGTCTCGTCGATTGCCACACGCATCCTGCTTGGGTTGTTAGCCGCGCAGGCGAGTTTGAGCTGCGCTTGCAAGGCGCGAGCTACGAGGAGATCTTGGCTGCGGGCGGCGGCATTCACCAGAGCGTCAGCGCGCTGCGCGAGTCCACGCAAGAAGCGCTCAACCTCAAAGCTTGCGAGCATCTTGCCGCGCTGCAAGCCCACGGCGTCGTCGCAGCAGAGTGCAAGTCGGGCTACGGCTTGTCGCTTGAGCATGAGCTGAGCTCACTGCGCGCGATCAAGTACGCCGGTGAGAAGCAGGGCATGCGCGTGAAGGCGACGTGTCTAGCCGCGCACGTCGTTCCGCAGGAATACAAAGGACGCAAAGCGGAGTACGTTGACCTGGTGTGCAAGGAGATTCTGCCCGCCGTCGTTGGGGAAGGACTCGCTGACGCTGCCGATATCTTCGTCGAAGAGGGCGCGTTTGATGGCGAGGATGCAAGGCGCGTGATCTTTGCTGCGCACGAGCTTGGCATGCGCGTGCATGTTCATGCCGATCAGCTCAATCCCGGCATGGGCGCAAAGATTGCGGCTGAGCTGCAAGCTGCGAGCGCGGATCATCTCGAGTATACCGATGAAGAAACGATGGATGCGATGGCCGCTGCTGGCACCTTTGCCGTGATGCTTCCCGGTAGCACTTTCGTGCTCAAGCAGGAGAGCTGGGCGAATGCTCGCGCCTTCGTAGATCGCAATGTACCGCTGGCATTGGCCAGCGATTTCAATCCTGGATCGTCGCCTATCCCCAACCCCGCGTTCATCATGACGCTCGCCGTGATGCACATGGGACTGAGCGCGAATGAAGCGCTGGCAGCCTTCACTCGCAATGCTGCCTGCTGCCTCGGCATCGACGCAGACTACGGCTCGCTACAGCCCGGCCGCAAAGCGGCGCTAGCGCTTTGGGAGCTCGATGAAGTGCGGGAGATCCCCTACTACGCCGGATCGAACATGGTGCGAAGAGTCGTCGTTGAGCAGTAGCGTTGCGAGCTTTGAAGCTTGCCCGCCCCACGCGACAGCGTTTTGTTGTAGCTTCTGGCTAACTCCAGTAGACTTCGCCGCTCACCATCCCGCTTCAAAGAAGGACGCGCATGAGCTGGTTGCAGAACAACCTGAAGGCACTCGAAACCTACCAGCCAGAGCTGGTGGACGCACTCGGCGAGATCGAGAGCGTGCTCGCATTTGCTGAAAACACGCCGGATGGAATGAAGACCGTGCGTGCTGGTGGCGAGAGTGGGCCTTGGGTTTACAGCCGTCGCGCGCCATCGCGGGAAGTCGAGCGCATTGTTGGCACGCTCAAGCATGTCAATCTTCAGCCCTGCGTGACGCTTGGAATGGGCCTTGGCTATGTGGTGAAGGAAGGCTTGGCGAAGCACAAGAACAACCCCTTCATCGTGATTGAAGACAACCTGCCCTTGCTCAAAGCGGCGCTTGAGCTGCATGACTTCTCCTCTGCGCTCAAAGACAATCGCCTGGTGATCGCGACCGACGTTCCACCGGGGCGTGGTCTTGATCTCTACGATCTGCTCAAAGATCCCTTGATCAACCACGGTCTGCAAAGCCTCACGCATTCCTATACGCTCAGTGATTCGAACTACTCGGAGCGCTTCAAACAGCTTTCCGATTGGGTCAAGCTGCGCGCGATGGCGATCAAGACGCAGATGTCGCGTGCGCGTTTGAACGTCGAGAATCTGCTGCTGAACCTCCCCCACTACCTCGTCAATGCTGGTGTTGATCACATGATTGGGGCGATGGAGGGCAAGCCCGGGATCATCGTTGGTTCTGGCCCTTCGCTTGAGCGGAATCTTGATGTGCTCAAGGAGTACTCAGATCGCGTCTACGTTCACGCCGTATCATCGTCGCTCAAGCGCATGATGAGCGAAGGCGTGCGCGTGGCATCGACCAACATCGTCGATTACTCGCACATCTCCAAGAAGTACTTTGTTGATCTGCCGGAGACTGAATACACCAAGCCTTTGCTCTGGTTTCAGTCGCGCTGCTCGCACTCTGTGCTTGATGCGTACGAGGGCGACAAAGTTGGTTGCGATGACGATCTCTATCGCTTCTTACTGGAGCGGCAGGGCTTGCAAAAGGGCTACTCGCCGATCGAAGGCAACAACGTTGCGCACTACGCCTATGCTGCGCTGCGGGCTTTGGGCTGTAGTCCCATCATCTTCATCGGCATGGATCAAGCACTCTCATTTCACAACTCGCACGCGCCAGGCATTCCGCTGCACGACGAGTGGTCAGCCTCGATCAGCCGCTTTCAATCGCTGGAGTTTCAAGAGTTTCGACTCTGCTACTTCATCGCTGATTGGAAGATCGAGCGCGAGGATCAATACGGCAACCCGCTGCTCACCGATCGCTTGCTTGAAGCTTCCGCGATGAGCTTCGAGAGCATTCTTGCCCGCGATCGCGATGCGCTCGTCTTCAACTGCACCGAGGGCGGTCGCCCCATGAAAGGCGCTCCGGATCGCCCCTTGCGCGAAGTGCTCGAAGAATACTGCGGCGATCCCTTCCCGATCGACGAGGTATTCACTCGCGCCGCTGCCGTCCGCTCGCACAAGGACGAACTCTTGCGCCTCGGTATGGAGGGGATTCAAGACCTCAAGCAGCAAACCGATGCGCTCAAGGACATCATCCGAGACGGCAAACGCGCGATGAAGAAGGGCGAAAAAGACGTGCTGAAAGGGAAGACTCCCGTCGGCATTCAAGAGTCACTCACCCGCCTGAATCAAGGCGTGAAGGACAATCGTCGCGCCTACGTTTTCATCAAGACCTTTACCATGGGCGATGATTTCGCACGCAAGCGCATTGATCGCGAAGTTGAAGAGGAAGGTCTTCCTCCGATCCGGCGCATGCGGATGGAGATTCAGCGCGAACACGGCTTTCTCATTGCGCTCGAACGCGCGATCAAGAAGTGGGAAGATGTACTCAAGATTGGCGAAGAGCGACTTCGACTCGCTCAAGAGAAAGGCTTCCAAGCTGTGCGAGAGTTCGACGCTGAAGCACGATTGGCTGATTTGGAGGCGGCGGAATGAGCAACATTGTCGACGCCTACATTGAGCTGAGCGATGACGCCGATACACGTCGCGCTTTCATCGGCGACAACACTTTTTCACCATTGGCCCTCGCGGTTGATTCGCTTGCGCAAGTGGCTGGCATCAAGCGCATTCTGCTCCCAGCCGATCGCGTACAGGATGGAATAGACCAGATTCAAGCGCTGAAACCTTACCTCGACGACGAGCGTGTTCGCGTGATGCCACGCATCACGGACCCTGATCTCGATGCACGTGAAGTTGGACGGCGTCTGCGTCAATGGTCCGTGACAGGCAACCTGCACGGGCCGCTCATGACGACCGAGTTCTGCACCTATGGCAATCCTGGTCGCGTGCTGAAGTCGCTGCCGCGCCCATTCCCAGACTGGGTGCTGATGATCTCCGGCAATCACGGATTCATCACCGAGCAGATCATTCGCAGCCTCTTTGATCAGGCCAACAAGTCTGAATGGAACGAGCGCTTCTTCTGCGCCGACGGCCCGCGCGGCCTCGTGCCCTGGATGGCGAAACGCGAAGTGATCGAAGAGCACTTTTCGGAAAACATCATTCTGCAGAACGAATGGCGCAGCCGCGTCGTGTTCTGGGGCAAGCCGATTGCGCACGTGCCGCCGAGCGTGGTGAGCTGCCCGCGCAACTTTACGCTGGAAAATCCACGCGCGCGTGCGTTCACGCATGCAACTGCCGCAGTGCTGCTGGAGCAGGGCAAGTCCCTCGATGCTTCATTGACAATGGAAGACGTAACGCAAGCAACGGCAGGGCTTGATGATCTCTGGATTGGCGATCTGCCCCGCGACATTGAAGTCGAGATCACCACCAAGCGCCCCTTTGATCCCGAGTACATGCCCAAGCTCACCCGCAAGCAGTGCGACATGAGCCTGCAAGACTTCACCAAGATCGTCGAGCAGCTGACGGAAGACTTCGGCAACATCAACCTCACACTTGGCGGCCACGGCGATCCAGCCGAGCATCCTGATCTCGTTGAATTCGTGCGAGTGGCGAAAAAGCATTGCGCTGGCGTTTGCGTCCGCACCTTTGCCGTTGCGCTCAAACCTGAAACCTACGAGCAGCTCGTTGAGGCGCAGTTGGATGTGCTCAACGTTCGCTTCGGCTATTGGGATCAAGAGGCATACAAAGAAGCGCATGGCCTAGACATCTACGAAGAAGTGCGCACAAAGCTCATCCATTTCCTGCGCGGGAATCTTGAGGAGCGCGAAAGCCTTTTCCCCGTGATCGTTCCCGAAGTGGTGAAAGGCCCGGCAGCGGATAAAGGGCTGGTGGACTTTTACGAGAAGTGGGGCGAGCGTTTGGCGTGGCCGACCATCTCCAACTACAAAACCTGGGGCGGCGCGCTCGAAGCGAAACAGCCGATCGAAATGTTCCCCGGTACGCGCAGGCCTTGTGACCGCACGACGCTGCAACTCAAGATCTACGCGGATGGCAGCGTTCCGCTCTGTGCTGTGGACTTTGACGCCAAGCGCCCAATCGGCAACGCCTTCACTACGCCGATCAAAGAACTTTGGCGCTCACCAATGCTTGAAGCGCTGCGCAAGTCGCACCGCGAAGGCGCATATGAACGCGAGAATCCAGCCTGCAAAGGTTGCCTTGAGTGGTTCAGACTCGACTGACGCAGAATCTCGCGCAGGCGAAGCGTTGACAGCGCGGCGCAGGCGCATATCGTCAGTCTAGACTGACACGAGTGACGACCCTTATGGCAGAAGAGCGCACATCCACCGGCAAGAGCGAGACCGTCCAAGAGCTCGAAGATCGCTTCATCGAGAACTGGGGCGAGATTAGCGCGTTGTGGGGCGTTCCCCGCACGATTGGCCGCATTCACGCGTTGCTTTACCTGACCGGTGCGCCCGTTCACATGGAAGCGATTTCCAAGCGCCTGCAAATCTCACACGGTAATTGCTCGACCAGCCTGCGCGATCTGCTTGCGTGGGGAGTGATTCGCCGCGTGCATGTGCCAGGCGAACGCAAGGCCTACTACGAATCCGAGCCTGATCCTTGGACCTGGTTCCACTCTTGCATCTCGGAGCGCCGTCGCCGCGAGATCAAGCCTTTGCAGGATTCGCTGCACGACGTTCGCGACTATGCGAAGCAGCTTCATGCTGAAGCCGATAGCGAAGGCAAGGCTGAGCTTGCTGGCACTTCGGATCGTGTAGAACGCTTCACCAAGTTCATCGACGAGTTCATGATGCTGGTCGACGCCTTCCTGGCCGCCGGGCACGGCCCTCTCGGAAAAGCATTGCGCACGGTCGCGAAAGCCATGCCCAAGCGCAAGGAGTAGCTCGCGCTACGCTCTCGCGTTGGTGTTCGAGCAAGGTCCGACTGCGCATCGCCTTACCCAAAAGCCACGTTGCGCTCGACGATGGGTGAGTTGTTCGCGTAGGGGCCGCCGGCTGAGCGGTAGCTGCCATCGGCATTGAAGAAGTAGTACTCGCGCTCGTTGACCAGCAGCATCACGCGCTTGCGGCCTGCGCTTGCAAGCTCTCGCCCTTGCAAAATCGCTTCATCCAAATCCCGTGAATCGCTGCGAAGCGGATGCCGCACGCGCACCGCAGTCTCGGTTTGCCACGTGAGATCGAGCGAGGTCACGTTGGCCATCGCGTGCTTCCATTCGGCTACGCGATCATCATGGTCAAGCAGAGAGAGCTCGTTGATCTCTTCGGCGGGAATCTCATAGGCTTGGACGAGCTTGTCGAACACATCGCGATCGCGACGCTCTTCGTTCTCATACGACTCAATCCGACGCGCACCGCTATCAGTGTTCGTCCAGCCGCAAAGCTCGGCTGCGTCGTGCAGCGTAAGCTTGCGCGCGTTGCGCTCGTCTTTCAGGCGTTGGGTAACTCGGGACATAGCGTACTCCTTTTCATTTCACTGAAAGAAGTCTGAACGCGGTGGCGACACACCTTGCCCAATCGAGATCAGCTCGAAACCTGTGCCTGCGCTTTCTTCAACGCTTCCATCAAGGATTGCGGCGGGCGCGCGGGGCGCATCGTGCTGCGCTCAAGCACGGCATGCGTCGTGTGGCCGGTGACGAGAAGCTTCTCCCCCACCAGAATCTCATAGCCAATCGTGACGCGCGTCTTGCGCACTTCCTTGATGTAGGGGCGCACGCTGAGAAGATCATCGTACTGCGCGGACTGAACGAAGCGCGCAGCGCAATCGACGACGGCCAGCACGAAGCCCTCTTCCTCTAGCTCAATATAAGGGTGGCCCAATGAGCGCAGCAGTTCGGTTCTGCCGACTTCGAAGTAGACCAGATAGTTGGTGTGGTACACCACGCCCATCCGATCGGTCTCTTCATAGCGCACGCGGACATGGGTTTCGAAAGGCACGCTTGGCTTGGGCGCGTCGGCTGGGGAGTCACTCATCGATGTCTTTCGCTGGTCGATTCTTGGTTGATCGCGAACCTAGTTCGGCATACGTTGAGATGCCATCGCTTGGCGTAGAAGCTGCAGGCGCTGCAAAAACTCTCGCGAGCGCGTAAGGCGACGGTTACCCATGATGCCACCGACCGTTGAGAGCTGCGTAGCTTCATTCATTGCGGCGCGGCATTCAGCTTCGCGGTTCTGGCGCCAGTACGCTTCAGCCAGTGCAACCAACACACGGAAGCAAGGGATCTTCGAAATGAACCCGTGATCGCGAGCGAGCGAAGTCGAACGCTCCAGCAGTTCGACGGCCATCTCAAGCTCGTCATTTGCAAGTTGGATCTCGCCGCACACGCCGAGCACGAGCGAGCGCACAAAGACGTCGTCTAACCCTTCCGCAATCTTGCGCGCGATCTGCTCCTCACGCTTGGCGAGCTTCAGATCACCGCCATACATTTGCAGGAGCGCGAGATGGACTTCAGCTTCGGCATGAGAGGCCATGTCCTCGAAGCCCCGCGCGAGCAGGGATGCGCGACGAAGCGGGCGCGCAGCGTCGTCGTAGCGCGTCATCTCGACAAGGATGAGTCCCAGGTTGAGCTGGCATTGCATGACAGCGTGGCGCTGCGAAAGCTCGCGGTTCATGCGTAGGGAAGCGCGCTGTTGCTCGAGAGCGTCGCGGTAAAAGCCTAGCTCCGAGTTCAGCAGTCCTGACTCCGCCTGCGCGAGCGCGACACTCGACTTCACGCCAAGCTCATTGAAGACCTCTTCAGCCTCGGCGATGTAGCGCTGGGCTTCGGCGTAGCGGCCCTGCAAACGCAACACGCGGCCATAAGCCAGCGTGTGCTCAGCCGTTGCAAGCCTGTCGCCGTGCTCCGTTGAAAGGAGAATCGCGTCCTCAAAACACTCGCGGGCATCTTCGAAGCGGCCCATCAACGCCATCACGGCAGCGCGCAGCGTGGCGGCTACGGCGATGCGCTTGGCGTTGCCCTCGTTCTGGTAGATCTCAAGCGCAGTCTCGAAGCAGCGTAGGGCAGCGCGAAGCTCACCACGCAGACGCAAGAGCTTGCCTGCTTCAACTTGGGCGTCTGCTTCACCCTGATGCAGATTGATCTCGCGATAGAGCGACTTGGCGCTGGCGAATTCTTGCAGCGCGCTGCGGAACTCGCCGCGCTTTGTGTGGATGCGACCTTGCGCGAGATTGAGCGATGCGAGCGCCGCTTGATTGTTGACCAGCGTGTAGGCTTCCTGCGCCGCTTCGATGGAGTGCAGGGCGACATCGTACTCGCCGCGATTCTCGGCAACATCAGCAGCTTGCTGAAGCGCAGCCCCGAGCGCGTGGTATTCGCGTTTGTCGCGCGCATCATCGGCTGCTTCAAGCGCAAGAGTCTGCGCTTCCTCGTACTCAGCAGCGTTCATCAAGCCGATCGCGAGCGCCGTCTTGAGCTGCGACGACAGCGTGATCAAGCGCGTGTTGGCATCCTTCGTGCCGTACCAGCGGTCTTGCAGCTTCAGCATCGTGTGCGCTTCTAGCTGACTATCCGCTTGGAGCGCGAGCATCTCAAGCGTGCCGTAGGCAGTGCCAAGTTTCTCGATCATGCGCAGGGTTTGAACTGCGTAGCGATCACGCAAATCGCGATCTTCGTCGGGCGAAGAGCGCTCCAGCCAGCGTTCGCGCACGAATTCGCGCACGGCATCATGCAGCGCGTATTTCTGGCCTTCGGGCGAATCAAAAGATTGCAGCAGGCGCATCCGGTGGAGCCCTTCGAGTGCGCGCCCAATGATTGCCTCGCCTCCCATATCTGGAAAGCTCACCACTTGCGTCGCGGATTCGAGATCAAAAGGCGTTTCAAAGACCGTCGTCTGCTCCAGCGCGACCTTCGCCCACTCCGGCAGGAACTCGTAGCTCCATTCAATCGCCGTGCGCATGACGCGCTCTTGCCGCGAGAGATCCGGACGCACGGTGTTCATGAACGCGCGCTTCTGCTCGACCTGAGAGGCGATGCGATTGAACTCAATCTCAGATACGCGAGATGCCAAGATCTCCAGCGCGAGCGGCAGGCCTTCCATCACCGAACAGATCACCGCGATTGCGCGCGCGTTCTCAGCCGTCAGCGCCTTCTCAGGCTTGACGAGCTGCGCCCGAGCTATCAGCGCTTGCACAGCGGGATACGTCGCCAAGGCTTCAACATAGGCATCTGTGACCTGCTCGCCCGGCGCAGGGTGAGGGGGCGACTTGAGCGAACCTAACTTGAAAGTCGTGCCGAAGCCGTAGTCGAGGTCTTCCCTCGCTGTGATCAGAAAACGGCTGTGAGGCGCTCGCCGCATCCACTCGCGCAAGATGGGCTGGCAGGTGCTGAAGTAGCGCTCGAATCCATCGAGCACAAGGAGCAATGGCTTGCGGTTGCTGAGGATCGTGAGAACGGTTTGTTCTGCCGAGTCGTGGCCACCGGGACGCAGCCCGAAAGCTTGCAGCACGCCCCACGCAAGCGTTGGCGCGCGCAAAGAATCGCTGAGACTGGCGTACCAGACGCCGCCTTCAAAATGCTCAGCAATGCTTTCGCAGACTTCGTGGACGAGGCGAGATTTACCCACGCCAGCCCCACCGGCAACTACCGTGAGCTGATCCTTACCCTGAAGAATCATCTCGGTGAGCGCTTGGCGTTCCTCTGAACGACCGCCAACTTCCGCATCGCGAACGCCCGATGCGGAATCAGAATTGGAAGCAATCGCTGCACCGGGAATAGGCATGTTTCACCTGACCAGAGAAGGGATAACCGATGCTAGCACTTGGCAACCACACTGCAAACCTGCAAGGGGGCGGGAGACCTTCTTTCATTCCTCAAGATCAGAGTCGATCGAAGTGATTTCACGAGCTTGCACTCTGCGAGAAAGGGCAAGCGCAGGCATCCGCGCAAGGCCCCGCCGCATCGTGCTACTTCCCATTCACCTCGCGGCTATTCAGCTCGATCAACACCGGCAGCAACCATTCGAGCGGCAGACCCATGATGTTCGAGTAACTGCCCTGATAGCCCTTGATGAAGCTGTGGCTGCCTTCAATGGAAAGAGCGCCGCACTTGCCCATGGGATCGCCTGACTTGACGTAGGCGCGAATGATCTCCTTCGGCACGCTACGCATTTCAACGAGCGAGGTGATGGACTCCGATACGGTGTACATGTCGCGCGTATCGATCACCGCAATCCCGCTGATCACGCGCTGGATTCCGGAAGCGCAGGCGCGAACGATCATCGCCTCGGCGTCTTCGTGATCTTTCGGCTTGCCGATGATGTCGTCGCCAATCGCGCAGATCGTATCGACGCCGATCACCAAAGCGTCCGCGCAACGCGAAGACACGGCTTGAGCTTTGCGCAGGCCAAGCTCCTGGGCGTAGCGCTCGGGCTTGGTCTTGGGCTGCATTGATTCATCAATGCCTGAGGTCAGCACGCCGAACTCAACGCCTGTCCCCTCCAGCAATTGCTTGCGGTAGGGCGAGCCACTCGCCAACACAATCCTGCGAGAGATAGTTTGGGCACCCAGATTTGGCATGTCCGGGGCTTCCGATTCCGGCTCGTACTGCTCGTCCATGCGCGTTTATCTCCTCGTGTGACTCAAACTATCGGCGCGATACCCAAGTGCTTTTCGCCATCTTCAGGCAGGCTCGTTCGTATCATGAAGGTGATTGCCATGGCGTCAACAAGCTTCACCACTTGCGCCACGGCAGATGTGATAAGATAGAGAGCGCGGCGATGCCTATCGGCACTTGCTGCACGCCACAGGTTTGACGCTTGCACTGAGCGAGCCAGATTCAGCGCACTTTTAGCGAGGAAGAACATGCTCCGCCCTTACGCACTCATCATCGCACTCTTAGCGCTAGCCATGCCCGCTGCACTTTTCGCGCAGCTCCCTAGCACGGATCCTTCCGCAGCGGAAGAGAGCTTCCATATCGAACCGGTAGGCGTGCCCGCCGGCGCGAAGGAGTTCGCGATCAAGATCGTAGCGAACGAGAAAGACCTCTTCGCCTACAACGGCAAGACGCCAACCCTCGAATTCGGCACGGGCGTTACGCTCGTGAGCGGCTCGGTGAAGTTCACTGGATCGTCCGAGATCGACGCGAAGGTGAATGCCGATGCGGATATCGTTGGCGCGGTTCCACTTTTCATCAACTTCTTTGCGATTGATAACGAGAATCGCGTGATCAAGCGCGCGCGTGGACACATCGGCGTTCTCGGCCCGATCACACTCACCACCGCGCAAGCAGTTACACCCCTTGAGGTCAGCGCGGGATCCGTCGAACACGTTCAAGTCAACGTCGAGACCGCACAAGAAGTCGGCGACGTGCTGATCACAGGCCGCTTCAACGGCCCGATCACGCTCGAAACGCCGCTCAATATTCGCTTCGCATCCGGCTTTGATCCGGAAGCCAGCGTTGATGGCGACGGCTCGGCGATTGGCCCTGCTGTATCCGCTTCACGCCAGCTTTTCAGCGTCACCGTCGCCAACACGCGCGGCGACGAAATCACGCTGCGCATCTCCAACATCGTGTGGGACACCTCAAGCTACGGCGGCGACGATCCAACAGTTTCACGCGAGTACGCGATGCAAGTCGCTGGCGGCGTGTTCGTGGAAGCGCAACTGATCGTCAACGCTTACTCCGGTGGCGGCACGCTTGAAGGCAACGAGATCGACCAGAGCGAAGACACCCCACCAGAAACCGCAGCCGACACGACCAGCGCCGCCGCGACGAGCAGCGGCGGCAACTCTGGATTCTCCTCGCCGAATCGCGATAGCAGCGGCAGCGGCGCATCAAATTCGAGCTCAGGGCGCAACAACAATCGACGAAGCGTCAACCGCACCAACTTGAGCGGCCAAGGCGGAAGCTCGTGGAACGGGCGCTCGTACTCCGGCGGTCAGTACAACCGCGGCGGGCGCGGCGGTCGGCGCGGCAACTCGTCGAACAACTCTGGCAACTCCAGCAACTTTGGCGGCGGCAACGCGAGCAATCTCGGCGGAGCTGCGGGCCAAGGCGCTCGTGGCGGCCCGACGCAAAGCCCCGGCAGGGCGGAGTCTGATAGCGAAGTGATCGCAGACGAGAGCGGGACGGGCGAGTCCTCAGCAGACACCGGCTCCATTCGCGATGGCGCCTTGGGCAAGCTCAAGCGCTCAAAGCGGCTCTACTTCGCCGACAAGGATTTCAAGGAAGTCGACGGCCTCGTCCTGCAACGCCTCGTGCGCGGCGAGTGGCGCGGGCGCATCTGGATCGTGCTGGAGCGCGGCAAGAGCAACACGCCAGAGGTGGAAACCGTCTCCATCACGCTGAAGATTGATGGCCTCTCGCGTCAGATTGAATTGACGGAGACTGGCCCCGAAACTGGCATCTTCCGCAGCGCCGACTCCGGCGTGGAACTCGCAAGCGCGGTCGGCAGCGATGAATAGCGGTGATTGACCAGCATTGATCAACCTGTCACGATCCCCACTTCAGCCAAGTGGGGATCGTTGCTTTTGCTCCATCGCGATCGATGAGCGAGCCATATCCTGCGATGCGCGCGAGCCGCACATCGCTACTGAAAGGAAGCGTCATGTCAGATGCGCCAATGGCTTTGCCCGAGATCGAGAAGCTGCACGTCGGCGAAGCGGGGAGCTGGATCCTCTACGACGTCGCCAACACGGTCTACGCAGCCA
>Ga0213866_10000726_pt1 | contig 25690 bp, 23 predicted proteins | sample PICome_11_FD_160079 | JGI IMG/M metagenome (GOLD analysis project Ga0213866, IMG submission 160079) | Coastal seawater microbial communities near Pivers Island, North Carolina, United States - PICO284 | ecosystem: Environmental > Aquatic > Marine > Coastal | place: USA: North Carolina...
TAAATATAGATAGTTTAAATGATGCAACAAAGAAAACTATAGATCAAATGAATTTAGTAAAATATAGAAGTCATTGGGAAGATTTAATTGTAGCAATGGAAGATAGAATAAGTTCCGAATCACTACATTCAGCCAATTTATTAGCAGCAAAAATGAAATCTAATCCAAATGATGATGCCATAAATCAAATAATAGAAAAATTAAATGCATTAAATAAATATAGAGAAACATTAAAAGAAAATATGAAATATTTGGATGGATTAAAATGATTTAAAAGATAATATAATAATTAAATATATTATATTATGTCTTATAGTGTTATCATATCAAAGAATAAAATAACAGGATTAGTAGGTGGAGCAGTAACAAAAGCTTTTAATTCTAAGGATGCTGTTCCCTATTCTCTGCTTTATTCAACTGAACAAAATTTACAGGATGAGATAAACGATATAAGTATGGTAGTTCATGGTATAATACAGACTAACAAATTTATAAGTTATTCAGATAGTTCAACGAATTTAATTGACAATAGTTATAGTAAAATTGTATTTAATAATGAGAAAAGTAATCAAGGATTTATCTATAATAATGGAGATATAATAGTTCCTCAAAATGGATTTTATCAATCTAATGTTATATTTGGATTAGAAACAAATGATTTAAGCGATTGTTATTTAAAATGGAGTTCTCAAGATCCATCATCTTTATTAATAACAGATATTTATAATATGAGAGTTTATCAAGGATTCAAGACCAATCCAAATTTTAATGTAAGTTATAGCTCTTATTTGATAAGTGGTGATATAATAAATTTTTCAATATATCAAGAGGCAAGTGGAAATGTAGATATATCTTTAAACAAGGCTCAATTTTCTATGAATGTGATTTGAAAAAATTATAATATTTTTGTATTTAGAAATATTATAATGACACAAAGATATTTACAACCACAAAATACTGATATATTATGGGATATTAATGCAACAAATATAACCAATATTAACAATCATAATATGACTATGGAACTAAGTGGTAATAATGGTTATGTTGTAAATATTAATAATAATAGACAATTAACCATAGGAAATAGTTATTTACATTTACCTGTTGGTCCTTCAAATGAGAGACCAACAAATATATCAAATGGAGGAATAAGATTTAATACTTCTTTAAATGTAATAGAATTTTATAATGGAAATTGGGTAGCTATTGAATCACCGCCAGTATTATTAAGTATTTTCCCTTCTAAAGTAACAGAATCAAATATTGATATTTCTTTAAATGGAGTAAATTTCAAAAATAACTCAACAGTTAGATTTGAAGGACAAGATGGAACTACTTATAATAATAATATAGTAACATTTATATCTGATAATTTATTAATAGTTAAATCTCCTACACCAGCTTTACCTGCTGATAATGGACCTTATTCTATAACTATTATAAATCCATCAGGGTTATTCTCCACTTTATCCAATATATTAGATGCTGGAACAGGTCCATCATTTATTACACCACAAGGTTCTATTGGAACAATATATAATATAGATCTAGATGCTTATCAAAATATTCTTTTACCTGTAACTGCTACCGATCCAGATGTAGATGATATTAGTTATAATATTACTTCAGGATCATTACCACCTAATTTGTCTTTAAATGAATCTTCGGGAGCAATTACAGGAACATTAAATAGTGTGGTTTCTGACACTACATTTGCTTTTACTGTTGCAGCTATAACTTCTAATGCTACTTCAACGAGCAATTTTTCTATTACTGTCAAAGCACCAATAACTCAACAGTTTACTTATAATGGTTATGCTGCTCAGAATTTTTCTATTCCATCTACATTAACCAAGATCACAGCAAAAATATGGGGTTCTGGAGGTGGTTCTTATGTAACAGTTAATCCTTCTGGTTCAGGAGGAGCAGGTGGATACTCTGAATCTACTTTTAATATATTATCTAACGAAACCAATTTAACTTTAATAGTAGCTGGAAAACAACCATCTCAAGGATATACTATAGGTGCATATGGAGGAGGTGGTGAAGGGAGAAATGGAGGAGCAGGAGGAGGAGGTGCCTCAATTATAGCTTCAGGTCAAATATCTGTTCCCTATGAAACCAGTAATACAGGAGCTAATAATGTAAACTCATCTTTATCTAGTTTATATGGTGCTTCAGGAATTATTTTGGTAGCAGGAGGAGGAGGAGGAGCAGGTTGGTATGTATATGATAATCAAAATGGTGGTCCAGGAGGAGGAATTGAAGGTAGCTCTAGTAGTGGAGGATATGTCCAGAATGCAGGAGGAACTCAAAGCGCAGGAGGTCCTGGAAATGGTAATTACGACCAAGGAGGTATTTATTTACAAGGAGGAACTATAACTAATAATTCAGGAGGTGGAGGAGGTTCGGGTGGAGGTGGAGGAGGATGGTATGGAGGTGGAGTATATCAATCATCATCAGAAGGATTGAATTCAGCTGGAGGAGGAGGTTCTGGATTTGTTGGATTTACGGATGGAACAACTTCGGGTACATTAATAGAGAATTATTATGTTACAGACATATCAGGATATACTGATTCTATAACAAGAACAAATGGGAGTAGAACATATACCAATTCTTCAACATATAGGAGAACTACTGCTGGTGCCCAATATCCACCTCAATATCAAGATTCTGATTATATATCAGGAGTAGGAGAAGGTAATCAAGAAAGTAACGGAACAGGTCCCGGTGGAAATGGTTTAATTGTTTTAAAATATTAATATTTATATAATTAATATATATATATTAATGGCAGGTTTACCAGTTCAAAAAAATTTACAACCGCAAAATAATGATACATTATGGTATTTAAATTCGAATAGTATATCGAGTTATGATAGTCATAACTTAGTTTTAGAAGCATCAGGGCATAATATAGTTATGAATAATTATATTAATAATATTAATCAATCTACAATTGGATACCAATATTTTCAATTACCAAAAGGAACCACATCTCAAAGACCAACAGCTCCCTTACAAGGATATTTTAGATTTAATACTAGTATAAAATTATTAGAATATTATGATGGTTCGTCATGGATTACTATAGCAGCTTCTCCTCAATTATTTTCCATATTTCCAACCAAAGTTACACAACCCAATTATGATATTTGTTTAAATGGAGTAAATTTTACTACAGGTGCTAATGTACAATTCATTGGAACCGATGGAACAATATATATTAGTCCTCAAATAACATTTATAAATAGTCGCCAGATTATTGCACAATCTCCTTCAATACCACTTACTATCTCTAATGAACCTTATGATGTTAAAATTATAAATAATAATGGTCTAACTACTATTTTACAAGATGTTCTTTTTACTGGAGGTGAACCACAATTTTCCACACCAGCAGGTAGTTTAGGGACTATTTATGATTCCTTTAGAACTGATGGTAGTTATAGTTTATTAGATATTTCTGCTTCTGACCCTGATACAGATGCTATAACTTATGATATTTGTGGGGGTAGTTTACCTACTGGATTATCATTAAATTCAACTACAGGTGTTATTAGTGGAACTGCTTCCCAAGTTGTAAATACAACAACTTATTCTTTTACTGTAGGAGCTGTAACTTTTACTGCAACAACTACTAGACAATTTTCAATAACCATAAATCAACCAGTAACGCTTACTTATAGTTTTAATGCAAGCTCTTATGAACAATATTTTAGTATACCTTCAGGTTTACCAGGAATAACAGTAAAGATGTGGGGGGCTGGAGGTGGTCAATATCATGCGAACCAATATGGAGATGTAGATGGAACAGGTGGACCAGGGGGGTATTCCCAATCTACAATTAATTTTTTACCAGGAGAAACAACATTAACATTAGTAGTAGGTCAAGGTGGATCAAGCAATAGAACAGCAGGATATGGAGGAGGTGGAGGAGGATATAATGGTGGGGCAGGTGGAGGAGGTGCCTCATTATTATTATCAGGTTCTTTATCAGGAACTTTTAATGAGGTACTTACAGGAATTCCTTATACTAATGGAAGTATTCCTCAATCAAATATTTTAAATTTAAATGGTGCCTCTGGAGTAATTATGGTGGCAGGAGGAGGTGGAGGTGCTGGATGGTATAATACTAGTGATGCGAATGGTGGATGTGGAGGTGGTATAAATGGTAGTTCAAATTCAGGTGGATATGGCACAGCAGGAGGTGGAACCCAATCTTCTGGTGGCACAGGAGGAGGAACTGGGACTGGTTCAGGACAAGGATTAGGAACTAGTGGAACATATTTAGGAGGAGGATATGTAACATTTAATTCATCAAGTGGAGGTAGTGGAGGAGGAGGAGGAGGATGGTATGGAGGGGGATGTTATCAGGGAAATACTGGAAATAATGCTGGTGGGGGTGGTGGATCTGGTTTTGTAGGATTTACGGATGGAACATCACCAAATAAAGGAACTTCGGGGGGAACATTATCGGAAAATACTAGTGGAACTCCAATAGGTTATACAGATACTATAACAAGAACAAATGGAAGTAGAACATATACAAATTCAGTTACTTTAAGAACAGGAAATCAAACAACAGGGAACGGAATATTTGCACCTCCTTATATTAGTGATAATGATTATCCTGGTAATAAAATAGGATATGGAGGAGAACAGACATTCAATAATTCAACATTAGGAGAAAATGGAAAAAATGGAGCAATAGTAATTAAATATTGATAAATACTATATATTATTTTAAATAAATAATATATATTATGCCTAGTCAAAGATATTTACAATCTCAAAATGAAAATATATTATGGAATATTTTAGGTTCTAACTTTACTAATTTACAGAATCATAATATGACTTATAACATTTCTGGTGGAAATTTTATAACTAAAATTAATGGAATAGAACAATTAACTGTAGAAGAACAAGCAGTTTATTTTCCTAGTGGAGTTTCAGCTGAAAAAATAAATATTACTCCTCAAGAAGGTATGATAAGATTTGATACTAATAATTTACTAATAGAATATTACAATGGCACTGATTGGTTATATATATCTTCTCCTCCAGATATTTTAAGCATAAATCCAACAACAGTTACTCAACCAAATTATGATATATCTATTAATGGTAATAATTTTGAAAATCCTGTCAATGTTTCTTTTATAGGCAATGATGGAACAATATATACTAGTCCACAAGTTACATATTTTTCAAGTATATTAATAAGCGCTCAAACTCCTTCAATAGCCCTTACTATCTCTAATGAACCTTATTCCATTAAAGTAACTAATTCATCAAGCGGTTTATCATCCATTTTACCAGATGTTTTAGACGCTGGAGATTTTGTGCAATTTTCCACACCAGCAGGTAGTTTAGGGACTATTTATGATTCCTTTAGAACTGATGGTAGTTATAGTTTATTAGATATTTCTGCTTCTGACCCTGATGGAGATGCTATAACTTATGATATTTGTGGGGGTAGTTTACCTACTGGATTATCATTAAATTCAACTACAGGTGTTATTAGTGGAACTGCTTCCCAAGTTGTAAATACAACAACTTATTCTTTTACTGTAGGAGCTGTAACTGGTAATCATACAACTACCAGACAATTTTCAATAACCATAAATCAACCAGTAACGCTTACTTATAGTTTTAATGCAAGCTCTTATGAACAATATTTTAGTATACCTCCAGGTTTATCAGGAATAACAGTAAAGATGTGGGGAGCTGGAGGTGGTCAATATTATGCTGCTAATTATGGTAATATAGGAGGTGTAGGAGGAGGAGGTGGATTTTCACAATCTACAATTAATTTTTTACCAGGAGAAACGACATTAACAGTAGTAGTAGGACAAGGAGGATCAAATAACGCTGGTGCAGGATATGGAGGTGGAGGAAATGGTTGGAATGGAGGAGCAGGAGGAGGAGGTGCTTCATTATTATTATCAGGTTCTCTATCAAATACTTTTTCTTCATATAATCCGGGTGGTGGAAATAGTTATGTTCCACAAAATAATATAACTAGTTTAGATGGAGCTTCAGGGATAATAATTGTTGCAGGAGGAGGTGGAGGAGCTGGTTGGTATCCAAATTCAAATGGATATAATGCTGGTGGTGGTGGTGGAATAAGCGGTGGAAGCAACGCTTCATCTAGTTCTTCTTCTAACTATACCAATGTTGCTGGTGGAACACAAAGTAGCGGAGGAGCAGGAGTAAGCAATGGAGTAGGTGGAGGATATTTACAAGGTGGATATGTAGGAAATAATTTTTCTAGTGGTGGTAGTGGTGGAGGAGGAGGAGGATGGTATGGTGGTGGTTGTGCTCAAGGAGGTGGTGGTAGTAATGCAGGTGGTGGTGGTGGATCTGGTTTTGTAGGATTTACGGATGGAACATCACCAAATAAAGGAACTTCGGGAACATTATCGGAAAATACTAGTGGAACTCCAATAGGTTATACAGATACTACAACAAGAACAAATGGAAGTAGAACATATACAAATTCAGAAACATTAAGATTTCAAAATCAAACAGGTGGAAATGGTAGTGGTTATACAGCTCCTCCAAAAACAGCAGATCCAGATTATCCTGGGTCATATGTTGGATATGGAGCTGGACATAACTCTAATTCAAGCGGAGGAAATGGATATGTGGTAATTAAATATTAATCTTTAGAATTTAAATTTTAAATAATAAAGATTTAATCAATTTTAATAGCAACTTCGTCTCCCGCATAATAACCAGCATCTATAGCTCCTTGTGTATAAGCTATTCCTCCCCAATTAGAATCCATTGGATTAGTGCTTATTTTTCCTTTTCCCTCTTGCTCGTGAAACATTTTATCTAAAGGTGTATATTCGCCTTCATACAAATTCATTGGGTCATATCCAGGGTAAGAATTTTCATTATAGGGATCATCGTCTCTACTAGCATCTATTAATTTTGTTTCAGGTGGTTTTTGAGCAGAAAGAGGAATAGCTTGGTCATCAGACCCATAAGTCAATGTAGGTGGAAGACCGCCTTGAGGGTCATTAATACTGGGTCTAAATGTATAAACAGATTTGCCTTGAGCATCATAAGAGTGTTGTAAAAATAAAACAGGACAATTAATATTTTGACTTCTTTGCCAATCAACAAATTCGGTGTATTCTTCTAAATTATTAAATTTAATAGGATTAACTCCAGGGATTTTGGCTTGACGAGAGTTATGTAAATAAATTTCGTTTCCTTTTTGAATTAAAATATTAGGGCATCCGCCTTTAGAAACATCAAATCCTTCAATTACTTGTTCACTAGTATAATTACAAGTAAAATATAATCCTAATAAAAATACAATGAGTATAAAAAATAATTTTAACATATATATTAAATTAGGATAAATAAATTTTCCAATTTCTCTCTTCGTTCAAAATAATATCTCTTAATTTTATATATGAAATTGTTATATGTAAATAATAAAAATGCAAAAATATTCCAAGATCAAGTAAAAAAACAAGACGCATTTGTTAAGTATTTTAGTCCAACCTGTCCTGCTTGTATTGCCATGGAAGACGAATGGGATGATATGTGTAAGGATATAGATGAAAAATATAATACTGATTTAATTTTAGCACAAATGGACCCAACTGGTATGAAAGAATTAGAATCTACAGATGTTCATACAGATGTAGAATTTGTTCCAACTATAGTAATTTTAAAAAATGGAAAAAAACATAAGGAATATAATGGAAATAAGAATAAAGAAGAGATGATAAAATACTTACTCGACGAGAAATTAATTCATCCTAAAATGAAAGGAGGAAGCAAGACCTTAAAAAATACCAAAAATAAAAAATGTTCCGGAAATAATTTTACAAATTGTTGTCCTCATATGCCAGTTAATGCTAAAGGAGAATATACAGCTACAACCAAATCCCGACCTCATATTTTAAATTTAGATGGTAATAAATATAGATTTTATACATGTTGTATGGCTTGTAAGGAAGCTATGACAAAGTTGGCGAGAGAAAATCCTAAAAAATTCAAGTCTGTTTATGTAAAATCAATAAAAGGTGATAAGATATATTTTAAACATAAAGATACAGGTAAAATGGTGCAAATTGGAACTAAAATAAAATCTAAAACAAGAAAAGGGGGAGCCTCTGCAAGAAATACATTAATACAAGTAGCAGCTAATAATCGGGTTGATATAGCTATTGACGGCGTTGAACATGTACTAAGAGAAAATTCGCTGTTTGGTAAAAATACTGAATTGGATAAAGAATTATTCTTAAATTGTGTAAACGATGGAATATTTGGAAATTGTAAAAATAACTGTAGAAAAAGTCCAGGATTAAATAATTATTGTATACCAAATAATCGTAAATATAATCCTAAGGCTAATCCAGATGAAAAAGATACCGCAATAAACGCATATAAATTTTTATTGATGAAAACAATTTTATCACAACAGCCAATAATAAATTTAATTGGTAATCATGGTATACCAAATGTACATCAGTTTAAACAAAATATATTAACTACCCTTTTAAATAAACAAAGTAATTATGAAGATTTGGATGATGTGATAAGTTTAGTTCAATTCGTTTTAAGTGAAGCAATAGTTGCTATTAATAATTCTCAATTCAATGAGAGTGGAAATGTAACAACAGAAGAAGAAACAGCTGTTTATAATACATTAATAAATATGTCAAAAAAAGGTGGTAAAAAAAAAACAAAGAAATCTAAGAGAAGTTGTATTGGAAAGAGAGATGGAAAAAAAGGGTGTAGAACATGTTGTAAGAAAAAAAGAAAATATAAAAAATGTGTTACTAGATGTATGAGAGGATATTAAATTTTATAAGGAGAACTGGAAAATTGAAAAGAAATGAATGTATTGGTAAGAGAGATATTAGATAATTGACCAATAATATATTTTTTAAATAATTCAAAATCTTTAAATTCAAATGATTTTAAATGTTTTGGTTCGTAAGTATAGGATAAACTTTCATCAGAAGAATTTAATAATTTATTCATTTTAATTTGTTGAAATATATCACATTTATTAAATATAATATGTGTACAACCATTTACTATAATGGATTTTTTTAAATCAACTAAGTTAAGCCAATTACATTGTCGTTTTCTACCAGTGGTAGCTCCAGATTCTTTCCCTATAATTCCCAATTGTTCTAAATAAGGATCATTATCAGGTTGAAATATTTTACTACCTACATAAGTATCATATAATTTACAACATCCATAAACATTTCTTATAGTCGAAGCTGGGATACCGCAATTAGAAACGGCACCTGAAACACATGAACTAGAAGTGCAAAATGGATAATCTCCCCAATCAATATCAATGGAAAATCCTTGGGCTCCTTCAAAAAGGATTTGGAAATGATAATTATTTAAAAGTGAAAAATATTCGGGAACAGAAATAACTGTTAAATGTAATTGTTTAAATAATTCTAATTTATCAAGAACTCTAACACCTTTTCTATCATATTTATCTACATAACAAGGTCCAATACCACAACCAGTTGTTCCTACATTATTCTTAGCTTTATCTATTTGAATATGAACACTTTGAATAATATGAGCATTATGTGAAATTAAAAGATTCTCACGCACATGTTTGAATCCTTTATTTTCTAAATAAATAATTTCCTCTTCCAGTTTATTAATATCGATAACACATCCAGTTCCAATAATAGATGGTTTTTCAAGAAGAATACCGATAGGAATTTGATGTAAAACGATTTGAGTATTTGAATCAATATAAATAGTATGACCAGCATTAGGACCACCATTATAACGAATACTATAGTGATATGGGTTATTTTTTAATAGATCATAAGTTACCTTTCCTTTTCCTTCATCACCATGTTGTAAACCAACGACAACATCAGAAATAATCATTAATAAATTAAGAAAAGAAATATCTTTAACTTAAAATAAAAAATTGATAAAACAAATAAATAGAAAAATATAGTATATATATTATCAAATGGCGATTACTGAAAAATCATTTCGATTATTGGACTTTAATATTTACGATGAAGTAGAACAACAAGATACTTCAAGTGATAGTGAGAATGGAGAAGAATATAAATATAAAAAAGATGAAAAGAGATTTAAAATACAAATGTTTGGGATTAATGAAAAGGGGGAGACTTTTTGTGTATTTATTAATGATTATGAACCATTCTTTTACATAAAAGTGGGAAATGATTGGGGTGGAGAAAGAAAATTAGACTTTTTAAATCATATAAAAGTGAAAGTTGGAAAATATTTTGAAAATTCAATAACAGATTGTAAAATAATTGAACGAAATAAATTATATGGATTTGATGCAGGTAAGAAACATAAATTTATTTTATTAAAATTCAAAAATACAAGTGTAATGAATAAAGTGAAAAATTTATATTATGTAAACGGAAAACAAGGAAGACGATTAAATGATAATGGATATTTATTTCAAGATACCCATACCTATTTATATGAAGCTAATATACCTCCTTTATTAAGATATTTTCATATAAAGGAAATTAGTCCTTCTGGATGGGTATGTTTGCCATTAAAAAAGGCAAAAAGACTTAGCACTAAAGCAACTTCATGTAAGTATGAATTTGAAATAAAATATAGAGATCTGATTCCCTTGAATAATAAAGAAACAAGAGTTCCATATAAAATTTGTAGTTTTGATATAGAGGCTAGTAGTAGTCATGGAGACTTTCCAGTGCCTAAAAAGTCATATAAGAAGTTATCAATTAATATTATGGAATATCTGGAAAATAGTGATTCAGAATTAACAAAGAGCGAATTAATGAAAATAATTAAAACGGCATTTGGTTATGATAAAATATTTAATATTGATAAAGTTTATCCTAAAAATAAACCTACGATGTCGCAATTAAATTTATTAATAGATAGATTATTGACTAAAAAAATGAATGATTTATTTAAAGAGAATCAAGGTGGTGAATATACGATTGAAAAGGCATTTGAAAAAATGTATTTGGATGAACAAGGGGAAGAAGAAGATGAATATAATGCCAAAAAATCAAAAATAGATTTAAATATGAATATTTTAGACTTAATTCATGGAAGTTTAAAAAGAGAGGAAAAAATAGATAAATTGACAGAAGCATTTCAAGGTGCAGGATTTCCTCAATTGGAGGGAGACAAAGTAACATTTATAGGATCAACATTTTTAAAATATGGAGATGAAAAGCCTTATTTAAATAATTGTTTGGCATTGAATACCTGTGATGAAGTAAATGAAATAGAAAATACAGAAATAGAAAGTTTTAAAACAGAAAGAGAATTATTAATGGCGTGGAAAAATTTAATTTTAAAGGAAGATCCAGATATTATTATAGGATACAATATATTTGGTTTTGATTATCAATTTATTCATATTAGAGCACAAGAGAATAATTGTGAAGAAGAGTTTTTAAAATTATCTAGAAATAAGAATGAAATTTGTGGAAAAAAGGATGAGGATACTGGAAGAATAGCTATAGAAGAAAGTAAAATAGTCATTGCTAGTGGTGAGCATGATTTAAAATTTATTAAAATGACAGGAAGATTACAAGTAGATTTATATAATTATTTTAGAAGAGATTATAACTTGACATCATATAAATTAGATTATGTATCAGGATATTTTATAGGAGATGATGTGAAAAAGATTGAACATAATAATGGAAGAACGAAAATATATAGTAAAAATTTAACAGGTTTAGAAAATGGTAGTTTTATTAATTTTGAAGAAACAAGTCATTCAACAGATTATTATAAAGATGGTCAAAAATTCAAAGTGAGTAATGTTGAAAAAGAAGAAGGAACATTTGAAATAGAAAGTGAAGAAAATCCAGACATGAAAAAGCATGTTAAATGGGGTTTAGCTAAGGATGATGTAACACCACAAGATATTTTTAGAATGACAAATGAAGGTCCTAAGGAACGGGCTGTAATTGCAAAATATTGTATTCAGGATTGTAACTTGGTTCACCATCTTATGAATAAAATAGATGTTATGACGGGTTATGTGGAGATGGCAAAGATTTGTAGTGTGCCAATTAATTTCTTAGTAATGAGAGGTCAAGGTATAAAATTGACGAGTTATATTGCTAAGAAATGTAGAGAAAAAAAGACATTAATGCCTGTATTGGAAAAACCTTTATTTGATGATGGGTATGAAGGAGCCATTGTTTTAGATCCAAAGTGTAATTTGTATTTGGATAATCCAGTAGCTTGTGTAGATTATAGTTCTCTATATCCATCTTCTATGATTAGTGAAAATCTATCACATGATAGTAAGGTTTGGACAAAAGAATATGATTTACAAAAAAATCTAATATGTGAAACTGGTGAAAAAGATGAAAAGGGAAATTTTATATATGATAATTTACCTGAGTATGAATATGTAGATGTAGAATATGATACATTTAAATGGGTAAAAAATGCTAGAGGAAAATCAGAAAAGATTCATAGTGGAACAAAAGTTTGTAGATTTGCTCAGTTTCCAGAAGGAAGAGGAATCATGCCTTCAATTTTAGAAGAATTGTTAGCATCAAGAAAAGCGACAAGGAAATTAATTCCTCAACAAACAGATGAGTTTATGAAGAATATATTGGATAAAAGACAACTTAGTTATAAGTTAACTGCGAACTCTTTATATGGTCAGTGTGGAGCAAAAACAAGCACTTTTTATGAAAAAGATGTAGCTGCTTCATGTACAGCAATTGGTCGTAAATTATTAACTTATGGAAAGCGTGTAATTGAAGAGACTTATGGGGACCTTATTGTTGACACCAAATATGGTAAGGTTCATTCGAATGCGGAGTATGTGTACGGAGATACGGATTCTGTATTCTTTACATTTAATTTAAAAACATTAGAAGGAGAAGAAATTCGTGGAGAAAAGGCACTAGAAATAACAATTGAGTTAGCTCAAGAAGCTGGTGAAATGGCAACAAAATTCTTAAAGAAACCGCATGATTTGGAGTATGAAAAAACATTTATGCCATTTTGTTTATTATCAAAGAAGAGATATGTAGGAATGTTATATGAGACGGATCCAAATAAAGGAAAAAGAAAAAGTATGGGAATTGTATTAAAAAGGAGAGATAATGCTCCAATAGTAAAGGATGTATATGGAGGAATAATAGATATATTGATGAAAGAAAAAGATATACAAAAAGCAGTAGATTTCTTACAAGATTGTTTAAAGAATATTATTGAAGAAAAATATCCGATGGATAAATTAATTATTACGAAATCATTGAGATCAAATTATAAGAATCCAGCTCAAATAGCACATAAAGTATTAGCGGATAGAATGGGTAAAAGAGATCCTGGAAATAAACCGAGTAGTGGAGATAGAATACCATTTGTGTATATAGAAACCAAAAATAAGAATGCGTTACAAGGGGAAAAAATAGAACATCCAGATTATATAATAAAAAATAAAATAAGACCAAATTATTCATTTTACATTACAAATCAGATTATGAAACCAGTTCAACAAGTATTTGCTTTAGTATTAGAAAATATAGATAGTTTTAAAAGGAAAAGAAATAATTTTAAAATGAAAATTGAGACATTAAAAAATTCGATAGATGATGAAGAGAAATTACAGACAAAAATACAAGACTTAAAAAATAAGGAAGTGAAAGCGTTATTATTTGATAAATATTTGCGTGAAACAGAAAATACAAAAAATAAAATGAAAAGTATAACTACATTCTTTAATTAAAAATCCTGATATATCCAATCATCCATTAAGCCCCCAGCTAATAAATTAGGGGTTGTTTGTTCTGTAATCAAATAATTTTTTTTTATTAATTCTATTTTATGGTAGACAGAGAGATTATTAGACTCTAATGTTTTTAACAATTTATATTTTTCATAATTGATATATATTTGTTCTAATTTCTCTCTAGAATCATCAGGGTGATTAAAACAAACCTCATTGTATCCTTTTTTATAATTATAATCATTCATATTTTTATTCTGTACAGGGCTTAATTCTATATTTTTAACATTGCTACATTTATGTAGGGAAGAATAAGAATAAATAAGAAGTGTTAAAATACTATTGATAAACATAATATATATAATAAAGAAAATTATATATATTTTAAATAAAGATTTAATTAGTTTTGTAAGTTAAAACATTAGCCATAAACCAAGTAGCAATAGACATCCACATTCCATATAAAATAGAGCCTGATTCATAAATAATCCATCTCAAGGCATTACAATGAGGAGCAACAGAGAGAAAAGGGGAAATAAAAAATCCCCAGAAAGAACGAGGTGTGCAATAAGAAATATAAAATTGAGCAGCAATATAATGTAATGAGATCCAACCAATATAAAAAATAATTAATGGATATAATGGTCTAAAAAAATCAACAATGGTTTTTATATAAATATTCATTAAAAATATATATTGAGTTTACTTTAAGTGTATTTAATTATTGTTTTGGTCATTATTATTAGCATTATTCATGCGTCTCATCATATTGCCGATACTTTCTGGAGACATTGAAGAAATAGTAAAAACATTATTAGGAGTTTGGATGGTATATTCTAAGTTAATAGCTCTGTTATCTAAATTGTTGAGAGAAATATCATTATTAATAATATGTTGTGATAAAGATTCAGATATTTGGGATGTAAATGTATTTAAAAAATTTTCCATAGTTGAATCTTGAGAAGTATTTGATTCCATACTAGTTGTTCTTTGAAAAGGAATTGTATTATTAGATGTATCACTTGGAGTTGGATTATTGGAAAAATCTCTAATATCATACCGGCAAACGGGACATAAAACACTTCTATTAAACCAATTCATAATAGCTTCTCTATTAAAACAATGTTGACATTGTCTAATCCGAATAATGGAAGTATTTTCTTCAAAAGCTTCTTGCGTAATAGGACAGATTAAATGTGATGTTTCAGTATTATTAATTTCTTCAGTAGCGTATTCAATTTGTTGTTGGGATGGTCGAACAACAACAGGTGAGAGATTATTTAAATTAAATGTAGGTTGATTTGCTAATATATTAGAAAATAATTCAGATAAACCATGAGTTTCAGGGAATCCGCGTTGATGACGATGATTGGGGGTCATTCTATTGACACGATTTTGATTATATAAATAATCAACATTTCTAAAATTAGATCTATGTAAATTATTATTGTTGTTAAAATTGTTAGTATACCGAGGATTATTATTTCTATTATTAGAACGGGGAGTATTATTGTAACTATTATGTATTTGTCTAATTCCTTGTTCTAAAAAATTAACAGTTTCTAAGAATCGAGTATGAGAGAGATAAACTTGGTTTATTAAAACAGTATACATATCAAGAATTCGATCATTATTATTGCTCATTATTATAGTAAATAAACAATTATTTAAATTGATTATATTTAATTAGTTTAAAAAAAAAATTATATAATAATTAATGGATAATAAAGGATTAACAGGATTAGCCAATTTAGGAAATACATGTTTTATAAATTCATGTATGCAGGTTTTGAGTCATACGTCTATATTAAATGATTTTTTAGAAAAGAATGATGGTTCATATAAACAAAAATTATCTGCTTATCATGATAAGAAATATATTTTAGATTCAAAATTATTGGTGGAATGGGATAATTTAAGAAAAATGATGTGGAAGGAGAATGTAGTAATAAGTCCTCAAGGATTTTTGAAGGCAATTCATTATGTAGCAAAACATAAAAATAAAGATATTTTTACTGGATATGCTCAAAATGATTTACCAGAATTTTTGTTATTTATAATAGATGCGTTTCATAATGGAATGAGAAGAGAAGTAGATATGAAAATAAAAGGTGAAGTAAGAAATAATACAGATAAATTAGCAAAAAAATGTTTTGAGATGATGAAAGAAATGTATAGTAATGAATATTCAGAATTATTGGATATATTTTATGGAATTCATGTATCTGTAATAGAAAAAGAGGAAAAAACATTAAGTATAAAGCCAGAGCCATATTTTATTATAGATTTACCATTAGATTTAGAGAAGAGTTCAATAAATATAAAGGATTGTTTTAAAAAGTATTGTGCATCTGAAATAATAGAAGATTGGAAAAATGAAGAAACGAATGAATTAGAGAGTGTAGAAAGAAAAATAAAATTTTGGAGTTTGCCAAATATATTAGTGATAGATTTGAAAAGATTTACATATGATGGTAAAAAAATACAAAAACCAATTAATTTAGAATTAGATGATTTAGATTTAACAGAATTTGTAGAGGGATATAATAAAAATAGTTTCAAATATGAGTTATATGGTGTATGTAATCATAGTGGTGGTGTATTAGGAGGGCATTATACTGCTACTGTGAAAGTAAAATCAGGAGATTGGTATTTATTTAATGATACAAATGTTTCAAAAATAAATTTTACAGGAGAAAATAATACATCAGGATATTGCTTATTTTACAGAAAAAAATATTAAATAAATAATATATATACTATGATTTTAACATATGATTCAATATTAGGTATACCAACAGTGAAAAGTAGTGGAGAAACTTATAATGAAAATAGTAGTAATAACTACTGGTCAGGTATAAATTTAGGTCTTCCTAGTGTATTATTATTTGCTGTAGTGTTAATATTATTTATTGTATTATTTTCAAGTTTAGGAAAAAAAGGAAATGAAAGTAGTGGCATTTCAGATGGAGAAGGTAGCGGTAATGGTTCATCTAAAGCATTAACTATAATATTAGGTGGAGTTTTAGTAGTAGTAGTATTACTGAATGGTCTTCAATATTTTTTTAATATTAATTTAACTGCAAGATTAGATGATTTATTTTCAGAAAATCCGTCAATTGATTTAACTGTAGAACAGCCTGCTGCTCCAATGGAAGAAATAGCACCTGTTCCTGAAATTAAAATAAAGCCACAAGTTTTCCATATACCTGGAAATAAATATACTTTTGATAATGCTGACGCGTTATGTCAAGCATATGGTGCAAAATTAGCTAATTATGATGAAATAGAACAAGCTTATAAAAATGGAGCAGAATGGTGTAGTTATGGATGGTCAGAAGGTCAAATGGCTTATTTTCCAACCCAAAAGAAAACATTTGATTACTTACAAGGAGTAGAAGGACATGAGAATGATTGTGGAAGACCAGGAATAAATGGAGGATATATAGCTAATCCAAATGTAAGATTTGGTGTAAATTGTTATGGATATAGGCCAAAGATTACAGAACAAGAACAAGAAATTATGGATAATGAACCATTATATCCAAGAACATTGAGAGATATTCAACAAGAAAAGAGAGTAGAATTTTGGAGAAAACGAGTTCCCGAAATATTAGTTGCCCCTTTTAATAGAAATGTTTGGAGTTTAATTTAAACTTCTTTAAGTTGTTTTAAAATATATTATTTAAAATAACTTAAATAGGGAAAATAAATTGCGTTTATTTAATTTTGAATTTTAATTAAATCTCTCTATTTTCTCTCTAATGAGTGTTTTTTAAAGAGTTGTATGATTCATTTATTTTTTGTTCACTTTAAAAATTGAAGTGTTTTATAATGAATGTGTTTAAATTAATTGTAAAAAATGACAGTGATAGCTGAAAATTTGATTATACTTGGTGTAGTTATAATGTTCTTTGGATATTTATGGAGTAAACTTTATTATGATTATTAATTGACTTTCTCTCTATAAAATTTATATTATATCAAACAAAAAATAATTTAATTATTTTTAAAAAACAATAACTAATAGAAATAGCAACTAAATATCTTACTGAAATTACCACAAAATAAATCATATTTTCTTTTAATTTCTCTCCCTGTGTTTTTTGAATTGTTATAATTCGATTACAAATAACACATTTTTTTTTTAAATTAACATATTCATAAAAACATTGATCATGTATATTAGGTTTACAACTACAGTTTATGACATATCTATTATTTTCATAGTCATAAAAAGTATTAAAATTTTTATCTTTTTCTCCTTCTAAACAAATACAACATTCACTAGATTTAGATTTTCTTATATTGTCATATAATTCATATATGTCATGACCTTTATAATAAATAAGTGATTTCATTATTTATTATATTTATTATTTTTTAGATCTGCGTGACATTTTCTTCCTATTTTCTCTCTTCTTTTTCGTTTTAATAGCAAATTTCTTCTTATCTTCAACATTGACTAAATCTAATAATTTATCATATAAGCTATCACTACATAATTCAGATTCATGGTTATATTTAATAAGAGTGTTTCTATTTGAAGAAGAAGGTTTATAAATTAAACCAGCAGGAAGACCCAAATCTTTTAAATCTTTTAAAACATCTTTTTTTCCACCCACTTGAACATTAGGTTGATCGAGAGAATATGATAGCAAATCGCTATTAATTGTAAATCCTCCACATGTTAAATTTCCTTGATTATCAGTCATTAATACAAAATCATTATTAAAATCTAAATTTAAATCGGAATCCATATACATAATAAAGACATAAATTAATTATTATAAAACCGCTTAATTTCTGAACTAAATTTAATTTCTCTCTTGGATTTAATAAATTCCATAATTTCCACCACTTTATCCTCATTATTAAATAAATCCATCAGACAAGTTTCTAAAAAACCTAAAGTAATTGGAGCAGTTTGTTTTGACTGAGCAAATTTTAATTTTCCATCAGAAATTTTGATTGTAGAAGAAGAGAGATTATTACTTTCTACAAACTCAAAAATATTATCGCTAATTTCATTTTTTCTATTTCTTATATCTTTAAGTTTTTCATTTAATAATTTAGATTGACTATCTAGATTCACCCATTCTTTAATTTCTCCTTGAAACTTTTCCATATATATATATAATTTAAACTTATATATCTAAATATTTAAACATATAAATTATTTAACGACGGTATCTTCTGGAAGATCGTTTTTTATGAGATTTTCCATGAGCATGTCCATGTCTGCGTTGAGTTCTTTTTTGGGCAGCAAGAAGTCCAAATGGAACAATAGCATTTCCTACTAAACTTCCTGCTCTTTTCGCTCTTTTACCTCTTGACTTTCTTCTTCTTTTACTCATTTTTCTCTTTCTTTTTCCTCCACTCATATACTGAGGTGTAGGCCATCCTCGTGCTGCGACTTGACAGCCGACATATTGGGGACCATCAGTGTAACTACATCCTGATGCAGATGAACCTGAATTCATATTTTCCATTGCTCTCATACTTGAAGGTGTAGGTGCCATATTATAATATTAACACAGAAAATATTATAATTATGAATTAAAAATTTAACGACGACGAGACTTTCCAAATTTTTTTCCACTATGTTTTTTTCTTTGAGTTCTTTTTTGAATAGCAAAAAGACCAAAAGGGACTAAAGCTTCTTTAATAACAGCTCCTAAACCTGGGGCCATCATACCTCCTCTAGCAGCTCTAGATCTTCCTTTAGCAGACCCACCAGTTTTGGTCATACAACTAGAACCAGCCTTTTTAGATCTTCGTCTGTATTTTTTTCCTTTTGAACTTCTTCTTTTTTTTCCACCTGATTGTGAACTTCCTTGACCCATATGAGACATCATAGGATGAGAAGAAGAAGAAGATGAAGATGGACTTCCTGAGTTTTGATCACGATGTGATTGAATAGCACTTCTTAAACCTGGAGACATTTATATTAAATCATTAGAAAATAAATTATTTCAAGTTTTTAAAATTACTACGCAATAATAAATAAAATATGCCTAAAATTAATAAAAAACTCATTATCACAAACATCAATGATAAATAAATATATGGATAAATTTCTTGAACAATTAAACTTACAAGTGGTTTAAATAATTCTTTTAACTGTATTTTAACATCTTCTCTTGATAGTATTATTAGACATTGATCAATAAATTCTTGCTTCATTAAAATAATTATGTAAAATAATTATGAATATTTAGCGTGTTATAATTGAATATATTTAATCTATATTCAACTATAATGGAACAAGAAATTCATTTTACTAATAAAGAGTTTGATTTTTCCAAGTTATCTTTATCACAACCTATTGCTGTTCAAGGAGGAGCTTATTTTACTAAATTAAAATTTAACTCAGAACCATTTTACATCCAAACACCAAAATGTCTTACTAAACAAGGTATCAACGAAACATCTAAAAAAGCTTATATGGATTTAATGTTTACTAGTGATGATGATGTAGTAATTGAATGGTTCGAAACTTTAGAGTCTACATTAGTTAATCTTATTTTTCAAAAAAAACATTTATGGTTTCAAGATGATATTGAATTTGCTGATATTGAGAATTTTTTTAATCCAATTACTAGAGCATATAAAGGCGGTAAATTTCATTTGATTAGAACTTCTATTACTAAAAATAAAACAAATAATCAATATACTTGTGGAGTATATGATGAAAATGAGAATGTTCTTCCAATAACAGACATTAAAGAATCAAATATAATTATTCCTATTTTAGAAGTAATTGGAATAAAGTTTTCGGCTAGAAATTTCCAATTAGAATTAGTAGGTAAACAAATAATGGTTCTTAATAATAAACCACTCTTTAATTCATGTTTAATAAAAAGAAATAACAATATCTCTAAAAGTGTTAATAATAATAATTTAGAAGAAGAAAGTAGTCATTTAGAAGAAGAAAGTAGTCATTTAGAAGAAGAGCGTAGTCATTTAAAAGAAGAGAGTAGTCATTTAGAAGAAGAGAGTAGTCATTTAGAATCTACTAGAAAAATAGAATCAGAAATTATTGAAGATAAAGAATCTATAGATGAAAGTAGTAGTAATATAATTGATGAATTATTAGAAGGTAATGAAATAGAGGAGGAAATAAAAGAAGATAATAAAAAAGAGATATCTTTAGAAGATTTGGAATTAAAAGAACAAATAAATGAAAGTAAACTGGAGGAGTCAAATGATTTAGAAGATGTTTCAGAAAAAATAAATACAACTAATGATGAAACAATTAAACTGAAAAACCCAAATGAAGTATATATGGAAATTTATAAAATAGCAAAACAAAAAGCAAAACAACATAAAAAAGCAGCTATTTCTGCTTATTTAGAAGCAAAAAAAATAAAAAATACATATCTTTTAGAAGATTTGGAAAACAGTGAAGACTCTTCTGATGAAGAAGAAATAGATAGTGATACTGAACAAATTAAAAATCAAATAAATGAGATTATTGAGGAACTTAATTAATTTAGAAAAATTTAGAACATTTGAATAAAATATGTTTTTATTTATGAAAAAATATTTTATCCCTTATTTTATATAATGAGTGACTTGATGAAATCTCTTAAGAAACTAAAAGTTGAACATATTGTACTTTTTGTTGTTGGTGCCTTATTTTTACTTTTCCTTATTAATTCTTATAGTAACAATAAATCTATGGGTGGTTCAGAACAAATGAGCACTAGAAAAACCCAAGATATGTATAACAATACTCAACAAGCTTCTGGAGTTCAACCTTCTCAACCTTTAGGTCAAAATGAAACTTATGCTTCTGCCACTGGCATGAACACTTCTACTCAAGGTCTTCCTCCTTCATGTTCTAGACAACCTGTTGCTGACCCATCTGAGTTATTACCTAAAGACACTAATAGTCAATGGGCTCAATTAAATCCTACTGGAAGTGGTGATTTACAAAATGTAAATCTTTTGAGATCTGGTTACCATATTGGTATTGATACTATTGGTAATACTTTAAGAAATGCTAACTTACAACTTCGTTCCGAGCCAGCCAATCCTCAAGTTAATGTTGGTCCTTGGAATAACACTACAATCTCTCCCGACACTATGAGAGTTCCTTTAGAAATTGGACAAGGTGGACAATAAATAAATTAATATAATTTATATTATAATAATTTATTATATATGAAATTGAAATTAAACATGTTTGGTCTTATTATTATTTTATTTATTATTTTAATAGCATTAAAACTTTATTATGAATCAGATGTTTTTAATTTAAGATGTATTGTTTCTACTGCAGATGGGAGAAAATATTGTGTAAGAGAAAGAAATGAAATAGAAAAAGCCTCTAATTTATTAGCACAAACAACGGATAAATTAAGTTATTTAGTAGAAAATATGAATAATAGATTTAAAAATCGTGAAAATGTTCAAAGATTAGTAGAAAATTTTAATCCTACTACTATAAAAGAAACTTTACCTACTAGCGAATATACTGCGTATAGTGAAAATAAAGGTGAAAAATTAGCTTTTTGTTTAAATAAAAATAATAACAATAATAATAACCTAATTGACCAAAATACTTTAATGTTTGTAGCAATTCATGAAATTGCGCATATTATGACTCTTTCTGTTGGTCATACAGATGAATTTTGGCAAAACTTTAAATTTCTTCTTGAAAATGCTGTTCAATTGGGAATTTATGAACCAATCGATTATAAAAAAAATCCTAAAAATTATTGTGGCATGAATATTACTGATAATCCTTATTATGACTTATAAAATTAATGTTATTTTCTCTTTTACTGTCTGTTTTTCATTTCCCTCAGTATCTTTTATAGTAAAATAAATATTTGGATAATCTTCATAATGAATCATTACTATATTCCAAATATTAAAATTATATTTTACTTTCATTCCTGTCTTTGCTCTATGAAATATTAATAAAAATACTTCTTTTCCTGAATCCGTTTTTTCAGATAATATTTGACTTTGCGTCTGAAAATAATTTGAAGGCATTTTTGGCATAAATACATCACAATCATAATATTCATTAATAAAAGTTAGGTGTAATCTATCCAGTAAATTTAATTCTAAAAATTGTTTTAATATATTTTCTCCACCTATTACCCAAGATTGTTCATATTCTTTCTCCTTAATAAATTTTAAAACATCATTTATAGTTGAAAAACTTTTAACTATATTTTTTCCATTCTTATATTCAATACTTATATTTTTGGATAAAATTAAATGGTCTCTTCCTTTTAAAAATTTAATACTTTCCCAAGTCTTTCTTCCCATTATTATACAATTTTTTCCGTTTCCTGTAGTTAATTTTTGAAATCTTTTTAAATCTTCATTTAATTTCCATGGTAATTTATTATCTTTACCTATTCCTTTGTTTTTACAACATGCCATTATTCCATAAATTGACATTAGATATATATAAAATAATATTTTGATTTTATATATAAATGAGTGATATTTATAAAGTATGTGAATTAAATGATAGTAACAATATTTCAAAAATCACCGTCTTTTATGGAAACACAGATTTAGATATTCAAACACTTTTTTTGGAAAATCCATCTAATTCTATTTTTGAAAATGTATTTAGTAAATCCGAATTAGACAATATATCCACTAATAACATTCCTGTTCAATTTACTTCACTTTCTATTTATTCTGATGATACTATTCAAAATATTAAAAAAAAAATTATTATTGCTTACTTTAATTCAATTGCCTTTGAAGAAATGTATTTATTCTCAAAACAAATTCAAAATGTTAATAATATTTCTATTTATGATGCCTTAACACATAATAATTATTTTACAATTACACAAGACATTCTATTACAATTTTTATCTAATATTAACGATTTCAATATTGAAGGCGTATCTTTTAAAGAAAAATATGACTTTAATGATATTATTGATCTTAATATTTCAGAAAAAATATTAGTTGATATTCCACTTGGACAACATATTATTACTGGTAATGATATTTTTAATTTCACTATTAATCCTTATCGCATCATTTCTTTTACAAAAGTAATATCTTCTTATACTTCTAATTTAATTAGCACTAGCAACAAAGAATTATTATTATCTAGTGGATTTATTTATGAAAATAATATTTTCCTTTGTAATGCCAAAGATATCTTAAAAAATTCTATTTCTAAAAATTTATCTGAAAAAACTACTACCTCTTTATATTTACCATTTTTGGAGGAAAAAAATATTGATGATTTAAAAAAATTAAATGATGAACACATTTCTCTTCTTGATAAATCCAAAAACTTAATTACTAGCAATTTTGTTAAACAAAATGATAATATTTCTCTTTTTTATGATATTTATAAATCTAGAAAATCTGAATTATCTTATATTCAACAAGGTATTAAAAGAATTAAATTTATAATTCATCAACCTTTTTCTTTTAATTTACCTTTAGATATCGTTTTTAAACTTATTCATGCTACAAAATTAATCCCTTTTATTAAATTTAATCCTTCCAAAAAAAAGGAAAATATTTATAGATTATATTGTAATAAAATATCTAAAAATGAAAAAAAAATACCTTACTTATCTAAGTCTCAAATATTTAAATTAATGAAAAATATTAAAGGTTCTAAAAAAGTATCATGTTATATTGAATTTCCAATGGAAGATTCAACTATCCCTATTATTTTAGAATTTGATTCATTTGCTAATATTATTGTTTCTTTGGAATTAAAAAATCCATTAGAAATTCCTTCATTGGATAAATTATTTATTTCAGCTATTAATCCTGTTATTAAAATTATTCAAGAATATACTGCTAATAGCGGTTATAAAATTGTCTCATATAAAAATCTTTATGATTCAAATGTTGAAATCTTGAAAATTGATTATAATTCTTATATAAGTATTGAAAAAAATATAAACTTAAATTCATTAGTAGGTTGTGTATCTAGCGTATTTAATATTTTAGTCGGTGAATTACAAAAAGGTATTGTTTTAAGATATAAAAGAGTGGCTAATTTTAACGAAATGGAAAGCACGGATGCTTTTATTGTTGAGTTATTAAATAGAGCTAATGATGATGATGATATTATTGATGCGGTAGTTGATAATTTCCAACTTACAGAAATGGAAGCTAAGTTAAAAATAGCGGAATTATTAAATAGTTTACAAGTTGTTCAAAGTCTAGGTAAAAAATCATTAAAAATCAAAAATAATCCTGGATTTTTAACTAAAATAACTCAGGACCAATTTAAACAAAATATTATGATTGAAATGGAAAATATAAATAATATTTTTTATTTAAATGTAATTCCTATTTATTTAGATTCTATTATTAGAATAACTCAATTTCCTGAAACTAGTAATATTCCTATTTCTACAATAGATTCTCTTTGTAAGGTAAAACAAGTTGAAGACGAAGATGATTTTGAAGAAATTATTGCTCCTTCTGAAAAACCTCTTGCTGATAATATTCCTGTTGGAGTAGTTGCTCAAGATTTAACCTTTGGTGTAGGAGCAGAAAAAAGTAAAGAAAAAACTATTAATGTAATGGATTTTTTATTTGAGGATGATGATGATGATGATGATGAAGATGAGAATGAGGATGAGGACGAAGGAATTGAAGTTGAATTACCAGAGGAAGAAATTATGAAAGGAGGAGAAGATTCTGATGATGAAGGTATTGATATTAATTTAGATTCTGATGATGAAGGTGTTGATGTAGATCTAGATGAAGATGAAGGTATTGATGTGGATTTAGATGAAGATGAAGGTGTTGATGTTAATCTTGATGAAGATGAAGAAGATGAAGGTGTTGATGTTAATCTTGATGAAGATGATAAAGATGAAGAAGATGAAGAAGATGAAGGTGTTGATGTTAATCTTGATGAAGATGAAGAAGATGAAGGTGTTGATGTTGAAATTGACGAGAAAACACCTA
>Ga0213866_10000727_pt1 | contig 25688 bp, 11 predicted proteins | sample PICome_11_FD_160079 | JGI IMG/M metagenome (GOLD analysis project Ga0213866, IMG submission 160079) | Coastal seawater microbial communities near Pivers Island, North Carolina, United States - PICO284 | ecosystem: Environmental > Aquatic > Marine > Coastal | place: USA: North Carolina...
GTGTTCTAGTAGTGCCTGGCGTAATTTATTTGAACCACCAACTCTAACATTGATGATTCCGTTGTAGTATTCGTCTGTTTCCAATACTCGCCTGTCAAACTGTTCTCGTGCTTCAATGTAACTCATCTCCGCTCTACTTTTGCAAAAGTAAAGTATTTCACGAGTGAAATTTTTTTCGCCTAAGTTTTTTACATCTTCGTTCAGTCTATCTGAACTTCCCCAGTATTCACGCCAATCGCTTTCTTTGTAGCCTCGACGTTTGTTCTTTTTGCCTTTAAGTGGTGGCTTGGTTGTTTTAAACTTTGCTAGTTTTTTGCCTACATACTTTTGATTTGTTTTTAAATTTGTAATTAGATATACAAAGCCTTCGTATTCATCGTCGATTGTGTCTACAGGTTTACCTTTATATGTCCAATTCATACATTATGTATTATTTCTTTTTGCTGCCTTTACCTCTTTTGATTTTTGTGCCTTTGCCTTGTTGCTTGCCCACTTACCTGATGCTCTAACCTGTTCTAAAACTACCAAGTAATGGTCTTGTATCTCGTCTTGCCTTTGTTTTGCCAGCCTCATAAGATTACGCAGTGTTCGTCTTGCGTTCCTTTTTGTTCTGTCGCTTGGTCCTTGTTCAAACTTTTCGTTTGCTGCAAAGTATTCCAAGTATGCCTTTACCAGTTTATCATGCGTGTCGTCTGTCATTCAACAATCTCTACATCGTTTGCATACGAGGTAAAGCCGTTCTCCTTAATAACTTTGAGAACATGATTAACTCTACCAACCAGTTCGTCTTTGTGTGAGATAAGGAAAACATTTTTGCTCCGCTCTCTACCCATCTTTTTCAACACACTCAATGCATTTTCGACACCAGCAGTGTCCATGCCACTATCAATAAGCTCATCGATAAACATCAAGTTAATACCTTGATATAAACTTTCCCAAACATCACGGAATGCAAAGCTCATGCCTAGTATAAGTCTGTTGCGTTCACCACGTGACAAGTTGTCAAAGTCCAAATCTTGACCTAATTGTGTAATCTCAACATTTAGATCATTTTGGAATCTAACTTGATGAGGAAGTCCTAGTCTATCCAAGTAATAGGTTAGTCTATTATTCAAGTATGCCAGATTCTGATCAATAATCTTTTTACGTATAAAACTGTCTTTGTTAGTAAGAAGTTTAAGCAAAAAGTCTTGATGTTCTTTCAAATTTGTTAAATCATTAACTGGTTGCCAGTCAATTTGTTGTATTGCTGTTTCATTTAAGTCATCAATCTGTGTTTGATAAGGATCATCTTCAATTTTTTTGTTTTCCAATGCAATTTTCAAGTTTTCAACATTGTTTCTATGTTCATATGCTTCTTTAGCACTTTCATAAAACGTGTTAGGACGTCCGTTGATCTCACCAATTTCGTTTAATGTGTTCATAGTTGTTTCTAATTTGTCTGCAACCTCTGTTTGGTATGCTAGTGCATCAGTTAATTCTTTTTGTTTACGAGTTTCGATCTCTGCTTTCTTATCCGCATGTAGCGTTTGACCGCAAGTGTAACAAATAGCATCGTCAAGTTCTTTGATATCCTTTTCTGCTTTGTCAACACCTTTGGTTGCTCGCATCAATGCTGTTTCTAGTGTTGCTTTCTCTTTATTCAAACTAGTTATGCGATTATTCAGCTCTGTCCAGTTTGTTAACTTGTCATGTGCTTCTAATTCTGCATCAATATCTAGTTTTTCTAGCTCAACAATGCCTTTTTCAAGTTTTTCAATGTCAGTTTTTTGTTTTGCAGCCCATGCACGTTGTCTTCCGGCAAGCGTTTCAATGCTTTGTTCAATTTTTTTGTTGCTTGCCTCTATTGCATTGATCTTTAACGTTTCTTCTGTAATAGCATCCTTGGTTTTTCGTGTTTGTTCTTTTAATAAGTCTGCTTTTTCGGTAAGAATAGTAATACCAAGTAGTTGTTCAATGATTGCTCGTTGATCATTAGCCCGCATACTCAAGAATGGCTCGGTGTAAGTATTCAGTGCAAGGATATGCTTGAACATATCGTGGCTCATACCCAGTAATTCTTGCACATCTTCCTGTGTTTTACGGCTATCGCCTTGCGATTCGTCAATATCTTCTTTTTGTTCTTGATCATTGACGTAAAATTTGAATACATTAGGAGATCTTCCACGTTCAATACGATATTTGTTATTGCCCTTTTCAAAGTTTAATGTTACCAACATGCCTTTGCTGTTGGTTTTGTTAATTAAATTGTTTCTTTTGATATTTGTTAGAGCAGTTCCGTATAACGCATAACTCAACGCATTGATAATAGTTGTTTTACCAGTGCCATTACGACTTCCGGTGTCGTCACCGCCTTGATCTAAGTTTTCACCAAGCACAAGTGTTAGTTGCTCTTCATTAAAGTCAACTGCTTGGGTAACATTACCCACACTCATAAAGTTTTTTACTGTAAGATCTTTAATTCTAATCATGTAACCCGCTATAAATGTCTAATAACAATTTCTTATCAAATTGTTCTGTATCAATTGCTTGAATTTCGTTACTTACAATCTGATCTACACTTTCAAACTGTGCAATATCCAAGTCTGTGTTAATTTCTTCCATTAGTTTCTGAGGTATAAGTGTGATTTCTCTACACCCATACTGCTCAATAAACGTTTCTTTGATATAACTTGCTTCTTCGTAACTGATATCAATGTCTAAGGTAACTCTTAGATACATTTTACTTTGTAAGAGTGTGTCTTTTTCATCTATCAGCTGTGACAACTTGACTGTTCTATACTTTGGACAATCTGGCCAGTTGATATACTCTGGCTCAGCATCGTTTAGTCTATCCAGTATCATCATACCACGATCATCATCCCACGCATCTGCATAGTTGTGTGGGAAAGCATTACCAATGTAGTGAATCTTGCCTTGCTTTTGTCGCTTGTGAAAGTGTCCTGAGAACACATACTCTTGGTTCTTGAAGTGTTCAGCTTTAAGCTCTCCATGATCAGGCATCTGCACCATAGCATTCATGTAGAAGCTGGGCAGCTCAAAGTGTCCAAACAAATATTTTGCATCTAACTTCTCAATACGTTTCCATTCTTCACCTACAAGCGAAGGGATCAGTGCTACATCTTGTATGACTGTGATATCATCAACTACTGTAATTCCTGGAATGTGCCTTGCAAACTCAGTAGAGCTAACATCACGCTTGTCTTTGTAGTATAAGTCGTGGTTACCAGAAAACATGTAGAACTTTTCAAACGATTCACCTAGTTTCTCCAACAACCTAATGGTTGTATCCATGGTTGTAAGGTTCAAACTGTTTCTGTTATGGTGCCAGTCGCCGCAAAAGATGCCTGTTTCGCAATTGTTTGCTTTTGCTGTTTCAATATACCAGTCAATATACTCTTCACAGTCCTGATTATGGACACGTGAGTTACCTTTCATACCTAGATGTATGTCAGTAAACACTGCTGCTTTTTTAAACAAAATAATACTCCGTTAGGTTTAGATTATACAAGAAACATTGACAAAGATCAACCTTTATCTTTGTTCAAGCCCTCTCTTCTCATTGCTGCTTCCCATTCTCCGTGGTGCAATCTGGTGTGACTTGGGTTAAGATCGTTCATTTCTAGTATGTCATCTCTAATATTTTGATTGCGTTTTTCTAAATTGATAACTCTAACAAAACTGTTTGTTACAGCAGCGGTATAATATGCAAAAGGATTGTTTGATTTAGATTCGTCAAATTGTAGTCCTATTTGTGAAAGTTGCAGAATTGCTTGTCCTTTCATTTCGTCATTGTAAGTATAACCACGAACATTTCCTCTTGTAGCATATCTATCTACTAGTTTCATCCACATTCGAGCCAATTCGTTAGTTGCTCTTCCGTGACTAATGTTAAAGTATCCATTCTCCATACCACCTTCCCAGTGGCTTTTTCCTACACATACAAGATTGTCGTTTTCATCAAATTTGTAATGTTGAAAAGGTGGAAAATTAAGTTTTACTTTTGTATCCGCTACAGTTTTAGGGTTTTTCTTACGCCCAGGCTCTTCTGGAATATGATCAAACGTCATTATACGGAAGATTAAATCTGTTTTTTCGATAGTCCTGTAATCTACTTCAAATTCAGATTGCTTAACCTTTTTGTTAACTGCCTTTGCTTCTTCGTAAGCAGCAGTTGACATTTTTTTAGCACGGTTACGCTTTGCTTCAGCGACTGTTCGTATGTTAATTTTATCTACACTAGGCAAAATTATGTCAAATGTAGCGTATGCTGGGTCCACAAAGCTACAAAACGTTAGTTTACTTTTGTGTATCTCTTTCAGCATGTCTTTATTGTTTAAATAATTTACTTTTCTGGCCATATATGGTATACCTTTTTTAATATAATAAACTACGCAGTTAAATTTGTCAACTAAATACTGCATAGGAGAATGCAATGGCAATAGATTACAGATCAGAATACCCTCAGGTGACTGAAGAAGCTCGCCGTAGGTTACAGCTTATCGAACAAACTCAAGGTCCTGCACAAGTCAAAGCAGAAATTGATAGATTGAACGGCAGCGGCAATAGACGTCCTGCGGCAACTACAAATTTAAGTGATCTAACAATCGATTCTCCGAATTTAATGAGTAATTGGAGGAAACGCAACATTCCTCGAACAACTCCAGAAGCTAGACAACCTGCGCCACCTGTTCAATTTGGAACTGACAATGGCGGAGGAACGGATTGGCGTGTAAAAATAAGTAATCCTTTTGGCGCTGTAGGACCATTAGCACCCCTTGGTAAAACAGGCGGGTTAATGTTTCCAATTCAGCCGCAAATTACAATGAATGGACAAGCCAATTACGATGATGTTGCTCCTATACATAATAATTATCCCTTTCCGGCATATCAGAACAGCCAACCTGGTAGTATAACAATAGTAGGTGAATTTCCTGTTGAATCTCCAGAGGATGCAGATTATTGGGTAGCTGCAACACATTTTTTACGCAGCGCAACAAAAATGTATTACGGAAACACATCGAACAAAGGTGCTCCGCCACCAATAGTAAAACTTAACGGTTACGGTAACTATGTTATGAAAAATATACCTTGTGTAGTTGAGCAATTTACAACAGATTTACCAAATCAAGTTGATTATATCAGATCCACTGGAGGAAATTACGTTCCAGCTGATAGCACAATAAATGTTGTATTGAAACCAATTTACAGCAGAAACAAAGTTGAACAGTTCAGCTTAGACAGCTTTGTATCTGGCGGACTAATAAGTCAAGGATACATCTAATGGCAGAATACGCAAAAACAAGTCCATATTTCAAAACACCTTTTTCTGTTTCGGGCGAATTAGGAACATTTGTTATTAGACCAATACCGGCAAACGATGACGATGTGGTTTACACAATTGAAAATCAGTATACACACAGACCCGATTTACTTGCATATGACTTGTATGGTAGCAGCAAACTATGGTGGGTATTTGCACAAAGAAATATGGATATTATAAAAGATCCGATATACGATTTTAAGGCAGGTATTAGTATACGTTTGCCAAATGATGGCGATTTAAGAAAGGTTATTGGACTCTAATGGCTATCACTCCTAATGCGTTAAATGTATATGCAAGTTATAACAATATTTTTACTTTTGGTTGCTTAACCAAAGGAGAAGTTAATAGCGCATCATATAGAGGCAGCGGCCCTTCTAAAGTAATCATAAAATCGAGCGGAACAGGCGGCGAAAATAAAGTTACAACAGCAGATGAAGATGCATTAGGAATAAGAGCTGAATATTTTATTGATAATGTAAACATAGAAAGTTTGATCACGCCTACAGCAGGCACAAGGGTTACAAATGCAACTAGAATTACATTTACTGTTACAGAACCATACAGCATGGGTTTGTTTTTGCAAGCATGTAAAATTGCAGCAATAGAAAATGGATATGTAAACTATATACAAGCTGGGTTTTTGCTAATGGTTGAATTTATTGGCTGGGACGACAATGGAAATTTTATAGACAGCGGCAGTAACACTAGATATTACCCATTAAAATTAACAAATGTAACATTTACAGTAACAGGTGAAGGCACAGTATATGAGGTTCAAGCAATTCCTTGGAATGAGCAAGCTCTTATAGATCAAGTTGAACGAACACATACTGATATAAGCATTCTTGGTAAAGATGTAGAAACTATTTTAGAAAAAGGGCCAGACAGTTTAACTTCTGTCTTTAATGCTAGAGAGGAAGAACTGCTAGCTGAAAAGAAAATTAGAGAAACTAACACTTACAAAATAGAATTTCCAGATGCTGATGCTCCTAACACAATAAAAACATCAAAATTTATCGAATCACACAATGATGCAGGTAATGTTCCTATGCATCCGATTCATGAAACTTGGGAACCTGCTAGTAAAACTTACAATAGAGCAAAAAATATTCAAGATGAAGAAGAAAGAACATTTGTTTTTCCGGGCAGCACTAAAATCACTAGAATGATCGAAGAAGCTGTTATAGTTAGTGAATACGGCAAAGAACTAAAAGACAGAGCGCCTGACGGCAACGGCATGGTAGATTGGTTTAGGATTGATACTGAAGTAAAATTAAAAGAATCGCAAGCACAAGAACAGCTAGAAGGTAGTGATGCAAAAGAATTTATATTTAAAGTCATTCCTTATAAAGTGCATCACACAGTCATTGCAAAGCCAAGTGACGCAGGAAAGAGTTATGCTGCTCTTAGAGGTGCAGCCGTTAAAGAATACAATTACATTTATACAGGAGAAAATATAGATGTGATTGATTTTAATATAGATGTTAATGCAGGATTTTTTACATTAATTGGTGCTGATTACAATCAAAACAGCACTGAAAGACAAACAGGTTATGCAGGACAAAATGCCGTTGAACAAGATCAAACTGAAACTAATATCAGTGACGAATCTGGAAATCAAGGGGAAGCTGGCAATCATTTGGTTAATGTAATTGATAGATTTAGCACAGGAGGCGGTGGCGGATCACGTGTTGATAACGCAAAAATTAGAGTTGCAAGACAATTTCACGATGCAGTAATAAATGGCGGCGTAGATTTAATCAATTTAGAACTTACCATTCACGGAGATCCGTATTTTATTGCTGACAGTGGTATGGGAAACTATACAGCAGGTATAAAAAGTCTAAATGAAACCACCGACGGCACAGTAAACTATCAAGGTAGCGAAGTAGATATTATTGTAAACTTTCAAACAGCAGTTGATTATTTAGAAGGCTCGGGTGTAATGAAATTAGTGCCCGCATATAGTGGCTTGTATAGAGTAGTAAGAATAACTAATACGTGGGAAGGAAATAAATTCTCTCAAACTCTTAACTTGTTAAGACGAAGAATGCAGGACGAAGAACCTGTTGGAGGTGGACAAGATAACAGTGTTAAAGACGCACCAAAACCAGAACAATCATATTTGGACAGAGATCCTACCACATCCCCATGTGGAGGACCAGGTGGCGGCGGCGCCGGTGGCGGAGGCGGCGGAGGCGGCGGCGCTGGAGGTGCAGGAGAAAGTGGTCCTGCAGGCGGTCCTACTCCGAATAGTGCAACAGTGCCGGGTAGTTCTTCGCCATCAAGAGGTCCTGATGATGGGCTTAGAGGTGGACAAGAGCCTAACCGTCCTACAGCCCCTGCAAGCAGTAGATTTGGAACATTCAACGCTGATGGAACTGTTCAAGGACCTGGACAAGCAGCAAGACCTGGAAATTTCAGAGCAAATACAACTAGAGCAAGCAGAGCAACTCCTTCTGTAAATTCAGGTGCTCCTGGGTTTAGAGGCCCACAATAAGGAAAAAACATGGCAAATGAGAATATAAGCAAAAACACTCAGGAACGCTCCGTTGATAACGGTATTGATAAGTCAAATCCAGGGCCGTATTTGGCAAGAGTAATTGAGCATGGAGATCCTACATATGTAGGATCATTAAAAGTGCAACTTTTGAAAACAACAGAAGCAGGTAATACTCAATCTACAACAGGACAAATACTGGAAGCAAGATATGCAAGTCCATTCTACGGACTTACAAATGCACAAAAAGGACCTGGTCCTAACGATACATATGATGATGCTCAAAAAAGTTATGGATTTTGGATGATTCCTCCAGATCCTGGCTCAACAGTTTTGGTAACTTTTGTTGAGGGTAGTCGTGATTATGCATATTGGTTTGCATGTGTGCCAGAAAGAGGCATGACCTTTAGATTACCAAGCACCGACGCTGCTACAGATATGACCAGTGGTCCTGTTCCTGGCGATTTAAAAGGAAAAAGGCTGCCTACAGCTGAATACAATAAAAAACTGAATAGACCAAATACCAACAATATCCTAAAATATAAAAAACCAGTTAACAATGAATACATTGATATTCTTAGAGAGCAGGGAACAATTGAAGATGATATTAGAGGCATCTGCACAACCAGTGCGCAAAGAGAAGTTCCAAGCATGGTATTTGGATTTAGCAGTCCAGGACCTCTTGATAAACGTGGAGGTAAGCCATCTGCTCCAGTGGGAGTAAAAGAAAATAAAGTTGAAGTTCCTGTAAGTCGCTTGGGCAGTAGCAGCATCTTTATAGATGATGGCGACGATAAATTTTTAAGAACAGGAAAAGCCAAAGATACTCCATACGAATATGTTGATGCACCGGGAGGTGATGTAACAATACCTCACAACGAAATGATTAGATTGAAAACTAGAACCGGCGCACAAATATTGATGCACACTAGTGAAGATTTAATTTACATTAATAACAGCAGAGGCACTGCTTGGCTGGAAATGACTAGTAATGGTAAAATTGATATTTACGCAGACGATAGTATTAGTATACACAGCGAGCAAGATCTTAATATAGTTGCTGATAGAGATATTAATTTAGAAGCAGGTAGAAGTATTAATATTAATGCTGTAGAAAACCAATACAACACGGTTGGTAAAAATATGGAAAATCGTATAGGCGAAACATATAAAACAAGTTCTGGAAAAAACATTGAATTGTATGCAAATGAAAAACTCAATCTGTATGGCACAGGTGGGTGGGACGGTATTTCGGGAACCGGCGATATGAAATTACAAGTAGGCAAAAATATGGAAATACTTGTAGGTGAAACAACCAAAATTACCAGCGGTAGCAATTTTGAAACTCTTACTTCAAAAGATACAAAGATTACCAGCGGTGGAGACAGTCATTTCAACAGCAGTGCGCAATACGAGACTGCCAATCCAATACACCATAATGGCCCTGTAGCATCAAAAGCATCAGCAGCAGGATCTGCAACCGAAGCAACTATTGCTATATCAGCAGCGTTCCCGCAGCGTGTTCCACAACACGAGCCGTGGAAAGGACACGAAAACTGGAATCCGCCAGAAGTTACTCCTGATAAAACCGAAGCAAAAGAAACCAGCCAAGATGTGCATTTTGCAGACCGCAAAGGTCCAGGAGATCGAACTCCTATTGATGGACCTGATATGCCAAAAATTGTGCCATAAATATTGTATAAGGAGAACATATGCCATATCAAGACCTACGCAGAATTGACAACGGACAAACAGGTCCTGCAGGTGGCCCAGCGACTCCAGAAAGCAGAGGCTTTGGCAAAGGAGCAGTAGATCCAGCAGCACCAGGACCTGGTGAAGGTAGTTTAGACGCAGCAGCAGCTTCTGCCCAAAATCAACAAGCAGCACCAGGACCCGGTGAAGGTAGTTTAGACGCAGCAGCAGCTTCTGCCCAAAATCAACAAGCAGCACCAGGACCTGGTGAAGGTAGTTTAGACGCAGCAGCAGCTTCTGCCCAAAATCAACAAGCAGCACCAGGACCCGGTGAAGGTAGTTTAGACGCAGCAGCAGCTTCTGCCCAAAATCAACAAGCCGCAGCAGATTCTCGCGGCGGTAACACAGAACCAGAACGCACCGAAATACTTGATCCAGCTTCATCGCCTGTAACTATTACCGTTGATACATTTGATGTTCCTGGCGCTACAGTAACACCTTGTGCTGGCCCGGCAGGTGCACCTGGTGGAGGCGGCGGTGGAGGCGGCGGCCTAGCAGGACAAGCACTGGGTCAACTATTAGGCGGTTTGCCAGAAGCAGCTCAACAAATGGTTAATGCTACTGGTGTAACAGGCGCATTAGCCGGTATAGCACAAGAAATTGATGGAGAAATTGCAGGAGCATTAGGGCAAATAAGCAATACATTCAACCAAGCAGCTGGTGCATTGTTTACAGATGTAGCAAATACAATTACTAATATCCCAGGTTTAGGTCCTGCAATAGAAAATATTACAAAAAACATAAGTGCATTTAACAGTGATTTACAAGGTGCTTTTGCAACATTAGATCCTGGCCTACAGCAAGTTATAGGCACAGCAGTAAATGCAGTGGGCGCAAATATAAACAATCCGTTGATACGCACCGGATTTACTACTCTTTTTACACCTGCACAAGCAAGAGGAATTATACAAGGTTTGCAATTACCCAATAATCCAGCAACGCAAATAGCACAAATAGCAAGAGCATCCGGTGTAGCTGCTCCGATTATGAACGAGTATTTTGGTAACACTGTGTTCTCTCAATTGCAATCAAGAGCACTAACAGCTTCTACACAATTGAATAGAGCTATTGTGCCAAACGGAACACAATTTCAAGTTAGGCTTCAGTTGCCCACTATTAATCCTGCGGTAACTCAAGTAGTTAATGGAGTAATACAAAATCCAAACACTATGGTAAGTCAAGCACAAGCAAGAATTAATGAAACTATTGGTAGAATATCAACAGGTGGATTTTCGATAAGGGTTTAAAATGGCAACTACAGATAGACAACTTTACAAAACAACAAACATAAGCGGCGAAACAACAACTATCCCTGCATCTAAAAGATACAGAGGCATAAGCACAGTTACACCAAATAAAACAGCATCGCTATATGATTTGCAATTAATCAAACAAGATATTATAAATCACTTTCATATACGTCAAGGCGAAAAGCTAGAAAATCCTACTTTTGGCACAATTATTTGGGACATACTGTTTGAGCCTCTTACCGAAGGCCTAAAAGACGCAATTATTCAAGATGTTACTAACATAATAAACTATGATCCTAGAGTAACTGCTAGCAATGTTCTTATTGATGAATATGAAACAGGATTGCAATTAACCTGTGAAATAACTTACTTGCCATACAACATTAGCGAAACTTTACAGTTAAAATTTGACCAAAGTATTGGTTTAAATTAAAACTACGCACTTTATTAACTCAGATAAATATCATATAAAGCAAGGATAAATCTATGGCAAGCACCGAACGTCAAAATAGACTGCTATTAGCAGAAGACTGGAAAAGAGTCTATCAAAGTTTCAAATATGCAGATTTTCAAAGTTATGACTTTGACAACCTGCGTAGGACAATGATAAATTACATACGTCAAAATTACCCAGAAGATTTTAACGATTACATCGAAAGCAGCGAATACCTTGCTCTAATTGATTTGATTGCTTTCCTAGGACAAAACTTAGCGTTCCGTGCCGATCTCAATGCTAGAGAAAACTATCTAGAAACTGCTGATCGTAGAGAAAGTGTGCTTAGACTAGCAAGACTTATAAGTTACAACGTAAAGCGAAATCAGCCAGCTTCAGGACTGTTAAAAATTGAAAGTATTTCTACTACAGAAAATATTATTGACAGCAACGGACTTAACCTTTCAACCCAGTCAGTTCTATGGAATGATAGCACTAACGGCGATTGGTTTGAACAATTTACTAGAATTATGAACGCTGCATTGCCAGTGACTAATAAATTTGGACGTCCTATAAAAATTGCTACAATACAAGGTGTAACTACAGAACAATATAGATTTAATTCTAACAGTGCAAACTTGCCAGTTTTTGGTTTTAACAAGCCAATTGATAGCCAAGGAATTAATTTTGAAGTTGTAAGTGCAAATATCGACGACGAGTCAATATACGAAGAAGCACCGTTGCCTAGTAACAGATTAGGGTTTTTATACAGAGATGACGGCCAAGGTCCCGGCAGCAACAATACAGGATTTTTCTTCCATTTTAGACAAGGTAAATTAAAAAACAATACTTTTGAAATTGCTACGTCTGTGCCTAATACTACTATCAATATTGATAATGATAATATCAATAACAGTGATGTATGGCTTTACAAATTAGATAGCAATGGTGCAGAAAGTGAACTTTGGGAAAAAGTAGATAATGTTGAAGGAAACAATATAATTTACAACAGTGTATCTAAAGGTATACGTAATATTTTCACAGTGTTAACTAGAATAAATGATCAAATCAGTTTAATATTCAGTGATGGAACATTTGGCGAAATTCCAAAGGGTAATTTTAGAGCTTACTATAGAGAAAGTGCAAATATAGAATTTACTGCAACACCAAACGATCTTTTCGGTATAAACATCAAAATTCCTTATGTAAGTGCAACTGGAAAAACTGAAACAGTTAGCATGACTCTTGCATTGCAAGAAACTATATCAAATGCAGCAACCAGCGAAAGCAGTGACAGTATAAAACAGAATGCACCAGCAACTTATTATACTCAAAACAGATTAATAACAGGTGAAGATTATAACATTGGCGCACTTAATGTATTACAGGATATAATAAAAACAAAAGCAATCAATAGAACCAGTAGCGGTATTAGTAGATACTATGATCTAAGAGATGCAACTGGAAAATACAGTAATACTTTGCTGTTTGGAAATGATGGCATTCTGTTTAAAGAAGTATTAGACAAAGATCAAACATTTGACTTTATTACAAAAACAGATATCGAAGGGGTGATAGAAAATACTATCGAACCTATGTTAAGAAATACTAGATTAAAAAATTATTACTATGATAATTTTCCTCGCAACGAACAGATTACAAATCTTAACATTGTATGGAACTTAACAACATTCGATACAAACAGAAGCACAGGGCTTTTTCTAGATTCAAATGATTTTGAAGTTCAAGTTTCTAGCTTTACTACAAGTATTTTAAAATTTGTAGAACCGGGCAGTCTAATTAAATTTACAGCACCTGATGGTTATCACTTTATGGAAGATAACACACTTATGTTAGGAGCAGCAGATCACTTGGGTGCCCGTGATTATATTTGGGTTAAAGTTATTAGTGTCGAAGAAGATGGCACTGTTATTAGTCCTGACACTGGACTAGGCCCTATTGTTTTAAATGATCGTGTGCCTACAGGATGTAAAATACAAGAAATTATTCCAATATTTAATGATGAAATTTCTGTAGATGTTTCAAGACAACTAGTGGATCAAATTTTTGCCTATAAAACATTTGGATTACGTTATGATGTATCACTGAGACAATGGCGTATTATTATAAATGAAAACCTCAATGTTGCAGATGACTTTAGTTTAGGTAAACAAGGCGATGTCACAGGAGAAACTTTAGATAGCAGTTGGTTGTTATTGTTTGAAACAGACGGTAGGAAATACAATGTCAAAAGCAGAGGAACACGATATGTGTTTGAAAGCGCCGACGACATAAGATTCTTCTATGACAGTAGCGATAGGATTTACGACAGCAAAACTGGGCGTATTGTAAAAGACACAATAAAAGTTTTAAACATCAATAACCAACCAGATAGTTTAAGTCCTTTTACAGTAGACTGGACATGGAAGATTGATAAAGAATTTAAAAATGTAGCAGGATATATCAATAGCAAAAAAATAGAATTAAGTTTCTTTGATTCAGATGACGACGGCGTTGTAGATGATCCAGATGTATTTGAGCATTTGATTGCACCGTCTACAAATTCAGATACAAAATATATATTTGAGAAAAAAGCAATTATCAACAGGACAGAAACATACAATTACATTTCTGCAACAGAAGCAAATATAGCAGTAATTGCATCAGAATCTGTAGCCAATCCGTTAAGTCAATGGGCAGACGGAAAAGTGTTTTATATTCCTAATAGAGATGTATTTTTAGTTTATAACCAAAGTGCAAACAAATTAGAATATACAAATCAATACAAAGCATTTGTAGGTAGAGATAATCTAAAATTTGAATATAGTCATGCAGCAGATGAAAATGCTAGAATTGATCCTAGCAGCAGTAATTTAATTGATGTTTATTTACTGACACAAGGTTATGACACAAATTATAGAAATTGGTTACAAGGCAAAGTTCAAAACATGCCACTGCCACCTAGTAATGATCAACTGTTCCTGCAATATGGACAGGATATTAATAAGATAAAAAGCATAAGCGATGATGTAATTTATCATCCAACAAAATACAAACCATTGTTTGGGAGCAAGGCTGACGTGGATTTACAAGCAAGTTTCAAAGTAGTTAAAAACAGTGGAAGGGTTGTAAATGATAATGATGTAAAGTCCAGAGTAATTGATGCAATTAACACTTATTTTGCATTAGAGAATTGGGACTTTGGAGAAACATTTTATTTCCAAGAACTAGCGGCATATATTACTAACCAATTAGCACCTGATATTGTAAGCATTGTAATTGTTCCAACAGCAGCAAATCAAGTTTTTGGTAGCTTGTTTGAAATAAAAAGCGAAAATGATGAAATTTTTGTAAGCGCAGCAACAGTAGATGATGTTGAAATTATCGATGCAATTACAGCAAGTAGATTACAAGCCAATGGTGAAGTAGTTACAAGTGACCAAAGTTTAAATACTGGAGTGCAGAGTGAATCTGCAGACAACGGCGTTATTATTACAAGCACAGGAAATTATTAATGGCTAAAGACGATAAAACAGTTCCGCAACCAGACGGCAAAAACTACAAAAGATCATCTGCAGAATTTCTACCGCAGTATTTTAGAACACCAACTAACAAAAAGTTTTTGCAAGCAACAATAGACCAATTTGTTTCAGACGGGGTTGTTGAAAAAATCAGTAGTTTTGTAGGGAAGAAAGAAGCTAAAGCAGTTTCTATTAATGATACTTACTTGCCAGAGGTAAGCACTGATCGTGAAAATTATCAGTTAGAGCCATATGCAGTATATAACGATGATCTAGGCAACACCGAATTTAGTGCGGACTATTTAGATTACATTGGCCTTGTCAATACATTCAGAGGAAATACAGAAAATCATAGTAAATTAAATGAACAAGAATTTTATGCATGGAATCCGCATATTGATTTTGATAAGTTTACAAATTTCCGTGAATACTATTGGCTACCGAACGGTCCACAAGAAGTGCCTGTAAGAGGACAGAGTAAAGACGTAATAAGCACCTATACTTTAACAACTGTTACTGATGACGACAATACAGCATTGTTGTTTACTCCAGATGGACGCACAAGAAATCCTGAACTTAAATTATATAGAGGACAAACCTATCGTTTTGAAATTAATGCAGATGGGTATCCTGTAACAATAGCAATTGATAGAAATTTTATTCCTTTTTTATCTAACGAAGATGTTGTAAACGAAGTAAGTGCCGAAAACAATATTATAAATGAAATATTTGGACAAACTTTAACTGCATGGGTTGAAGGAATAGATTGGCAAAATGTTAGATTAGAAACAAATGAAATTAATGCTGGCAAGGGTAGTATTAATATATCTCAGTTTGCTAACCCTGATGTTGTAACCAGTATTGTTAATGTTGCATTTACCAGTTTCCAAGAACAGTGGAATGCTTTGGTAGATCCATTAATAGATAGTTCTGATTTACTTTGTAAAAACGATTTACAATTGACAAGCACATCTGGTAACGATACTATTATATCGGACCAAATAAGATATGATAGGCAAGAATATATTGCAGATGCTAATTTTTCAAATTCTACACTTGCAATTAAAAATACAATTTTTTCTGATGTAGTAAATGAAGTGCTAAAAAATTATACCGATCCTGACAGAGCTGAAGTTGAAAAAGCTCTTTACGATGCGGGGCAAATTTCATTAGATACACTGGACTTTAGCTATGCTATCAAATTATACAATTTTACAGAACGCAGTGCTCAAGCAATAACACAAGGCGATGAAAATCAATCTTTTGTGTATAATGAAGGTGTTAAATTATTTCCTACACCCATTGAAGGCGACACAAACGAACTTAGCGATTTTGTAAATCCTGGCTATATTGAGAACGGAGTTTTAGAATTTACTGTTCCGGATAATGCACCTAACGAATTATACTTTGTAAGTCAAACAAATATTGATACAAGTTGCCGTTTGCGTGTTTACGATATAGAAGAAAATTCGGAGATTGATGTAGAACAGGAAATTATCGGTAAAAAGACTTACACTACATCTGCAGGATGGGATTTTTCAAATGGTATGAAAGTTTACTTTATAGGAGACGTTACACCTGCAAAGTATGCTGAAGGATTTTATTATGTCGAAGGTGTTGGCACTAGTATTAACTTAATACCTGTTAATGAATTGAGTGTGCCTGCAATTTTCACACAAGATACTCAAGTTCCTTTTGATTCGAATGGATTTGACAGAGTGCCGTTTAGTGATGCATTAAGTTTTGCTGGGACAAAAGATTATATTGTAATCAATCGCAGCAGTGCAGATAGAAACGGATGGACTAGATACAATCGCTGGTTCCATAAAGATGTTATTCTAAAAAGTGCTGAAATTAATTTACAAGAACAATATGCTTTTGACGAAGCAGCAAGAGCAAAAAGACCTATTATAGAATTTGAATCAGGCTTGCGTTTATACAATCACGGAACCAAAGCTAAACAGATTGTTGACCTAGTTGACGATTATACAAAAGATGTTTTTAGCATTATCGAAGGCACAATTGGTTATAACGTAGACGGAGTAGATTTAGCAGAAGGTCAGAGAATATTATTTACAGCCGACCCAGATCCGTTTGTATCTGGTAAAATCTATGAAGTTAAATTTATTGATCATAATAATAAAAAGAACAGAATTAGCCTTGTAGAAACAGCTGACACTGATCCTGCTGTTGACGAAACTGTGCTTATCAAAAATGGTAACAATTATGCTGGACGTATGTTCTACTATAATGGTGATACATGGACATTAGCTCAAGACAAAAATGCAATTAATCAATTTCCAAAATTTGATTTATACGACAAAGATGGTAACAGTTATGGCGATATAGACGTTTATCCATTAACAACATTCAAAGGTAACAACATATTCTCTTACCAAGTAGGCGAGGGTGTAAATGATACAGAGTTAGGCTTTCCTGTTGTTTATAAAAATCTTGTAAATTCAGGAGATATACTTTTTAACTTTGATATGCTGAAAGAATCTTACACATACGAAGTTGCAGGTGTTACAGTAAATTTAGAAGCAGATGTTGCTTATATCAAAAAATACAATATTGCTGGAGATGAATTTGCCTATGAAAATAGTTGGAAAAAAGCAAATACAAAAAGCAGTCAATATGTTGTTAGAAAATACACAGGACGTGAACAGGTAAATTCTTTCAAAATAGATTTCTTTAATAACAGTGCTAGAATACAAGATTTAAAATTAGTTGTATATCATAATAATAAATTAATGATTGAAAACGTTGATTATGAGCAAATCAACATCAATCGTTCGAGATTTGTAGTTTTTGAAAATGACATAGATTTTGATGATATAGTTATTATAAAAGGAAAAAGTAATCAACCTAAAAATGCAAATGGCTATTATGAAACACCTTATAACTTAGAACGCAATCCTCTAAATGATAATATAGAAGAATTTACATATGGACAAGTTGCAGACCATGTTGAAAACTTGATTGTAGAATTACAAGGATTTGAAGGTATCCAACCTGGTAGAAATAATCTACGTGATTTAGGATCTGTATATCAATATGGTAGAAAATTTGTTAAACACAGTGGGCCATTGAATTTACCTTTGGTTAATTTAGCCAACAAAGATAATAATGTAATCAATGCCATTAGGTTTGCAAAAAAAGAATACAGTAAATTTAAAAGAGATTTTATACAGGTAGCCGAAACACTAGGTGTTGATACATCAGTAAAACAACACGTCGATTTAATACTTGCAGAATTAAAGAAAAACAAAAGATCAAGTATGCCTTTTTATGATACGGACATGGCAGGATCTGGCGGATACAATAGATTAGAATATACAGTTTTAGATATTGATGTAAAATACTATGCTTTATCTGCTCCTTATTCTTTATCAATTGAAAATAGAAAGGCAGTATATGTATACGTAAACGATTTACAAATTTGTTACGGAGTGGATTACACTTTTACTAACGAAGGTTTTGTTTACATAACTAAAGATTTGGCTGTTGACGATACTATTGAAATTCGTGAATACGAAACCACAGAAGGCAGTTATATACCTCCTACTCCAAGTAAATTGGGTATGTATCCAGCATACAAGCCAGAAATATTTGTTGATACAACTTATGTAGATCCTGTAACTGCAATAAGAGGACATGATGGCAGTATCACAATTGCTTATGAAGATTACAGAGATGATTTATTACTCGAATTAGAGCGCCGTATTTACAATAACATAAAAGTAACTTACGATACCGATATATTTGATATACACGATTATGTCGGTGGAGAACACAGAAATACAGGTATATCTAAAGCAGATTTGGATAATGTGTTAATAACTGACTTTGTGTCATGGTTAAGAACAGCAGGTAATGTTGATTACACAGATAACAGTTTTATACAGCAGTTCTCTACACTAACATACAATTACGGTGCAAGTATAAGCCCAAAAGGAAATCAATTACCTGGATTTTGGAGAGGTGTGTATTTACAAGCATATGACACAGATTCGCCTAATCTTCGTCCATGGGAGATGTTAGGATTTAGTGTTCAGCCATCATGGTGGGAGACAGTATATGGTCCAGCACCATACACAAAAGACAATTTAATTTTATGGAAAGATCTTGAAAAAGGTATTGTTAGAGAACCAAACAAGCAACCTGTTGTAAGAAAAAAATATCTTAGACCAGGATTAACAAGTGCTATTCCTGTAGACGAATCTGGAAGAATTCGTAGTCCGTTAGACAGTTCTTTTGCAAGAGAATTTAGTTTTGCAATATCAAGAAATTTGCTTTTCAAATTTGGAGATGTAGCACCTGCAGAAGCAGCATGGAGACGCAGCAGTGATTATGCTTTTGCAATCATTATTGCCGCTCTTGCAAATAGACCAGCAGCCGTAACAGGTTTGTTATATGATCGTAGCAGGGTATCAAGAAACAAAGTAGGAAATTTAATCTATTCAAATACTAATAAAATTATAAAATTAGATAGTTTGGTGTTTCCTAAAACACAACAAAATGATGTAATAAATTATACAGCCGGTTTAATTGATTATATTCAGGCATATATGCAATCAAGTGTAGATGCAAACTATACAAAATATATGACTACTGTAAAAAATCTAGACACTAAAATAGGTTTTAAAGTAGGCGGCTTTGCAGATAAAAACAAACTCCGTATTGTATTAGACAGTAGGACACCTCTTAATAAAGGCAACGTATTTGTTCCACAAGAAAACTATGATATAGTTCTTAAAAAATCTAGCCCATTGCAGGTAATTTCTTATAGCGGAGTAATTATTGAAAAAGTTGCAGGTGGATATCGTGTATCTGGTTATGACCAAGAAGATCCGTATTTTTATATTAATCCTGTTCAAATATCAGACGGCGATCCAGCAGTTAATGTTGGCGGTATAAGCGAAAGTTTCTTAGAATGGGATGAAGGAAAAATATTCGACAAAGGACGAATTGTGGAATATCTAAATTCATACTATAGAGTAACTGAAACTCATACCAGTAACGATACATTTGACCAAAGCAAATTTGCTCGTTTAGCTACTCTACCTGTAGTTGGTGGAGCAACTGCAATATTTAGAAAAAACTTCAGCACTAGTGTTACAAAAATAAACTATGGCACAGTGTATGCAGATATTCAACAAGTTGTGGATTTTCTTTTAGGGTATAATCAGTATTTAGAAAACGTTGGGTTTGTATTTGATTATAATAATCCGCAGTATGAAGCAGTTGAAAATTTCAATTTGCTTGCTCGTGAATTCTTGTTCTTTACAACTGAAAATTGGGCTGGAGGAACAGTATTAACTTTAAGTCCTGGAGCAAATCAAATTAAATTTAACACTGATTATTTTACTGTAGATGATATATTTGATAATTTCCTTGGTTACACAATCAAGCAAATTGACGGAAGTGTATTGCGTTTTGAATTTACTAATACTGTTAGAGAAGATGGTAACAGTTTTAGTTTGTTTCCTATTAATACAACTGAAGGCATTTTCTTTTCCAAGCTAACATTGGTGCAAAAAGAACATGTTGTATTAATAGATAATAAAACAGTGTTCAATGATACTATATATGATCCTGCATCTGGCTATAGACAAGAGCGTATAAAGGTTACTGGATACAGAACAGACGAGTGGGATGGTAGTTTAAACATACCAGGATTTATTTACGACCAGGCTAAGTTTACAATATGGGAACCTTGGCAAGATTATAGAGTAGCAGATGTTGTCAAATACAAAGAGTCATATTATTCTGCTAAGTCTAGTTTAAGCGGACAAGCAAATTTTGACCCAGAAGAATGGACTTTGTTATCAGAAAAACCAACTGAAAGTGTAAAACCTAACTTTGATTATAGAACAAAACAGTTTAATGACTTTTATGATCTTGATACAGATAATTTTGATAGCGAACAACAGCGTCTTGCACAGCATTTGATAGGATATCAAAAAAGAGAATATCTATCAAATATAATTACAGACGATGTAAGTGCATACAAATTTTATCAAGGTTTTATTCAAGATAAAGGCACTCTAAACAGTTTGACTAAACTGTTTGATAAATTAGGCAGTGCTGAAAAAGATAGTTTAGAGTTTTTCGAAGAATGGGCATTTAGAACTGGACAATATGGTGCAACTGATGCATACAAAGAAGTTGAATATCAACTAGACGAATCTAAATTTAGAATTGAACCTCAAACTATAGAATTAGTCCAAACAGTTGATGATACAAGAACAGACCTAGTATTCCAGTATCCTGTTAAGGATGTGTTTATTAAAGAACCTGATTATAATCATGCACCATTTCCTACTACATGGACAACAGATCAAGTTACAAAGACAGGCGGATATGTAAGTTTAGACCAAATAGACTTTATTAGTAAAACTTTAGAAGATACTTTAAATTTAGATATTGATTTAATACAAATAGGAAGTATTATATGGGTTCCAGAATTTAAAAATACATGGGATGTATTTGAAGTTATAAATTCTCCAATTTACATTGAGTCGATTGAAAAAACAGCCAACGGATTTGATGCTATATTCAACACCAATGTAATATTCAGCGAAGGCGACATTGTTGGACTGAAAAATATTAACGAAGAATTAGATGGCTTTAGACTTGTAAGAGCTATAAAAGGAAACCGTGCAGAATTTTATACTACACAGCCAATTGCCGACGAATCGCTCGACTTAACGGATAGCACATTAGGATCAGTAATTCAATTGTTAAGCAAAAGGGTTGCCGATGTTGATGCTATGAATACAGTAATAACATCCTACGGATTATCACCTAATAGCAAGTTTTGGATTGACAATGCAGGCAATGAAAGATATGCAGTTTATCAAAATAATGAAATATTCTTGTCACAGAATACATTTGCAAACAGGCAAGAAGGAATAACAGATTTTGGCAAATCCTTTGCAGTCAATGGTAGTAACACAATTTTAGCTATAAGCGATACAAATACAAGTGTTTATGTTTACAATAGATTCAGTAGTGTTGTAGATTATAGATATGCACAAGAATTAAATCCTTTAACCGATCTATATGATGCAGATTCTAACTTCGGTCAGGAAATAGAAATTACTGCTGACGGAAATTGGTTGATTGTAGGTGCTCCTACAGCTACAAATGTTAAAACAAACTACAAAGGTGAAATACAACAAACTTCATATGTTGCTGGAGATATTGTTAGCGACGGTGGGTTGTTCTTCAGAGCAATACAAGACATAAACTTTGATAGCAGCACTATAAACACACAATCTCAAGATTGGGAACAAGTCAACGCAATAGAAGCAATTGAAACAGGAACAGGTAGCGGACTTAACGATCAAGGCGCTATACATATCTACAGAAGACAAACAGATAATAGTTTTGCAATTCATCAAACTATTGTTTCGCCTTATCCTCAAGCAGACGAAAAGTTTGGTATTGCTATAAAAACATCTTTTGATAAAAATACATTAAACACTAGACTGTATGTTAGAAGCGAGAAAAACAATGGTAGATTGTATTTCTTAGATTTACCTAGCATTAATAGCAATTTTGGTTACAGTAGAGATCCTTTATACAGAGGCAAGTTTGATGCTAATGTAAAATACATAGCGGGAGAGATTGTAGAAGATAATACTGTAATTTACACTGCTAAACAAACAGTGCCAGCAGGCAATCCTTTTAATCCTGATCATTGGGATGTTACAAGTAGCAATATTGATAGACTTGGTTATGTTCCGATATTATCAGATGAAAATGTATTAGCTGGATTAGATGATAGCACAGCATTTGACAGTAATGTTAGAATTGCTGAAAACTTTGATGTTACTGACAACGGAGAAGTATTAGCAATAACAAGTCTTACTAGCACCAATGAATATAAGATAACAATTTATAGAAAAATAGAAGACAGACTTGCAATACATCAAACTATAAATGCAAGCGAACTAAACATTGGCTTTGGACACTCAATAAGTTTAAACTATGACGGAAGTTTACTTGCAGTAGGTGCTATGGAAGCTGATGACCAAGGAACAGATATTGGTAAAGTATTTGTATTTAAATACAATACTGACACATTAGAGTTTGATTTACATCAAGAGCTGTTTACTCCAACACCAAACAGAAACGAAAAGTTTGGATGGCAGGTAGATTTTAGTGAAGACAAACTAGCAGTAACAGCAATAAATGGATTAAATGAAGAAACATATTTGTTTGATAGTAATCAAACAGTTTTTGACAGTGAATCTACAAAGTTTGTAGATAAAATACCTAATCGTTTAGAAATATACGTTTACGAAAATATAAACAATAAATTTGTTTATGCAGAAACAATAGATTATTATTATAGATATATTGATGTATCTGGACAGCAAGCGACAGCAAGATTAAATGATGCATATGATCCAAGAATTATATTCAATAAAAATCATGTAATGCTAAGTCTGCCAACTGCATCTTTAGATGATACAGATACCTTATATGGTGCAGTATTTGATTTAGTAGGCACACAAAATGTAGATAGTTGGGAACTGTTAAGTTCACCTAAGGATTTTGTTGATTACGAAAAATTAAAAGGTGTGTTTTTGTATGATAAAGACACTGGCGACCTTATTACATATCTTGATGTAATTGATCCAATTCAAGGTAAAATAGCAAATGTAGCAGAGCAAGAAATCAGTTACAAGTTATATTATGATCCAGCAGTATACAATACAGGTAGCACTGATACTGGTATAAAAAATCCTTGGACAAATAATTATGTAGGAAAACTATGGTGGAATATTAGCACTGTTAAATGGTTTGATCCTTATAATGGTAATATTACCAGTCAAAACAACAAATGGAATAATCTAATTCCAAGTTTTGAAGTAGATGTTTATGAGTGGGTAGAAAGTCCATATATTCCTAGCGAATGGGACGATATAAGCGATACCAGTGCAGGATTAGCCGAAGGTATAAGTGGACTATCTGTATATGGTGATAGCAGATACAGTGTAGCGCAAACTTACAATGCTGTGTCTGGTAGATTTACTCCAAGATATTATTTCTGGGTAAGAAACAGTAAATTAATTCCTAACATTGCTAATAGAAATGTAAGTTGTGAAACAGTAATTAATTTAATCAAAGATCCAGCTAATGCAGGTTATAGATTTATATCACTGTTTAACGATAGAGAGTTTGCAATCCACAATTGCAAAAGTCTAATTAGAGGCAAAGACACTATTTTACATTTTGATTATGCTGCTGGCGAATTAAACACTGGTCCGGTTCATAGTCAGTATACTTTACTCACAGAAGGCGTAGAAACAAGCGAACCCAATGATATATTAGTTGAAAAATGGTTTGATAGCTTGATAGGTTACGATAGCAAAAATAACAAACTGCCAGATTTATCAGTAAGCCCAGCTAGACGTTATGGCATATTGAATGAGCCTCTACAAACGATGTTTGTGAATAAGACTGAAGCACTGAAGCAAGTTGTAGAAAGAGCAAACAGAGTTTTAAGTGAAAACTTAATTGTTGACGATTTTGATTTAACTCCGTTAAACGCAATTGATCCTTTGCCAACAGATGTTTCTGGACTATATGATGAAAAAGTTGACAATGAATCTCTGCTTAGATTTGTAGGCACAAGCAAAACAGAACAAGCTGAACTTTCTGTAACTTTGACCGATGGAAGACTAACAGGTGTTACTATTGTAAATCCTGGTCGCGGTTATAAAGATCCTGCTTATAACAGTTCTACTGATACTTTCCGTAGAGGACCTAAAGTTGAAATACTTGGTTCGGGTTCTGGTGCAGAAATCAAAACACGCATTAATAACTTGGGACAAATTATTTCAGCAACTGTTGAAAAATCAGGCGAAGGTTATACTAGCGATGTGACTGTAATTGTAAGACCATTTACAGCCTTAGTAGCTAATGATAGCACAATTGGCGGTTTTTGGGCAACATATAATTGGAATAGAACAGCACAAGAATGGTTTAGAGTTGATATTCAATCGTTTGATACAACATTTTATTGGCAATACAAAGACTGGTTTAAAAGCGGTTATTCAATTGCAACTGCGATAGATCATTTGATTCCGGCTAGTTATGCATTAGATGGATTAAATGATAACATTGGCGATATTATAAAAATTGAAAACATCGGTTCAGGCGGCTGGTTGCTACTTGAAAAAATAGACAATGTGCCCGAAGTTGATTATACAGTTAATTACCAAACAGTTGGCAGACAAAACGGAACAATTCAAATAAGCAAATTGCTTTACAACAATACTGATAGTGGGTTTGATAATCAAATTTACGATAGTGTTCTTTATGACAGAGAGCCTGTAACAGAAACAAGAAACATTCTTGCTGCGTTAAGAGATAATATATTTGTTGATCAATTAAAAATAGAATGGAACAAATTATTCTTTAGCAGTATAAGATACGTGCTTGCAGAACAACCTGTTGTTGACTGGGTATTTAAAACAGCATTTATTAAGGCAAAGCACAATGTTGGCGAATTAGATCAAAGAATAACTTTCCGCAATGACAATTTAGAAAATTATCAAGATTATGTTGCCGAAGTAAAACCTTACAGCAGTAAAATAAGAGAATATATTAGCGGATATGAAAAAGTAGATCCTACACAAACCAGTGTAACAGATTTTGATTTGCAACCGAGATACAGCGATTCACAACGCAAAATTGTTGCAGAAAGTTTAAAAATTACAAACAATGTTGTAGGTCCAATAAATCGCTTTATCGAAACATATCCGCAAAAACATTGGCTTGATAATCTTGGATTTGAAATTACTGACATAGTAATAGCAGATGGCGGAACTGGATGGACAAGTGGTCCAGTGGTAACTATATCCGGCGGCGGAGGCCCTACAATAGA
>Ga0213866_10000728_pt1 | contig 25678 bp, 24 predicted proteins | sample PICome_11_FD_160079 | JGI IMG/M metagenome (GOLD analysis project Ga0213866, IMG submission 160079) | Coastal seawater microbial communities near Pivers Island, North Carolina, United States - PICO284 | ecosystem: Environmental > Aquatic > Marine > Coastal | place: USA: North Carolina...
GACGCGCTTCAACGCGAAAGCAAGCCCACGACCACAGCCAATGAACGATGCAGTGGCCGCAAGAAGCGCGCAGACATAGGCGCCTAAAATAGCTACACCCTGATGTCGATGCGCGACGTCCGGCTCAGAACTCACGATCACCGCGAAGAGCAGGGCGAAAGGCACGCCGCACGAAAAGCCCAGCAAGGCGTATCCGGCATACTGGATGCGCGCGATCACCCCGCTTCTGTATCCGATGTTCTCCATGCTTCGAGTCTCGATTACGCAACTAGCCCTGCTCAACCATTACATTCTCGCGGAGTAACACTCACTTCCCAATCAAATCGTTGAAAGCGCCTCGGCCCGAAGCTACTCGCCTAGCCCTGCATCACGCTCGGCGTGAGCCAACGTGCTAGCGCGGCCTGTGGGGCAACTCAGCGCAAGCTGGATAGCAGGCCCCGCACGTCAATGCGTCAATGCGTTGTTCGGCGGCCTTTTCGCGGCACCTTTCCATAACCTTTATCGCAAGAGCCTACCCTGACAACAACAGTACGCCAATCAGAGACGTGAGGTGAGCGTCTGGTGTGAAGAGCAACGCATCTGCCAGACGCCCCTACTACAAGCAGGAGGCTATCATGCAGCGCATACACGCACTCGTTTCGCAACAAGGAGCGAAGTGGCTCCTTACACTCCTCGCGCTAGCCTTGATCGCGCTGATTGCTCTTGCTCCAACACTCGGCGCCACCGTGCTCTTCGCGGACAACTTCGAAAGCTACTCCGTGAATCAGCGCGTGCCGGTGAACGGCAATCCCTGGTCCACGCACTCGGGCGGCGGTGATGAACCAACGATCCGCAGCGTGAGCGGCAGCCAATGGATGGAAGGCGGAGCCGGCAACGGCACCAGCGCTGACATCAACGCAAGCATCAGCGGCGGCGTGCGCACCAGCGGCAGCATCTATGCAGGCGTGGATCTCCGCTTCATCTCGCCTACCAGCGGCTCGGGCTACTTCTACCACTTCCGCGAAGGCTTTGACCTGAACACGCGCGTGTTCGCCTCGCCCAGCGGCAACGGCGTCCGCCTGGGACTCGATGGCGACGGCAGCAGCGCCAGCGTCAACTGGAGCGCGATTCTCAACACCAACACCACCTACCGCGTGGTGATCCGCTACAACATGAGCACCGGCGCGAGCGCGCTCTGGGTCGATCCGCAAACGGAAAGCAGCACCAACATCACCGCAAACGGCGGCGCCGATCCGGTCGGGAGCATCGCCTTCCGCCAGCCTTCGAGCGGCGGCACTCCAACCTGGCAAGCCGACAATCTGATCGTCGCCGATACCTTCAATGAAGTGCTCACCACCACTTCGAGCGGCCCGACACCAAGCATCACCTCAGCGAGTCCGAACAGCGGCTCGACCACAGGCGGAACCAACGTGACGATCACAGGCACCAACCTGACGAACGTCAGCAGCGTGACCTTCGGCGGTATGGCGGGCACGAGCGTGAGTGTGACGAGTGCGACGAGCCTGAGCGTGACGACTCCCGCCGGCAGCGCCGGCATGGTCGACATTGTGGTCAGCGATGGCACGAACAGCGACACGCTGACGAATGGCTTTACCTATGTGACGCCGCCCCCGACGATTGCGAGCGTGACTCCCAATTCTGGCCCCACATCGGGAGGCACGCCGGTAACGATCGCGGGATCGGATCTCTCCAACGTGACGAGCGTAAGCTTTGGGCAGAACGATGTGCTCGCAGCGAACTTCACGTCTCAGAGCGCTACGCAGATTGAGCTCAACGCTCCCGCCGGCAGCAATGGCATGGTCGATGTGAGCGTGAGCGATGGCAACCAAAGCGATACGCTGGCGAACGCTTTCACCTACACCACGCTTGTGCCTTCGATTACTCTAGTCGCGCCAAACAGCGGGCCGCAGAGCGGCGGCACGACCGTCACGATCAGCGGCGTGAACCTCAGCTCTGTAACCAGCGTTGAGTTCGGCACGAGCTTAGGCAGCAATCTGAATCTGATCAGCTCAACTATGCTGAGCGTTGACACTCCGCCTGGCAGCGGCGTCGTCGACGTAAGCGTGAGCGACGGCATCAACAGCAACACGCTGGTGATGGCCTACACCTACACTCTGCCGATGCCAGCGATCACTTCGATCGCGCCGACGTCCGGGCCGGATACCGGTGGCACGCGCGTCACCATCAGCGGCATCGATCTGAGCGGCGTGACCAGCGTGATGTTCGGGAGCAACGCGGGCACGGGCCTGAGCGTGCTGAGCGCAACGTCGATTGAGATTGATTCGCCTGCTGGAAGTGTTGGCATGGTCGACCTCATCATCAGCGATGGCGTGAACGGCGATACGCTCACCAATGCTTTCTCCTACATCGCGGCCATGCCAAGCATCGGCAACATCTCGCCTACCAGCGGCACTGTGAGCGGCGGTACGCTCGTCACCATCAGCGGCAGCGATCTGAACGGCGTAACGAGTGTGACCTTCGGCGGCGTGGCTGGAACCAACCTGGCGATCAGCAATGCAAACTCGTTGCAGGTGACGACGCCAGCTGCTGCGGCTCCCGGCTTGGTCGATGTCGAGATCAGCGACGGTACGAATGGAGACACTCAACTCAACGGCTTTCAGTATCAAGCAGCGACGCCCATCATCAACAGCGTGCTGCCTGCAAGCGGTACACAGAGCGGCGGCACCGTCGTCACGATCCAAGGCATTGACCTGACCAACGTGAGCAGCGTGACCTTCGACGGCGTGGCTGGCACGAATCTCAACGTGATCAGCGCGACCTCGCTTGAAGTCACTACGCCTGCGGGGACGGGGTTGGTCGATGTTGTCGTCAGCGATGGCAGCGCGAGCAACACTCTGACCAACGGATTCAGCTATCTCCCGCCAGCGCCGATGCTTGCCAGCATCAGCCCCGCCAGCGGTACGACGGCAGGCGGTACGCTGGTTACGCTGACCGGCGTCGATCTCTCTGGCGTGATCAGCGTGAGCTTTGGCGGAAGCTTCGGCACGAGCTTGAGCGTGACGAGCGCGACGTCGCTGACGGTGCGCACTCCCTCACGCGTTGCTGGAGTGGTTACCGTAGTGGTGAGTGACGGCTCGCGCTTCTCAAGCCTAGTTGACGCCTTTACCTTCGTCGAGCCTGCATCAAATGGCGGCGGGTTTGGCAGCGATACCGGCTCAGGCGGTGGCGGCGGTTGCGCATTAACCAGCGAGATTGAAACGCAGACTTGGCTTGCGCTCGCGATGCTGGTGCTGGGCGGCAGCCTGATCTGGATGCGTCGCCGCTCAAGTTGAAGCGTCGGGATTCGCGTTGGGCGAGTATTGGGACTGCCAAGCGTTGCTCAGCCCGCGGCTCGACTAGAGTAGCGTTTCGCCATTATTCGCGCTCATGCGGTCGAGAGAAGTCGGACTTCAACGCCAAGGCGCAGAGCACGCGAAGTTTCGCAAAGCCTGGCGGAAGGAGCGTCTTCTGCCGGCCGTTTGAGGTTGTCCAGTTCCGGCAGCGCCCAGAAACTTTCGGATGCAAGCGCGACCTTCGCGGCTGAGCGGGTCAGGCCACGAGCCGCTTCACGTTTTCCTTTTCATGATCATTCTCAGGCGCTCCGCAGAGTAGCGAGGAGTCGTCGCAACTGACCCGCAATGCTTGATCCGCCAGGCTTTGCGAATCTTTGCGTTCATGGCGCCTTTGCGTTGAGTTCCTATTGCCCTCGTTGAGGCCAGTGCGAACTAGGCTAGAGCCCTTCTCGAATTCGTTTCGCCGCCGTCATCCCGACCGGAGCCGAAGGCGGAGGGGAGGGGAGAGATCCCTCCTAGGAAGGCGAAGATCAACGGATTGGTGCGGGAGCACTACTCGCAATCGGATCCCTCGCGTCGCCACTTCGTGGCTCCCTCGGGATGACGATCGAATACATCGAATCGAAAGCTGATCTAGCCTTCGCTCAGGTCGCTCGAATCATCACTATGGATCAGCAAGGGCGCGGCGAGTTCCTTCGCTTCCTCTGCGGAGGAGGCGATAGGCGTGTAGACCAAGCAGGTCTTGTTCAGCTTCGGGTCGTACTTGCATATGGCGGTGAAGTTCATCGCGTCGAGCACGGCGAAGGCGCTGCCATCTTGAGGCTTGAACTCGGCGAGCTGATCGCCTTCCAAAATGAAGAGCACGCAGCGACGCAGCACCGGCCCTGATGACTTGATGCCATAGTTTTCAATGTCATCCCCGACGTTCCCCGTGCAGAAGCAGACTGCCTCAAAGCGCAGCCCATCAATCTCGCCGACCGACACATTGGCTGGAACCATCTTGTGTTCATGCCAGCGCGGATACTGGCGCTCGTTCGGAAGCGAGTTTTGGAATCCAACCGCAACGCTTTGGGCCTCTACGTCTTCCAGGCGGCCGGAGCCTAGCCGCAAAATCATGTCGTTGCCGTGAGCAACCAACCCATGCAGCAGCGTGCGGGTGTGCTCGGGAAGATCGGTGTTGATCTTGACCAGCGTGGTCGTGCTTATGCCGGCATCGACGCGATTGCTGGGAGGTGCAACTTGCGCGCTCTCAAAGGGCTGCCAGAGCGCGCCGAGCATCAAGCCAAGACCGAGCGTGAAGAGGAAGAGCGCTGCGATTCCCGGCCCCGTGCGGAACTTCGAAGTGATCGCATAGACGCGTCCACGCACCGGCACTGAAGCCTGAGCTCGAATTGAGCGGATCGTCGTGCGTGATGGCTTGCGTTGCTGCAAGCCAACGTTTCCCGCAAGCTGCGGGATAGTGCGCGTGTTGCGCGCCAGTTGCTCGTCGTCTACATCTTGCAATGCAGCGCGGATCCCTTGCAGGCAGCTGTCGGGCAGCCCTTCGCTTGAAAATCGTTCGCAGAGCATGCGCTTGAGCGTTTGGTCGAAAAGGCGCTGCGACTTGAAAGCGCGCGTCAACTCTTCATCTTCGGCGATCACGTCGCGCAGATTATCGGCCTGCTCGTCGCTCAACTCACCGTCAAGCAGCGCACACCATTCCTGCATCCAGCGCTGCGAGCCGGTCATCGGAGCTTGATCGTTGGTTGAGTCGTTCATGTTCGCGCCCTTTGAAACTCCCAGCTTGCGCCCGGCGTGCATTGCTCAGTTGCTCTCTGATGCAGATTCATTGATGCTTGCCGCTGCTTGCTTGTCGCTCTGCGCATCTTCTGGTAGCTGCGCCTCCGCGCTTTGCCATGCTGTTTGCAGGCGCTCGCGGATCATGCTCTTGGCGCGGGATACGCGGGACATCACCGTGCCCATCGCGACACCCATCGCCTCGGCTACTTCCTTATAAGTCAGCCCATTGACCGCGTTCAGAATCAGCACGTCGCGGAAGTCGTCGGGCAAACTCTCAATCGCATTCTTCAACTCGTCGCCGAGCTCTTCCTTCAACGCGTCGAGCGCGCCGGATGACCGAAGATCAATCCACGCGTTCGCCTCCCGAGTAGCATCTTCCGGCGTGCTGCCAGTCAACGCATCTGCGAGATCATCAACATTCGCGCGCTCCGGACTGCGGCCTTTGCGCCGATAGCGAGAGATGAAAGCGTTCACCATGATGCGATTCAGCCATGCGCGCAGATTCGTCCCTGGCTGATAGCGATGGAAGTTGCGGTAGGCATTGAGCACCGTTTCCTGCATCAAATCATCAGCGTCCGGACGGTTGCCAGCCAAGCTGAGCGCACCACCATAAAGCCCGTCGAGCAGAGGGATTGCCTCTGCCTCAAACACCTGGCGACGCTCATCACCCAGGCTGTCTGGGGACGAACTTATCGCCGCTAGCACGAACGCTCGAAGCATCAGGAACCTTCCCGCTTTTTTTGACCGACTTCGCACACTCAACGAATACCCGCGTTCCCTGTTATGATAGGACTTTACCCCTGGTGACAGCGATTCGGTAGGCAATGGCTGAAAAAGACCATTGTTCGAAGGGTTGAGCTGCCGCCAAGCCCGATGAAAGTAGCACGACGCACAGCAACTCGACACGAAGGAAGAGCACGATGTCCGACGCGAAAATCAAACTGAGCGTAAACGGAGCAACCGGACGAATGGGCCAGCGCGTGATTGCACTCGCCTACGAAACAGGAGCCTTCGAGCTCGTCGAAGCACTCTGCGCCAATGACAGCCCAGAAATCGGCATGGATGCGCTCGGACTCGCCGTGCCAACAGCGCACTCGTAAGTACACATCGCGCCCGATGCCAGCGACGCCAAACCCCAGGTGCTGATCGACTTCTCGCTCCCACCAGCGCTCGAAAAAGTGCTCGCCTCCTGCGTGAATCGCGGCTGCGCTTTCGTCTCCGGCACCACCGGCTTTGCCCCGGAGCATTGGGATGCGCTGGAGGAAGCCGCGAAGGTCATCCCCGTGCTGCACGCGCCAAACTTTTCGACGGGCGTCAACGTGCTTTGCCGACTCGCCGCGCAAGCAGCAAAAGTAATGGACGACTCGGATATCGAGATTGTCGAGATGCATCATAATCAGAAGAAAGACTCGCCCTCAGGCACCGCCGATCGCCTATTGCAAGTCGTGTGCGAAACGCTCGAACGCGACGCGGAAGCCGACACACGCCACGGCCGTCGCGGCGACGTCGGCGCCCGCACCAAGCGCGAAATCGGCATGCACGCCCTGCGTGGAGGCGATGTGGTAGGCGATCACACGGTGATCTTTGCTGCCCAAGGTGAGCGCATTGAGCTGACGCACAAGGCCTCGAATCGCGATACCTTCGCCAAGGGCGCGGTGCGAGCTGCGCGCTGGCTGGCCGGCAAACCCGCTGGCCGCTACACGATCGATCAAGTGCTCTTCGGCGCCGAATGATTCTTCGCGTGCCTGCAATTCTCAGGCTTGCAGTTAGAATCACCCTTGAGCGTTGTTGCTATCAGGGAGTTCGCGATGTGCCTCTTCAAACTGCTGGGATTGCTGACGCCGCGGGTGCTGCTGATCGCAGCTTTCTTCGGCGGCGAGTTCTTCCAAGAAGCATTCGAGGATTACGAGGCGCAGACCTTCGGCGGCCTGCCCGTGGTAATCGCGTTGATTGGCGTCGTTTTCTTACCTGCCACGGTGCTCTGCCTGCTCGCGATCAAGCTCTACTCGCCACTTGAGTGGGAGACATGGAAGACGGTTGCACTCGTGCTCTGCGCGATCGTTGATCTCGGCATGATCCAGCAATCCCAGCGCCGCAAAGCCAGCGCCGCGTAGCGGATGCGGCGTCAGCCAGACCATCGCTTCGTTCGTTCTTCAGTCGAGCATGGCAAGCTTGCTGCGCGCACCCTTGGCGCGCCAGCAACTGACCGCCATCACCCCTGTGTCAGAAACGGAGAGATATAAATTGCTGATCTGGCAATCATCTGCTTGAAATCGCGCGTAGCTAGCGCTAGAGTACCTCTCATGGTTGGGCGGGAGCCGCCCAGCCGCCCAGCCGCCCAGCGTGTGGATCACGTTGAGAGCGACGGGAATCCGGCCTCGTGCGCGGCGCACATCTCGCTACAAAAAATGGCGAGAAGCTCTGGAGGCATCGGTGGCTCTACCCGGTTCCGCATTCTTCGGTGAGCAAATGCTGCTCCCCGGACTCTTCGATGACGATCCCCACGTTATTCAGCCCCGCGCGCTGCTTGGTATCAAGCAGATCAAAGGCGTTGATTTGACAGTGCTTGGGAGAACCCAGATCAGCGTGACGACTCCCTCTGACTTGGGAACCTACGTCACCAATGGCAGCCCAATCTTTGTTTACTCTGATGGCGCTGACCGCGCGGCAACCTTCCCTGTTGGCGAACTGGGCGCTCAAGAAGTGCTGACGATCACCGAGCGCGATCGCTATCGCTATCCAAACAACCTCGAGCAGATTCTTGAGGAGTGGGCGCGCAAGCGCGTGGACTACCTCTGGTGGTACAGCATCTTCCGCAGTCGCGGTACTCCCACCGAAGGCAATTTCCCCGGCCTTCCTGACTCGTTGATGGGCACCAAGAACATCAACAATGGTATCGGCGTAGTGGACCTCGACAAGCTGCAGGAAGCGCGCTCGAAGATCACGACCAACGCTTCGCTCAACGTGATCGCGATCATGAGCGCCCCCAGCTACAACGCCGTCATGAACGCCATGCGCCCGAATGGCGAGTCGCGTCCGGCCGAGATTCCCGTTCTGAACGACGCTGGCGAAGTCATCCACCATGACGTTCCGACTTTCGATGGTGTTCCCCTGACCATCTGCAGTTTTGTGCCCGACGGCGAGGTCTGGTTCATCGACCCGGCAGCCGTGTACGGCATCACTCCAGCAAATGGAACAAAGGTGAACGTCGTGCGCGAGAACCAACTCGACGGCGCTTCCACCTACCGCATCGCCGCGCTCTTCACCGTCGGCCTCTGCGTCCAACAGCTCGGCGGCGTTTCAAAACTCTACGGGTTCACGGTGTAGGGCGCGAATTCAATGCCGTGTTCAGACAGAACCGGCCACCATCCAGATCGATTCGTTTCGAGTTAGAAGTCTAAGACTCTCACTCGGGAAAAAGAACTTGGGAGAGACCAGATGCCAATTGAGATTGTGATTAACGACTCGGGTGCTCGGAAAGGTATTGCGTTTCCCAAAGGTGCGATTGCTTACAATGAAGCGCTTTCACAGGGAGCTGACATTACCGATGTGAGGAAATGGGAGAGGAAAATCTACGGAGGAGAAGAAGATGTGGACGGTGAGAAACAGGAGATTGTCGGACTCTCAGAGAAGTATGACAATGCTGTCCGGAAGTACCAGCGGTACGCCGTCGCAGGAGCTGCCGGAGAGGCAGAAGCACAAGACGCGTCTGGTTCGGCAGCAATATACTTGAACGAAATCCACGAAATTCTCGGCAAGATTAAAAAGAAAATCGAGGACCTTGAAGGCAAAGACGATGCTGAAAAGGTTCTTCGACGCAAAGAGCTCGTAAAACTCCGGGACAGAATCATCGCCGACTTCGGTGACAGCGACAAGAAGCAGGCCGAGAAAGACGTCAAGTAGTGTTGGGCTTTGCAAGCACAACGAGGTGCGAGTAGGGTGTCCGGTCGGGTACGTCTTTATTCACGACCGACTTTCTAGCAAACATGAGGCTTCAAAATGTACAGTAGAGAGATAGATTATGTGAGTCGCGCCACCTTGATGGTTGCCGTCGCAGTTATTGTTGCAGCAGTAACTTGGGCAGCAATGGAAGCCGGTGGCGCAGCAGCTCAAGACAATGCCGAACACGAGCGTTCGTTTGTTGGCGCTGGGGAGTACATTTCGGCTTACAATCCCGAATCGTCAGCAGATAGCGATAGTTACGCCGGGCTGTACCTTGTGCTGGATGTCGCCGGTGACTGGGCATTCGTAGCTGAGTGGGACGAATCGGCCAAGACCTGGTCGGCCGATAAGCATTGGTGGTACATGCCAGAGCACTCCAGAATCTTTGTCTGGAGTGAAGGGCAGCTATCTCGCAAGAAAGAAGTTCTGCTCAAAGAAGATTGAGAGCGCTTTCCCTCACCCCTCCGCGTCAAACTTCGTGCCGAACTGGAAGAGGTCGAGGCGGCGGTCCGCGCGTTGGCGGACGGTGCCTTCGTTGACGGCTTCTTCGAGGGCTTCGAGATCGAGGTCGGTCGTGATCACGGTTTCCGTGTTCTGGCCGGCCTCCACCAGAATCCCGTCGCGGCCAAATGAGAAGTCGCTGGGCGAGAAGACCGCCGACTGCGCGTACTGAATGTCCATGTTCTCCGTCTGCGGCAGGTTGCCCACGTTGCCAGCAATCGCCACATACACCTGATTCTCCACCGCTCGCGCCTGCGAGCAGTAGCGCACGCGCAGATAACCCTGGCGATCGTCCGTGCAGAAGGGCACAAAGATCACCTCGGCGCCCTGATCCGCCAGATAGCGCGCGGCTTCAGGAAACTCCGAGTCATAGCACACCAGAATCCCGCACTTCACCTTCGGCGTTTCAATCACGCGCAGGGTGTTGCCGCCATCAATGCCCCACCACCTGCGCTCATTCGGCGTGACGTGCAGCTTGGGCTGGCGATGCTTGCTGCCATCCGCGAGATACATCGTCGCGACGTTCTCGATCCGCCCATCCTCGCACATGATCGGGTGCGTGCCGCCAATGATCGCGATCTGATAGGTGGTGGCGAGATCAACGAAGAGCTTGTCCACTTCGTCAGTCAGCTCGGTGAGATGACGGATCGCTTCGATCGGCGTCTTCACTTCGATGTAGCTCATCAGTTGCGCGGTGAGCAGCTCGGGGAAGAGCACGAAGTCGCTGCCGTAGTTTGATGCGACGTCGACGAAGTAACTCACCTGCCGCGCAAAGCCGTCGAAGTCATCAATCGCGCGCATCGAATACTGCACGCAGCTCACGCGAATCGAACGCGACTTGCGCGGCTTCCGCTTGTAATCCGGATTGATCCATTCAAGAAAACTGCCGAAGTCGAGCGAGCGCGGATCGGGGATGTAGTTCGGGATCACCTTGTGCAGCGTGAAGCCTTGGCTGAGCTGGAAGCTGAGCACGGGATCAGCGATCTCGCCTTCCTCAACTCTGCGCGCATACTCATCAGCGCTGATCTGGTCGGCGTAATCGCAGTAGTTGAAGAGGCGACCGCCAAGCACGATGCGCCGCAAGTTGAGCTTCTTGCAGATCTCGCGCCTTGCAACGTAGAGCAGCTTGGCGAGACCCTTGCCGCGATAGTCGGGGTGGACGCAGACATCGGCGCCGTAGAGCGTGTCGCCGTAGGGATTGTGGTTGTAGAACATGCCCGAATCGGTGATGCCGTTCCAGGTGTGATCGCGGTAGGGATCGCGGCCGAGCGAGACGATCAGCGTGCTCGCGGCTGCGACGATCTTCTCGCCATCGCGAATCAGAACCTGGCCTTCAGGAAACACGCGCAGGTGCGAGCGGACGTCGTCGCCCTGCCACACCATGTCGATATCAGCGAGTTGCGGGTAGGCGATGCGGTTCAGCTCGACCAGCTCATCAACATCGCGCTGGGTAGCGACTTCGACGGAGTAAGGCTCGGCGTGCGATTGCAGCGATGGCGCGTGCTCAGCGCTTGTCCCCTCGCTTGGCAATGGGCTGATTTCATCAGGCTCGCTGACCTTCGCCTTGCGCCTCGACGACGCACTGCTTGCAGGCTTCTTGCTCGTGTTGTCGCCGCTCGTTCGTTCGCTACCGCTCTCGCTACTCATAAACCCTCGCGCTCACACCTCGCGCGAGCTGATTCGCCTGCGCCAAGCACGCATTATAGCGCGGATGCGGGGCTAGTCGTTCGCCGCTTGGCTTGGCAGAACAAGTGCTTGGTGCTGGAAAAGGTCAACATAGCGCGAGTAGCGGTAACGCCTGTTTCGTTGCTGCCCCGTCACCTCACGCACGATTCCGAGCTTCTCGAAGTTGAGGACCAGCTTGTTCGCCGTTGGATACGTACACGAAAGGTGCTCAGCGACTCGCGTGATCGAAACATCAGGTTTGGCGTAGAGAAAATCGAGAAACGCCAGCCCATGCGCACTGAGCCCAGCTTCCTGAATCTGACGTCGGTGCTCTTCGCGCAGGTTGACGATATCGCGTGCTACACGAGTAGCGGCTTGACTCACTTGGTACACGCCGCGCAGGAAGAACTTGAGCCATCCTTCCCAATCCCCCTCGTTCCGAATGGCCATCAAGCGATCGTAGTACTCTTGCTTGTGAGCTTTGAGGTAATAGCTGATGTAGAGAAGCGGCTGCTTGAGCACCCGGCGTTCGCAAAGCATGAGCGTGATAAGCAGACGTCCGACGCGCCCATTCCCGTCAAGGAAGGGGTGGATTGTCTCGAACTGAGCATGCGCGATTCCCGCGTGGATCAGCTCAGGCATCTCGTGGTCGTGGATGAAGCGCTCGAGATTCCCGACGGCGTCCAGCATTTCATCTGGGGGTGGCGGTACAAAAGTTGCGTTTGCCAAGGGCGTGTTCGCTGGTCCGATCCAGTTCTGCGACTTTCGAAACTCGCCGGGGTTCTTTTCCTGCCCCCGAACATCGTTCAAAAGCTCTCTGTGAAGCTCTTTGATCATTCGCACACAGACCGGAATATCCGCCAAACGCTTGAGGCCGAAGCGCATCGCCACAACGTAGTTCACCACTTCAAGGGCGTCCTCCGGTGTGTCGGCAGCTTGCGATTCGTACGCAAGAATGTCTTCGAGCGTGCTCTGCGTTCCCTCAATCTGTGAACTGAGCACTGCCTCGTGGCGAACGTACATCGCAACGAAAAGGTCAGGGTTTGGCAGCAACTCAGAAGCCCCGTCCAGCCGTCCCAATGCACGATCCGCATCGGAGAGCAGCTTGAGCAGCTCAGCGTCCATCTCAATTGGCGGATTGGGGGGAAGAGGCGCAGGAATGAAGGCTGGATAGCTCAGCTCTCCATGGAGCTGAGTGACGCGCTTACCGGCTCTATCGCTCTTATTCGGCATTTCTTCCCCATTCAAGGACGCTTGAACAAGGAGACGATAGCGCCAGGCCAATTATAGTAAACCGCAATTAGCTTTAATTAGGGTGCCGAGGGGGCGCTCCAATGAAAGCGAGATTGAATAGCGGGACGAGCATGTAAAATGCCTCGCTCGATCTCTTGCTTCCCTGCACTGAGTCGCCTCGCGCGAGCTACTTCGCCTGCGCTAAGCGCGCATTATAGCGCGGAAGCGGGGAGGGTCCGGGATCACTCCGATATCGCGCCGTCTTCGCTAGCGTCTTGGGGAAGTGCGTCGTGCCAGTTCTGTAGTGCGATCCACAGAGCGGCCAAGATCAATGCGATGAGCAGCAGTAGCTGAATGTACTTCGCGCGTTTTGACAACGGATGTTCTCCTTCCCGCAATGCAAAGCCGCGCAGGGGGGCTAAGCACTCTGCGCGGCTGCATCTCAGGTCACCTGAGTTGGATGATGTGTCAGCGTCTCGCTGAAGGCGAGTCAGTGAAACCCTAGCCTGTCAGCAGCGACTGGATGTTGGCTGCGATGGCGTTGGTTTGAGCGAGCACGGTGGCGACGGTGTTCGCTTTCTGCTGCGCTTGGATCAGGTTGGTGATCTCAACGGCTGCGTCAACGTTGATCAAGTCGGCGTTGTGGCTGGCGAGCGAGGTGTAAGCGTGCTCGCTGCGCTGCAGGCTGTCGCCGAAGAACTTTTGCAGCGTGCCAAGGCGAAGTTGTTCAGTGATGACCGTGTCGGTTGCGCGATCAAGCGTTTCGATGGCTCGCTCGAAGAGATTCGACTGGATGTCCGAAGGCCCGCCGGAGCCGAGATCGGAGAGCGCCGTCACGCCTAGCACTTCGCCGCCTGTCTCGTAAAAGTCCGTGCGCGTGATGGAGTTCGGGATGCTGGATAAGGCGGGGATGTTTGGCAGGATCACGCCGCGCCCGAGCTGGTCGGTGGAGACATCTCCAAAGCCGAAGCGGATCACTTGGTTGTGCGTGCCTCCGCTACTGCCAAGCCCAGAGATGCCGGCGTCCAGATCGATGTTTACGGTGTGTAGCGTTGCGCCTGCGACGTTCCGCAGGCCGTAGACGTGCAAGTCGACTTCGATGTCATTGCCATCTTCTTGGAAATTGATGGTAGTGCCGAAATCGCCGCCCAAGGAATAGATCTTGCCATCGATGCTGACCCGTCCGGCAACGCTGTGGTCTATGGCGGTGGCTCCAATGTGCTGATCCATCTGGCCGGCTGCGCCCAGTCCCGCAAAGCGGACCCCGTCAGCGCTGGCATCCACAAGCTCAACCTTCACGAAGTCTTGGTGTCCCCATCCGATTGCAGCGATGTGGGGATTGCCGCCACCGCCAGTTCCTTGCGGCGCGATGGCTATGCCGGTTCCTCTCAGTTGCTCGTTCAACGATTGGATCTGTTCTGGCGCTGTCGCGAAGGTGGGCGCTGCGCCGTTGAACGTGATAGTGGCTGTGCCGTGGCGTCCGGTTACGCGGTATATCGAGAACTCGTCGGCGCCGCCGCCTTGCATCTCAAGGCGGCCACGATCTGCCGCTGTGACCATCGAGACGTTCAGACTGAGCACCGTGCGACCATCTTCGAGTCTGCGAGTGTTGCCGCCCGCACCCAATCGATTCACGCGCACACCGATAACACCGCTAGCCGTGTTCGCCGCAGCTTGCTCGGGCACGAAAGTATCGAAACGCGTGATCGTTCCATCGTTGGCGATCTGAGCGTAGCCGCGCACGGTACTCTCTCCGTTGAGCAGAGAGCGAGTGCCGAGCCTGGTGGTGTTTGCGACGGAGTTGATCTGTTCGAGGTGTTGATCAATCTGTTTTTGGAAGTCGTGCCGCGATTCGTTTGGCGCGTTCTGAGCTCGGATCAGCGTTTGCTAGATCTGAATAATCTCAGTCTGAATGCTTTTCAATCCATCGATGGCGATGCCGAGAGCCGAGGTCATTACCTGATTCGACTTAATCACCGCATCGATTCCCAACAAGTGGGATCGATTCTTCTTCGATACGCCAAGCAACACGCCACCGTCGTGAGGACCGACGAAGCGTTCTCCCTTGGACAACTTAACAGACGCCGCCCCCGCTTCAGCTTGAGCCAAACGCAAAGCGTCCAGACTCGCACCGCGGGCACGAATCATCGACGCACCCAAACCTTGGGTGCTATTTTCAACTGGCATCTCTCGAGCCCCTCAGTACCCGCCGGGCATATCATTCGCCCTAACAGTCATGTACGCGCAGCGGGCGTGGGTCATCGGGTCGCCCGCGCGTACAATTGGTGCTTCTGCATCTCGGTTAATCGGCAGCTAGAGGCGCGTTCTTCAATCTCTCGTCCACAATTTGAGAACAGAAAATGAGTGGGAGTTGTGTCAGTAATGCCGCAGGGTGCGTGTACGAGGAATGGGGCCAGGAATAAGGTAAGTTGGTTTCAACACTGAGGCACTGAGCGTTTCGCGATGAAGGTGAGCGCTTCGGCGCGGCTACGCTTGCCACTCCGACTGAAGCGGATTACGCGATCGCTGGCGCGGGGGAGCGTTGCTGGGCGGGGTGGAGCGCAACGCACTAGTCAAGCCACGGGTTAGCGGATCGAGAAGGGATCCCTCCCCTACGGCTTCGCCTTCGGTCGGGATGACGGGTGTGCGTCATCCCGACTGGAGCGGAGCGGAAGTGAGGGATCCCCATGCGATTCAGTTGCGAGTTGGAGCAGTGGCGCGTTGCGATCGCTGGCGCGGGGGAGCGTTGCTGGGCGGGGTGGAACGCAACGCACTAGTCAAGCCACGGGTTAGCGGATCGAGAAGGGATCCCTCCCCTACGGCTTCGCCTTCGGTCGGGATGACGGGCTTTAATCGATCAGCCGTCGATCAGCGCTTCGAGCACGGCTTGCGCGATGAGCTCTGGTTCGGCGAGGCGGCCGATGCCGGTCCAGCCGCACGCGAGGTCGCCGGTGCCGGGTTGGATGATGCGGCATCCCCACGATTCCAGCTTGGCGAGATTGGCTTGGGTTGCGGGATGCTTGAACATGCGCGTGTTCATCGCAGGCGCGATCAGCACAGGCTTTTCATCCGGCAGGATCGAGATGGCAAGGGTGCTCACGGGATCGTCCGCGATGCCGTTGGCCAGCTTGCCGATCGAATTGGCCGTGGCTGGCGCGAGCAGAAAGGCGTCCATCTCGTCGGCCAAATCGATGTGCTTGGGCTTTGCGAAAGTCGGCTCCCAGAGCGACGTAATCACCGGATTGCCGGTCAGCGCAAGAAAGGTCTGCGCGCCGATGAAGTGCGTCGCAGACTCAGTCATCGCGATGTGCGCATCAACCTTTCCACGCAACAGCGTGAGCAGGTTCGCGATCTTGTAGGCGGCGATCGAGCCGGTGATTCCGATGACGAGCTTTTTCATGCTGCTCTACTTGTTCTCTTTGCGGTCGCGGCGAGCCTTGCGGATGCGATCGAGAATGCCACGACGCCCCGGCCCCTTCGCTTCTTCATCTTCATCGTCATCTTCGGCGTTCGCGCTGTCTTCGCTCGGTTCAACATCGGCAGCGTCTTTTTTCTCATCCTCTTCGCCGGGCTGCGGCTGTGAAGGTGCATCAGCTTGAGCGCGTTCGATGGCGATGCGTTCGCTCTCGATCATGTCGTTCTCATCGTCGACGACATAGTAATCGACGTAGCCGATCATCATCTCTTCCCAGGTCTGCTCGCCGAAGCGCACGCTCGCCTTGGGATCAGGATTGGCGGGATTGTCTGCGCTGTTGTCGTACACGCCCTTGACCTGAAAGAGCGTGCCCTTGGGCAGATAGCGGTGGCGCTCGTACTGATACGCGAGCTGCCAGTTGAAGTCGTACTGCGGGATGTCCAGCAGCACCTCGGCAGCCTTGTTCGGCTCGCGAATCGTGTAGGTGAAAGCAACGCCACGCAGGTGGGCGTGAGGCATCAAGGTGACGACGCGAACGTTGTCGGGCAGCTTGATGTGCGCCTTGATTTCAAAGTCGGCAGCGCCCGGCGGGATGGTGAAGTTCATGTTCGCCACGCCCTTCGTCTGAAGCTCCTTGGTGGGTTTGCCGTCAGTGAACTTCATGCCCAGCGTGGTCTGATTCGTCACCTCGTAGCCCACGGCGGTGTAGTGAATCTGGAAGGTCAGGCGCGCGCCTTTGGGCAGGAACTTGCCAATCTCTTCGGGATACTCGATCCAAGTTTGACCGGGAACCATGCCAGCGAAGAAGCCGCTCAGACCGCCAAGCTCATTCGGATCCTCGCTCTTGCGCGGGTGATTGCGCGGGTAGTCGATGAAGACGAGCACATGGTGAACAGCCTCGGGCGCGCTGTTGCGGATCTCGAAGCCGCGCACCCACTTGTCTTCGGGGATGTCAACTTTGACGGTGTTGTACTGATAGCGAATCGTGCCCGCGGCGGGAACGGTGTAGGGATCGTCCGCTTCGATCACGAGATCGGGCTCGCCGATATGCCAGCCCTTGGGCCATTCGATCGATTTCGGCGCATCCAGCTCGTCGCCCTCAGGCGCGTCGGCATCCACCCAGTCAATGATCGCCTGGCGATCCTCGTCGCTCATGCGCGCATCGTTCTTCCACGTGCCGTGCTCTGGATCAGCGAACCACGGCGGCATGCGACGCTGACGCACAACGCGCTTGATCATCATCTGGTTGTCGGTCGCGTCCTCGTAGGATTCGAGCGTGAAGGGAGCGTTCTCGCCCTCGCGGTGACAGCCCTGGCAGTTCTCCTGCACGATGCGCGAGATGCGGCCGTTCCACGTGATGCTCGTGCTGCCTGCCTCGGTCTTCGTGAAGTCGAGCGCGCAGCCGGGAGCGTGCGTTGCTTGCACTTTGATCGCTTCACCGGCGAGGTGCGACGCGAGCGCATCGGCTAGCCATGTATTGCGAGGTGCTTCGAGATTCACGCCGATCCCGAACTGATCGTTCACCGCGCCGCGATAAAGCAGCGTCAGATTAGCCGCGCTTAAAAGGAAGGCGTCGGTCGTGCTTTCCACGCCGAGCAGCTTTGCCAGGCGTCCCTTGGGGTCGTGCAGGTAGCGCGTGGCGTCGAAGCCTCGTAGCTCGCACATTTTTTTGAGCTCGTCGGCTTTGCCGGAAGGCGTCGTGTCGAGATAGAAGAAGCTCACGCCCTTCTCTTCGCACTCCGCTTGCAGCGCTTTGAGCGTGGAAGCGAAGCGTCGCGTCATCGGGCAGCTCTCGTTCGTCATAGCGACGATGATCGCCTTCGCGTCGGCGTCTTCGCTCAGGCGGCGAGCTTTGCCGTCGAGATCGAGCACCGCGATGTCGTCGATTTTCTCGCCGATGTGAAAGCCGGCGGGATCTAGCTCTTCCGCGCCTTCGCGCACGGCGCCTTCTTCGACCTTGCCGGAATCCTCGGCGTCAGGCTTCGCGCTCTCATCGCCCTTGTCGCCAGCGGGTGCATCCTGCGCGAGGCTGCTGTGCAGCGACAACCCAATGGTGGCAAGGCAAAGCGCCGGCAAGAGAGCCAGCATGAGGCGAGGCTTGAGCATGATGATCGTCCCGGTTCGTAAATCTGGAGAAGCGCAATATCTCACACCTGCGAGTGGAGCGGGCCACCTACAGGTTATCCTTCTCCCCCTATTGCACCAGCGCACGCGCTTGGGGACAAGGTGTGGATTGCGCACCTGCCGGGATTCGGGCATGCTTGCATCCATGCAAAGCTTGCTTTGAGGCGCTCAAGAGTGTAGAGACAGGCGGGAACAGGCTTAGCGAGAGGATTGTGTCGGTGGCAGAAACTCGACAGGTGACTTTGATGAACAAGTACGGCCTTCACCAAAGGCCGGCGATGAAGGTTATTGAGACCTCAAATAAGTTCACCAGCGACATTTTCCTGATCAAAGACGACAAGCGTTGCAACGCCAAGTCGATCATTGATGTGATCATGCTTGCCGCGGAAAAGGGCACGTTGCTGACTGTTGAAGCCAATGGCGACGATGAAGCAGCCGCCGCCGAAGCGATGTGCGAGCTTTTCGCCAACAAGTTCTATCTGGAAGAGGAAGAGGAATAACCTCGTCCCTCTCGCCAACCCCACGGAGCCATCATGTCCGCCAGCGACGCCAGCCGGGAACTCCTGCGTGCTGCGAGTTTGCGCGTAACCGATGGCCGCCTCGCTCTTCTCGATCAAATGGCTACAAGCGCGGGACCAGTCAGCCTCGACGAGATGCTTGAGCTGTGCGGCGACGCTGCCGGCGATCGCGCAACGGTCTACCGCAATCTGCAAGCCTTTAGCCGCGTCGGGTTGATTAGCCTGGTACGCGGATTGGGCAAGCGCGATCTTTACGAGATCGCCTCGCGTCACGCCGATCACCCGGAGCACGCGCATGCTGTGTGCGTGGAATGCGGGCGCGTGGAATGCGTTGATGTTCACGGCAAGCTGCCCGCAACCCCCGCGCAGAGCGGCTGGGGCCCGATCACCGCAAGCCTCACCTACTGGGGCGTGTGCGGCGAGTGCCGGGAGTAGTTTTCGCGCGCGTTCGCGCTTTAGGATTAATCACGGAGTCGGAAGAGTGCGGACGGAGTTCGCGGAGAGCTGCGTGATGCTGTTTTGTTCAGCCGCGTGAAATCGCCTGCGAGCACTCTTCAATCTGCACAATTGAAATCTGGCGTATGCGAATTCACGCGCCGAATCGAAATAGCAAAGCGCAGCTCTCCGTAAGCTCCGTCTTCCCTCCTCATGCTCCGTGATTAAATCCTAAAGCGCGAACGCGCGCGTAATTGCGCGCGTTATCGCCAGCCCGGATGCCTCTTCCACTACACCAGCCGCCACGCAGCGCTGTACACGCGCGTCGCTTCGCCGAGGCCGGCAGACGCCAGCGTGATGTAGTAGTCGTTGGCGAGCTTGATCGCGCTCGAAGTCGGCGCGGTCAGCGAGATCGCCATCGAGATACCAGCGCGCGCCAGCTTCATCACGTGACTGCGCGTCATGCCGTAGTTGCTCAGCACAATCTTGCGCTCGCTCGATTGACGATGCAGCACCATCTCACCCAGCGCCCGGTAGAGCGAGTTGAGGCGGTGGTAGCCTTCGCCATAGGTGAGAATCTCGCCGATCGACGCGATCCCCGTCAGGTAGCACATGCGCTCAGGGCTACGCAGCGAGAGGTAGAGGCGGCGGAACTGCTCACCCAGTTCGCCCACCTGAATCGGCTTCACCTCAAGCGAGGTATCGGCTTCGCGAGTGATCGGCGCGTCGCCGAGAGTGGCGATGGGGCCGCGCTCGATGCGTGAGCTGACTCGCGCAAAGCATTCGTCGGTCACGCGGATGTCGACGCGCATCTCGCGCCAATCGGTTTCCAGCGCAACGAACTCGTCCGGCGTTTCAATCACGCCTTCGCCCGTCAGCCAGCCGGCGATCAGCGAGCGGATGCGGTGCGGCGAGCAAGCAAAGCGCGCTTCGATCGAATCGTTGATGACAAGCAGCAGATCTTGCTCGGCAGGAACCAGCTCGGTCTCCGCTTCGCTCACGCCCTCGTTGTCGATTACAATCACCTCGGCCCGCTCAAGTCCGGTGGCTTCAACTTCGCTCACGCCTGCTCCCTCGTGTTGCGTTCCGCTGCGCATTCATTCGAGCCACGCCTCGGCGCACCCCGCTTCCTTCGCCCCTATCGACACACCCCGCGGAAAGCGTGAGCAAAAGGGATGGATTCGCAAGCAGATCGTTTCCGGCCACCTCTCGCTCTTGCCTGAACGCGCGCAACGCCCCCTCGCTCTTCGTGCGGAGCACGACGCATTTGTTAGCCCCCGATGAAATCGGGGGAGAGATTGAGCGCCCATGCAAAACCCCCCGGCTGAAGCCGGGGGCTAACGTGTGTGTCGTGCTCCGCACGAAGATTGCGAGAGCGTTGCAGAGGCGGGTGAAGTTAGACTGAGTCTCGTCAGGGCCTGACATCCAGCCGAGAATTCCCGTGGACGAGTCACCTTCCGAAAGCGTCGAACCGATCGTTGAAGCGTTGCGCGATGCGAAGAAGCAGAGAGAGCCAAGCAATCAGAAAGAGATTCGAAGCAGTCTGAGCGCTTGCGCGAGTGTCGTGATATGCGTGGTGATTGGGACGGGGCTCTTCTTCTTGCTAGCCTTCAGCCTTTGCCTCTACGCGATTTCCCGCCCCGGAGCCATTGGCGGTGGATGAATGCGATTTCGAGTACTGAATTGGCTCTCCTTCTTCGTGCTGCGCACGACGCATCTCTTGGCCCCCGATGAAATCGGGGGAGAGATCAAGCGCCAACGCAAAACCCCCGGCTGAAGCCGGGGGCTAACGAGTGTGTCGTGCTCCGCACGAAGATTCAGAAGGGCTTTGTGATCCTTTGCGCCTCAAAGCCTTTGCGTTGAAATCCCCGCATCTACCCCGCGCTGAGCAGCATCACCGTGGCGATGATCGCCCAGATCACGGCGATGGCGGCGGCGGCCAGGATCATCGTCTGGCGGGATTGCAGGTGATCGCCGCGGGATTCGGCGCGCTTGATGCGCTCTTGCAGCTCGCTTGATTTCGCCTGTTCCATCTTGAACGCGCGCAGCACGCTCGACTTGCCCACTTCAATACGAACGGGCGCAGCCGAACGGTTCTGCTCTTGCAGGCGCTCAAGATCAGCGAAGAGAAGATTCAGGTTCGCGTAACGCTTGTCCGGGTCCTTCTCAATCATCTTGTTGAGGACGCGGCACACGTCATCCGTCAGCGAAGCGCGTAGGCTCTTCGCATCCGGCGGCTGCTCGCGGGTGTGCTTGACCATCACCTGTGAAGGCGAACCCTCAAATGGAGGCCTGCCCGTAAGCATGTGGTAGAAGCTGACGCCCAGCGAATAAATGTCCGCGCGATAGTCAACGCTTGAGCGGCCCATCGCCTGCTCAGGCGCGATGTAATCAGGCGTGCCGAGCACCATGCCTTCGGCGCCGAGCTCGCGATCAAGCTGCGATTTGACGAAGCCGAAGTCGCCAAGCTTCACGAGGCCGGAGCGCGTGACCATGATGTTCGAGGGCTTGATGTCGCGGTGGACGATGTCGAAGTCTTTGTAGTAGCGAATCGCGCGCACGACCTGGATCACCATGTCCACGGCTTCGCTGACCTCTAGGCGCTTGCCCGGCGTTTCCTCGATCAAATCCTCAACGGTTTTGCCGTCAACGAACTCCATCGAGAAATAGTAGTAATCGCCTTCCTTGCCGACGTCATACACCTGAATCAGGTTCTGATGACTCAGCTTGCCGACGATCCGCGCTTCCAACACGAAACGCTTGCGGAACTCATCATCCGTCATCCACTGCCGGTGCAGCACCTTCAGCGCGACCATGCGATTCATGCTGATCTGACGCGCTTTGTAGACCGTGCCGAGGCCGCCTTCGCCTATTGTGGCGATGATTTCGTAGCCGCGAAATTTGAGGTCTTGTTTGCGCTCGCGGTCTTGGATGAACTTGGCTTGCGCCTTTTGGACGCGCTCGATGTCTTCCTTGGCCATCAGGCCGTCGGAGACGACGATGTCTTCGAGCGTGAGGTTCTGGCCGAGGTTCGCGCTGGCGTTTTGCTTAGCGCGGCAAGCGGTGAGCTGATCCTTGGTGAGCAGGCCGTTCTTGACGGCGAGTACTCCAAAGTCAATCACGCTAAAGCGCGTCGGCTCTTTGCCGGGATCGCGTTCGGTGCGTCGGTTGGTGGTGGCTTCCGTCATGCTTTGCAGTCACGCGCCTTGGTGATTCCGATGCGGTTCCCAGCGGTTCAGGCTTGGCTTCAATCCAAGCGCGAACGAAGCAAGCCGTCGTGCAAGGTGATCGCCGGAGCGCATGCTGCTCCTTCGCCTGAATCCGATCTGCTTCATATTGCCGCGAAACTGTGCGCGGGGAAGGAGAAAATGGAGTGTGCGTGGATTGAGTAACGCTTCGCTCGCTTTCCGCCCATTTTTGGGGATGTGCAGGCGGACATTTATCGAGGCTCAGCTCTTTGCGTTTGTGGAAATGCAGTAGGTACCCCTCCCCACCTTTCTCCTCGATTTGCGTGGTATTACGAGATTGCAATTCGTAATACCACTCAAGAGGAGAAGCACTCATGCCAGAACTCGTTCGTCTCAGCGTCTCGCTTGAAGATCCGCTTTACCAGCAGTTGGAAGAGCTGGTTGAAGCGTCGGGCTACGAGAACCGCTCCGAGTTTATTCGCGATTTGATTCGCCAGAAGATCGTCGAAGATGAGTGGCAAGCGGGCGACGAAGTGCTCGCGACGATTCATCTTGTGTACGACCATCACGCGGGCCAGCTCTCCGCGAAGCTCACGCACATTCAGCATCACCACGATGCGCAGGTGCTCGCCACCACGCACATCCATCTCGATCACCACCTCTGCGCCGAGATGATCATGGTGCGGGGTGTTGCTGCCGATGTGCGCGCACTCGCGAACGAAATGCGCAGGCTCAAAGGCGTGCTGGCGGCTGACGTCGCAATGACGAGCACGGCGAAGAACTTGGTTTGAGTGAAGAGATCACCGGGCCAGGGCTGCCCTTAAAGAGGAAGAGCGATGCACATTCCTGATGGACTATTGAGCGTGGAAGTCTCGGGCGTGACAGCCGCGCTGGCGATCGCTGGTCTCGGCTTTGGCGTGTGGAGACAGAAGCGCGAGGCGCATAAGCTCGATGCCTCGCATGGTCAAGAGGAAGATCCGCTGCTGCTCTTGCCGGTTGTTGCCGCTTTTGTGTTCGCAGCGCAGATGCTCAACTTTCCAGTCGGGCTGGGCGTGAGCGCGCACTTTCTCGGCGCTGCTCTCGCTGCTGTGCTGCTTGGTCCGTGGAACGCTGGGCTGGTGCTGACGCTCGTGCTAGTCCCGCAGATGCTTTTCTTTGCTGATGGCGGAGCAACTGCGCTCGGCGCGAACACGCTGAACATGGGCGTGGTCGGCGGAATTGGCGCAGGGCTTGCGCTCAGTGGGATCGCGAAGTTCAGCGGCACTTCGAAGCGGAGCTTGGTGATTGCATCGGGAGTCGCCGCATGGCTGAGCGTGATGGCAGCAACGCTCGCGGTGTGCTTGCAAGTGGCGCTGAGCGGGAAGCTCGGCTTCATCGAAGTCTTCGCCACGCTTGGCAGCTTCAATGCGATTGCGGGCATCGGCGAAGCGGTGATCACGGCGGCGGCTGTCGGTTACATCGCGCATGAGCGGCCCGACTTGATTCGCGGCTGGCCTAAGCCCCTCGCAAACACGAGCGATGCATCAAGCAAGGTGCAGGCGGAGGTGTCAGCATGAGTGAGAATGAATCGAACTTAAGCGAAAAACCGAAGCTGAGCGGCAAGAAGCTCGCGCTGATTCTGTTGATTGTTGCGCTGATCTTTAGCGGCGTGCTGTCGAGCTTTGCGAGCGAGTCGCCGGACTCTTTCGAGTTCACGCTTTTCGAAGAGAAGAAGCTAGCCGAGCCGAGCGAGGATGCGGTCGCGTTTCAGCATTCGCCCTTGCCCGATTACGCCGTGGAAGGCGCGGGAGAAGTCGGCTTTCTGAATCTCGGCACGGCGATCTCTGGAGTGCTCGGCACGCTGATCACGCTCGGCTTGGCGTGGCTTGTGGTGAAGATGATGAGGACTCCGAGAGTTCGCGAGAAGCAGCAGAGCGAGGCTGCGTAAATGTCGCTGCATCTGCGCGAAATCTATGTCGAGGGCGAGAGCGTCCTCCATCGCATGGATGCGCGCACCAAGCTGATCTGCGCGCTGGCGCTGCCCTTTGCGGTACTCGCGATGCCTCTTGATGCAAGCTGGAGCTACGCCGCATGTTTCGCGCTGGCACTCGTCGCGTTCACGCTGAGTCGCTGCCATTGGCGCGAGCTTTTGCGCTTCGCGTGGATTCCGCTCGTGCCGCTTTTCATCGCAGCGCTCTTCTTGCCCTTCTTCGCGCAGAATGATGCGAGCGGATCAGTCAACCTCTTCGGCAGCGGTGTGCGCGTGGCGCGTCAGGGCATTGACGCGACGCTGCTTTTGCTCGCGCGCTCCACGCTGACCGTGCTCGTGCTCGGCACGCTCGCGCTGACGACCAAAGCGCATGAGATCTTCGCGGGGCTTGCTCGCTTGGGCTTGCCGAAGCGAGCGGCGCAGTCGCTGGCGCTGAGCTTTCGCCTCACCTTTGTCTTCGCAGAAGAGACGCTGCGCATGGTGCGAGCGCGGGATGCGCGAGGATATCGGCCTCGCTTTGTGTGGAGTGTGAGCGCGATTGGACGTGTCGCGGGCGCGCTCTTCCTGCGAGCCTACGCGCGCGGCGAGCGACTGCAACGCGCTATGCTGGCGCGTTCAGGCTCAGGTCACGCCGATATGCATTTCGAAACGCGCAGCTTGAGCAGGCGCGATTGGCTGGCGATGGCGGTGTGGCTGGGTGCGCTTGTCGCACTCGCATGGAGCGCGCAATGAGTGATGAGTCTGTAGCCGCGCCGGTGCCCGTGCCGGTGCTTGAAGCGCGCAATCTTCATTACGTCTATCAGCATGAGCATGCGCCGGGCGCGGGCAAGCACCTGCATGCGGCGATGGATGGCGTGAGCTTCGCGCTGGCGGCGGGCGAGCGCGTGGCCTTGCTCGGTGCGAATGGCGCGGGCAAGTCGACGCTCTTGCTGAGTTTGCTCGGACTGCTCAAGCGCGTTGATGGCGAGGTGCTCATCGCTGGCGAGCTGCTCAGGCGTAAGAACGCGCGACGCTTGCGCGCAAAGCTCGGGCTGCTCTTCCAAGATCCAGACGATCAGCTTTTCAATCCCACGGTGTTTGATGACGTGGCGTTTGGCCCGCGCAATCTCGGCGTCGACGGGGATGAGCTCCAGTCGCGCGTGCGCAGAGCGCTGGCGGATGCTGGCGTGAGCGAGCTAGCTGAGCGCAGCCCGATGCGGCTAAGCGTTGGCCAAAAGAAGCGCGTCGCGCTCGCGGGCGTGCTCGCGATGCAGCCCGATGTTCTTGCGCTCGATGAGCCGGACGCTGCGCTCGATCCGCGCGGACGACGCGAGCTCATCGCGACGCTTGGCGCGCTCTCCCCTGCGATGCTCGTGGTGACGCACGACCTCGCCTTTGCCTCGGCGCTCTGCGAACGCGCGCTGGTGATGGATCAGGGCAAGCTCGTCTTCGATGGTGAGATGCGCGCGCTGATGAGCGACGAAGCGAAGCTCTTGCAGCACGGGCTGGCGTGACGGCGTTCGTCATTCTGAGGCGCACATCTTCACGCGCACATTCGTGCGAGTGGATTGAAACACGGAGAAAGACAGAGGGCGGATGGAGTTTGCGGAGCGCTGCGCTTTGCGGCTTTGCACTAC
>Ga0213866_10000729_pt1 | contig 25660 bp, 22 predicted proteins | sample PICome_11_FD_160079 | JGI IMG/M metagenome (GOLD analysis project Ga0213866, IMG submission 160079) | Coastal seawater microbial communities near Pivers Island, North Carolina, United States - PICO284 | ecosystem: Environmental > Aquatic > Marine > Coastal | place: USA: North Carolina...
GCTGCGGTGTGTACTGGACAGAGCAGGGCGATAGCGATGTGGTGCAGCAAATTGCAGCCGTCCTCGACGCCTGGTCAGACCAGGTTTGACGTTATCTCGATGCAGCTTTTGCTTGACCGGCGGCAGTAGCGACCGTATATATGCGGGTTTTTCGCCGCCGCACCGGCGGCATAGCCACTTTAAATTGCAGGGCACATGGGAAAATCACTGGTCATCGTAGAGTCGCCGGCAAAAGCCAAGACTATTAACAAGTACCTCGGATCGGATTTCGTGGTGAAGTCCAGCGTGGGTCATATTCGCGATCTGCCCACATCGGGTAGCAGTGCACCGGTAGATCCCAAAGAACGTGCTGCGCAGGCTGCCCGTACTCGCAAGATGGCCCCGGAAGAAAAGGCAAGCTATAAGAAGAACAAGGCGCGGGAGCAGTTGATACGCCGCATGGGAATCGACCCCGAGCACGCGTGGAAAGCCGACTACCAGGTGCTTCCCGGCAAGGAAAAAGTAGTCAACGAGTTGCGCAAACTCGCGCAGGGCAGCGATACCATTTATCTCGCTACTGACCTTGATCGCGAGGGAGAGGCCATCGCCTGGCATCTCAAAGAGGCAATCGGCGGAGACGATCAGCGATACCGTCGCGTCGTATTCAACGAGATCACCAAAAAAGCCATCCAGGAAGCCTTTGAGCAGCCCGCACACATTGATAACAACCGGGTTAATGCACAGCAGGCTCGCCGGTTCCTGGACCGGGTGGTGGGTTACATGGTGTCGCCCCTGTTGTGGGCCAAAGTGGCGAGGGGGCTATCCGCAGGGCGCGTTCAATCAGTGGCCGTCAGGCTGATCGTAGAGCGTGAGCGCGAGATCAGGGCCTTTGTGCCTGAGGAATATTGGGAAATACACGCTGACCTGGCGACAGCCGATGCCGAAGAAATTCGTTTCCAGGTAATGAAGCACGCTGGGGACAAGTTCCGGCCGGGCAGTGAAGCACAGGCCAGCGAAGCTGTTGCTGCCCTTGAATCAGCCGGCTATGAGGTCAGCGGCCGGGAAGATAAGCCCAGTCGTTCCAAGCCACCGGCCCCTTACATCACCTCAACCCTGCAGCAGGCAGCGAGCACTCGGCTGGGTTTCTCGGTGAAGAAGACCATGATGCTGGCACAGCGCCTGTATGAGGCGGGCTATATCACCTATATGCGTACTGACTCTACGAACCTGAGCACAGAGGCGGTGGGTGCCTGTCGTGACTATATCGCGGCCAATTTCCCCAAGCCCTATTTGCCGGATGCGCCTAACACCTACTCATCCAAGGATGGGGCCCAGGAGGCGCACGAGGCGATCCGTCCTTCGGATGTGAATGTCTCACAGGCCAACCTGCAGGGCATGGAGCGGGACGCAGAGCGTTTGTATGAGTTGATATGGCGACAGTTCGTGGCCTGCCAGATGCCGGCGGCGGAGTACACTGTGACCACAATCACGGCGACGGCAGCTGATTACCAGCTAAGCGCAAAAGGGCGCATTATCCGTTTTGACGGTTTCACCCGGGTTCAACCACCGGCAGGCCGCAAGGGCGAAGATACGGTTCTTCCCGACGTGAAGCCCGGCGATGCGCTGACGCTGAAGGCGCTTGAGCCTGCGCAGCATTTCACCAAGCCGGCGCCGCGCTATGGCGAGGCAAGCCTGGTGCGCGAACTTGAAAAGAGAGGCATTGGCCGGCCTTCAACCTACGCCTCAATCATTTCAACCATCCAGGATCGTGGTTACGTGCGACTGGAGAACAAGCGTTTCTACGCCGAGAAGATGGGCGATATTGTCACGGAGCGCTTGCAGAAGAGTTTCACCGAGCTTCTGGATTACGGCTTCACGGCCTCCATGGAAGAGCACCTCGATGAGGTCGCAGAGGGATCGCTGGATTGGCGCTCCCTGCTGGACGACTTCTATGCGGAATTTCAGGGTCTGCTGGAAAAAGCTGGCGAAGACGGCCCAGACGGCATGCCGCCCAATGAGCCCACGATGACCGACATCCCCTGTCCGACTTGTGAGCGGCCGATGCAGGTCCGTACGGCCAGCACCGGCGTGTTTCTGGGATGTTCGGGCTATGCCTTGCCGCCGAAGGAGCGCTGCAAGCAGACGATCAATCTGGTGCCCGGTGACGAAGCAATCCGCGAGGATGCAGATGACGAGGCCGAATCGCGTCTATTGATTACCAAGCACCGCTGTAAGTTATGCAATACCGCCATGGACTCTTACCTGATCGACGAGCAGCGAAAGCTGCATGTCTGTGGCAACAACCCAGATTGCCCCGGCTTCGAAGTGGAGGAGGGCAAGTTCAAGATCAAGGGCTACGAGGGCCCCGTCATCGAGTGCGATAAGTGCAGCGCCGATATGCAGCTGAAGACCGGCCGCTTCGGCAAGTACTTCGGCTGCACATCAGAAACCTGCAAAAATACCCGCAAGCTGTTGCGTAGCGGTGAACCGGCACCACCCAAGATGGATCCGGTGCCTATGCCCGAGCTTGCCTGCCAAAAAGTGGAAGACCATTATATTTTGCGCGATGGAGCCGCCGGCATGTTCCTGGCCGCCAGTCAGTTCCCGAAAAACCGTGAAACCCGCGCGCCGTTCGTGGATGAGCTGCTGCCGCACAAAGAAGAAATCGATCCCAAGTATTCCTTCCTATTCTCTGCGCCCACTGTCGATGGGGATGGTAACCGCACCCAGGTGCGCTACTCCCGCAAGAACAAGGAGCAATACGTGATGACCGAGCTCGATGGCAAAGCAACCGGCTGGCGGGCTCACTATCGCAAGGGTAAATGGGAAGAGGAGCAAGGTCGCGCCGGCGGCGGACGTCGCAAGCGCGGATGAGTTCAGCCCGTGCACAGGCCAACCAGAGCCTTTACCTGGCGCGCATACAGCTGCAGGCCTGGGCCGATGTTCTAGAGCAGCAACAACATCCGGCCCACGTTATAGACAGGTCCTTCGCGTTCTCGGTGCAGCATCACTTGCTGGACGCATTCGGATGGTATGCCCTCACCGTATTGGGAGAAACCAATCTCCCCCCATGCCCGCCCCATCGTTGTGATGACCTGCCAGGCGTGGCTGACGGGAAATCAGTGCCGGGTGAGATCCGGGAATTTCAGACCCTGGAGCAAGACGGATGGCTGAGCCAGCTCCAGCGCGAACTGCCAATGACCAGTAGTCCTGCGCGCTCGCCAGGTAATCTTGCCAGCGAAGTCTCGCTGCTCCCTGACCAGGCGCTCATGTCGGGTTGGGCAGATCAACTGGAAGCCCTGTTCGATCGCATGGGTGATTCCCTGGACGAATGTTAGTGTTACTGGTGCCCCCACTGGGCGGCTGTTATGATGAGTCTGCGACATAGGCAACCAGAGGTCGTTTGAGTGTCCACATCCTTGCTGGAAATTGTAGATTTAGGTGACGGTGAAATCGTCTTGCAACGCGCAGATGATGATTCGGAGCCGCTGGTGATCATCCGTTTTTCGGAGGAGTCACAGCTCTACTTGATGGACAACGGGTTGGAAGTAGCCAAGGCGATGATTCAGGCCGGCATCCAGGCAGCTGCGACGCTGTCAGAGGAAGCCGAACTGGAAGTCGAAACTGACGCTTCCTCCGAGGCTCGCGTACTCCACTAGGCGCGGCAGTTCAGGACAGGCCGGCTTGGCTTAGCCAAGCTGGTTCGATACAGAACGCTGGCAGGCGATTTTGGGAGGTATAGCCTGCTCCTGAAATGGTCGCTTCAGCTACCTCTTCGCAACACCCCTACACTCAATCCTTCAATCGCGAATGCCTGTTCCCGCAGGTCTACCTTGATGGGGTCGAAGTCGGGGTTTTCCGGTAGCAGCTCCACCAGGTGCTTTTCCTTGCCCCGCTTCAGTCGCTTTACCGTGACTTCGTCTTCGATGCGGGCAACGACAATATCGCCGTTGGCTGCTACAGGGGTACTGTGTACCGCGAGCAGGTCTCCGTCGAATATCCCGATGTCTATCATGCTGTCGCCTGTCACTGTCAGAAAATAGTCGGCGGCAGGTTTGAAAAAGCTCGGCGGCAGGTCGCAGTAGTCCTCTATGTGCTCCTCGGCCAGCACCGGGTTGCCAGCCGCTACGCGCCCGACCACGGGGATGCCGCGACTTTCTGGCAGACGGATCCCACGTGAAGCGCCTGGAATGATCTCAATGGCGCCTTTGCGCGCCAGCGCTTTGAGGTGTTCTTCAGCTGCGTTGGCAGAGCGGAAGCCCAACTCCCGCGCGATGTCGGCACGGGTAGGGGGGTAGCCGGTCTGGTCGATGTGCCGGCGGATCAGGTCCAGCACCTGCTGTTGGCGATTGGTGAGCTTGTCCATCACAACCCCTGTCTTTTTATACAGATGCTGTGATTATATACAGTATGGGGGGCGATGCAACGGCGCGTTGCTACAGGCATTGGCGCGGAGCTTCAGAGAATTTTGTTACAGCTGTGCGTGGCCTGCGTGGTGATACCCGCGGCAGAGGGGGCGGACTACCTGGAATCTCCTAGAAGTCCTCCACGCCGTACATGGCATCGGGTTCGATCATGTTCAGCGGGTTGTTCCAGTCTTCCGGATGTATGGGAAGATCTGGGTCCAGTCCGTCTTCGTCGTCCAGTTCATAGGCGGTGCGCCAATCTTCTGGCGCCTCAGCGCGTTCAAGCAGCAGCTCGCGCCAGGCATCCAGGTCGTATTCGGTTACCTCACCGTCCAGGTACTGGGCTTCAATCGTCAGTGACGCAGGATCCCAGGCCACGACTTCAAACATCGCGTTACTCTGCAAATCCCGGTACCAACCCCCGACAACGGGGCTTAACATCTTCATCTCTTTGCAACTCTGCGAGGCAGGGCAGATCAAAGTATCACGCTGGAAATTGCTGTCCATTATGTAAAAAAAGCCTAAAAAAGCAGTGTGAAATTACGTTTCTGGTGTTCGAAAAACTTTCTGAACGACATCAGGTATTTGCGCTACTTTTCGAGACTTGGGGTTACCCTTCAAAGGCTTTGATATACTCAGTTGACGTGGGTCGGCCGTCGACCTATAAAAAATTCGTCTAAAAATTCGCGACATATTTTACTGACTGGCTCGCTATGCAAGAACTGATCGAACGCCTCCACGCCGTCATCCTCAGCGGCAGTGCATCCCTGGGAATTACCATCGAACTGGCCACAGTGGCGTTGCTTCTTCTGGCGGGCGCGTTAGGGCATTGGCTGCTGAGGAGTCTGGTTAATCGATTACATAGTCTTGCTGAGGCCAGCAAGCAGAATTGGGACGATGTGTTTGTCTCGGCGCTGGAGTCGCCGCTCAGGGTCGTGATCTGGGTGGTGGTTGTTTTTTTCCTGTTGCGCGTCTATCCCGCGACCGATGGTCTGAGGGATTACGTCTTCCAGGCCTATGACACCGCTATTGTCTTGCTCCTGGCCTGGTTCCTGCACCGCCTGATTGCCGGGAGTGAGGAAGAATTGCTGCGGGAAGATCGCGGACTCACCGAGTCGGCCGACAAGGCCACCGTGCGCGCGACCGCCAAACTGGCTCGCATTGTGCTGTGGGTCGTGGCCGGATTGATGATTCTGCAATCAGTGGGAGTATCGATTTCGGGTCTGCTGGCATTTGGCGGTATCGGCGGTATTGCAGTCGGCTTTGCTGCCAAGGATCTGCTGGCCAACTTTTTTGGTGGCCTGAGTATCTACCTGGACAGGCCCTTCACCATCGGCGATTGGATTCGCTCACCCGACCAGGACATCGAGGGAACAGTCGAAGATATCGGGTGGCGAATGACCTGCATTCGCACCTTCGACCAGCGGCCCTTGTATGTGCCCAATGCCATTTTCAGCCAAATATCTATTCAGAACCCGTCGCGCATGCACAACCGGCGTATCTACGAGACCATTGGGATCCGTTACGACGATGCCGCGAAGATGGCAGATATCGTGGCGGAGGTGCGCAAGATGCTCGAGGAGCACGAAGAGATCGATTTGGGTAGAACACTGATCGTCAACTTCGTTTCGTTCGGCCCGTCGTCTCTGGATTTCTTTGTCTACGCCTTCACCAGGACCATCAACTGGGTCGAGTTCCACGCCATTAAGCAGGACGTCATGCTGAAAATTCTTGCAATCATCGAAAGCCACGGTGCCGAGGTGGCTTTTCCTACGCACACCCTGCATCACGTCCCCGCCGGCGCTGCCGATCCGGAGCCCGGTGCATGAAGTGTCTGGGCATTATTGGGGGTACCGGTCTCGATCAGCTGCAAAACCTGGTGATCGAGCAGCGACACACGGTTGACACCCCGTACGGGAGTCCCTCCAGGCCGCTGGAGGAGGGGCGTTTCGCGGGGGCGAGGGTGGTGTTCCTGCAGCGTCACGGCGGGGATCGACCGATCCCCCCGCACGCAGTGAACTATCGCGCCAATGTGTGGGCGATGCAGTCCCTGGGTGTGACCGACATCGTTGCGATCAATGCGGTCGGTGGAATTTCTCCGCATATGCAGCCTGGCGAATTGGTGATCCCAGACCAGTTGATCGATTACACCTGGGGGCGGGAACACAGCTTTGATGATGGCAGCGCGGGATCCCTCATGCATATCGATTTTACGGCGCCTTACGACCGTGAGCTGCGCATGGCGCTGGTGGAAACCGCCCGCCAACGACGGATTGATCATCAGGATAGCGGCACCTACGGAGCGACCCAGGGGCCTCGTTTGGAAACAGCGGCTGAAATTCGGCGTATGGCCAATGACGGCTGTGACATTGTCGGTATGACGGGCATGCCCGAGGCGTCGCTGGCTCGCGAGCTGGGTATTGCCTACGCGTCTGTGTGCATGGTGGTCAATGCTGCAGCGGGATTGGATGACCGACCGCTGTCGCTGGAGATGATGCGTGAAATCCTCGTGAGAGAGGCCGGTGTGGTGGGTTTGCTGCTTGGGGGGCTGGTGCGGGGGCGTTACCCCTCCTGACTGGCAGCCGCCTCTTCAGCGGCCATAGCCTCCAATGCCTCCTCTGGCAGCGGCGTAATCTTGACCACCACGCCCAGCATGGGGTGGTCCAGGTAGTGAACCTCCTCACTTCGCATCCTGCGTTTATCGCTCAGAATGATTGCGTGGCGCCAGGGGTAGCGAGGCTGATCAAGTGCCAGTTGTGCTTCCATGTCGTCAGTGGTCTTCTCTGGCTCACTGCTCATCAGCCCGTCGTAGCGCGACTGCGGTAGCGGTTCCGGTTCCGGTTCCGGTTCCAGCTCCAGCTTCGGCTCAATTACCTGCAGAGACTTTGGTCCTAGCGGCGGCGCAGGCATGGACCAGCTTCCCGGGATATAGGTGCCTGCCGTGTTCAACCAGAGGTTGGTTTCCAGGTGGAGGTAACGGGAGAGGTAAAAGCGAACACTGCCTTGAAGCCGAGGCCAGCTTTCAACATCTCCCGATCGGTCGATCACGATAGGGAGGCTATCAACGTCACTGGACATCGGCTGTACCCAGGACTCGTGCAGCAGTGTCTCGTAACGGCCGGAGCGCTCCATGTAGGCGGCTTTACCGCGAAATTCCAACTCGGAGGCGGGGAGCATGACCCAGGGCGTTGGCCGCGCGGGCGGTAATTCTTCATCGGCGATACCGGTGACGGCGGGGGCGCTGTTATCTGCCGGCGGAATGTCCTGGTCAGCTAGCCTGTCACTGTCATTGTTGGACGTTTCCGGAACTACGATAGTGTGTACGCCGCGCTCATCAATGGTGCTCTGGGCGTCTGGCCAGGCTTCGCGATCCGATGCTTCTCGATCGAGATCTCTGAGGAATCGGAAGCCTTCGGGGTAGCGCAGTGCCGGAAGAGGATCCCAGGCTTCGCTGGTTGCCGCACCGCTGCCCTTGTGGGAGAAAACCAATAGCTCCACGCGGTACCAGCGAGCCTCCCGGTCCTGGGCGCCCAGTCCGGGTGCGGTCAGGGATAGGGCCAGGGTGCAGGCAAGGAAGGCGGATCGATTCATCAGTTGTCGTCTATGGCGTCGGTGGCGAAGTCAGTCAGCAATTCTTCCACGAACTGCTGTCGCTTGGCCACTGTTGGCAAATCCGCCACGATCTTCAGGCGGGTCGGGCCGGTAAGCTGGAAGGTGCGGGGATCAGATTGCACTTTTTTGACCAGGCTCATCGGATTGACCCGGGTGCGTTCCCGGAAGTCGATAACAGCCCCCGCCGGTCCTGTTTCAATACCAGCAATCCCCAGTGTGTCGGCGGCCAGTCTCAGTCTGGCCTGGCTGAAGAGGTTGCCGATCTGGTCCGGGAGCAGGCCAAAGCGATCGATCATCTCAACCTGGATGTCGCGCAGTTCTTCCTCGCTGGAAGCCGCTGCGATTCGCTTGTACAAAACCAGCCTTGCGTTGGTGTCCGGTAGATAGTCCTCCGGAATGAGTGCGGGCACATTGAGATTGACGTCCGTTCCCGGGTCCAGCGGCGCATCAACATTTGGAATCTCGCCGCGCTGCAGGGCCTCCACCGCACGCTGCAGCATATCCATATACAGGGAAAAGCCCACGCTGTGGATTTGTCCACTTTGTTCTTCGCCCAGCAGCTCCCCGGCGCCACGGATTTCCAGGTCGTGCGTTGCCAGCAGGTAGCCCGCGCCGAGGTCCCCGGCTGCTTCTATGGCCTCCAGGCGCTTGACAGCATCGCCGGTCATGGCCGACTGGGGAGGGCACAGCAGGTAGGCGTAGGCCTGGTGGTGGGAACGACCAACGCGCCCCCTCAGTTGGTGAAGCTGGGCCAGGCCGAACCTGTCGGCGCGCTCGATGATGATGGTGTTCGCGTTGGGGATATCAATGCCGGTTTCTATGATCGTGCTGCAAACAAGCACGTGGTTGCGCTGGTGGTAGAAGTCCGACATGACCTGTTCCAGCTGGTTTTCCCGCATCTGGCCGTGGGCAACACCTACTGACAGGTCGGGTAGCAGTTCCCTGAGCTTGCGGGCGGTCTCTTCGATGGTTTTGACCTCGTTATGCAGGTAGTACACCTGCCCGCCGCGGAGTGTCTCCCTCAGTACCGCCTCTTTCACCAGCGCAATATTGTGTTCACGCACGAAAGTTTTGATTGACAGCCGCCGGGCTGGCGGCGTGGCAATGATGGACAGGTCCCGCAGGCCGCCCAGTGCCATGTTGAGCGTCCTGGGTATGGGCGTCGCGGTCATGGTCAGGATGTCGACCTCAGCGCGCAGAGCCTTGATCGCTTCCTTCTGCTTGACGCCAAACCGGTGTTCCTCGTCGATAACCAGCAGGCCAAGGTCGCGAAAATTAAAGTCGCTCTGGAGAAGTTTGTGTGTGCCAACCAGTATGTCGACGTCGCCTGAGCTCACCCGCTTGCTCACCTCGGTGATCTCCCTGGCGGACTTGAAGCGGGAGATGACGTCGACCGTCACTGGCCAGTCGGCAAAGCGGTCACTGAAGGAGTTGTAGTGTTGCCGGGCGAGCAGGGTGGTTGGTACCAGCACAGCCACCTGTTTGCCTGCCTGGGCTGCCACAAAGGCTGCCCGCATCGCCACTTCGGTCTTGCCGAACCCTACGTCGCCGCACACAAGGCGGTCCATGACCTGGGGGCTGCGCATGTCGGCCAGTACTGCATTAATCGCGACGGCCTGGTCCGGTGTTTCCTCAAAAGGAAAACCCGCGGCAAATTGTTCGTAGGCGGCCTCTCCCAGTTCGAAGGAAAAGCCTTCTCGCGCTTCCCGTCTTGCATACACATCCAGCAATTGCGCAGCGACATCGCTGGCCTTTTCACTCGCTTTGCGGCGTGCTTTTTCCCACTGCTCAGATCCCAGGCGGTGCAGTGGCGCCATGTCCGGATCGCTGCCCGCGTAGCGACTGATCAGGTGTAGTGAAGTGACGGGGACATAAAGTTTTGCGCCCTCGGCATAGGCCAGCGTCAGGAATTCACTCTCATCACCGCCGACCGCCAGCGACTGCAGCCCGAGGTAGCGCCCAACTCCGTGTTCAAGATGAACCACGGGCACACCCTCGCGCAGTTCGTTGAGATCCCTGAACACATTGGTCGTGTCTGTTGATTCCTCGCGTCGACGACGTCGGCGCTGGGCCACGCGGGCCCCGAACAATTGTGCCTCGCACACCAATGTTGGCTCGCCCGGGCCGGCATACAGTCCGCGATCGATGGGTGCGGTGGTAATAGCGAATGGGGGTAGGCGGGTAACAAAATCACGCCAGTTGTCCGCGGTGTCAGGTTTGCTGCCCAGGTTGGCCAGTGTCTCCAGTAAAATCTCCCGTCGTCCGGCTGATTCTGCACACAGCAGCACTGGCCCTTCATGGCGCTCGACGAACTCCAGCAGATGCTCTAGCGCGCCACCCTCGCGCTCTCCAGACGACAGCACCGGCGGTGGCTCGATGCCGGTCGACTGATGCACCGGGGCGTCGGGGTTTGATCGAAGTTCCAGCACTGCATGGCTGCCAAGCTGCGCATAGAGGTTTTCCACCGGAATAAAGCTGCGATCCGGTGGCAGCAGCGGCCTGCGAGGATCGATGCCGTATTCCTGATAGCGGTCATTGACCTCTGTCCAGAAACGCTGGGCAGCCTGGTAGTGGTCTCCAACCGTCATGACCGCCGCGTTCGCAGGCAGGTAGTCAAACAGGGTGGCGCAATGCTCGAAAAACAGGGGCAGGTAATACTCGCACCCACCCGGCACCCGGCCTGCACTGACCTCAACATAGGTAGGGCAGTTATCCGGGTCTGATTCAAAGGTGTCGTACCAGTTCATCTGGAAGCGCAGGATTGCGCCCCGATCGAGTGGAAACTCACGGGCAGGCAACAGATTGATGGCGTCCACCCGATCTACCGTTCTTTGGGTTTCGGGGTCGAAGGTGCGCAGTGTGTCCACTTCGTCGTCCAGCAGGTCGATCCGATAGGGCAGAAGGCTGCCCATGGGAAAAACGTCCAGCAGGGAGCCTCGAAGCGCAAACTCACCGTGTTCGTAAACCGTTTCAACGTTCCGGTAGCCATTGCGCTCGAGGTTGCGCCTGAACTCGTTCAGCTCAAAAGCCTGGCCGGGCTTCAGCATGAGGCTGTTGCCCGCCACGTATTCGGTGGGCGGCAGTTTATGCATCAGCGTGGGCATAGGTACGATCAGCACCCCGCTGGTCATCGTCGGCAGGCGATAGAAGGTGTGCAACCGCTCAGAAACGATGTCCTGGTGGGGAGAGAAGTTGTCGTAGGGCAGGGTCTCCCAGTCTGGCAGCGCGAGAATCTCCACCTCGCCGTCGATGAAGAACGGCAACTCCCGTTCCAGGCTCAACGCCGAGCTGGTGTCCGCGGTGATGACCAGCAGCAAGCGTTCGTCGTCTGCCAGTTCAGCGACGCAGGCAGCCGATGCGCTCCCTGGAGTGGGGCCGATGGCCGTGCGGCTGCCGGGCTTTTCCGGCCAGGGCGTGTTGGAAACCAGCGATCTAAACATGAAGTGAGACGTTGGGGGCTGCCAAAAGAGGGCGCACAGTGTAATGGGATAGGGGCAGTGCCTCCAGCGCGCGCTTCTCGTCTTGCGGCAGTCCCGACTGCATACGATAATACGCGCCCCCCGGAACTCGGCAATACAATATAGGTGGCGAGAGTGAACGATCGTAAGCGGGCACGTCCCGATGACTACTTCAAGGACTGGAAAGAGCGAGAGGCTCTTGCCGAAGGCATGATCCCCTTGGTTGGCCGATTGGCCAGGGAGAAGAACGTTAAAAGCTATGTGTACGGTCGCTCGCTGGCGAACCGTTCGGTCCTGGAGATTATGCGAGCCCACCGGTATGTGCGCCAGGTGGAGGGCAATGAGCTCTCCGAGTTCGAAACCTACCCGGTGCTGAAGGCCATGGGCGACCTCGATCTTGGCCCCGCGCATATCGACGTGGGTCGCATGGCGGTGAGCTACTACGATCGTGGCGCGGGTGACGGCCAGAGCATAGAAGAATACGTACGCTCGGAGCTCGAAGGGCTTGTCGGCAACACCTCCAAGCCCGTTGACCAGCCCGTAGACGTTGTGCTGTACGGCTTTGGGCGCATCGGCAGGTTGATGGCCCGTATCCTGATTGACAAGACAGATGGCGGTGAATGCCTGCGACTGCGCGCGATTGTGGTCCGAAAAGGCAAGGCCGCCAATGACCTGGTCAAGCGCGCCAGTCTGCTCCGGCGCGATTCGGTTCACGGCTCCTTTGACGGCACGATCCGTGTTGACGAAGAGCGTCAGTCCTTTGTGGCCAATGGCAATGAAGTCAAGGTTATCTACGCCGATTCGCCCGATAGCATTGATTACACCGACTACGGCATCGACAACGCCATTGTTATCGACAATACCGGCGTCTGGCGGGACGAAGACGGCCTGGCGCTGCATCTCAAGTCCAAAGGTGTCAGCAAGGTCATCCTGACGGCGCCGGGCAAGGGCGACATGAAGAATGTTGTCGCCGGTATCAACAACGACATTATCGAGCCGGGTGACCGCATCATCTCTGCCGCCTCGTGCACCACCAATGCGATTGTGCCGCCGCTGAAGGCACTGGACGACGAATACGGCATTCTCAGTGGGCACGTTGAGACGGTGCACGCGTACACCAATGACCAGAACCTGATCGACAACTACCACAAGGCAGACCGCCGCGGCCGCAGTGCGCCGTTGAACATGGTCTTGACCGAAACAGGCGCCGCCAAGGCGGTAGCCAAGGTGCTGCCCCAGCTCGCTGGCAAGCTCACCGGCAACGCGATTCGTGTACCTACGCCCAATGTGTCCATGGCGATCCTGAACCTGAATCTGGGGCAGGAGACCACCAAGGAGGCCCTGAACGAGTACATGCGCAATATGGCGCTGCACTCCACCATGCGTAAGCAGATTGACTACTCCAACTCGCCCGAGGTCGTCTCCAGCGACTTCGTCGGTTCGCGTACGGCCTGTGTCTATGATGCCCAGGCCACTATCGTCAACGGTAGCCAGGCGGTGGTGTACCTCTGGTACGACAACGAATTTGGCTACAGCTGCCAGGTACATCGAATTCTGGAGCAAATGGCCGGAATCCAGTACGCGACCTACCCCAAAACCAGCTGATACAGGCGCGGGGCAACCCGGGCGGCAAAACCTGTTCAAAATCAATGAACTTGTCGCGCCGGGAGTGGCTATTGCCGGTGTCATTTGGGTATAATGCGCGCGGCCTGGATGGGGGGGCTCGCGGCCGCGAAAGCACGCTATTTTGACCCCCGGGCGGCGCACCAGGGGTCTGGCGGCGCCTCTCTCTCGGGAGTCTTCCCGGTCGAACACTTAGCATTCATTCTGTAGGCAGATCGTATGATCAAAATCAAGCGGGGCATGGACATTCCGATCCAGGGTGCTCCCGAGCAGGTTATTGACGACGCGCCGTCAGCACGGGCTGTCGCCCTTGTCGGCTTTGACTATGTGGGCATGAAACCCACCATGGAGGTCGCTGAAGGCGACCGGGTGCGCAAGGGACAGTTACTGTTCACCGACAAGAAAACTGAGGGCGTTCGTTATACCGCGCCTGCGGCTGGTGTCGTGAGCGCCATCAACCGCGGTGCCAAGCGAGTGCTGCAGTCCGTGGTGATCGAGGTCGACGGAGATGACAGCGAAGCCCTGAACAGCTATTCCGAAAGCGACGCTCGCGGCCTGGACGCCGCTGTTGTCCGAGAGCAGCTGCAGGCCAGCGGTCAGTGGACGTCGCTTCGCACTCGCCCGTTCAGCAAGGTGCCGGCGCTTGATGCCAGCGCCGCGGCGATCTTCATCACAGCCATCGATACTCACCCGCTGGCAGCCGATCCGGCCGTGGTCATTGCCGAGCAGAGCGATGCCTTTGCTCTCGGCCAGGACCTGCTGGCAACGCTGACACAGGGCAAGGTTTACCTGTGCTCGGCGCCGGGAGCGAATTTGCCCAAGGGCGAGTCGGCGAATATTGATTCTGCGGAATTTTCCGGGCCGCACCCGGCCGGCCTTCCCGGCACACACGTACATTTTCTTGTTGGCGCGAGCACCGATCGTGTGGTCTGGACCATCGGCTACCAGGATGTGATCGCTATCGGGCGCCTGTTCCTGGACGGCCAGCTCTTCACCGACCGTGTTATCGCACTGGCCGGCCCACAGGTTGAGCGCCCCCGACTGCTTCGCACCCGGGTCGGTGCGGACCTGCAGGCTTTGTGCGCCGGCGAACTCAAAGATGGCGAGAATCGCATCATCTCCGGCTCTGTCCTGGGCGGCCGGGCGGTTCAGGCGGGTACCGCCTACCTCGGGCGCTATCACAACCAGGTGTCGGTCCTGCTGGAAGGGCGCTATCGCGAGTTCATGGGCTGGCTCTCGCCGGGGGCGAGCAAACACTCCAACCTGGGCATTTACCTCAGCAGCTGGTTCGGTCGCAAGCCACTGGCCATGACGACCAATACCAATGGCAGTGAGCGCGCGATGGTACCCGTGGGCAGCTACGAGACCATCATGCCGCTGGATATCCTGCCTACCCAACTCTTGCGATCGCTGATCGTCGGCGACACCGAGACGGCGCAAGCCCTCGGGTGCCTGGAGCTCGAAGAGGAAGACCTGGCCCTGTGCACTTATGTGTGTCCGGGCAAGTACGAGTACGGCCCTATCCTCAGGGATAACCTGACGCGCATCGAGAAGGAGGGTTAAGGCGTGGCATTGAGAAAGTTTCTGGACGGAATCGAGCACCATTTTCACGAGGGTGGTCGCTTCCAGAGTTGGTACGCGCTTTACGAAGCGGTTGATACCATCTTTTACTCGCCAAACCACGTCACCCGTTCAACCGCGCATGTGCGCGATGGTGTTGACCTGAAGCGCATCATGATCACCGTCTGGTTCGCGACTTTTCCGGCGATGTTCTACGGCATGTACAACCTCGGCTTCCAGGCCAATGACATCCTGGCGGCCAGTGGCGGTTCGATCGAGGGCTGGCGCGGATCGTTGATTGCGGCGTTCGGCGGCTACGACGCTACCAATATCTGGCACTGCCTGTGGTTTGGTGCGCTTTATTTCCTCCCCATCTACGCAGTGACTTTCATTGTCGGTGGCTTCTGGGAAGTGCTGTTCGCGATGAAGCGCGGTCACGAGGTGAACGAAGGCTTTTTCGTAACCTCTATCCTGTTCGCCTTGATCTGCCCACCCGACCTGCCGTTGTGGCAGGCTGCACTTGGCATCAGTTTCGGTGTGGTGATTGGCAAGGAAGTGTTCGGCGGAACTGGCAAAAACTTCCTGAATCCCGCGCTCACTGGCCGGGCGTTCTTGTATTTCGCGTACCCGGCGCAGCTCTCAGGCGATGGCGTGTGGACGGCGGTGGACGGTTACACAGGTGCCACAGCATTGAGTGTCGTTGCCGCTGAAGGCATGGAAGGTCTGCAAGCGACTTTTAGCTGGACGCAGGCCTTCATGGGCGCCGTTCCCGGATCTATCGGTGAAACTTCGACGTTGATGATCTTTATCGGTGGTGCGCTGCTGCTGGCGACACGAATCGCCTCCTGGCGAATCGTGGCAGGTGTGATGCTGGGCATGGTGCTGCTGTCATCGCTGTTCAACCTGGTGGGTTCTGACTCCAACCCGGCCTTCAGCATGCCCTGGTACTGGCACCTGGTAACCGGTGGTTTTGCCTTTGGCATGATATTCATGGCCACCGACCCGGTGTCGGCAGCCATGACCAACGGCGGGAAGTGGGCCTACGGTATCCTGATCGGCCTGATGACGGTGTTGATCCGGGTTGTTAACCCGGCGTTCCCCGAGGGAATAATGCTGGCCATTCTGTTCGCCAACCTGTTTGCGCCGTTGATGGACCACTTTGTGATCCAGGCCAACATCAAGCGGAGACTTGCCCGTGTCTAATGACAAAATTTCGAAAATCCTGACCGTAGCCTTTGCCCTGTGCATTGTCTGTTCTGTGATTGTGTCCACCGCGGCGGTGATGTTGAAGCCTGCCCAGGAAGCTAACCAGGCGCTGGACAGGAAGCGCAATATCCTTGCGGCCGCAGGCATGCTGGAAGAGGGCAGAAGCATCGATGAGCAGTTCGCCCAGATTGATACCCGCATTGTGGATTTGCGCACCGGCAAGTTCAGCGATGACCTGGATGTAGACAGCTACGACCAGCGCGCGGCTGCCAAAGACCCCTCGCTCTCGGTCAAGCTTTCGGGCGACCAGGATCCGGCGAAAATTCTGCGTCGCGAACACTACGCCACGGTGTATCTCGCCGAGGATGAAGGTGGTGACATCGAGAAGATTATCCTGCCGGTGCATGGCTATGGTCTCTGGGGCCAGCTCTACGGCTTCATCGCCCTGGAAGCGGACGGCAATACCGTTGCCGGCCTTGGCTTTTACGAGCACAAGGAAACCCCGGGATTGGGTGGGGAGGTTGATAATCCCCGCTGGAAGAACCTGTGGCCTGGCAAGCAGGTGTATGCCGATGGGGAAGTGGCCATTGAAGTGCTCAAAGGCGCTGTCGATCCGGCTTCCAGTGACTTGAGCTACCAGATAGACGGCCTGGCAGGCGCCACGTTGACCACCCGCGGTGTCAGCAACCTGGTCCAGTACTGGCTCGGAGAGAACGGCTTTGAACCGTTCCTCGCGAATTTGAAAACGGGGGAGGCCTGATAATGGATGGCGTCAAAGAGACCCTAACAGGTCCAATTTTCAAGAATAATCCCATTGCCCTGCAGATCCTCGGTATCTGCTCGGCACTGGCGGTGACTTCGTCGCTACAGGTGACGTTGGTGATGTGTGTCGCGCTAACAGCCGTTTGCGCATTTTCAAACCTGTCGATTTCGATCATTCGCCTGCACGTACCGGGCAGCATTCGCATTATCGTGCAGATGACAATCATCGCCTCCCTGGTGATCCTGGTTGACCAGATACTCAAGGCAGTGGCCTACGACATCAGTAAGCAGCTGTCGGTGTTTGTGGGCCTGATTATCACTAACTGTATTGTGATGGGTCGTGCCGAGGCCTACGCCATGAAGAACCCGCCGCTGCCCAGTTTCCTGGACGGCGTGGGTAATGGGCTTGGCTATTCAGTGGTGCTCATTGCGGTTGCGGTGGTGCGCGAGCTGTTCGGCGCCGGCAAGTTGATGGGCATTGAGATTCTGCCCCTTGTTACTGAGGGTGGCTGGTACAACCCCAACGGTCTGCTGTTGCTGCCTCCCAGTGCATTTTTCCTCATTGGCCTTTTTATCTGGGGCCTTCGTAGCTTCCAGAGAGAGCAGGTAGAAGCACCTGACTTCAAGATGGCGCCGCATAAAACTGCAGAGGAGGGCGTCTGATGGAATACTATCTGAGCCTGTTTATTCGCTCGATCTTCATCGAGAACATGGCCCTGGCCTTCTTCCTGGGCATGTGCACCTTCCTGGCCGTATCGAAAAAGGTACAGGCAGCGTTTGGCCTGGGTGTTGCCGTGATCGTGGTGCTGACCATCACCGTGCCGGTCAACAACCTTATCTACAACTACCTGCTGGCTGACGGAGCCCTGGCCTGGGCCGGTCTCCCTGACCTGGACCTCAGCTTCCTCGGCTTGCTGTCCTACATCGGCGTTATCGCCGCCCTGGTGCAGATCCTGGAAATGTTCCTGGATAAGTATGTGCCGGCGCTATACAACGCTCTGGGTGTGTTCCTGCCACTGATCACCGTGAACTGCGCCATTCTTGGTGCCTCCCTGTTCATGGTCGAGCGGGACTACAACTTCGGTGAGAGTGTGGTCTTTGGCGCAGGTGCCGGTGTCGGTTGGGCGCTGGCAATTGTGGCCCTTGCCGGTATCCGGGAAAAGCTCAAGTACAGTGATGTACCTGACGGCTTGCAGGGACTGGGCATAACCTTTATCACTGTGGGGCTGATGTCTCTCGGCTTCATGTCGTTCGGCGGCATTGATATCTAAGCGAGCTATTTACGAATGGATATGACAATTGTTTTCGGAGTGGGCATGTTCACGGCGATCGTGCTGGCCCTGGTACTGGTAATTCTTTTCGCGCGCACACGACTGGTTGCAAGCGGCGATGTGAATATCGAAATTAACGGCGAGAAGACGATAACGGTCCCCGCGGGTGGCAAACTCCTGCAGACCCTGTCTGAGTCGAATATCTTTCTGGCCTCTGCCTGTGGCGGCGGCGGTACCTGCGCTCAGTGCAAGTGCGTCGTCAGTGAGGGCGGCGGCTCCATGCTGCCGACAGAGGAATCCCACTTTACTCGTCGTGAAGCCAATGAAGGTTGGCGCCTGAGCTGCCAAACGGCGGTTAAGCAGGATATGAAAATCGAGGTCCCGGAAGAGGTCTTCGGGGTCAAGCAATGGGAGTGTACGGTTGCGTCCAACCCGAATGTGGCGACCTTTATTAAGGAATTAACGCTGACACTCCCTGAAGGCGAGTCGGTTGATTTTCGGGCCGGTGGCTACGTGCAACTGGAATGTCCTCCACATCATGTGAAGTACAGCGACTTCGATGTGGAAGAGGAATATCGCGGAGACTGGGAGCGCTTCGGATTCTTCAAAATGGAGTCCGTCGTTAAAGAGACCGTCATCCGTGCCTATTCCATGGCGAACTACCCGGAAGAAAAGGGCATCGTCAAATTCAATATTCGTATCGCCACGCCGCCGCCGGGCAGCGAAGGTATCCCGCCCGGTGAAATGTCCTCGTGGGTATTCGGCCTGAAACCTGGCGACAAAGTGAATGTGTACGGCCCCTTTGGTGAGTTCTTCGCCAAGGAAACCGAAGCAGAAATGGTCTTCATCGGTGGTGGTGCGGGTATGGCCCCCATGCGGTCACACCTCTTTGACCAACTCAAGCGAATCAAGACCAACCGGAAAATCAGCTTCTGGTACGGCGCGCGTTCTCTCAGGGAGATGTTCTACGAGGACGAATACGATCAGCTGGCGGCAGAGAACGACAATTTCGATTGGCATGTGGCGCTCTCTGACCCCCAACCCGAGGACAATTGGGAAGGCCTGACCGGGTTTATTCACAACGTGCTGTATGAAGAGTACCTGAAGGACCATCCGGCGCCTGAAGACTGTGAATACTATATGTGTGGGCCGCCAATGATGAACGCCGCCGTCATCCAGATGCTGACGGATCTTGGCGTTGAACCGGAGAACATCCTCCTGGATGACTTCGGCGGATAAACAGACAGGCCACTCGAAAGGGTGGCTTTTTTTTATCGTTGCCCTCGCTGTCCTGGTGCTGGCGGGGTGTGCGCGCGACAGGGCTCCTGTGCAGCTGGGCGGACCTACGATGGGAACGTCCTGGTCGCTGAGCTATGTCTCAGTCGATAGCGAACCTTCGCCGGCGCAGGTGCAGACTGCGGTAGAAGCGGCGCTGGACCGCGTGAATCTGGCCATGTCGAACTATCGCAGTGATTCAGAAATTGCCCTGGTGAATCGATCGGCAGCCGGTGAAGCCGTCACCCTGTCGCCAGATTTCGTCAACGTGCTGGCAGCGAGTCTGGAGATAGGGCAAGCAAGTCAGGGTGCTTATGACGTGACCGTGGGCCCGCTGGTGCGCCTCTGGGGCTTTGGACCTGACCCGGCGATGTCTCAGCAGCCATCGCCCGAGAGCATTAGTGAGCGGGCTGCCTCCGTCGGCCAGTCGGCGCTCTTGCTCGATACAAGCACCGCTGTCCTGGTGAAGCAGTCGCAACGGGAGCTCGATTTTTCATCCATTGCGAAAGGCTACGCGGTGGATCTCGCGGGCGAAGCCATCGCGGCATTGGGTGTGAACGATTTTCTGCTGGAAGTGGGTGGCGAAATGCGCGTGTCGGGAAGCAGTCCGCGCGGGGACGCCTGGCGCATCGCGATCGAACAACCGGATGTGGCCAGACGACAGGTGGCCGTTGCCATTGCCGTGACTGACGCCTCCGTGGCCACGTCAGGGGATTATCGGAACTACACCGTGTACGACGGTGTCCGATATTCGCACAGCATCGACCCGCGAACCGGTTACCCGGTGCGGCACGATCTGGTGTCGGTGACGGTGATCCACGAGAGCACGATGTATGCCGATGCCTGGGCTACCGCGCTCATTGTGCTCGGTATGCCTGCAGCGCGGGAAGTAGCCGAGCAGCAGGGATTAGCGGTATATTTTATTCAACGTGACGGCGACGATTATGCCGCCAGCCACAGTTCGGCGTTTGCGCCCTATTTACAGGACGAAGATGCATGAACCTACAACGGAGAGGGCTATGGAGCTTTTCCTGATTACATTCCTGGTAATGGCGGCCATTATTGCCGCCATGTCGATCGGCGTGATTGCTGGACGTGAGCCGATCAAGGGTTCCTGCGGCGGTATGGGTGCGCTCGGCATTGATCAGTCCTGTGAAATCTGCGGCGGCGATCCCAAGCGCTGCGACGAAGAAGCCCGCGAGAGCGGTGCCAGCGAGCGCGACCCCAGCCTCTTCTATCGCGCAGACAAGTAGCGCACGGTAAGCCATTTGCCGAACTCGACTATAGGCAATTACGCACCGTTTATTGGCATTCGGTACAGCTTCAGCCGCAAGCGAAACCGTTTCACTGCGCTGATCGCACTGGTGTCGATGCTCGGCATGGTGCTGGGCGTTGCCAGTCTTATCACCGTCCTGTCAGTGATGAACGGGTTCTCCTCAGAACTACGTGGTCGCATTCTGTCTTTAGTGCCCCATGGCTATGTAGAGAGCACAGGCGCGGGCATTAGCGACTGGCAGAACCTCGCGTCAGACCTGTCGTCCAGCAACGGTATTGTCAGCGTGGCCCCATACATCACCGAAAAGGTCATTCTCGGCAGCGAGCGGGTATTGAGGGGAGCGGTGCTAACGGCCATTGATCCGACTGTGGCAGGCGCGGTGGTTAATCTTGACGCATCCATGGTGGTGGGCAGCTCACAGGACCTGGTTGCAACTCGTTATGGCGTGGTCCTGGGTGCCGCACTGGCCAGAATACTGGGTGTCGTTCCCGGCGATCGCATCGAACTCACCGTGCCCCGGCTGACGGTGACACCGCTGGGTATCTTCCCGAAAACCAAACGGCTGACGGTTGTGGGCCTGTTTGAGATCGGCGCGCAACCCGACGCCTTCCAGGCCTATGTCTCGCTCGAAACGGGCCAGCGGCTGCTCTCTGGCAGGGGGCTTGTGGATGGCCTGCAGTTGAAGACGAAAGACTTGTACTCTGCCCCCGGCACCATTGCGCAGGTTGCCGAGCAGCTCCCCGCTGACTACCGCGCCGTGGACTGGAGCCAGACGCAGGGGTCCCTGTTTCGCGCCGTAAAAATGGAGAAAATCATGGTTAGCCTGCTGCTGTTAAGCGTGGTAGCCGTGGCGGCATTTAACATTGTGTCTACCCTGGTGATGTCGGTGGCTGAGAAGCGACGCGACATCGCCGTACTCCGCACCATGGGCGCGCAAGCTGGGGGCATCATGGCAGTTTTTGTCGCCCATGGGCTTGGCCTGGCGACCGTCGGTATCGGCATTGGTGCTGTGCTGGGTGTCATACTGGCGCTGAATATCGCCGCTATCACCGCAGGGCTTGAAACCCTGTTGGGTGTGAAGCTCTTTGACCCCGCCGTATATTTCATCAGCGAACTTCCGGCGCAACTGCTGTGGATGGATGTTGTGGCGATCGTTGTCGCGGCCATTAGCCTCAGCCTGCTCGCTACAGTCTATCCCGCCTGGCGTGCTGCGCGGGTGGCCCCGGCTGAGGTGCTCCGCTATGAGTGATCGTGTACTGGAGTGCGCAGGCCTGGGCAGAACCTACGTCGATGGCGACAATGCCGTGGTGGTTCTGGAGGATGTGGACCTGGCACTGGCGCCGGGCGAAAAAATCGCTGTCGTGGGCGCGTCCGGTAGTGGCAAATCCACGCTGCTTAACCTCCTTGGTGGTTTGGATGCGCCTACCAGTGGCCACGTCGCCGTTGCTGGTCAGGACCTTTCCGCCCTGGACGAGTCTGCCCTTTGTCGATGGCGCAACCAGCGTTTGGGGTTCGTCTATCAGTTTCATCATCTCCTGCCGGAATTTGATGCCTGCGAAAACGTGGCCATGCCGCTGTTGATTGCGGGCATTCGCCGCGCGGAGGCCAAGGATCGTGCCGCCAGCCTGCTCGCAAGAGTTGGCATGGATCATCGTTTGACTCATCGTCCTGGCCAGCTTTCAGGCGGAGAACGTCAGCGCGTGGCTATTGCCCGGGCGCTGGTCAACCAGCCGGACATCGTCTTGATGGACGAGCCTACTGGGAACCTCGATCCGCACTCCGCTGAACAAGTTCTGGCGCTGATCGATGAACTGGGCCGTGAGCAGGCTGCATTTGTTGTCGTCACCCATGACCCAGGTATTGCTGCGCGAATGCACAGGACGCTCGAACTGCGCGATGCGGGGCTTCACGAGGCGGCCTCTTGAGCCTGGCGGAACTGTTAGCAGTCGCCCGGCGCTATACGTTTTCACATGGCGCTGGCCACCTCTCGGCCTTTCTCTCCTCCCTCTCCATGCTCGGCCTGGTGCTGGCAATCACACTATTGATCACGGTGCTGTCAGTGATGAACGGCTTCGACAAAGAAATGCGCGAGCGGATACTGGCGCTGGTGCCACACGTTACCGTACATGCTTACGAAGGTGTTCAAGACTGGCAGGCGATGGCTGAGCTGGTTGGACAACACCCGGACGTTGTTGAGGTGCAGCCCTTTGTGCAGTTTGACGCGCTATTCATGCACGGCACGGTGATCGAGACCGCCCGCGGCGTCGGTCTGTCGCAGGTCGGCGGGGCGCTACCGGCACTGGTCGCAAGCCTGCCAGAGCAGCAGCGCGAGGCCTACCTGGACGATCTCCAGGGTTTGATTCTTGGCAAGGGTATCGCCGAGCGCCTGGGCGTGTCAGTGGGTGATCAACTGACACTGATTGTGCCGTCGCTTGAGCGCGACGCGGGAACCTCCGCCAGTCGGTTTGAATCGGTGAGACTGCGCGCGGTGCTTGAGAGCGGCACCGAGTTGGATCAGGCGACCGCGGTCGTTCACCTTCCTCTTGCAAGCAGCCTGGCCGACACGGGAGAAGGCGTCAGTGGCCTGCAAGTGACTACCCGAGACCTGTTTGAGGTTTCCCGGATTGGGTGGGAGCTGATGAACAACTTGCCTAGAGGCCACTACACGACGAACTGGACCATGACCCACGGTAATCTCTACGCCGCGATTCAATTGTCCAGGGATCTCATCAGCCTGCTGCTGTTCTCTATCATCGGTGTGGCTGCCTTCAACGTGGTGTCATCACTGGTGTTAGTGGTTTTCGATAAACGCGGTGATATCGCTATCTTGCGCACGCTGGGGGCCTCGCCGCGGCAAATCGGGCTGGTGTTCCTGCTGCAGGGCGCGATGATCGGCCTGGTAGGTGTCATTGTTGGCAGTGTGATTGGCATCGCTCTCAGTGCAACGACGCCTGCACTGGTAGGGTGGCTAGAAGCAGTGCTGGATATCCAGTTCCTCAGTACGGATGTTTACCCGGTGTCTTTTGTGCCTGTAGAAGTACTGCCCACAGACATTCTGTTGGTGGCCGGCGTGTCCCTGCTGATGTGTATTATTGCGGCGATTTATCCTGCGCGCCGGGCGGCGCAACTGTCGCCGGCACGGGTGCTCCACGAGGACAGCGCCTGATTAGTTATTCTCGGTTTTACTTTGACGTTCAGCGCGCAGGCGCTTCCTTTCTGCCCAGTGATGCGCGACTCGCCAGCGCCACAGCATGCTAATGACAAAGTAGCCCACTGACCCAAAGAACAATCCCGCCAGAAAACACCCCAGCAGGAAAGGTTGCCAGATGGCGCCGAGGCTGTGGGTCAGCCAGTTCCAGCTGAGTTCAAAGCGAATCTGCTGTACCGGCACGTCAACCAGCAGCGCCCCAATCCGATAGGAAAGGTAGTAAATGGGGCCCATGGTCAGCGGATTGGTTATCCAGACCAGTCCTACGCTCAAGGGTAGATTGCAGCGCAGGGTCACCGCCAGAAACGCGGCAAGAATCATCTGGCCCGGGATAGGCATGAACGCGGTGAACAAGCCCACAAAAAAAGCCATGGACGCGGAATAGCGATTGATGTGCCAGAGATTGGGCTCGTATATCCATTCGCCCAGCATTTGCAGAGACTTGATCTCTCGCAGGCGAGCCGGGCTGGGAGCGAGTTGTTTGAGCGTTCTTTTTGGCATTCCGAGAGTGAGCGAATTCGATGTTCCACTGGCAACGGCCGCGTGATTGACTAGCAGTCGGTGTTTGCGGGGAATCCTATTATGCCTATTGTCCCCGGGTGGCACTAGCTGTGCGTTGGAGTGTACCCGGGGCCCTTATGGGGCTGTTTCTGGCCATGGTCCAGCCCCAATTGCCCCCCACGTCGGTTCAGGTGGCTGCGCTGGTGGCCGGCGCCTCGCTATTGCCGGTGGCCGGCCCGGCCCGACTGGCAGCTGCATTCCTGCTGACCTATGGCTATGTCGTTGCCCGGGGTGAGCGGGTGTTGGCCCTGGCGCTGCCCCAGGCGTGCGTACGCCAGAATCTCCAGATCGTCGGCCGAGTCGTTAGCCTGCCAACAAAGATGCCTTTTCGCGAGGGAGTGGAGCGACAGCAGTTTGAGTTCGATCTGGAGGAGCTGTCAGCCGATAACTGCCAGGGCCCGCAGCGCCTGCAGTTGTCCTACTACGGTGACCAGGTTATCGAACCGGGTGAGCGCTACGCGTTCACAGCCAAGCTGCGTCAGCCCTGGGGGCAGGCGAACCCGGGAACATTCAATCGACAGGCCTGGTACCGCCAGAAGGGCAACCATGCCGTCGGTACCGCACGCATTGCTGAACGGCTTGCACCGGGAGATGCTGCCTGGAGCCAAACCCATCAGGTTCTCAGGCGTCGAATCGGCGCGGCGATCCATCAGCTGCGGTTATCGGACGAGGTAAAGGCTGTACTCGCTGCGATTAGCGTCGCCGACCGCGGCGCCATTGATCATCAGCTTTGGTCGCTGTTTCGGGCGCTCGGTATTAATCATTTGCTGGTGATTTCCGGTTTGCATGTGGGGCTGGTGGCTGGCGTTGGGATCGCTATTGGCAGCGCTGTGCAGCGCCTGGCCTTCCTGCCCTCCAGCGCGGCTTGGGCGCATACTGGCGCCTTGTTGGGGCTGGCATTTGCAAGCTTGTATACGGCACTCGCAGGTTTCTCGCTGTCTACGCAGCGCGCGCTGATCATGCTGGCGACCTTTGTTGTAGCCTCCCTGATTGGTCGCACGGGTAATGCCTGGCGCAGCCTGATCATCGCCTGCGCGCTGATTTTACTCATTGACCCGCTGGCCGCGCTGTCGCCCGGACTGTGGCTGAGTGTCGGTGCGGTAGCGTTAATACTATGGTGGGTGCAATGGCGGGCCACAAAGTCCGCGTTGCGGGCCGGGCTGCAGATGCATGGCTGGCTGTGTGTCGCCATGTTACCGATCACCGGCTGGCTTTTTGAGGGTGGCAGCCTTGTTGCAGCGCTGGCCAACGTGATCATGGTCCCGGTCATCGGCTTTTGGGTGGTTCCCGCTTGCCTGTTGGCATCCTTGGCCCAGCTATTGGCACCCGGCTTGGCGGGTGTTCTCTGGTTGGTTGCCGCAGAGCCACTGGTTTGGCTACTGCCTGCGGCGCAGTCGATTCTGGAGCAGGGTGAGCAGTACTTATACCGGCGCTATACGCTGTCCACGCCTTCGCTAGTTGTC
>Ga0213866_10000730_pt1 | contig 25634 bp, 25 predicted proteins | sample PICome_11_FD_160079 | JGI IMG/M metagenome (GOLD analysis project Ga0213866, IMG submission 160079) | Coastal seawater microbial communities near Pivers Island, North Carolina, United States - PICO284 | ecosystem: Environmental > Aquatic > Marine > Coastal | place: USA: North Carolina...
TACAATGAGTTTATTTGTTGGAAATTTAGCTTTCGCTAATGACATGCAATACATAGATGGTGTGAAAATTGGAGTATTAGCGGGTTCATTGCTTTCAACTGTTTTTGGTTACGTTTTATTATTATTATTCTCAAAAAAATGATTTCTAATGAAATAATTAAATTTGCTTCAAATACCTCTAACGTAGGATTAACAAATAATTATACTTTTAAATCTACAAAAAAAAATTCAATGTGTGGAGATTTAATCAAAGTTGAATTAATTCTAAAAAATTCTAAAATTAATTCTATGAAGTATGAAACAGAATCATGTGTATTATGTGAAGCATCTGCTAGCCTGCTGTCTAAAAGAATTAAAAATCTTCCAATAAAGACTATTAAAGAAGAATTAAATAAATTGAAAAATATATCCTTAAAAGACTTGAAATTTATTTTTCCAAAAAAATTTAAAGAATTTAAGTTTTTAATAAATAAAAATAATTCAAATAGGTTAAATTGTATTTATTTACCTATTGATGCTGTGTTAAAAGCTTTAAAATGATGAAAAAAGTACTTATTATATTTTTAATAATGTTTGGTTTTTTTAATAAAGGGAATTCAGCTTATGAAAAATTGGCTTATGAATTCAAATTTAATGGAATTGAAGGAAATTTAATTGATCTTAAAGATTATAAGAATAAAGTTATCGTTGTGGTCAATGTTGCTTCAAGATGTGGGTTTACAAATCAATATGAGGATTTACAGGCACTGTGGTCTAATTATAGAGAAAAAGGTTTAGTTGTTTTAGGAGTTCCTACTAATAATTTCAAACAGGAGCCAGGATCTAATAAAGAAATTAAGGATTTTTGTGAGACTAATTTTAATATAAATTTTCCAATGACTGAAAAAATTGACGTCATTGGTAATAATGCTCATTCTTTTTTTATTTGGGCAAAAGATAACCATGGAAAAAATGCTATACCAAAATGGAATTTTCACAAAATAATTATTGGTAAAGATGGAAAAGTTGCAGAAACTTTTTCATCGATTACTAAACCATCATCACAAAGATTTATTAATTTAATTGAAAAAGAAATTAAAAATTAAAACTTAAACCATCAAATGCAGGAATTATGCTTTTTGGTAATTTTTTTTTAAGAATAAAATAATCTAAATCAACATGTAAATTAGTTAATATTGTTTTTTTAGGTTTAACAAATTTCACAAAATTAATAGCGTCATCATAATTAAAATGCGATGGATGTTTGTTTTTTCTCAAACAATCAATAATTAAAAAGTCTAAATTCATAAGTTTTTTTGTAACTTGATTACTAATTTTGTTACAATCACTAATATAAGCAATTTTATCAAACAAATAGCCAGTTGCTTTGATCATTCCATGTGTGACCTCTAAAGGTTCTATTTCTATATTGGAATTTTTATTAAAAATTTTAAATTTCTTTTTTACAATGTTAGCTTTCATAATTGGTTTGTAACCATGTCTTTCTTTAAAGCAGAAAGTGTATTTATCTTTCAATTCATTTATTGTTCTTAAAGATCCATAAATTGGTATTTTTTTTTTATTTTTCCAAAAAAAAGGCCTCATTTCAAAAATACCTGTAGTTTGATCAGCGTGTTCATGAGTGTAGATAATCGCATCAAGTGTATTAATCTTATTTTTTAAAAATTGACTTTTAATGTCAGGAGATGTGTCAATAAGTATTGATAAATCTCCTTTTTGAATATGAGCACAACATCGTGTTCTAAAATTTTTTGAATTTTTTTTAAGTTTACCAGAATAATTTGTTATCCAAGGAGAACCAAGTGAACTACCACACCCGAGAATAGTAAATTTATTTTTCAATTTAGTTCACCAAATAAATTAAAAAAATTTTTGGTAGTAATCTTTGAAAATTCTTCAAAAGATAGATTTTTTAATTTTGATAAAAATTTCACAGTATGAATGATATAGCTTGGCTCATTTGATTTTCCTCTTAACGGGACTGGCGCTAAATAAGGTGAATCTGTTTCGACTAATATTCTATCGTTCGGTAATTCTTTGAAAGTATTTGCTAAAATATCAGATTTTTTAAAAGTGACTACACCACTGGCAGAAATATAAGCGCCAAGATCTAACAAGTTAAAAGCAAATTTTTTTGAACCTGTGAAACAATGAATTAAAATTTTGAAGTTCTTTTCTTTTAATTTTTTATTAAGTATTTCTAATGTTTCGGTTTCTGCATTTCTAGTATGTACTATTAGTGGAAGTCGAGTATTCTGTGCAGCTGTTATATGTTCTTCAAAACATTTGATCTGATCTTTTTTATCGGAATGATTATAGTAAAAATCTAGACCACTCTCTCCTATTCCAATTATTTTTTTATTAAGTTTAGTTTTTTTAACTATTTCATCTGATTTTATAGATCGATGGTTTTTAGCTTCATGAGGATGAATTCCGTAAGAACCATAAACACATTCATTATTTGAAATAATATTCAGAATTTTGTCATAAGATTTATCCTCTGTTGAGATTGTGAGCAAATATTTTACTCCATCTCTATTTGCTCTTTTAATGGTCTCTTTTAACGATAAAGACATGGGTTCATAATTTAAGTGGCAGTGAGAATCAATTATCATTTTCAATCTTTTCAAATAGTATTTCTAGTTCACCTAGCTCTTTTTCATGATTTAAAGTTTTATCATTATTTATTTCATCAATTTTTATATTTTCATTTGAAATATTAATCATAGCAAGAACTTTATTTGTGGAATATGGAATTATTGGGTTGAGTAATATACTAATGTTTTTAATCTGATCGACAATTGTAAATAAAATAGCATTCATTCTTTCTGGGTCTTTTTTTTTAACTGTCCAGGGCTCAGAGTCATTAAAATATTTATTGGCTTCGAAAGAAAAACCTACAACTGTTTTTATATATTCGTTTAAATCTTGATTATCCATCAAACTTTGAAGTTTCGGTAAACTATTCTTTAAGTTTTTTAATAGTGCTTTGTCTGAATTATTTAATTTTGTACTATAAGGTATTTTATTATCACAATTTTTTTTAATGAATGAAAAAACTCTTTGACATAAATTTCCATAATTATTTGCCAAATCATTATTAATACAATTTTTTAAATTTTCTAAAGAAATTGATCCATCATTACCAAGTGATACTTCTTTTACTAAATAATATCTTAACTGGTCTATCCCATATTTATCTATAATTTCTAAAGGATCCAAAATGTTTCCCAATGATTTTGACATTTTTTTATCATCTGAAAGTATCCAACCATGACCAAAAACTCTCTTTGGCAACGGTAATTTTGCTGCTAATAAAAATGCTGGCCAAAAAACAGCATGAAATCTTAAGATATCTTTACCAATAATATGGACATCTGCTGGCCAAAAAGCTTTATATTTTTTGTCTTCAATGTTAGGAAAATTTAAAGCGCTTATATAGTTAGTTAAAGCATCTAACCAGACATAAATTACATGTTTTTCATTATTCGGGACAGGTATACCCCATGTGAATGATGTTCTGCTAATGGATAAATCTTTCAATCCTTTTTCTACAAATCTAACAACTTCATTTTTTCTGGATTCAGGAAGAATGAAATTAGGATTTTTTTTATAAAATTCCAAAAGTTTATTTGACCAAGCTGATAATTTAAAAAAATAAGACTCTTCTTCAACCCATTCAACTAATGAACCAGAGGATTTAGATATTTTGTTGCCGTTCTTGTCTTCAATTTCATCTTCATCGTAAAACGCTTCATCTGAAACTGAGTACCAACCACTATATTTATCTAAATAGATATCACCTGATCCTACAAGCTTATTCCATATTTCAATTACAGATTTAAAGTGTCTAGATTCAGTAGTTCTAATAAAATCGTCATTTGATAAATTTAAGGTCTTTGTTAAAGATCTAAATGTTTCAGAAAGTTCATCACAAAAAATTTTTGGATCTTTATTATTTTTTTTTGCTTCTTTTTGAATTTTTTGACCATGTTCGTCTGTTCCAGTTAGAAACAATACATTATAATTTTCTAATCTTTTAAATCGAGCAAAAATATCAGCAACAATACTAGAATAAGCATGACCCATATGCGGCTTTCCTGAAGGGTAATAAATTGGAGTGGTAATATAAAAATTTTTATTCATTTTTTAATTTATTACTTAGATTATTTATTAAAGTATTTTGATTTATATTATATATCAAAAAATTATTTAAATTGTTAAAGATAAAATTTTTTATTTCATATAATTTCTCGTCATTTAACATTTTTTTTTTAATTAGATTTCTCAAGTAAGTATCAGATAAAAAAAATGCTATATTTATAAATAATAAATCTTTGTTTTTTTTGTATAGATCTAAAATAGTGATTAAATTATCAACAAAATTGCCAGTTATAGAAATATTGTATTCTCTAAATACATAATCAAATTTTAAAAAATTACCTGGAGATAATTTTGACTCAACTGGATCTAAAATATTATCAATATTGTACAAGGAAATTAATTTTTTTATTATTTCTAATCTTGATACGTCATTGAGAATAATTTTGATTTCTAAAGCCCTAGATTTTATTGTTTCCAATAATGGTTTTGATTTATTATTAATAAGAAAAAAAAAATTACGTTCGGTAGGTTCTTCAATAATTTTCAATAGAGCATTTATACTGTTAATATTAAAAAGCTCAATATCATCAAATATAATAAATCTATGATTGTTGGAAATAGTTGACTGTGAAATTTTAAGCTTTAAATTTCTTATATCTTCAACTTTAACAGTTTTAAAATCTGACCCTTTTAAATAGATAATATTAGAAAAAATATTTTTTTTATAATTGTTATAAAATTTAGAATTCTCAGACATTTTATTGTCTTTAATATTATAACTTTCATTATCAAATATAGAAAAAAGCAAGTGGTTTATTAATGTAGATTTTCCGACACCTTTATTTCCAGTCAGAAGCAGAACTTTTGGAAGTTTTTCATTATTATAAATTGTTTTCAGAAATTGAAAATCTTTTTGTAAACCATATAGATTTAATGAATATTTTGTATCAAAAAAATTTGGATAATTCATTTGATATTCAAATATTTGCTAACAATTTTAAAAATTTCTTTTTCAAGATTGTCATCATTTTTAGATGAATTTAACACATAATAATTTTTCTTCTGTTTTGCTAAATTGATAAAAGAATTTTGTGCTTTTGTATAAAAAGATTGTGCAAAATTATCGTATCTATTTTTAGTTTTTCTTTTTTTTAGTCTAAATTTTGATGATTTTTTTGAGACTTTCAAAATAAAAACAATATTTGGTTTAATGCCGTCTAATATCTTTTTATGTATATTTTTTATAAAGTTATAATCAACTTTTTTTCCATAAACTTGGTAAGCAATAGTAGAATCGATAAATCTATCACAAATAACAACTTTTTTTTTTTGTAACGCTGGTTTAATTTTATTTTTTATATGTTCATTTCTAGATGCCAAATAAAGTAATGTATCCGTATATTTGTCAAATTTCTCTTTTGAATTTTTGTTAAAATAATCTTTTAGAATTAAATTTCTAATTAATTCTGCGCTTTTAGTTCCTCCTGGCTCTCTAGTTAATATAGAACTAATCTTTTTTTTCTTTAATATTTTATAAAGTTTTTTTGATTGAAAAGATTTACCACATCCTTCAATACCTTCGAAAACAATGAAAAAAGGTTTCTTTTTATACATCTCCCCAAATTAAATAATTAAGAGAGGTTAGCAAGCTTTTAAAAAAGTTGACTTTTTTTAAATCTTCAGCGGCATATAATGGCAATTTTTTAATTACCTCGCCTTTTTTTGAAACAATTATATTTGCAATTTGTGAATCTTTATCAACTGGCGCGGAGATTGGACCATCGTACTCTAAGGAGATACTTAAATTTCTGATATCTTTTTTGTTAATTGTTACATAGAAATCTTCTTTGGTTGTAGCTGTTATTTTATCTTTTTTTCCTAACCATGCATCTAATTCAAAAATAGTTTCCCCCTTTTTTGATATTTCAAAAGTATTTGTATTTCTAAAACCCCAGTTTAATAATTTAAGAGACTCTGAGCTACGTGAATTTTTAGTTTCAAATCCTGATATCACAGATATTAATCTTCTATCTTTTTTTTTCATTGAACTAGCTAATGAATATTTTTCAACAGCCAAATAACCAGTTTTCACGCCGTCAACACCTACATTTTTATATAATAATGGATTTCTATTGCCTTGTTTTATAGGTTCACCACCAGTTCTATCCCATGTGAAAGTTTTTTCTGCAAATAGCTTATAATAAATCGGATAATTTTTAATTAAATATTTGCTCATCAAAGCAATATCTCTAACTGTAGAAACATTATCAGGATCGTTTATTCCTGAAGAATTTGTAAAATTAGTAGAAGTCATGCCGATTTCACCAGCTTTTTCGTTCATTATATCTGCAAAATTTTCTTCAGAACCAGCTATACCTTCTGCTAAAGCTACACATGCGTCATTACCCGACGCAATAATAATTCCTTTGAGCAAATTTTCAACGGTAACCTGATCATTTATCATTATAAACATGGATGAGTAACCTGCTTGAGACAATCTCCATGCATTTTCTGAAACAGTAAATTTATCGTCAAGTGATAATTTATTATTTTTTAACAAATCAAAAGCAACAATAGAAGTCATAATCTTTGTCATGGATGCAGGATATATTTGAGCATCTGGATCCATTTCAAATAATATTTCATCGGAATAATAATCAAATAGTATTCCTGTTCGTGCCTGTATATTAGGATTGGCTTTTACATTAAAACTTAAACTAAAAAAAAATATGATAAAAATTATAAATTTATTCATTGAAAAATATATCCATTTCTTCGAATCCATAGTTATTTAGTTTAATGTAATCATTTTTTAATAAATTAACAGAGCTATATGGACCTAAAATTACCTGCGTTTCATTGTTGTTAATTTTTTTTAATTTTAATTTTTTATAGTTTAAATCTGATAATTCTTTACTGATTCTTTTTTTTAAAAATTTAGCTGTTTCTGCTGAATAAAATGAAGCAATAATAATAAAAATTTCGTCATTTTTATTTCTTTTATTTATTATTTTATTCTTTGAAATATTCGAAATTTGAACAGAAGCTACAGGTGCTTTCGAGGGTGTTTTTTTTTCTTCGTTAAAAATTTTCGCTTTTTTGGCAACAAATGACTTATTTTTTTTAACTTCTACAATTTCAAGAATTGGCAATTGTAAATTCAGTTTCAGTTTTTCTGCTACCGCATTAGTAATTAAGACTTTATAGAAATCTGGATATCTTATTCTTTTAACATTTTTAAGTACTAAACTTTCTTTATTTTTTGGATTTGTAATCCTTATTAAAGTTCCTGTTTTCAAGTTTTGATGAGAAATTTGTAAGATTTCATTGTTCATTTTTCCTTTAATAATTTTAGTATTAAAATCAGGATCGTTATAAATATAAGCAAATCCTTTAGCTGAGTAAGTCTTTTTTTTATTTAATGTTTGTAATTGCGGATCACATGCTAGAATAAAAAAAAAGAAAAATATAATACTAAATTTCATTTTCAAAGTTCTCCTTCAAAGTACAAACAGCAAGTGCAAATCTTAAAGATCTATTCCAGTTTAATATTTTTTCGTAATTTTCAAAAATGATATAAGCTGGTGATAAAGTTTCTGCCCCAGGAATTATATCTTTATCAGGAATTATTATTGCTGCAAGGGAATTATCATTTACTCTTAAATCTTCAAAATTCTTTATGTATTTTTTAAGAAATTTAACTTTTTTTTTATTTTTTATATTCCTAGCTGAGGAATTCAAATATTTTTTTGGTATATTATCTTTTAAATCAATTTTGAAAAAGCATGGTTTATTTTTTTTCCAACCTATAGTTTTAAGATAATTTGCTGCTGAAGCAAATGAGTCTTCGATTTTTTTTAGTTCAATAGTTTTGTTGTTGTTATAATCAATTGCATAATTTCTTATAGTTCTTGGCATAAATTGAAAATTTCCAAAAGCACCTGCCCAAGAACCATATAATATATCTTTACTAATAATTTTTTTATCGACAAGTCGTAACAAAATTAACAGTTCCTCAGTAAAAAATTCACTTCTACGTTTATCAAAACTTAAAGTTGCTAGAGATGAAATAATATCCATTTTACCAAGATATTTACCAAAATTTGTTTCTATGCCCATTAAAGCCAGCAATAATTCTTTTTCAACTTGAAATTCTTTTTCTACGGTTTGAATTATTGACTTTTCCTTTTTATATAATTTTAAACCCTCTTTAATTTTTCGGCTAGATGATCTTTTTTTGATGTAAGTAAATGTATCTTCATAAAACTCGGGTTGATATCTATCGTATTCTATTACTTTAGGTAAAAATTTAGCATTAGACATAACTTCTTCTACTACCGTATCTGATATTCCAGAATTAACGGCCTTAGTTTGAAATTTTTTTAACCATTGATCAAAATCCTCATTGGCTAATGAATAATTAATGATGAAGAAAAACAGGATTAATGATTTAAGAATTAATTTAAACATTTTACTAATTATCATAATAAATAAGTATTAACTAGTTCAACTTAATGCCACTTATTTATTGTTATTTAACTGCTTTGATAGTATTAAATATCAATAATTATTTCTTGGAGGGGTGGCTGAGCGGTTGAAAGCACTGGTCTTGAAAACCAGCAACGGGGCAACTCGTTCGTGGGTTCGAATCCCACCCCCTCCGCCATTAAATATTAAAATCCTTAAAAATTTTAGAGATTTCATTTTTATCTATTTGATCACTAATTATATTTTTATAATAGAAGTTAAATATTACTTCATCGTCGAAACTAAGGAATTTATCTAATTCATTTAAAAGATTTTCATCAAAAGATTTAATGTGTTTGTTCACAAAGGAGCCTAATAAAATATCCATTTCTTTAGTACCTCTGTATCCAGCTCTATATATTAATTTTTTTTTTAAATTTTCTAATTTACTGTCCATATAATTATATTATACATAAATTAACCATTAAAATGAAAAAAGATTTTATATTTAACAAAGTAAATAAGCTTAAAGGTGTAGGGGCTGCACTTTCAAACTATTTAAAAAAAAGGAAAATAGAAAAAATTAAAGATATAATTTTGAATATACCCTATTCTGAGACTGATAGATCTAAAATTTATAAAATAGAGCAATTAGAGATTGGAAAAATCCAATCAATTAAAGTTTTGGTAAAAAAAATTAATTTTCCAAGAATAAGAAATCTTCCAAATAAGATAATTTGTGAAGATGACACTGGCAAAATTGAAATTGTTTATTTTAATAGTCGTGAAGGATATTTGAGAAAATTATTCCCTCTTAATGAATGGATTATTGTTAGCGGAAAAATTAATTATTTTAACAAAAAATATCAGATAACAAATCCTGACTACGTTACATCTCTTGAGAAAGAACAATATGTTACACAAAAAATTCCTAAATACGGTTTAACAAAAGGTATAAATGAAAAAAAATATAGATCTATTAGTGAACAGGTTATAAACGATTTGCCAGAAATTGATGACTGGTTAAATGAGGATTTTGTTAAGGAGAATAATTTAATTAATTGGAACGAATGTATAAAAAAACTTCACTATTCAAAAAATGGTAAGGATAATCGTTCTAGTAGCTATAGAAGATTAGTTTTTGATGAAATTTGTGCTAATTTTTTAACCTTATCTGAAAATAGAAGAAGAATAAAAAAAGGTAAAGTTCCAAAAAAATTTGATAATCAATTCTCCGAAAATATTAAAAAAAAATTACCTTTTAGATTAACTCAAGGTCAATTAAATGCTTTAGAAGAAATTAACACAGATTTACTGAGTGGGTCAAGAATGTTTAGAATTATTCAAGGTGATGTTGGTTCTGGTAAAACTATTGTATCACTTTTGTCTATAATTAATGTCATAAAAAGTGGATACCAATGTGCATTTATGAGTCCGACTGAGATTTTGGCAAAACAACACTATGAACTTTGTAAAAAATTTTTAGATAATGGTAATTTTAATATTAAATTTTTAACGGGTAAAACAGATAATAAAAAAAGAAAAGAAATATTAAATAATTTAAAGAATGGTAAAATTGAATTACTTATAGGCACACATGCTTTATTTCAAAAAAAAATAGAATTTAAAAAATTAGGAATGGTAGTAATTGATGAACAGCATAAGTTCGGTGTTAGACAAAGAAGCGAATTGGCTTCTAAAGGAGGAAGTGATTGTGATGTTTTATTAATGTCAGCCACACCGATCCCAAGAACTATGATGATGTCACTTTATGGTGACATGGATATAACAAAAATTAAAGAAAAACCTTCAAAAAGAAAAAAAATAATAACATTAAGCAAACCTGAAAAAAAAATGAACGAATTATGGCCCTATATAAAAAAACAAATTGAATTTGGTAATCAAGTTTTTTGGGTTTGTCCTTTAATTGAAGAGTCCTCTATTTTAAATTATTCATCGGCAAAAAAGAAATTTGAATTAATTAATAAAAAGTTTCCAAACCAAGTTGGTTTAATCCATGGCTCGCTTGAAAAAGAGAAAAAAGAAGAAATTTTACAAAAATTTTTATTTAAGAAAATATCAATTTTAGTTTCTACAACTGTAATTGAAGTTGGCATTGATTTTCCTAATGCAAATCTAATTATAATAGAAAATTCAAATAAATTTGGCCTTGCACAACTTCATCAATTAAGAGGAAGAGTTGGACGAGGTCATAAACAAGGTGTCTGCATTTTATTGTTTAAAGATAGCTTGAGCAAAAATGCTGTCGAAAGAATTAAAATATTAAAAGAGTCAGATGACGGTTTTTTTATAGCTGAAGAAGATTTAAAATTGAGAGGATTTGGAGATTTAGCAGGATACCAACAAAGTGGATTAAAAAATTTCAAATTTGCTGATCCGGTTATTCATGAAGATCTATTTAATTTAGCTGAAAAATTTGTAAAAAATAACTCTAATATAAATCAAGAAAAATATACTTTTCTTTTAAAGCTTTTTGATAAGGCTGAAATAATAAACGTTAATGAATTTAATCAATATTAGTTGTACCAGCTGAAACTATAAATTTAGATGCTTGTTCAAATGAAACATCTAAATAAATTAAATCTTTTTTTGGAACCATTAGCAGGAAACCGCTTGTTGGATTAGGCGTTGTTGGAACGAACACATTTATTATATCTTCTTTTAATTTATTTTTAATCAAACCCTCATTTTCTTTAGTTGCAAAACCCACTGCCCAAACACCTTTTCTTGGATACTCTAATAGAACAACACTTTTTTGTTTATTATCTGTTTTAGTAAAACTTTCAGTCATCTGACCTATAGCAGAGTAAATAGTTCTAAGGATAGGTATCTTTTTTAAGATATTGTTAAAAAGTTCAAAAAATTTTTTTCCCAAGAAAGATAATGATAGCCAACCTGTTAAAGTTATTATAATTAATGCCATTAATATTTCGACACCTGGAATATCAAACGGAAGGTAATTGTTAGGATTTATTTCTCTAGGAATTATTTTACTGGATATCCTAATTAAAAATAAAGTAAGATATAAAGTAATTCCAATTGGAATTAAAACTACTATTCCTGCTATGAAATTATTTCTAATTTTAGTTAAAATAGATTTTTTATTACCATTTGACATTAATTATGAGTAACTTGAATATATAATAAAAATTAGTATTAAGATAAAAATTGCAATTAATAATTTATTATTTAAAATCATGAATCTAAAATGTATAACATAAATAGAAGAAAATTTCTTGGGTATTTTGGATGCAGTTGTTGCTCTTTAATATTGCCATCTTGTTCAACAGTTCCAATTACAGATAGAAAACAACTTAGTATTATATCTGAAGCTCGTATTAATAGGCAAGCTGCCGCTGCGTACGAAAATTTTAGAGGTAAATCAAAATTAATAACAAGTGGATCGCAATTGAAAGAAATAAGAGAAATAGGAAAAAAAATCGAAGTTTCGGTTAGTGCTTTTTTTGAAAGACAAGGGAAAAGTGACCCTACAAAAAATTTTGGTTGGGATTACGTCCTTGTCGACAATGACAAAGTAGTTAATGCATGGTGCATGCCTGGGGGTAAAATTGCAGTTTATACCGGATTGCTTAAAGTAACAAAAAACACTCATGCCCTATCGATTGTGATGGGACATGAAATTGCTCATGCGGTAGCAAGACATTCCTTGGAAAGAATGAGCCATGCTATGACTATAAATTTAGGGACACAAGTAGCAGATATATTTTTAGGTGGTGCTATTAATAGAACAAGGAATACTGTTGGACAAAATACAGGTTTCGATATTTTTCAATTAGGTATTATGAACCCTTTTGGAAGAAAACAAGAAACTGAAGCTGATTATCTAGGTCTAATTTTCTCATCTTTATCAGGTTATGATATAAGGGAATCTGTAAAATTATGGCAGAGAATGAGTGAAAAAAATAAAGGAAAAGAACCACCTGTATTTTTAAGTACTCACCCAAGTAGCAAAAAAAGAATTGAAAATTTAAATAATTGGATTACTGAGGTTATAGTAAAATACCCACCAATAAAAATTTAATTATTGGTGAGCCCTGATGGACTCGAACCATCGACACCCTCCTTAAAAGGGAGGTGCTCTACCAACTGAGCTAAGGGCCCTTAAAGAAACTTCTTTTATATACTAATCAAATAAATTTCAAATATTTAATCAAATAAATTAATATATTTCTTAAAAAATATTTCGAAAGTACCGTTTTTTATACTTAATCTAATTTCGCGCATAAATTGTTGGTAAAAATATATATTATGTAAACTTATAAGCATTGAAGCCATAATCTCATTCGATTTAACAAGATGATTAAGGTAGCTTTTTGAGTAATTACTTAGACCTCTTATGTCGCAGTTTTCATCTAATGGACTTTTATCATTTTGATATTTTGAATTTTTTAGATTTATTTTGCCTTCCCAAGTAAAAGCTAGACCGGTTCTACCGGATCTAGTGGGCATTACACAATCAAACATATCTATCCCCTCTTTTACAGCGCCTAATATATCTGAGGGGGTTCCTACACCCATAAGGTATCTGGGTTTGTTTTTAGGTAAAAATTTAGAGGTCTCATTCAATATTTTAAACATATCAGACTGTTTTTCACCAACTGCTAATCCTCCCATTGCGTATCCATTAAAATCAATCTCTATTAATTTTTCTATACTTTCAATTCTTAAATCTTTATATAAACCACCTTGTGTAATGCCAAAGAGTCCTTTTGATTTATCTTTACCAAATTCAATTTTACTTCTTTTTGCCCAGTTTGTAGAAACATTTATTGCATTAGATAAAATTTTCTTATCTTTTGTTAATTTAGGACACTCATCTAAAACCATAACGATATCTGAGTTAATTGATTTTTGAACTTGGATGCTTTTTTCCGGACTTAAAATAATTTTTTTACCATCTATATGGGATTTAAAAATAGCGCCAATTTTTAAATCAATTTTATTGAATTTAGACAAAGACATTATCTGATAACCTCCTGAGTCTGTTAAAATTGGTTTTTGCCAGTTCATGAAATTATGTAAACCGCTAAATTTTTTAAGTATTTCGACTCCAGGTCTCAACAATAAGTGATATGTGTTACCAAGAATTATTTGTGTACCAGTATTTAGAATATCGTCTGGATACACTCCTTTAACAGAACCGAGTGTGCCTACTGGCATAAAAGTTGGTGTATCTATTACACCCCTTGAGGTATAAATTTTTCCAAGTCTAGCTTTATCGTCTTGAGTGATTAACTCAAAAGAAAATTCATTAACTTGCATTTAATTTTATTTGGATCTGATCGAAATTATTTTATCAGGATTTGGAACCGCACCACTATTTGGATCGCCTTTTTTAATCATGTCTATGAATTCCATTCCTTTTACAACTTTACCAAAAGCAGAATACTGTCTATCTAAATGAGGAGCTGAGTCAAAACAAATAAAAAATTGGCTATTAGCGCTATTAGGGTCAGCTGATCTTGCGGCAGAAAGTATACCTCTTGTGTGCGCTACATCAGTAAATTCTGCTTTAAGATTTGGTAAATCCGACCCACCCGTTCCCGCTAATGATAAATCAAAATCAGCATTATTTGAATTTCCAAATTTCACGTCTCCAGTTTGAGCCATAAAACCATCTATAACTCTATGAAAAACCACGCCATCATACTTCCCGCTGTCAGCTAACTCTCGAAATCTTTTTACGTGGTTAGGTGCTTTCTCTGGATAAAGTTCTATTTCAACATCACCATATGTTAATTTTAAAATCATAAAATTATTTTGTGCAAAAATATTGCTTGTTACTAAACTAAAAAACAAGATAAATAAATAGATATTTTTTTTCATTAAATTTTATTTTGAAGCATTTTTACTGTAGATCTAGTAACAAATCTATCTATATCTCCCCCTAGGCTAGCGATTTCTTTCACAAACTTGGATGATATAATTTGGTTTTCAACATCGGACATTAAGAACATTGTTTCAATTTTAGAATTAAGTTTTTTATTCATGCCTGCTAGTTGAAATTCATATTCAAAATCTGACACTGCTCTTAAACCTCTGATAATTGTACCGGCTTTATATTTTTTACATAAATCAATTGTTAAATCGTCAAAAGAAACTACTTTGATCTTTTTTTTACTCAAACTTAAATCCTTAAATAATGAGTTATTAATTATGCTCAACCTATCCTCAATAGAAAAATGATAATTTTTATTAGTGTTATCTGTTGTGGCAACAATTAATTTATCAAATACATTTAATGATTTCTTAATTACGTCTATATGTCCATATGTTATCGGATCGAAAGTGCCTGGATAAATAGCAATGTTCATTTTATTGTATATTGTCTTCAATTTTAATCACAGATACAACTTTTTCGCTACCTGATAATTTTTTTATTCTTACACCTTGAGTATTTCGACCAGCTACTCTTATTTCTTTAACAGCACATCTCATAATACTTCCTTTATCAGTTGAAAGAATAATTTCATCACTTTCACTCACTACTAAAGAAGAAGATATATTACCATTTCTAGGTGAGTTAATAATTCCAATTATACCTTTCCCGCCTCTATTAGTTACTCTATAATCTAAATAGGATGATCTCTTGCCATATCCATTCTCTGAAACTGATAAAATATATTTTTCAACTCCAGTTTTAATTTTTTCATCCTTTTTAATAGTTTTTGAATCAATTTTACTATTATCTAATATTGATAAAGAAATAACTTTGTCTTTATCATTTAATTGAATACCTTTAATACCTTTCGAGGCTCTTCCTTTAAATAATCTTAATTTTTTAGACTTAAACCTAATGCATTTACCAAATTGAGTACTTAGTAAAATATCTTGATCATCTCTACAAATTTTTACTCCTATAATTCTATCATCTTGGTCTAATTTCATCGCAATTTTTCCGCTATTATTAATGTTTACGAAATCCTCTAGAGTATTTTTTCTAATATTTCCTTTCGAAGTAGCAAAAACAACCATTAAATTTTTCCATTCAGTTTCATCTTCAGGCAAAGGCATTATTGAACTTATCGAATGATGGCTTTTAAGCGGTAAGATATTAAATATAGATTTTCCTTTAGAAGCCGCAGTCCCTTCAGGAATTTTATGTGCTTTAATTTTATAAACTAAGCCTTGAGTTGAAAAAAAGAGAACAGGTGTATGTGTATTTGCAGTGAATATTTGGACTACAAAATCTTCTTCTCTAGTCGAAATACCCGTTTTTCCTTTTCCTCCCCTTTTTTGAGCTTTTAATGAACTTAAAGGGCTACGTTTTATATAACCTTGATTTGTAATACTTATAACAACAGACTCTTTTTGAATTGTTTCTTCAATATTATAATTAAGTACTGCATCAATGATTTTTGTTTTTCTTGGTGAGGAAAATTTATCTTTTATAATTTCTAATTCTTCTGTAATTAATTTATATAAAGCTTTTTTAGAATTTATAATCTTAATATATTCAACTATCAGTTTAGCTAATTTATTTATTTCACTTTCAATCTCCCCGATGCCATAAGCAGTTAATTTCTGTAACTTAAGTTCTAAAATAGCATTCACTTGTTCATTTGACAAAGAATAGCTAGTTACATTTTTCTTTTTTTCAATTAAGGAAATTAATTTAATACTTTTTTTAATTTTCCATTTTTTAGATAACAGATTTTTTTTTGCTACATCTGTATCTTTTGAATTCTTTATAATCTTTATTATTTCATCTATATTTTCTACTGCAGTAGCTAAACCAATTAAAATGTGAGCTCGTTCTTCAGCTTTTTTTAAATCAAATTTAACTCTCTTAATAACTGTATCTTCTCTAAATTTTAAAAATTCAGATATAAATTCTTTTAAATTTAAAATTTTAGGTTTGTTATTTACAATTGCTAAAGTATTAAATCCAAAGGAACTCTCTATATTTGTTAATTTATACAATTGTCTCCTTATTGTCTCTGGTTCAATACTTTTCCTCAATTCTATAACTACACGAATACCTTCTCTGTTGGATTCGTCTCGAATATCTCTTATTCCTTCAATTTTTTTATCTCTAACAAGTTGAGCAATTTTTTCGATTAAAATAGATTTATTTACTTGATAGGGAATTGATTTAATTATCAGCGTTTCTCTTCCACTTTTTTTTTCCTCTAAATCAATTTCACCTCTTATTTTAAATGAACCTCGACCTTTGTTATAACCTTGTTTTATTATGTCTTTACCAATAATAATTCCACCAGTAGGAAAATCCGGTCCGGGTATATGCTTCATTAATTGGGATACTGTAATATCTTTATTGTTAATATAGGCTATAGTTCCATTAATAATTTCTCCAAGATTATGCGGGGGTATACTAGTTGCCATCCCAACCGCAATACCTCCTGCCCCGTTAACTAAAATATTGGGATATTGAGATGGTAGAACCTCAGGTTCTTTTTCAGTTTCGTCGTAATTACTTCTATAAATGACAGTGTTTTTTTCTAAATCTTCAGTTAAAAATTGTGCAATTCTACCTAGTTTAGTTTCTGTGTATCTCATTGCGGCTGGAGGGTCTCCATCTATTGAGCCAAAATTACCTTGTCCAGTTATTAAAGGAACACTCATTGAAAAGTCTTGAACTAACCTTACTAAAGCATCATAAACGGATTGATCACCGTGTGGGTGATATTTACCTATTACGTCACCTACAATACGTGCAGATTTTCTGAAAGGTTTTGACCAATCGTATCCGCCTTTATACATTGCGTATATAATTCTTCTATGTACAGGTTTTAATCCATCTCTTACATCTGGTAGAGCCCTGCTAACTATTACGCTCATTGCGTAAGATAAATAAGACGAACTCATTTCATCTTGTACAAATATAGGTTTAAAAGACTTATTATTCTCTACAGTATTTTTTTCCATGAAATTTAGAATGGAATTTCATCATCTAAATCAGTGTTTTCTTGATTTAGGCTATCATTAGGTAATGAACTTTTGTTTTCTGAGACTAGGTTTGAGTTACCATTACTACCTCTGCTATCCAACATCGTTAAACTTGAGTTGTAGCCTTGAAGAACAATCTCAGTTGAATATTTATCTTGACCGGTCGCCTCGTCTTTCCATTTTCTAGTGCTTAATTGACCTTCAATATATACATTGGCGCCTTTCTTAACATATTGCTGAACGACATTGACCAAACCTTCGTTAAAAATCACTACTCTGTGCCACTCTGTTTTTTCTTTTCGCTCTCCACTAGATTTATCTTTCCAGCTTTGGCTTGTTGCTATACTTAATCTGGCAACACTTTTTCCATTAACCATTTGCTTAATTTCAGGGTCTGCGCCTAAACGACCTATTAATTGTACTTTATTTAAACTTCCAGCCATAATAATTTTGAATAAATTTTGATTTATTATTTATAAAAAGTGATTATTTATATCATAATTAGCTAATAATTATAAGGTGTATGTTATTTTGGGGAATAAATTATGTTGAAAAAAATCGTTGTAAAAGGCGCTAAAGAACACAACTTAAAAAATGTTTCTCTCGAAATCCCAAAAGAGAAACTAGTTGTCATAACTGGTCTCTCTGGATCAGGAAAATCATCTTTAGCATTTGATACAATTTATGCTGAGGGACAAAGGAGATATGTGGAAAGTCTTTCATCTTACGCAAGACAATTTCTTGATAAGATGAAAAAACCTAAAGTGGATTTAATCGAAGGTTTAAGTCCAGCTATATCTATAGAACAAAAAAATACTTCAAAAAATCCAAGGTCAACTGTAGCGACAGTTACTGAGATCTATGACTATATGAGAGTTCTTTTTGCAAGAGTTGGGGTTCCTTATTCTCCATTTACGGGAAAGCCTATTGTTTCACAGCCAATAAGTGAAATGGTGGATAAAATTAAGAAACTGCCCAAAGACAGCACGATCTATCTTCTTGCTCCGATAGTAAGAGGAAGAAAAGGAGAATATAAGAAAGAAATACTTAATTACAAAAAAAGAGGTTTTACAAAAATAAAAGTTGATGGAAAATATTTAAATATTGATGAATTTCCAAATTTAAATAAAAAACTAAAACACGAAATTTCAATAATTGTAGATAGAGTAATTCTTAACTCTAACCTAGGGAATAGATTGGCTGACAGTGTAGAAACAGCAGTAAACCTCTCAAATGGATTACTTGTAGTAGAATACGAAAATGAAACATTACCTAAAAAATTTAGAAAACTCGAAACAATCACTTTTTCCTCAAAATTTTCGTGTCCAGAAAGTGGATTTACGATTGAGGAGATAGAACCAAGGCTTTTTTCATTTAATTCCCCATACGGAGCTTGTGAAGAATGTGAAGGAATTGGTCATAACTTAAATGTAGATCCAAATTTAGTTGTTTCTGATCCAAAAAAAAGTCTTCAAGATGGCGCTATTGAACCATGGGCTAAATCTACTTCTCTTTATTACGCACAAACCTTAGCGTCTTTAGCTAAACATTATAAATTTTCAATTTCAGATTCTTGGAGAAAAATTCCAAAGAAAATTCAGGACGTTATTTTATATGGGTCAGACGAAGAAGAAATAAAATTTTCATACGATGATGGATATGAAGCTTATACTACAAAAAAAACTTTTGAAGGTGTAGTTAATAATCTTGAAAGGCGCTATTTAGAAACTGATAGCGAGTGGAAAAGAGAGGAAATATCTCAATATCAAAGTGAGACTGCGTGCGAAAAATGCAAAGGGATGAGGTTAAAAGATGAGGCACTCTGTGTAAAAATTAATTCATTAAACATAAGTGAAGTCACTGAAAAATCAATTGATGATGCACAAAAATGGTTTGAAAACTTACAAAATGTATTAACTGAACGAGAAAATAAAATAGCACAACATATTTTAAAAGAAATAAACGAAAGGCTAAACTTTCTATTAAATGTTGGTTTAAATTATTTAACCTTATCAAGAGAGTCAGGTACTTTGTCTGGAGGAGAGGCACAAAGAATAAGATTAGCTTCTCAAATAGGTTCGGGCCTTACAGGTGTATTATATGTATTAGACGAACCTTCTATTGGTTTACATCAAAGAGATAATAAAAAATTAATAAAAGCTCTTAAAAAGCTAAGAGATCTAGGAAACACTGTAATTGTTGTTGAACATGATATTGAAACAATGGAAAATTCAGATCATATTATTGATATTGGGCCTGAAGCTGGATTGAATGGAGGACAAATAGTAGCTAATGGAACTGTTAAAGAAATTATTTCTAATGAAAAAAGTATTACTGGTGACTATTTATCTGGAAAGAAATTTATAGCAATTCCAAAAAAAAGAAGATCTGCAAAGAATGGAAGGTTTATTGAAATAAGTGGTGCAAGTGGAAATAATTTAAAAAAGGTAAATTTAAAAATACCAATTGGAACTTTTACTTGTGTTACAGGAGTTTCAGGTAGTGGAAAATCAACTTTAATTTTGCACACTTTATATAATGCATTTAATTTAATGTTAAATAAAAATAAAAGTCGTAAAGTTCCAAAAGCTTTCACAGGTTTCAAAGGAACTGAATTAATTGATAAAATTATAGATATAGATCAATCCCCTATTGGAAGAACACCTAGATCTAACCCTGCTACTTACACAGGTGCTTTTGGACCAATAAGGGAATGGTTTGCAGGATTACCCGAGTCAAAAGCAAGAGGATATAAAGTTGGAAGGTATTCTTTTAACGTAAAAGGTGGAAGATGTGAAACATGTGAAGGTGATGGAGTTATAACCTATGAAATGCATTTTTTACCTGATGTATTTATTCCTTGTGATACATGTAAAGGAGCAAGATATAATAGGGAAACATTAGAAATTAGGTTCAAGAATAAAAATATTGCAGATGTTCTAGATATGACTGTTGAAGAGGGCTGTGAGTTTTTTGAAAACATACAATCAATAAGATCAAAATTAATAACTCTCAAACACGTCGGTCTTGGTTATATGAAAATAGGTCAACAAGCTACAACGTTATCCGGTGGTGAAGCTCAAAGAATTAAATTAGCGAAAGAATTATCAAAAAGACCAACTGGAAGAACTTTATATATACTAGATGAACCCACAACTGGACTGCATTCACACGATATAAAAAAATTATTAGAAATTCTCCAAGCGTTCGCGAATACTGGAAATACGGTAGTTGTAATAGAACATAATTTAGATGTTATCAAAACAGCTGACCATATAATTGATATGGGTCCTGAGGGGGGTGTAAATGGAGGAAAAATTATCGCAGAGGGAACACCAGAAAAAGTATCAACAATCAAAGAAAGTTACACAGGTAAGTTTATTAAAGAAATTATGGGTGAAAATCCTATGAAAAAAACTGCCTGAAATTAAAAATTATGTTATAATGGAATCATGACCAATATATTACAATCACTCTCAAAAACTATTCACCTTTCCCTAGGTATAGCTGTATTGTTATTCTTAGGTCTACATTTCTTTGGTGATGGTTTTGCTTTTGATACGATATTTTGGAGCTGGTTATTTAGATTTATTCATGTTGTTGTTGCTATAATGTGGATAGGTTTACTGTGGTATTTCAATTTTGTTCAGATCCCAAATATGCCTAAAATTCCCGATGAACAAAAACCAGCAATAGGAAAAGTAATTGCTCCAGCGGCACTATTTTATTTTAGATGGGCAGCTGCTATTACGGTTATATCCGGATTAATTTTAGCATGGATTAATGGATACGTTCATAGCGCAATGATTTTAGGTCTTGATGGATCTGGAGGCAAAAATACTGCAATTGGTATTGGTATGTGGTTAGGTTTAATAATGGCCTATAATGTTTGGTTTGTAATTTGGCCTAATCAGAAGAAAGCGCTTGGAATGGTTGAAGTTACTCCAGAAGTAAAAGCTGCTTCAGCTAAAACTGCAATGTTATTTTCGAGAACAAATACGCTTCTATCTTTACCAATGTTATTATCAATGGTAGCAGCCCAGAATCTTTATTAATTTTAAGGGACTATTTTTTCTTCTTCTTTTTCTATAGTTTTATAACTTACTTTAAAATATTTCAAAATTGGTGAAGCTACAAATATAGAAGAATATGTACCTACAAAAACACCTAAAATCATAGCAAAAGAAAATCCTCTTAAAATCTCACCGCCTAAAATAAATATTGAGAATAATGCTAATAGAGTGGTAACAGATGTAATAATTGTTCGAGCTAAAGTTTCGTTAATCGATAAATTTGCTATATCCTTTATATCTAACTTGTGAAATTTTCCAAGATTTTCTCTGATCCTGTCATATATTACCACTGTATCATTCATCGAATAACCGACAATAGTTAAAACAGCAGCAATTATTGAAAGGTTTATCTCTAACGCTAAAAGTGAAAAGATGCCAAGTGTTATTATTACGTCATGGAATAAAGCTATGATAGAACCTATGCTAAATTGCCATTCAAATCTTACCCAAATGTAAAAAAGCATTGCTGCTAAAGACAATGAGATAGCAATTATACCAGATTGTAATAATTCTGCACTTACTTTTGGACCTACATTTTCTACTCGTCTAAAGTTAACATCAGAATTTAAACTGTCGGATAGATTTTTTTTAATTTCCGGAATTAATTTATTGTTATCCTCCTTTTGTTCAACTTTAATTAAAAAATCGCCTTCTTTACCAAATTTTTTTACATTAACGTCTCCTAAATCCATATTTTTAAGAACATCCCGTATTGAAGAAGCTTCAGTATTATTTGATCTTAATTCGATAAGCGTGCCCCCCTTAAAATCAATTCCATAATTTAAGCCTTTAAATGCAATCAAAATAATACTTATTAAAAATAGTATTACTGAGAAAATATTGGCATGCTTGAATTTCGATGAAAAATTATAATTTGTCATTAAATATTAATCTCTTTATTTTTTGTGTTTAAAACCACTAATGAAGTAAGGTGTCTTGCTAAAAAATATGCAGTAAAAAGTGTTGTGATAATTCCAATTCCTAAAGTTATGGCAAAACCTTTAACTGGACCTGAGCCAAACGCAAATAAAATAATAGCAGCAATTAGCGTAGTTATGTTTGCATCTAAAACTGTTATTTTTGCTCTAGCATATCCTGAGTCAAAAGCATGAATTATTGATTTTTCTGTTTTTAACTCCTCTCTAATTCTCTCGAAAATTAAGACATTAGCATCCACAGCCATACCCACAGTTAAAATAATTCCAGCAATACCTGGTAATGTAAGTGTTGCCTCTAAAATTGTAAGAACACCAGTTAACATTAATAAATTTGCAATTAAGGCTGTATTAGCAATAAGTCCAAAAATTTTATACTTATATAGCATAAATAAGATAACTAAAATAAAGCCAACTATTAAAGATGTAATTCCAGATTTGATTGAGTCCTCACCTAAATCTGGTCCCACTGTTCTCTCCTCCACTACAATTAATGGTGTAGGCAAAGCTCCAGATCTAAGTAACAATGCTAAATCTGTTGCTTCTTGAAAAGTAAAATTTCCTGAAATCATTCCATTACCAGAAGTAATTGGTTCATTGATATTTGGGGCACTTACTATTTCACCGTCTAAAACAATAGCTAATCTTTTACCAACATTGTCAGTAGTTGCTCTTCCAAATTTTTGTGCGCCAAGCCTATCTAATGTAAAAGATACTGTTGGCTCATTGTTTTGATTTTGAATGCTTGGCTGAGCGTCAATTAGATTTTCTCCACTCATAATTATTCTTTTACTAATATTAAGCTTTTCTCCATTTTCAGAAATTAACTCATCTGTTCCAAATTCATTATTATCTGAGACAAGTCTAAAATTAAGTTGAGCCGTTTTACCTAACAAAGCTTTTATTCTTTCAGGGTCTTTCAGTCCTGGAAGCTCTACGAGAATTCTTTTTTCACCCCTTTGAAGTATTGTTGGTTCTTTCGTTCCTACATCGTCTATTCTACGTCTAACTATTTCAATTGATTGTTTTAGAGCTGAATTATTTATAGTAAGTAATCCAAACTTTGAAAAAGATATTTTGATTTTGTTATTATTAATTTTTGTATAATCTAGTTCATAAGATCTATAATTATCAATATAAGGATTTACGAGATTATCTTTTCTAGATTTAAATAATAAATCAAATTTTTCTAAATTATCTATTGATAACAATAAATTGTCATCGTTTATTTTGAAATTTTTATAATTTATTTCATTTTCTTTAAGTAATTTTTTTATAGGTATGACTTTAGATTGAATTTTTTCCTTAACTAAACTATCTGAATTGATTTCTAATAATAAGTAAGATCCTCCCTGGAGATCTAAACCTAAGTTTATTTTTTTATTAACTAATCGATTGTTATCATTCTGTAGGTTTAGAAATGAGAATACAGCTATAAATATGAATAAAAAATAAATAATTAAAACGTTTATTTTAGAAAAATTTAACACGAAAAAGAATTATTTTTTAACTTCTTCTTTTTTTAGTAAACTTGTTATTGTAGACCGAATTATTTGAACTTTCGTGTTTTCGCCAATCGTAACTTCTATACGGTCATCCTCCATTACACGATCAACAATACCAATAATACCGCCTGAAGTAATAACTTCATCACCTCGTTTTAGAGACTCCACCATGGCTTTATGGTCTTTAACTCTCTTTTGTTGAGGTCTTATTAAAAAGAAATAAAAAATTACAAATATTAATATAAGAGGTATAAACTGGGCTATTCCTTGTCCGCTCATGAAAGAACAATTATATTAAAAACTTTAGATAAACAAGTAAATTATAATTAAATTTTTTCTAGATTATTCATGTATTTTTTTAATACATTTGGGATATTAATTGAACCATCTTCATTTTGATTGTTTTCTAGCAAAGCTATCATTAGTCTTCCAACAGCTAAACCAGATCCATTAAGAGTTCCTACATATTCATTTCCGCTTTCAGATTTATATTTGGCTCCCATTCTTCTAGCTTGAAAAGAACCACAAGATGAACAACTTGATATTTCTCTATACTTTTTTTCAGATGGTATCCAAGCCTCAATGTCATAGGTTTTCTCAGCACTAAAACCCATATCTCCTGAAGAAAGTAATATAACTTGATAAGGTATTTCTAATTTTTTAAGAATACTCTCTGCACAATTTAACATTCTCTCTAATTCCTCTAAACATTTGTTTGGTTCAACTATACTTACAAGTTCGACTTTATAAAATTGATGCTGTCTAATCATGCCTTTTGTGTCTTTGCCATAACTACCAGCTTCCTTTCTAAAACAAGGTGTTGCAGCTACAAATCTATTAGGTAAAAAACTTCTATCAATTGTCGATTTTCTTACTAAATTTGTAAGAACTACCTCGGCAGTTGGTATTAAAAACTTTCTTTGTTCTGACTTTTCAAATTTAATTTCAAATTGGTCTTCTTCAAATTTTGGAAGTTGGCCTGTTCCAAACATTACATCTTCATTTACTATTAATGGAGGTGAAATCTCAGTATATTTAAACTCATTTATATGAGTATCTAACATAAAATTGATTAGGGCTCTCTCAAGTAATGCAAACTTATCTTTTAAAACTACAAATCTTGATCCAGATAATTTTATTGAAGTATCGAAATCAATATTTTTATTTTTGTTTCCTAACTCGATATGAGATTTTATTTTATATGAAAAATTTTTTACTTTTCCCTCTTTTTTTATTAGTTTATTTGATTTTTCGTCATTTCCAATGGGAACATCATTCAGTGCTAGATTTGGTAGGGAAAAAACAATCTCATCTAAATCTTTTTGAGAATTAGACTGTCGTTCAATTAAATCTTTTATTTCTAAAGAAATTTTTTTCGATTTTTCAAAATTTTTTTTATCTTTTGATTTAGAAAGTATTTTTTTGTCTTGTTCTAATTTTTCTTTTTTATTAATTAAATCTCTATTTAATGCATCTTTTTTTTTAAAATCTTCAATATTAAAGTTAACGTTTCTATCTTTGAAAGATTTTACATATGAATCTAGGTTTTTTCTTAAATCTTTTAAATTATGCATTTTCTATGTCTTTATCTTTATTTT
>Ga0213866_10000731_pt1 | contig 25633 bp, 23 predicted proteins | sample PICome_11_FD_160079 | JGI IMG/M metagenome (GOLD analysis project Ga0213866, IMG submission 160079) | Coastal seawater microbial communities near Pivers Island, North Carolina, United States - PICO284 | ecosystem: Environmental > Aquatic > Marine > Coastal | place: USA: North Carolina...
GGAGAACCTGCACCTGCCCACGCAGGCGGACGATGCGCTGCGCGTCGTCGTGCAGCCCCGGCCTGCGTTTATGCAATCCGGTTTCAGGGCCAGCTTGTCTATACTGCTGCTGCGACTGTTTAACAGAATGCCTAACGAGGATGACAGCATGTCTTTACCAGATGTCGATGACTACATCGCGCGCGCCGAACTGATGGCAGGGGAGGTGGACGGACTCCCCGCGGACACCACAACGCGCGATATCCGCTCGGTTGGCGTGATTGGTGCCGGCACCATGGGTGGCGGCATCTCGATGAATTTCGCCAATGCCGGCATGCCCGTCACCATTGTCGAGACGCAGCAAGAAGCGCTGGATCGTGGCTTCGGTGTGATTCGCAAAAACTATGAGCGCAGTGCCAGTCGCGGCCGCTTCCCGGTGGAAGAAGTGGACGTGCGCATGGGCCGGCTGAGTCAGTCCCTGGACATGCAGGCGCTCGCGGACTGCGACCTCATAATCGAGGCTGTGTTCGAGGACATGGATCTCAAGAAGAGGATCTTTTCTAGACTGGATGGGATCGCCAAGCCGGGCGCTATCCTGGCGACGAATACGTCCGGTCTCGACATCGACGAGATCGCGGCAGAAACGTCGCGGCCACAGGACGTCATCGGCCTGCATTTTTTCTCGCCGGCCAACGTTATGAAGTTGCTGGAGGTAGTGCGAGCCGACAACACTGCCAACGATGTGGTGGCTACCGCTATGCAGCTGTCGAAAACCATCAACAAGATAGCCGCGCTGGTGGGAGTGTGCCCCGGCTTTGTGGGTAACCGCATCCTGGCTTACCGCGGCATTGCTGCAAACGCACTGGTGGACAGGGGTGTGATGCCCTGGGACGTGGATGAGGCCTTTAACCGTTTCGGCTTTCGCATGGGACCCTTCCAGATGTCGGACCTGGCCGGTCTCGATATCGGTTGGAAGAAGGGCGCCCGCACTGCCAACCCGATTCGCGACGCCCTGTGTGAAATGGATCGTCGGGGGCAGAAAACCGGCGCCGGGTACTACGACTACGACGACCAGCGCAACCGAACGCCGTCGGATGTAGCTGCGCAGGTAATTCGGGACGTCACCGGAAATACAGAAGCAGTCACCCTGGAACCCCAGGAGATTATCGAGATTTGCGTGTATCCCATGATCAACGAGGCCCTGAAAATTCTTGAGGAAGGGAAAGCGCAGCGCCCCAGCGATATCGACGTCATCTGGTTGAATGGTTACGGCTGGCCCGGGGACAAGGGCGGGCCCATGTACTACGCCGATACGGTTGGTGCCGAAAAGATTCTCGCGCGAATGGAGCAACTGGCCCTGGAGGACGAGCGGCTCTCGCCGGCGGACACGTTGCGCAAACTGGTTTCAGAGGGCGGGAAGTTTATCGACCTGTAGCACGCCGCTTCTGATGGAAGTTGTCACGACCGAATCAGGCGGCGGTACACGCTTCTACCAAGAAGAACCGTCAAGGCCAGTACACTGGCGAGGTTGTTAACGGGCGCCAGTAATTGCGCCCAGAGGCTGTCGCCCAGCTCCAGCAAAGAACTCATCATCCAGGGGATCATTGCCATCGCAAACTCCTGTAGGGGTTCTGACGCCAGCCAGATAACAATGACCGCCAACAGGTCGAGCGCAAACCACGTCAATTTTCTGCGGCGCGATTGTTGATTCAAGGCAGCCATAACCCGTGACTGAAAAGCCGGGGAGGCCTCGGGCACTGGGGCTTCGTCAAACAGTGCCTGTAGTGTCGGGTCGAGATCGTCAGTCATCGCGCTTTCCCTCGATGGCATAGGCGGCCAGAATTTCCCGCAGCGTCTGCGCACCCCGGCGGATGTGTGACTTCACTGTGCCCAGTGGCACGCCGGTGAGGCTGGCTATCTCGGGATGACTCATCTGTTCCTGGTAGGCCAGGATCACACACAGCCTTGGGGCCGGGGGTAAGACTGCCAGCGCGCTTTCCAGGTCTCGCACCAGTGCAAGATCGGTGGTGTTCCCCGGGCTGACCTCCCAGCTTTCATCCGCCAGCGGCACGTCTTTTTTACGCAGGTGCTGCAGCCACTCATTCACGGCGAGACGCTTCAGCCAGGCGCCAAACAGTTTTGGCTGCTTCAGCTGGTCGAGCTTTCGCCAGGCTTGCAGGAAGGCCTGCTGTGCCAGGTCGTCGGCCAGGGCCGGATCACCACAACTTCTGAGCATTAGTGAGCGCACCCAGGCCTCCCGTCGACGCACCAGGTCCTGGAAGGCTTCCCGGTCGCCGTTGCGTGCGAGGCCCACCACGAGAAGCTCGTGGCTTTCAGCGTAAATGCTGAGCACCTTAGTCCGTGTCCTTGACGGGGAGCAGCAAGCGGCTTACAACGTGGCCGCGTCATCATCAATCTTGATGGTGCGCGAGGCCATCAACAGGCCGTAGGACACGCATCCCACCAGGCCGGCGACACCGAGCAATGGAAGAAAAGCGCCCACCATCAATCCCAGGATGGCCAGCCCGGGCGCAACGGCCAGGGTAATTTTGTGCGCCACTTCCAGACCGTTCTTGGTGCTTTGGGCTTTCTCGCGTTTGTCGCCTTCAATCAGGGCCGTGAGTTTTCCCAGCATCTCTTCGTCCAGCGAGTCACTCTTGTTGAGCATGTCGCGGAGAGTCTTCTGCTTCTCAGCCTTTTCCCTGACTTCGGACCAGATGCCTGCCACGGCGACTGCGGCGATAAACATCCAGAATGCAAATGCGCCCATGCCGGCGACGATTCCTGTTCCTTCCATGCGATGAGCTCCTTTTCAGCTATGTCATCACTATAGATGCTCTGTGGGCTGAAATGGATGCAGGCAGGGTGGGATTTTTTTGGCTGGCCGGGAATGGCGAGTAAGAATCAGCGATAGAGGAAATGGCCCGCCCGAGAGGATTCGAACCTCTGACCTCTGCCTCCGGAGGGCAGCGCTCTATCCAGCTGAGCTACGGGCGGTAAAACTGTTGTCCCTGATCACCGGTCGCGCCGCCGATGATTCTAGCGAGCCTGGGGCTTATCAGCGCTCCTTGCAGCCTTTGGGCTGCAAGCCCGGCCCTCGCTGATCGAACCGGGGTCGGAAAGCTGGGCTTTCCTCACATCCCGGTACGGCTCGGTCGCTGATGCCTGTGCAATCAGCCCAGCTGAGCTGCAGTCAAAAGCGGTGCGAATAGTAGCCTTGGCGCGGGTGAGAGTCCAGCGACAGTGGCCGCTGCCTACACCTCGTTCGGAACGCGGTAGAAGTCCTGGTAGCGCTTGAACAGTGCCCTCTCTTCCTGTCGATCACCCCTTACATCGTACTTATGCTTGCCAAACTTGCCTTTCGGTTTGCCGGCCAGGTAGCGCTCCATGCGCGCCCGCGTCCCGGGGGTCAGCGTCATTTCAAAATGGTGGTAGATATTTTCGATGCATGACAGTGGATTGTTCATCAGGTCCTGATACCTCGAATCGGCGATATTTCCTTCCGGTACGACGCCGGCGTCCCGCTGGTGCATGACATTCTCCAGCCTGGCTGCGGTCGCCTCGCCCAGGATGATATTTTCAAACATCCGGGCGTCGAATGGCTGGTCTGAGCGCATATAGTAGAGCGTCCCCATCAAACTGGTCGTCGAAGCCATGCACTTCAGCGGGTCGCGGTGTGTCTGGACAATGCCTGCATCCGGATAGACGGCCAGCAGGGTGTCCAGGTGCACCTGGTGTTCGGGCGCCTTCAGCAGCCAGCGCTTGCGCGGGTTTTTCCACTGCAGTATCTGCAGAATCTGTTTGTGATAGCGATAAACAGGCAGAAAGTCGGCGTCGGCAATCCAGGCGCTGTAGCTCGGGGTCTGGTGCAGCGACGCAATGTGATCTGAGATAAAGCTACCGGCCATCAGGAGGCCGCACTCAGCAGGGATATCGCCGCGCATTTCATGCATGGCGGCAAACTCGGGTGCCACACGGCTCCATTGTGTAAACAGTTTGTCGGCCACCGCGATTCTAGGATCGGAGTTGTAATTTGCCGACTCGGGTGGTGGGCAGGGCTGCAGGGCCTCCCACATTTGCGGAGCGCCCACGTCCGGATCCTGGGAGAGCAGTTCAAACAGGATCGACGTGCCGGAGCGTGGCAGTCCGATGATGAACATGGGGGCAATGACCTCCTGCTCGAGAATCTCGGGGTGTCGTTGCAACAGGTCGGTAACCTGCAGCCTGCCAGACAGCCAGAGAATGATGTCGCTGCGCGCCATAAGTCGCCCCATCAGCGTCAGCTGCGCCTCGCGTTCGAGTGCATCTAGCAGTACGCCGAAGGGTTCGCGCCAGCCATCCTCACCGAAATCTGCAAGGCCGGTGGCGGCGCAGGCGTGATGAATCAGGGAGTCGGTATCCAACGGCACTACCGCCTCCAGGTCCAGGTAGCTGCCTTCGTGGTTCATTGCTTCCAGCCAGTCGGGGTGACCTGGCGGCGACCATAGCGATTGCTCCGATGATGGCATCGTGACTGACTCCTAATAGGGGAAGCGCCTGAGCACGCCGCGGCGCCGCCCTATGCGTTGTTCAACACGGGACGCGGCATCGATGCGCTGCGCGTCCTGCGGCAGCGCATCCCATAGGGCGTCGCGCTTCACTTGCTTGCAGCTGGGAGTAGGGTAGTGCTCTGCCCCCATCCAGCGCACAGTGATATAGCCTTCCCGGTGTCCCGATGGATCCAGCCAGTTGGGAATGCCGGGGTCATCGTGGCTGACCACCAGAATGAGCTGGCCGTCGTGCTCCAGCACGGCGTGGTGGCAGTTCGTGCTGCAAAGCTGGTATCGATAATCCATGGTTTCCCACCAGTAGTTGCCGAATTCGACCGCCCAGTAATCAGCTTCCGGTGGTGTCACTGTGATCACCAGGCATTCGTCCTCCGGCACCTGCCAATAGCAGATCAACGGTTCGCCCCCGGGAGTGGCATCGATGGCATTGTCGTCCAGCTCTCGGTAGGAGAGGAAGGTGTTGGGTTGTTGTTGCCACTTATCGAGCATGTCAGCCCAATAGTGCGTGGAGTCGCGTACCCAGGCCGCACCGGCCAGCAGTCCGTCGACTACCTTGGCCGGCTCGAGAACAGGGTTGTAACCGCCTGAGTCCAGGCATTCGATGGTTGCCCGCATCGGTTGCTCGGTTTCCCAGTCTGCGAAGAACTGGCGGAAGGTAACCCGCCACGCGCCCGGTGTGGTCTTGATGTAGTTGCCAGACATTTCGTCCGGCCCGATGAGCAGTTCGAAGTAGCCGCTGTCGTCAACTGCCAGCTGATCATTGATTAGGCCGCCAATCACTTCACCGCCCCAGGGTGTTGCGCCGTCCTCGAGCACTGTCACAGCGAAATAGCGGGCGGAGCCGCGATACCCGGAAATGCGATAGTTGAAGCGTCCATTAATAGGTGCACCCACATAGAGCGCATCGGTATTGTCGCCGCCCTGCTTGCGCAGCGGATCGAAGTAGTGGAGAAGCTCCGGCGCTGCAGGGTCGTTATTGTCCAGGTGGAATTGCAGGCCGAGCGAGATATTGCGCGCCAGCAGGCGCAAGCCCTTGGCGCGGTCGATGTCGTGTGTCGGCGTCGTGTCCCTGAAAATGAGATCGCCCGCCGCCTTCAGTTCGTCGCAGAACTGGTGCCAGCCGGCTTTCAGCAGGGGGTCATTGTCATTGTCACCGTACATGTGGTGTGTCCCCGGGTTTGTCTGTTACTACTATAAGTTGGCGGCGAGAAAAAGCAGTCATCCACGTCGCGAACTCCACAGTATAGTTATGCGATACCAAAAGGTTCCCGATGCTCACCAAGATAAGGATGTTGCACTATGAGTAAATCCGTCAACGTGCTCGGCTCAGAGTTGGCGGCCTGTTGCCATGCCCCCAAAACTGGTTTCTATCGCGATGGCTACTGCCGTACCGAAGCCAGGGATCTCGGCCGTCACGTCGTCTGTGCTGAGATGACAGCAGCCTTCCTGGCCTACACCCGGGAACAGGGTAATGACCTGTCAATGCCGCGGCCCGAGTTTGATTTCCCTGGACTCCAGCCCGGTGACCGCTGGTGCGTGTGTGCCAACCGATGGCTGGAGGCGCACCAGGCCGGTATCGCGCCTAATGTCATACTAGAAGCCTGCGAGGAATCCGCACTCAAAGTTGTGCCGCTGGAAGTGCTGAAAACCTACGCGGTGGTCGGCGCCCATTGATCCCTGACCACAATTACTACCTGGGTTTGCCAGCCTGGGCATTTCCCGGTTGGTCGGGCGAATACTTTCCCTCCGGCGGCTCTGCGCTGCAGCACTACGCCGGCGTGTTCAATACGGTGGAAGGAAATACTACATTCTACCGCGTGCCCGATGCCGACTCGGTGGCGCGCTGGCGCGATGCCGTCGCCGGCACAGGGTTTCGGTTCAGCTTCAAGCTGCCGCGTTCAGTCACTCACGAACGGTGCCCGGTCTGGCAGGATCTGCAAAGGTTTCTCGATGTGGTTGCGCCGCTGGGTGATCACCTTGGGCCTTTCCTCGTGCAGTGTCCTGCCACGCTGGGCCCGGATGATCTGCCGGTTCTTGAGACGCTTTTCAGCAGGCTTCCGAATAACTACCGGTATGTGCTGGAGGTGCGTCATCCGCAGTTTTTCAGCGAGCCGGAAGTGCTCGAGCCGCTGCTGGGACGAACCCGGGCAGGGCGGGTGATGTTCGACAGCCGACCCATCTACCGTGAGGACTCACAGCACCCGGAGGTGCTCGCCGCCCGGCATAAAAAGCCGGATGTGCCGCTGCTTGACACGGTGTACAACGGGCTGGCGTACGCCCGGGTAGTGCTGCACCCGGAGCCGCGCCATAACGGACGTTACATCGAAGACTGGCTGCAGCGCTGCGAACGCTACCTGGCGATGGGCCACACGGTCTACTTCATGATGCACTGCCCCAACAATCAGCACTGTCCGGCGTTCGCCGCCGACTTTCACCAGAATCTTGGCGAACGGGTACCGACGCTCGTGCCCCTGCCGCCCTGGCCGGTGCCACGCCAGGCGGGCCTGTTCTGACGCCATGCCGTCACAGCTAGCGCACACTGGTACGACTATCGTTACCACCCCGCGCGCTCGATGGTTGGACATGATCTAGGCTGTCTAATGTGGTGTTTTGGCAGGAGATAGCCGCCAGTGATAGACAAGCAACGAATCGAGATGGAGGCCACGGAGACCTACGAGCGTTATGTGGCCTTGCGTGACCGGGTCGATGAAGGCGCAGCGCGTTGGCGTGACATGGCCGACTACTTCACCGAAGACGCGGTGTATATGGACCCCGCCTGGGGTCGGCAGGAGGGCCGTGAAACCATTCGCGATTTCTTCGAGCAATCAATGGCCGGGTTAACGGGGTATGGCTGGTCGTCGCCGGAACGCTGGACGATGGTGGAAGGTCCCCGCCTCATCAGCCAATGGGACCAGGTGTTAGGTGAAAAGCCTGATGGCGGCCACTGGATCGTGCCGGGACTGTCCATTCTGTATTACGCCGGCGATGGCCTGTTCTGCTATAGCCACGACTACCTGAACATGAGGCATGTGGGTGAGGTGCTGAAGGCAATGTCTTGGAAGCCGCCGCCGGAATTCAATATGCCGCCTGCGGAGCCTGTCTGGGATACGTCGTTGCCCCTCGCGTGGGCACACCTGGCTACCACGATGGGCGCAGCCGGGGCCGACTGATATGGCACTCAAAGTTATTCAATGGGCCACCGGCGGTGTCGGTCGTGCCGCCATCGAAGCGATTCTCGCTCACCCCGACCTAGAGCTCGTCGGATGCTGGGTCAGTAGTGACGCCAAAGCGGGCAGGGACGTAGGTGAGATCATCGGTAACGGGCCGCTGGGCATCGTTGCCACCAGCGAGACTGACGCTCTACTGGCGATGGATGCTGACTGCATCCTGTACAGCCCGGTCATGGCCGATCGCTCGCTGGTGTGCCGGATGCTGGCCAGCGGCAAGAATGTGGTAACACCGCTGGGCTGGTTTTATCCCGGTTCGCGCGATGTTTCCGACCTTGAACAGGCCTGTAAAGACGGCAATGTGACTCTCCACGGCACCGGCATTCATCCCGGCGGCATTACCGAGCGCTTTCCGTTGATGATTTCCGCATTATCGGCGTCGATAACCCATGTCAGGGCAGAGGAATTTTCCGATATCCGCACCTACGGCGCCGCAGATGTCATCAGCGATATCATGCTGTTCGGCAAGACGCCAGACGAGGCAGCGGCCAGCCCGATGGTGGACTTTCTCGGCGACGGCTTTGGCCAGTCGATGGAAATGGTCGTAGCCGAGCTGGGCTTTGCCGTCGATCCAGAGCCGCTCTCCCTGCACGAGGTGGCAGTCGCCACCCGGCCCATTGAATCACCCATCGGGGTGATAGAATCCGGTCGGGTCGCGGCCCAGCGTTTCACCTGGCAGCGCACCGTGGCGGGCGAGCCTGTGATGACCGTGCGGGTCAACTGGTTCATGGGTGAGGAGGGATTCGATACGGGTTGGAGCTTTGGTACGGAGGGTGAGCGGTTTGAAGTGGAGGTGTCCGGAGACCCCTCGTCAAGGGTAGTCTTTCACGGCTGGCACCCTGAATCCATCGCCGCCGGGCTGGTGCGAAACCCCGGCATCGTAGCCACGGCAAATCACTGCGTCAGCGCTGTTCCCTATGTCTGTCGCGCCGCCTCCGGTATCAAGACCTATCTGGATCTGCCGCTGGTTGCTGGTCGGGCAGCGCCACACCTGGGGGTAATGCAACCGCCACTGTAATCTCGTTGCGACGCATGAACGGCGGTGTCCAGGGCGGGTTGTACTGGTTCAGGGATGGCACGCCTTCGACGGCGATGCCCTGTGTTGCCAGGATAGCCAGCAGTGTTTCCGTTTTGTCCTCGACTTTGCCCTCTGTCGCCCAGCCGGAGAAGGCGATAACCGCCACGGCCCGTTCAGGCACTTGTACGAGTGTGACCCCATCATCATCAGGTGCGGGTAGGTCTTCCATACGATGTTCGCTGGGCAGGGTGAACGCCATGATGGGCTGGTCTTCCAGGGTTTCCTCAACCGGCGCCGTCATCGCGATCTCCATTTCACTGTCGTTGCCGCCAAAAATATAGCCGGCGAGGCGACGAAAGCCTGAGTTGGTCTGGCCGCTGTCGGCCAGCGGTGTGCGCGCCTGTATGCTGGGTGCATACAGCCGCAGCTCTACCTGGCCGACGTTACCCAATGGCGTGTAGGCCGGTTCCTCGATCTTGTCGGCTACCGCGCTAGCCGCAGAGAAGGCGAGAAATCCCAGAACAGCTACCCGTATCATCGTGTTGTCCCAATTTGGCGCATGTGCCTTCTTTACGTCGTTTAGCGCTTTGTGGATGTGATGGGGTTCAATCACTGGGCCGGGTCGCGGTTGGCGCGCTCCGGGTTTAGACTGATGCCCCTTCGTTACATGGCAGGGGAGCATCATGGCCGACCAACCTAGCGGCAGAGACGACCCGCGTTTCAGGCAGGTAAAAGACTCGCAGTCCTACCTTGAAACCGATCTGGCGCGCACCTATGGCTTCACTCGATCGGAAGAGGCCGCGGCGCTAGACCAGGATATGGTGGATGCCCAGCATGCTCAGCTGCTGCGAGACGGGTTCATCATCCTGGAGGACATCGTGCCCCAGGTCACTGTGGACGCGTTACAGGCAGCCTCGAAGCCCTGGTTGGACCGGATGGGCCGCAACTCGTTTGAAGGTGAGCGCACCCAGCGTATTTATGGCCTGCCGGAAAAATTGCGAGAGGCCGATCCGTTTATCGAGCACCCCCTGATCCTGGCCCATCTGGATCGGCTTCTAAAGCCGAACTACCTACTGTCACAGGCGCAGGTCATTAACATCAAGACTGAGTCGCCAGCACAGCCCCTGCACATGGACGATGGCTTCTACCTCTGGCCGCGACCGCGGCCACCGATCAGCGCAGCCACCGTATTTGCAGTCGATGACTTCACGGAAGAAAACGGTGCGACGGTGGCTTTGCCAGGTAGTCACCTATGGGGCGAGGGACGACAGCCAATGTCGGACGATCGTCGGATCCAGGCCGTCATGTCAGCGGGCTCCTGCATCCTGTTCCTGGGGAACCTCTGGCACGGAGGTGGTGAGAATCGCAGCGGGGCAGATCGCCTGGCATTCACTGCGCAGTACTGCGAGCCCTGGGCACGAACCCAGGAGAATTACTTTCTATCCGTGTCCAAAGAAACAGCGGCGGGGGTATCGGAAAACATTCGCCGCCTGTTGGGCTATTCCATTCATCCACCCTTTATGGGCATGGTGAATGGAATGCACCCCAAGCGCACGCTGCCGGGGTTTGATTAAACCCCGGTGGGACGCGGCCGGGCGTGAAGGTCGCTAGTAAGGAGGGAAGCCCTCCATAATGACCATAGCGGCTTCGTTGTACTTGCCCTGGTCGCTCTCGTGCTTACCCTTCAAGCGGGATTGGGTCACGCTACGCCAAACAGATTTGCGCAGTTTCGGGGCGATCATATCGACGATAAATGTGCCTTCGGTGTAGTTCTGCACCGATACCTCGGTCTGCGTGGGCATGCAGTTCCAGCAGTTGTACCCCGCGTAGCGGTTATAGCGACCATAGCCGCCGTAGTAAGCGCCGCCGTAGGACGGTGTCTGGTAGGTACGAACATCTGTCTTGTCCTGGGTACCCAGGTGCCAGCTGATCAGCATATCTGCTTCTGAAGGGTCATCGACAAACTGCATGCCCTTGATCTCCAGCGCGTACTTCAGTGCTTCATCAATGCGCTCTTTCTGGAAATCGCTCAGTTGCAGGGGATTATCGCCGGTCACATCGCCCGAAAACTTGTAGAAGGCGATTTTTTTCACCCCCATGAAATTGTAGTCGCTCTTGTAGTCGACGTCGGGCTTGGGGGTGCTGCTGCAGGCGGCCAGAATCAGGCTGGCAATCACGACTGCGGTGGTGCTCAGCCATCTGGAAGGGTGTCGTGTCATGGTGATGTCCGTCGATTGGGTTGCGGCTTTTTAGCCAGTGTAACAGAGCTGTGACCGGGTGCCGTCATCCTAGAGCTGGCTGCGGATGGGCAGAATTCGGGTCAGGTTTGCCGAGGTTCTTCGCCACCAACCGGACTCAGGTTCCTTGGTATAAATAATTTCCTGGCCGTTCTCCGTTGTGCGCCAGTTGACCTTGCCGGCATCATTCAGAAACGCCTCGTAGCTTCGCCCGGGCGCAGCGCTGTAGATTAGTCTTGCTACCTCCCCGGCAATTTCCGGTGCGTCCATCAGTATGCCCAGCTCGGTGTTGATCTCCGCCGAGCGGGGGTCCCAGTTGAACGACCCCATGAAAAAATAACGGCGGTCAACAACAAAGGCCTTGGTGTGAAGGCTGCTTCGGGCCTTCTCGGTGCCCGCTGCTTCGGTGCCTGGCAGTACCAGGTCGCCGCGCACTTCGAAGAAGCGCACACCGTCGCGCATCAGCGGCTTACGCGCTGGCGCATAGCCGCCGTAAACGATGAGGTGGTCATTCGCGGCGAGGCCGTTGGTCACAATATCCACCTGTACCCCGCTGCGGGCCTTCTCGCCGATAGACTCGATGCCAGCGCGACGCGGGACGAAATAGGGCGAAATGACCAACAACTCCCTCTCAGCTGCGCGGGCAGCTTTGAGCAGCGGCGTGACTATAGTGTCATCGCCAGACACCTTGCCCAGCACCTTGTCAGGCGCGTCGAATACCAGGCGGTAACGTGCCCAGGTATAAATACTTTCGTCGCTGTCGACAAAGCGATCGAAGGAGTCTTCAATGGCCTGGGCGTAAGGCGTTTCTCTCAGGTCCTCGATCACCGCTTCCAGCTTTTGCATCAAGCGGGATAATCGAGCGCCCCCGTCTTCAGTTTGGCCACTGAGCTGCTCGAAGGGCACAGAGCGAGGATGGTTCCAAAAACTGTCGAACATGTTCGAGGTGTCCTGCACTACCGGCCCGATGGCGAGCGTGTCCAGGTCACCAAAGTTGTACTTCCTGTTGGCAGCGAAGTACTCGGTGGCGATGTTGCGGCCACCGATAATGGTGATCTGGTTGTCGACGGTGAAGGATTTGTTGTGCATGCGGCGATTCAGCCGCCCGAAATCCCAGGCATCTGCCGCCCTCATACTGCGGTTGGCGAAGGGGTTGAACAGCCTCAGTTCGAGGTTGGGGTGGTCGGCGATAGCGGCCAGTTCCTTATCCATGCCCCCCGTGCCTATGTCGTCGATCAGCAATCGTACGCGCACCCCCCGTTCAGCAGCACGCAACAGAGTTGCAATGAAAACCCGGCCAATCACGTCGTTTTTCAACAGGTAGTACTGTGCGTCGATGCTTCGCTGCGCACGATCGGCCAGCAGCAACCGCGCGGCCAATGCGTCGATGGCGTCCGACAGCAGGTAGAAGCCCGAGTAGTTGTCGGGGTGCTGGTCTCTCCCGGAAATTGCCTTGGACAGACGCGTGTCGTCCGTATCGGTGTAGGCGAAGGATTCTGTTTTGGGCGCGTCGAAATCGACGGTGGCGCAGCCGGTCACGGCTAGCGCCAGCACAAGGATCAGGGTGTGACGACCGAGGCCGCGACGAAATCCCCGTTTTTTAGTGGTTAAGTGACGGTCAGACAGGAGCATGATCGGCGGCTGTTCCCGGAAATCATTATTAACATTGTAGCGATTGTAGCGATTGTAGCGATTGTAGCGATTGTAGCCCAAGTTTTAGCTATTCAGCGCTGGCAGGGATCCAGGAGGGTTTTTAGCTGGCTTACGTGTTCCTGCGGCGCGGCGGTGGTGCTGTCAATGAAGCGATCTCTGGATTGCTGCCAGTCCCGATAGTTGTCCGGTAAGGCGTCGCGCAACTCGAATTCCAGGTCGCGAATCGCCGTCAGCAATTCATGATGACGCCTTCCCAGGGCCGCCGACCAGGGTTGCACGCCACCGATAAAGTATTTGTGCACGACGGTCTGCAGGATATCTGCTGCTGGTTGGCGAAACTGCGCGGAGCACAGAGGGCCTTCCTCGGCGCGGCCCACCACGATGCTATTGGCAGAAGCTAGCCATCCTGCCTGCACAGAGAGCGACCACAACAGTGCCCCGCCGTCGCCGATGGCCACTTCGCTCAAAAGAATCTCGAATGCACGGTTGTCGGCGCTAAAGTCGCCGCCGTGCCATTGTCTGGCCAGGCTGGTAATGGACTCCAGGGCAGTGATGACCTCGCTGTTTGTATTACCGGGGTAGTTGCCCAGATCGCGAGGCTTGCGCCAGAACGCGCGAAATTCATCGCTTGCAAGAGTTGCGTTGAACAGCCGCGCCGAGAGCTGTGCCCTTTTTTGTTGCCACGCCGACGTCAGGGTGGCGGCCAGCGCCGCGTCGCCGTTTTCCTCCAGGAAAGCAATGCACTCGGGCGCTAGCTGCAGATACTCAAGGTCCAGTAGCAGCCGCTGAGAGGGGGGCGCGATACGCCCCAGGCTGCTGTTTCGCTTGCCGATCGTAACCTGTACAGCGCAGCCACTCAGCGCCAGAAAATCCAGCGCGTCCAGGGCGGAACCCTCCATGGTCAGAGTCAGGTCCGCGGTGCGTGGCATTCGCGGCCAATCGGGTTCCCTGGTGTCTGGCGCGGGCTGGTCCAGGGTGCGTGCCAATCGAGACAGGTATGTCTGTAAGGCATCTGCTGGCCCAGGCTCAGCGCATCCTGCCAGCAACAGGACCAGCAAGGCGAAGCCGGATAGGCGGACGAGGTTCGGTTGTGAAGCGGGAGCAGTCATGATGATGTTATAGCGCAAGCAGCGAGTGAATGGTTCATCCGCCGCGTGCAACATTCTTCTCATTCCCACGTTATCATTGAGAAACCAACGGAGGGAATGTACATGCGATACCTGCTCGCACTACTTTTAATGACCACCTGTTCCCAGGGCGGCGCAGAAACAGTGGATGCGAAAGAAATCATCCGCAAGGCCATGGATCACTACCGGGGTCTGACCTCCTATACAGAGATGACGATGACGATTCGGCGCCCGGACTGGTCTCGAAGCATGACCATGCTGGCCTGGACAGAGGGAGATAAGCAGACCCTGGTGAGGGTGACGGAACCGCGTAAAGACGCCGGCAACGGCACGCTGTCAGTTGACGGTAATATGTGGACGTACACACCGAAGATTAACCGCGTCATCAAGATTCCTTCCTCCATGATGAGCCAGAACTGGATGGGGAGTGACTTTTCCAACAAGGACATCAGTAAGAGCACCGACATTATCGATCAGTACGATCATCGATTGCTTGAGCAGGGTGAACACGAGGGGCACACGGTATACGTGATTGAGTCTATCCCGCATGAGGAAGCGGCGGTGGTGTGGGGTCGCGAGGTGCTGTCGGTAAGGGATGACTGGGTGCTGCTTGAGCAGCAGTTCTGGGATCAGGACGGCGAGCTGGTGAAAACCCTGGAGGCGCTCGAGCTGGCGGAAATGTCGGGCCGCGTGGTTGCCTCTGTGATGCGCATGAGTCGCAAGGACCAGCCCGGGGAATGGACGGAGCTGTCTACCGCCGAGGTGGCCTTCGATGTCGATTTGCCGCCCAATCTGTTCACGCTGTCAAACTTAAGGAACCCGCGCCAGTGAATGTTGCCTGGCGGCTGGCCTGGCGGAATCTATGGCGTCACCGCCGTCGCACCTGGCTGACCGTGGGCGCCATGGTGTTCTGTAACACCCTACTGGTCTTCCTGATCTCCCTGCAGCTCGGTTCGTACGGGATGATGATCGACAATTCCCTGGGCGCTTTCACGGGCCATGCCCAGATCCAGCACCGGGATTACTTTGAGCAGTCAAAGATGAGGCAGACGGTCCCCGGGGTGGTTAGCCTGGCCAGTGAAGTTCGGCAACTCACAGCCCGAGAGTCGGTTGCCGCCCGCGCCATCGGATTCGCACTGGCCTCCAGCGAGGAGCGGTCCTTTGGTATTCAGATCACCGGTGTCGAGCCCGGTTACGAAGCCCGTGTTTCGAGCCTGCCAGGCCTGGTTAACAGCGGCCGTTACCTGAATGCCGGCGATGCCGACGCGATTGTTATCGGCAGTGTGCTGGCCCGCAATCTCCGGGTGGGTTTGGGTGATGAGCTGACTTTCCTGGGCAGTGGCCGCGATGGATCGATCGCGGCTGCGGTTGCCACGGTGGTGGGAATCGTTGACTCCGGTATTGAAGACCTCGACAGGGCCATGGCCCAGGTGCCCCTGTCCTGGTTTCAGCAGGTGTTTTCCATGGGCGACCAGGGCCACTCGGTGGTGGTGAAGTTTGCAGACCTGGACGACGTGGCCCAAGGGGTGGCGATGTTGAGAGACCAACTGGATCTTGGCGACACACTGCAGGTGCATGACTGGGATTACCTGCAACCCGGTTTGCAGCAGGCCATTACCTCCGATATGACCAGCGCCTGGTTCATGTATGCGGTGCTTATCCTGCTGGTGGCCTTCAGCGTGCTCAACACCCAGCTGATGTCGGTGCTGGAGCGCACCAGGGAGTTTGGTGTGATGCTGGCACTGGGAATGAAGCCGGCCACCCTGGCGCGACTGGTCGGCGTCGAAACCCTGATGATGGCTTTCCTGGGGCTGGCCCTGGGTGTTCTGTTAGGGGCTGTGGTGTCCTGGTATCTCAGTATCGTTGGCTTTTACTACCCGGGAATGGAAGAGATGGCCTCCCGCTTTAACCTTCCCGATCGCATGTACCCGGAAATCAGCGCGCTATCGCTGCTTTGGGGCCCTGGCATCGTTTTCATCGGTTGCCTTGTTGCCGCCGTGTACCCGGCGCTGCGCCTGTTCGGACTGCGTCCTGTCGAAGCGATGAGGGCAGTGTAATGCGCCTGCCTCTGGGAACTGTGACCACCCTGGCCTGGCGTAACCTGTGGCGAAACTACCGGCGCACTCTCATCATGCTTGCCGCCATCGCAGTGGGCGTGTGGGCCATGATTTTCATGAACGCGATCATGCGCGGCATGACCGATCAGATGGTACGCAATGGGCTCAACCTGCTTCCCGGCGAGGTCCAGATCCACCACCCGGCGTATCGCGCCGATCCCAGTGTGGTCAACAGCATGGCGCCGCCAAGTGGCGAATTGCTGGCGGCATTGCAGGCGGCGCCGGTCGAGGCCTGGGCGGCGCGCGTACGCGTGCCGGCCGTGGTTGCCTCGGAATACGATAGCCGTGGCATTGTGCTGGTGGGGATGGATCCGGCGCCGGAATCCCGGCTGGGCTCCCTTCCGGACACCATCATTGAAGGGCGCTTCCTTGACAGTGCCGACGATCGCGGCGTGGTGCTCGGTGCCAGCCTTGCCGATCGCCTGGAGACCGACCTCGGCAAGCGCGTGGTGATCATGTCCCAGGATCCCGACAATAACGTGGCCGAGCGGGGCGCGCGGGTGGTGGGCATTTATAGGGCCAGGCTTCGCAGCACAGAGGATGTATTCATCTTTGCGGGCATCACTCCCACGCAAGCCATGCTCAACCTCGAGAATAAAGTCTCTGAAATCGCCGCTACTGGCAATGACTACCGTGTGGCTGAGGGCTGGGCCCCCGGTATTGCGGCCGCCGCCGGCCCCGGGTTGGAAGTGCGGCACTGGCAGGCGCTGGATCCATTTCTCGGCTCGATGTTGAGCGTACAGGACGGCTTCGCGCTGGTATTCATGGTGGTCATTTTCCTCGCGCTGTCTTTCGGCCTGGTAAATACGCTGGTAATGGCGGTGTTCGAACGAGTGCGTGAGATCGGCCTGATGCAGGCGCTGGGTATGCGACCTGGATTGATCATGCTGCAGATTCTGACCGAGAGTTTGATGTTGCTGGCTCTTGGGCTGGTTATCGGCAACCTGAGCGCCTGGCTGTCGATCAAACCATTGGAGTCCGGAATCGACATTTCGTCGGTGGCGGAGGGCATGGAGATGATGGCGATGGGCACCACGTTGCATCCGGCGCTGGACTATCGCGACATGGTGCTGTCCACCGTTGTCGTGATCGGGCTGGGGTTGCTGGCGAGCCTGTTGCCTGCGTGGCGCGCGGCGCGCCTTGACCCTATTCGCGCTCTGGCCAAGAACTGATTCAGGAACCGAACCGATGTCATCTATCAGCTGCCGAAACCTTTGCAAAACTTTTTCCCAGGGCGAGGAGATCATCACTGGCCTGGACCAGGTCTCCCTATCAATCAGTGAAGGCGAGTTTGTCTGCCTGAGCGGCCCGTCGGGCTCGGGTAAGACCACGCTGCTCAACGCCCTCGGGGGCCTCGATACGCCTGACAGCGGGGAAATTGGCGTCGGTGATTACCGGCTGGAACAACTGGATAAGGGCGAGCTGGCCGATATGAGGCTGCAAACCATTGGCTTTGTCTTCCAGGCCTACAACCTGGTACCGGTGCTATCCGCCCGTGAAAACGTCGAGTTCGTCATGCAGGTGCAGGGCGTGCCGGTGGCCGAGCGACGGCAGCGGGTGGACGAGGTGCTCACCGAGGTCGGTCTTGCAGGCATGGAGGGGCGGTTGCCCGCTGAGTTGTCCGGCGGCCAGCAGCAGCGGGTTGCGGTGGCCCGCGCCATCGCCAGTCGGCCCAGGCTTGTGCTTGCCGATGAACCGACGGCAAACCTCGACACTCACAGCGCCGCGCAGTTGATGGACCTGTTTGTGGCGTTGAACGACCGCGGTATCACCTTCGTGATTGCTACCCACGACACTCGGGTGATGGCCTACGCCCGTCGCGTGGTAAAAATGCAGGATGGTCAGATCATCAGTGACCAGACTCAGGACCCTCACGCCATGGACGTCTGAATGCGCGTTCTGATTGCACTCAGCCTGTTGCTCGCTCTTCAGCCGGCGCATGCCGACGTGCCGCTGTTCGAGCGCGGACACGTGAAGGGACAGCTCCAGAGCGCCTATTATCCCGACGACAGCCTTTTTCGTGAGGTGGTTTCCGCCACCGCTCATGACCAGGGCGCGGAGCTGCGACTGAATTTCCGCGGCGATGTGGATCGCGTCTCCCTGGTGGCGGACTATCAGCTACTGGCACGATTTGGCGACACGCTTGCCCTTAGTGAGTCATTCGACGGCCTGTTCCTGGTGCCGCCGGCCCTGCCCGATGACGAACGTCGATGGTGGGACCTGACGCATACCATCAGTGATCGTGATTCGCGCCTGCTCGTACAGCGACTCGATCGCCTGCACCTGGGATACACGGGCGATGCTGCGGTGGTGCGTGTGGGTCGCCAGGCGGTGAGCTGGGGGAATGGCTTGATTTACAACCCGATGGATTTCTTCAATCCCTTCGATCCCGCGGCGATTGATACTGAGTACAAGATCGGCGATGACATGTTGTACGGGCAGTATCTTCTCGACTCAGGCAGTGACTGGCAGTTGGTATCGGTGCAACGACGGGACGATGAGGGAGACGTCAGCTCCTCGGTGCAGTCCAACGCCGTCAAGTTTCACGGCTTCGGGCTGGAGCGAGAATTTGACCTGCTGCTGGCCGAGCATTTCGACGATACGGTGGTGGCTGCCGGCGGAGCACTGAACGTGGGTGAAGCCGTGCTTCGCGGCGACGTGGTTGTTACCGATACCCATGATGGCTGGGAAGCCAGCGTTGTAGCCAACTGGTCCTGGTCCTGGGTGTGGGCCGGTCACAACGTCAGTGCGGTAGCCGAGTATTTCCACAACGGGTTTGGGCTACGTCAGTCGGATTACACACCGGAGAAGATTGTTGAGGCTACCGACCTGACCGATCGGCTGAATCGTGGCGAGTTGTTTACCCTCGGCCGCCACTACGTCGCCGCCTCGCTGCAGGTTGAGGTGACGCCATTGCTCAACGTCACGCCGAACGTGTTCGTCAACCTGGGCGATCAGTCAGCGCTGGCCCAGCTGATAGCTGCCTGGGACCTGGCTGAAAACTGGCAGGTACTGGGTGCGCTCACCCTGCCCATCGGCCCCAGTGGCACCGAATATGGTGGGCTTGAGAGCGGGGTAGAGGGGGTGCGCCTGAGCACCGGCCCCGCGGTTTTTGCGCAGCTGGCCGTTTACTTCTGAGCGAGGGCTTCCTGCGCCCTGGTTAGCCAGGCGTGAATGTGGATGCAGTCTTCGGGAACCGGAGATTTGGCAGCCCAGCCGGCAAACTCAGTGACGATCATCAGGTCAATATCTGCAAAGGTGAAGTGCTCGCCGGTGACAAAGTCATTTTCGGCGAGCTGTTGGTTGACCATGCGCCAACCCTCCGCCAGCCGTAGGCGACCGCGCTCTACCAGGTCCGGGATCTGTTCCAGATCCGGGTTGCCGGGGAGGGCGCGGCCGGCAAAGTTCGGGTTGCCGTTGCGAAAAATCTCCGCCACGGGCTGGAATACGGCCATAAGCAGTAGGTGATCCCAGCTCACGACTTGCGCCTGCTCCAGGCCGGATGTACCCATCAGGGGGCGCTGGGGGTGAATACTCTCCAGATAGAGGCAGGCACCAATGACCTCGGTGAGGCGGCTGCCGTCGTCGAGCACCAGCGTGGGCACGGTTCCCAGAGGGTTGATCGCGAGGAAGCTGTCTCCGCGCTGCTCCCCGGTCATCATGTCTACCTGCACGGTCTCGATATCAATTCCCTTGTAGTCCATGAACATCTGCAGGCGCTTGGGGTTTGGGGCTGGGTCGTAGGTATAGAGTTTCACGGCGATTCTCTCGGCAAGAGTGGGTGTGTCGGATGCTAGCAGAGATGGGCCTCACCGGCCCACCACGAGTTTTAACGTGACCCCGAAATGGCTATAATGCGCGCCGTTTCGAAAGAGGAATGACCTGTGATTTCACGACTTACCCTGTTTCTTGCCGCTGTGGGCCTAGCTGCCGCTGCCGCGGCTGTGGACCTGAGCGACGATCAGCGTGCCGCCATTGAAGAGCGCATCAAACCGGTGGGCGATGTCTGCCTGCACGGCGATACCAGTTGCGGCGGCGCCGTGGCCGCTGCGAGTGCGGGACCCCGTTCCGGCGAAGACGTCTACAACGCAGCCTGTATGGCCTGCCACACCACGGGCGCTGGTGGCGCACCCGTGCTTGGCGATGTTGCCGCCTGGGCGGATCGCATCGCCAAGGGCAATGACGTGCTGTATGACAGTGGTGTTAACGGCGTGCCGGGCACCGGCATGATCGCCAAGGGCGGGTGTATGACCTGTTCTGATGAGGAAATCCACGCGGCTGTGGACTTCATGGTCGTCGGCAGCCAGTAACTCGCCAGCTTGTTGTTAAAAAGCCGCCCCGGGGCGGCTTTTTAATGCCTGCATTAAACCGCTAATCATCGATCGGATGCTCTACAATGTGAAAATTATCCCTCGACTGGAGTGTTCTGTGTTTTACCGGACCTGTTTCGTGCTCTCAGCCCTCGTGCTGGCTGGTTGCGCAGAGGAAGCACCCCCCCAGCGCGTTGTTGAAGTTGTGGTCGATGAAGTCATCGCCGAGCAGTACCAGCCCAGATCAGAGTTTGTCGGGCGATTGCAGGCCCAGGACGACGTCAATATCCAGGCCAAGGTGCAGGGCTATTTGCTGACACGGGATTTTCGTGAGGGAGAGCTGGTGCAAGCGGGCGACGTGCTGTACACCATCGACTCCTCCGAGTATCAGGCCGCGCTGGCGCGCGCCAAGGCAGATCTGGCCGCAGCCATTGCCAACCAGGCCAATGCCGAGCGTAATTACAACCGTGGCCGTGAGCTGTTGCCCAAGGGCGCCATCAGCCAGGCAGAGATGGATAACCTCACCGCCAATAAACTGGATGCGGACGCGCGTATCGAGTCGGGCAACGCGCAGGTGACCAGCGCCGAAGTGAACCTGGGGTTCACCACTATCCTGGCCCCGTTTACCGGTCGCATTGGCCGTAGCGCGGTCAGCCCAGGCGACCTGGTGGGCCCAATGAGCGGAGACCTCACTACCCTGGTCAGCATTGATCCCATTGAGGCGCTGTTTCAGGTGGCCGAGGCGAATTACATCGCCGCGGTAACTGAGAGACTCGACCACCCTGGCGGCCCCGAACCAGAAGACCTGGCAAGTATCGAGGTCACCCTCCGCTTGGCCAACGGCGCGAGCTACCCGGGCGTGGGACACATCGACTACTTCGCGAACAGGATTGATGAGGTAACGGGTACCTTGGAGGCGCGGGCAAAAATTCCCAACCCGGATGCGCTGTTGGTCCCGGGGCAATACGTTCGGGTTGTGCTGCAGGACACCAACCTGATGGAGGGTTTGTTTATCCCGCAGGCGGCTGTGCAGGCCGACCAGCAAGGTAGCTTCGTGCTGCTGGTAGATGGCAGCAGTACCGTCGTTCGCAGAAACGTTGACCTGGGGTCACGGTTCGACGACAAGGTGTTGGTTAACAAAGGCGTCGAAGCAGGCGACAGGATCATTGTTCGCGGCTTGCAGCAGGTGCGCCCCGGCATGCCGGTGCAGGTGCGAGCAATGCCAGATGAGGATGCCGGCAACCAGGCTGTTACGGAAGCGGCCAACTAGATGTTTAGCGCGTTCTTTATCCAGCGACCGAAATTCGCCCTGGTCATTGCCATTGTGCTCACCCTTGCGGGTGGCCTGTCTATCTACGTGCTGCCGGTAACCGAATATCCAGCGATCTCACCACCGAATATTGTCGTCAACGGGGTCTACCCCGGGGCTTCTGCGGAAGTCGTCGAGGCCACGGTCGGAACACCCATCGAAGATGCGGTGAACGGTGTGGAGGACATGATTTATATGTCTTCTAAAAGTGCCAATGACGGCAGTTACTCGCTGACTGTGACGTTTGCGGTGGGATCCGACCCAGACATGGCGCTGGTGAGAGTGCAGAACCGGGTCAAGCTGGCGGAGCCCTCGCTGCCCGCCGAAGTGACGGCTCAGGGCCTCAACATCGACGAGCAGTCCCCCGACATCCTGAAAATCATCAGTTTCACCTCGCCCAGTGAAGAGCTGGATTACAAATTTATTTCCAACTACGTCAAGATCAACGTGCAGAGCGCGCTGGCTCGAGTGGAGGGTATTTCGTCCGCCGATATTATCGGCGAGGCCGAATATTCCATGCGGCTTTGGCTTGACCCCAACAGAATGGCGAACCTTGGCCTGTCGGTGGCCGACATCCACGCCGCACTGAAGGAGCAGAATGTTCAGGTGGCTGCCGGTAAGATTGGCGCGCCCCCTTTTGATGGCCCGCTACAGACAGAGTACACGCTGCAGACCAAAGGGCGTCTACAGGAAGTGGACGAGTTCGAGAACATTATTCTCCGTGCCAGGGCGGACGGCTCGGCCATCTACCTGCGTGATGTTGCTCGTGTAGAACTGGGCCAGTCTGATTACAACTTCTTCGGTGAAACCAACGGCACACCCGCGGTAAACGTCGCCCTGTATTTGTTGGCCGACGCCAACGCGCTCGCCGCCGGCGATGCGGCTGACCAACTGGTCGCGGAACTCGCGAAAAACTTCCCTGAGGGAATGGACTATATCGTTGGCTACGACACCACGCGCTATGTATCTACTGCGGTACAGCAGGTGGTGATTTCGCTTCTGCAGGCGGTGGCCCTGGTGATTGCCATCACGTTTATTTTCCTGGGAAGCTGGCGCGCGACTCTGGTGCCTACCGTAGCAATTCCGGTGTCGCTGATCGCAACGTTTGCTGTTTTGCTTGCGATCGGCATGTCGATCAATACGGTCACGCTGTTTGGCCTGATTCTGGCCATCGGAATTGTCGTGGATGACGCTATCCTGGTGATCGAAAATTGTGATCGACACCTTCGCGAAGATCCCTCGATGACGCCGCGAGACGCGGCTTTTATCACCATGCAGGAAGTTGGTGGGGCAGTGATTGCCACCACCCTTGTGCTGCTGGCGGTGTTTGTCCCGGTGGCGATGCTGCCTGGGATCACCGGCGAGATGTATCGGCAGTTCGCTGTCACCATCTGTGTTGCCGTTCTTTTCTCGTCGCTGAATGCGCTTACCCTGAGTCCTGCACTGTGCTCGCTGTTGCTCAAGCAGGGCCAACAGAAGGAGGCGCGCTGGTACAGTGCGTTCCTGCGCGGCTTCGGTGTGATTACCCACCACTACGACAGTGGAGTGCAATGGGTACTCAGGAAGCTTGCAGTGGTGGTTATCATCTTCCTGGCCTGGATGGGCGCGCTGGCCTTTGGCGTGCTCAACACGCCCACCGGTTTTGTGCCAGACGAAGACAAGGGCGCCCTGTTTGTGAACGTGCAGTTGCCTGACGCGTCGTCGCTGAATCGCACCAAGGCGGTCATGGACAAGGTCACCCGTATCATGGCCGAAGACCCGGGCGTAGAGACCGTAACCTCTATTACCGGCTTTTCAATTCTCACCGGTGCTATGGCCAGTAATGGCGGCACGCTGTTCGTGGTCTTGAAGCACTGGGATGAACGAACGGATCGGGATGAGCTGGTATTCAATGTGGCGAAGCGGCTGAACGCTCGCGCAATCAGCGAAGTACCGGAAGCCCAGGTCTATGCGATCACTCCTCCGGCTGTACCGGGCATGGGCTCCGTTGGCGGCCTGGAACTGCTGTTGCAGGATTCCCTGTCGCGATCGTCTGCCGAACTGGCATCGGTATTGAACAATCTCATTGTTGACGGTAACCAGCGCCCCGAGCTCCAGAACGTGTTCAGCACTTACCGCGCCAATGTGCCCCAGTACTACGTTGACGTGGATCGGGTGAAAGCCAAGAACCTGGGCGTATCCCTTAATGAAATTTTCATCACACTGCAGGCCCAGATGGGTTCGCTGTACATCAACGACTTCAACAAGTTCGGACAGACCTACAAGGTCATCATGCAGGCGGAGTCGACCTATCGCTCGGACCTGTCAGACCTTGATTACTTCTACCTGAAGTCGTCGGGTGGCGAGATGGTGCCCCTGAGCACCCTGGTAACGACGCGGCCCATCCTTGGGCCTGATGTCGCCCAGCGCTACAATCTGTTCCGCGCTGCCTCGGTTCGCGCAGCGCCGGCCACCGGCTATAGCACCGGCCAGTCAATGGGTGCTTTTGAGGATCTTGCGGCCTCAATGTTGCCCGATGGCTATCGCATCGAGTGGACAGGAATGGCCTACCAGGAACGTGAGGCGGGCAGCACGGCGGTGTTCGCATTCAGTCTCGCGCTGATATTTGTCTACCTGTTCCTGGTGGCACAGTACGAGAGCTGGTCGATTCCTTTTGCCATTATCCTGGTGGTGCCGATGGCGATCGGCGGTGCGATCCTCGCTCTGTTCACTACGGGAGTGGCGTTAAACCTTTATGCCCAGATCGGGTTGGTGTTGCTGATTGGCATGGCCGCCAAGAACGCGATCCTCATCGTTGAGTTCGCCAAGACGCGTCGCGAGGACATGAACGAAGACATACTGGTCGCTGCGCGGGAAGCAGGGCGGCTGCGTTTTCGGGCTGTGTGTATGACTGCGATTTCGTTCATCCTTGGCATACTACCGCTGGTATTTGCTGCCGGTGCGGGGGCGTTTGGTCAGCGTTCGCTGGGCATCACCGTGTTTGGTGGCATGCTGGCCGCGCTATTGGTGGGAACGTTCTTTATCCCGGGCTTCTACGCCATCGTGCAGAGCCTGCGCGAGAAGATCAAAGGAACCCCGGCTGGTAGCGATGCAAGCTCCCAGCCCGGTGAGTCAAGCTAACCAAACAGTGACTTGAGGCCTGCCAGCGTTTCCTGGCCTCTGGCTTCGTTGGCGTTGCCGCCGTCGTCGTCGCGACCCTGCCACGCTAGATCCTCGGGTGGCAGCTCGTCGATGAACCTGCTGGGCTCGCAATCGAGCACATCTCCGAACTGGCGTCGCTTGGCTGCGAAGGTCATGGTCAATGTTTGCTGTGCGCGGGTGATGCCCACATAGGCAAGGCGTCTTTCTTCCTCGAGCTGGCCGTCTTCAATACTGGCTCGATGGGGCAGAAGATTCTCTTCCATGCCGATAATAAACACATGGGGAAACTCAAGCCCCTTGGCGGCGTGGAGGGTCATCAGTTGCACACGGTCATCCTTGGCCGCTTCTTCCTCTTGCTGATCCAGCAGATCGCGCAACACCAGTCGACTAATGGCTTCATCCAGCGCCACCTGTTCCTCCTTCATTACCCGGTGCAGGCTGTCGATGAGGAAGTCGACGTTCGCCATACGCCGTTCGGCTACTTCTTCCGACGAGCTGATGTGGTCCAGCCAGTCACGATAGGCAATGTCCTTGATCAACTGGCGCACCGCGCTAATGCCGGCACCACCTTCGACGGCGCGGCGGCGCCCCTCTATCCACAGCCGGAATTCCCGGAGCCGTTGCAGCCCCGCCTCGGGCATATCGCCGGGAGCGGTGCGGCCAATGGCCTGCATCAGGCTGCAGTGACGGGTGTTGGCCACTGATCCCAAGGCCTCGAGGGTGGACGTGCCCAGTTTTCTCCGGGGAACATTGGCGATACGGAGAAAGGCGTTGTCGTCGTTTTCGTTTTGCAGTAATCGCAGGTAGGCCATGATGTCCTTGACCTCGTTGCGGGCAAAAAATGAGGTGCCGCCGCTCATGTGGTAGGGCACCTGCTGTTGTTGCAGTGCCAACTCCAGCAGCCGGGCCTGGTGATTGCCGCGGTAGAGTACGGCGTAGTCTCCCAGGCGAGTGCGTTTGCGGAGTTG
>Ga0213866_10000732_pt1 | contig 25614 bp, 18 predicted proteins | sample PICome_11_FD_160079 | JGI IMG/M metagenome (GOLD analysis project Ga0213866, IMG submission 160079) | Coastal seawater microbial communities near Pivers Island, North Carolina, United States - PICO284 | ecosystem: Environmental > Aquatic > Marine > Coastal | place: USA: North Carolina...
TTATGATGTGAATGAGGATGGTGAGCTTGATGCTGAAGAGCGTCAGGCGGCTCGCGCCGCTCGAAAGGAAGCCCGCGAAGCGAAGCGTGCATCAATTCTCGAAACATTTGACGCGGACGAAGACGGGAAGCTCAATGAGGAAGAGAGAGAAGCGGCCCGTGCAGCTGCCAAGGCTAAGATCGAAGAAAAACGAGTCGAGCGTTTCAACGAGGTTGATTTAGATGGAGACGGAGGAATTTCTTTGGAGGAATTCTCTGCTATTCCTTCGATAGCCGCGATGGAGGAGCGTAGACCGGAATCTGCGGCAAAGATTTTTGCAAAGATGGACCAAGATGAAAGCGAAAGTGTTGATCAGGATGAGTTTTTGGATCGTATCCGACGCTCGCATCGTGGTGGACACGGCAAGCCTGGCCCAAAGCCTGGTGAGCCAGGCACTCGCCCTGAGCCGAAGCCTAAGCCCGAGCCAAAGCCTCGCCCTGAGCCAAAGCCTCGCCCTGAGCCAAAGCCTCGTCCTATTTTCCGGAAATAATTCAATGTTGAGGACCTAGTTTCCTTATTTTTAATTCAGGCTGGCCGGATTGCGAATGCTCCGGGCAGCCTTTTTTGTTGGTCCTTCCACCTTCTTTCTGGTCCCTTTTCCCCATGAAATTCGTCCTTGTCCTGTTTTTCCTTTTTAGTTCTTTTTGTTTGGGGCAGACGATTTACGCCACGGAGTTTGAGGAGTATGAAGATGGGGCGGAAAACTTGGATGATTGGATCGGTAGCAGCCCGGGAACGGGCTCCTACGGGCTTGATTACGAGTTAGTTTCCGGCCTCCAGAATTCAGCTTTCATCGGATTTGAACGCCCTGTCCGGCCACTTGTGACTCTTGTAAAGGCTCATGACTTTGACCCAGTTAAGGCAGGAACGCCCACCGTCACTCTCGAGTCTCTTTTGGGAGTTGAGGATTCTACAAATGGACGTCGAGATACCTTTTCGATTGTTTTTTTGAACTCCTCAGGGGATCTCTTAGCTTCTATCCAATTTCGCAATGGCGATGATGACTTTGGTCTTTGGTATTCGGATGGAGTTACCATCAGGGATAGTAGTTTGGATTTTATCCGGGGTGAACTGCAGCTTTTGACGATCGAGATCGATTTTGCCATCAATCGATGGTCCGTTCAACTTGATGGGATCGATATCATACGTAATGTCGTCTTCCACAGCGGCAATAAAGTGATTGATCTTGGGTTCACCGGGGTCCAATGGGATCTCTCCAGCAATGTAACTTTGGGATATGGTGATAATTATCTTTTGATTGCGGATTGGTATGTCCGAGCGGTTCCGACAACGTCATTTAAGGTATTGGGACTCTCCAGGGTGGGGGTAGTGAGTGAAATCCTGTTCGAGCCAGAGCCCGGGTTTTCCTACCAATTACAAACCAGCCCTGATCTTTCGACCAATTTTCAGGACGAGGACTCGGAAATGACAGAAAATGGGCTTCGTTATTCTGATTCTAGCCTACGGTCTTTTAGTCGGGTCGTTAGAAAATATGCTACTCCGGTCGCGCAGTAGATAATAGTCAACAGGTGGATTTAAAAGGGCTTCTTCTGAGGTTCATCTTATTATCGGTTTTTTCTTCGATAAAACTGCCCTAATTACGCTTCTCGGTGACCGTTAATGGATTCGGTCAACATAGTTCGCGGGGAGGTAAATGAGTTAGGCGATTGGACAAAAAATGGAATCTCCAAACGTAATTCTTCGCTCAATCAGGAATTAAAGTCACCGGATATCTCTATTTAAGAGGTAGTTTTAGGACTAATGAGTGGCCCGTAGCTGTTAATACAAAAGGCCATTTTCCCTTAATATTTCCGATCAATTTTCTAAGCGTTATAAATTTCAAAAAACTTGACTATAAATGATTTGTGATTGGGTGGTGGACAAATCTTGAACCGGATGGGATGAAAAAGCCTTGCGGGGATTGGCGCTGTCTTTAGTGCGATCCTATTCATCCAGATGTTGATTGCGTTAGCTGGTGGTTATCTAGATATTCCACATTTGAATTTTGATACTGCTGAAACTGGCGGGGGTGGAGCCACCGGGATATTCTCAATTCAAGGCATCAACCCCCTATCTCCCCCTCTCCGATTCCTTCAACGACGCCCTACGGCGCTCCACCTCAAAAGCAAACTCTTAGTACAAGAAAATTAACTCCGACAGAGCCTGACAAGAGCACGGTTCTAAATCATCACCTTTTAGAGCTTATCGAATTCTACCCCACCCAAATTCGTCAACAAGTAAAACAATCGAGGCCGATTTAATTCTAACGAGGACCAAGAGCGCCAGCTGGCTGCCCCCCTAATGTTTTTAATTATTGCCGTCCCTTTACCTGAATTCGGTAAAACCTCTCGGCAGAGATAGCATTAACTGGAACGGTAGACCTAAATTTCATGGTGGCTGTCCCATCACCATTATGTTCAGTCGCGACGTGAGTCATTTCTTTTTCGTTCGTCCAACTCACCAAGTCACTACTTCCTTGTAGCGAAAACTGAAGGCCAACAGCCGCAAGATTGATCCTGAACGACACTGCCAAGAAGTCGCCCAATCCATTACTCGATTCTCTCTCTAAACTCAAAGAAGGTAACGACCCACCAGATCCGTCGTCAGAGCCAAGCGCATACTCAAGGAATGCATTAAACCCGTCCCCGTCCGTATCTGCGGAGGCAACCCCAGTGAAGGGAACCGAATCATCCCCACCTGGATTACCGTTAAGATCAACACTCGCACGCCAACTGGTTGGCAGGCTGTGATCCGGATTTGACATAGCGTCGTTTAAAACAAGTGAAAAGCCAGAACCATCGGCAGCGGCCTCAGGCCAAGGAAATTCAATCCCGTAGGTAAAGTCGCGGATCGTGAAACCGTCTGCATCCAATATTACAATCTGTTCACCCTCGTTTCTAAGAGATCCATTAAATTCACCTGCAATATTTGCAGATCCATGGCGCAATTCAAAACCAGATCGGTTATTCACAAGGAGGACACGTTCTCCAGGACCAAGAATGCGAGCTCTCAATGGAAGAGCGTCATCAAACCCGGCAAATTCGATACCATCAGCAAATGTGACTCCCTCTAAATTAATGGCCTGGTTAGGATCTATATTTAGCAGTTCGATGAATTCGAAATCCCCTCGACTATCGAACCCGGCGTTCGTCTCTCTAGAGGAAGGGGAAGCTGGACGATAATGAATTTCTGAAATGACTAGATTCTCAACAGACGCAGGAACCGCACTTACTACGAAGCCGGCTTGGGTTAGGGGGCTCCACCTAAACCCGTCAAAGCTTCGGGCACGGACATCAACAGATTTGTCTAATTCAATTGAAGAGGAGTAGACGAGTGAGTTCGCACTGGCCGCATCACCTCCTCCTCGACTCGCGGATAGCAGACATGACCAGAGGGCGTCGTTACTACCTGCACCTCGATTGAGTCCTTGGATCGCAAGAATGTTTTGACCTACCTTTAAAAGGTTCCCTCCCCCAGATATCGTGTAGGGAGCATATTCGATTGCCTCGTCATCATCGTGAGAACCCTCAGCAATTGAATCCCAAGTGAGATTACTAGGGGCATTAGCGTCCTTTGCAACTTCAGTGCCATTTATGAAGGCAACAAAGCTGTCATCGTAGCGAACTTTTAGCGTGAGGCTCTCCAACGAATCGAGTTCAGATTGTGATGAAATCGTAAAGGGGATCCGGATATAACAACTTCCATTTTTCGAAGCCATCTGACTTTCGATATCCAAATTAAAGTAATCATCATACAGGTTACTTGAACTTTTCTCGTAGCCGACCCCTTGATTTCCAGAGACCCAACTAGCAAAATTCGGAGGGGGAGTTATATCAGTCCATTCCGCGAGTGATAACCTGTTACCTCCATTAGCGGCAGAAGGCACGAGCACCTCGCACGGCGCATTTTCCTCAACAAGTGCGATTGACGGGCTCTTTCCAAGACGAGGATCAGATCCGTCCAAAGTGTAGTAAATCTTTGCACCTGGCCAACCATTTGGGTCTCCTATCGCAAGATCAAACCCTGATTGAACTTCTCCTCCGTACTTGTTGAAGACAGGCGGTCGAGCGTTTCCATTCGTGCCACGAGATTGGGTTTCCATCCATTCAAGCCTCGTCGTCAGCCAGTTTTTCATCCAATCAACCTCAGCTTGGTGAGTCCGCCGAGAAGCATAACCGTCGGCATTTGGCCAGAGATATCTCCCGAGAGTATCCCACTCTTCAAAATTTCGAGTAACAGCATTTGGAGCTCCCCTAATCCCATCAAGTTCGTAATCGTGACGATCAATCATCCTCATCATGTTACTCGTTGAAAGTAAGCTTCGTCGCAAAAACCAAAACCGATCCCAGTAGGCCAGAGTAAATTCTTTGTCAGTAAAGAGGGTATCATACCAGTAATAATCACTCCCTCCTACTTGTGGGTAATACCATCCGCGGGGGTTTTGCCCGTTTAGATAGTTAGCGTTTCCTAGCCCTAAATTAAAATCCCAAACAGGAAGAGCCCGGATTTTTCCATTTCGTGATTTGGTAAAATACGAACTGATCCGGAAGCCATCAATATCCTTAAACGCTTCAGTATAAAGGTGCGAATCAATGAAGCTTAAACGGTCAATGTAAGCTTGATATCCCTCGTCAGGGTCATCAAAAGCATCTCCATGAAGAGCAGCCTCCATTTCATTAACGTAATTACGAAGATAAAGAAACTGAGCATTGTTTGGACGCTCGGGTTCATGCATATCTAGCGGGACCCTCTCAATTGCAGTGCTCCACGCCCTGCTGTAAGGACCCTTGTCCTTTTTGAAAATATATCCGCCGGTAATGAGTTTTGGATCAACAGTCCTGTCCCCAAGTCTTTCAATATCCACCCTTTCTTTACCACGTTTAATTTTCTCCATTAAGACGTAGACGCCACGATAGTCATTAAGGGTCACAGTTCCGCGATTGCGATTCATGAAAACCTCAACATACTGTGTTCTAACTCCACCAAAGCCTCCACCAGTAGTACGGGCAGTCTCATAGACGATCGCATTCCGCATGAGAGTTTTATCCGAGTAAGGCGCATAGAGTATCCAGTCCGACTCTGCTGGCATTCCTAAAACTGAAACTTTTTTGTCCTCGTCATCATTATTCCATGTCTCCCAAGCATATTGTTTTTTAGGAAATCCTGCGGAAGATTGCCCCCGGATATGCATTCCACCCCTCCCCGTGAAATTCGGTTCAGAATCATTGATTCGGGCGATTCCGGTAAGCTCGTCACGGTCTATTACCACTGTGTAAACAGGTTGAAAGCTCCGGCCTGCACTATCGATATTAACTCCGTTTGTATCAACCACCACGATAGGGAGGTTTGAAGTGAAATTTTGGACATTTGAGGCTAACTCGAGAAAAGTACGGCTTTTGACTTCGCCTGGGAGCCGACCCACATCATAGACTCGAGCCCGAATTGTCGTGGATTCTGAAATATTGAAACGTGACGAGTAAACGCGCGATGTTGCATTTGGAATTGAGCCATCGGTGGTGTACCGCACCACCGCCGTTTGCGAAGACGGGGGAAGAATTTCTAGAGTTGTTGAGCCTGAGAAGGTTCCACCAGCACGATCAAATTTGACACTCTCAGCAGGTGGACCAGCAGCTTGTAAGCCAGAATTAATTGCCTCAGGGGTTGGATTTTCCAAATAACCAACTGAACGGCTGCTACCAAGCGCTCCGTAAGAGATATCTTGGGCCTGCTCTAAATAGTTAAACTCTGAAACTACCGTTATCCCATCGGGTGCAATGAGAGCTAAATACCCACCTTCTTTAGAGAGGACAAAATTGGTGTGTAGCGACTCGTCGCTGGTAGTCCGGTCTTTCCCCGAGGCAAAGATGACAAAATGCTCATAGGGTGAAAGAACCACTCGTGGTATTCGCCAAAGAGTTTTTTGGAGGGGATCGTTTGTAAGGTAGTAACCGCTGAGGTCCTGATCTTGATCCTGCCCATTGAAGAGCTCAATCCAATCAGGATTATCGAGATCTTCATCCTCAAGACTATCCTCGTTACTAGCCAAAAATTCATTGATAACTACGCCGATTGGAGTTGGCGGCTCGGCAATGTCGACATTTAAAGATACATTATCGATATCAAGATCCATTGATGAACCCCCAGTTCGACCAGCGATCTGTACCCTGAATTCTTCGAGAGATACATTCTGGAGAGCATACTGGCTGTAGATAACCTGGGGATTCCCCTGCAGACCTCGGTCTGGAAACATTGAGACATCGACGAACACCCCTCCGGTATCATTTCGATTCATCTTGATCTCCAGAGACCCCCACTGTGATGACTGGATGTCATAACTAGAATCACCACTCTCCACCCCATCGTAATTAATTGTGGCATTAGTCCCATTAAACGTTCGGAAACCCACTCCAATCGAATTCGAATAATGTCCTCTTTCTTCCTCTCCGCGAAGGCCATCCGCACCCCCCTGAACTGCCCCTGACTCGCCATGTGTGGCAACATCTAAAAATGCCACGCTCCAGCCGTCAGCTTCAACATCAGACGCACGAAAATCCATGGAAAATTGGACATCGGACCACCCTTTCGTATTTTCCAAAACGGGAAAGGAAAGATAGTTTCCTTGACTACCACTTCCAGCATTTAGCAAGTGATAATAACCGTTTCTTACAGATCCCTCATCACCTTCTCGAAATGAAGTGGCATCATAGACTCCTTCACCTTCAAAATCTGCAAGTATAGCTGCCTTTGATAAAAGACTAAAGAGAAACCAAATAAAAAAAGGGGAAATCGCGCGAGTAGATGACATAATTCAAAGTTTGGGGAAGACCTTTGAAAAGCTGCGATACTTGGGAGATGTGTCAAATAAAATTAGATTTTGATTCCTCCAAAAAATGGATTCATGGACTTTGCTCGAGGTAGATTAAGAAACCTTTAGCAAATAAGGGATTACAGTCGTTACATGCAGAATAGGAATGACTCCTAGCAAATATTGAGCTGAAGCGTCTCATTGGCACCCTCATCCATGGAAAAGATAAAAAAGCAGTCTCCAACCATCACGTTGATTCAATGGTGGAATGCACCCGTTATCTCGATCCCGAGAGCTCAAAACAGCAGTTATGCTCTCTAGGTGGGCACTCGAAATGAAGTGAAGATAATGAACTCGAATACCAGACATTTAACTTCCATCTCCCGATCAGTTGCAAACCCTCTCCAACGATCTTTTCGCCTTTTGCACGTGGAGCCTCATCCATTTCTAGTACGAACACTAGTAGCCGACTGGGGATGAATCGAAGCCATTCCGCTAACAACTCCCTGAGCTAACATTCCTTTCTCAAACCCAGCTTCAAGCCCCTCTATGTAAACCCAGGCAGCAGAAGGATCCGAACTTACCCAACCTTTCATAGCAGAAATTGAAGCGAATCCTCGGCGACGACCATCACAGCCAAGCTCGTCGGCTTCGCGAGGGCCGCTTCGCGATCAAGTTTCCCCCAAACTTTGAGAAACAACCCCCTTTCTCTCCCTGCCGGATTCCTTCAACGACGCCTTAAGGCGCTCCACTTCAAAAGAAAATTTCTAGCAACGGCCATTGAGCGTGTCATCGAGCTTCCGATAGAAGGTGCTGGCCGTCACCTTCGGCAAACGGCGACTCTCTACCCAAAGTTCCTGCTGATCCTAACTGACACGATCTCGACTCTCAAACATGACGAGCCAGAGTGTAGCACAATCCACGCTAGTTTTTCAAAAGGCTGTTAACTTGATCGCCCTGTCATTGCCGCATCAACCTCAGCCGCACGAAACCACCCGACGCCTCTTCCAAAAGATTGATCGAAATTTGATCAAAACCAAGCTCGCCAGGGATCCGCGTGATGGCCAACCCATCACGCGTCCAATCGACCAAATTTTGGCTGACCTCTGGAATCAGAAAAAAACCATTCAGATTGCTACGAACACGATAACTGAACACCCCCTCTTGAATTACTGGGAGTGAACCAAATTCCTGATCGGACGAACCCAGAGCCCACTCCAACACTGCATTCATTCCATCTCCATCCAGATCTTCGCGACTGTCTCCATTAAACCCCGGAACCGCCCCACTGTAGGTGTGACTATCACGCAAAACACCTTTGGGATCATAAAGCTCAAGTGTTTCCCCCTCAGCCGCCAGATTCCCCGAATAAGGCCCGATCACAAAACGCTGCTCGCCTCCTGTGGGGCTCAAATCCCGTGTCGCGAACGCCACCACATCCGGACTCAAAAACAGGCTATCACCCGATGGGATCACCGTTCCCGGTGGCAGAATCAACCTCACTGCGCCATCCACGCGCCATCCCGAAACATCAACGGCAGTCGGCGACTGGTTGATTAACTCCACATACTCCTGGTCTTGATTCTCGGAAATCGGGTCAAAATCAAGCGACCCTATTTTAACCACCGGAGTCTCGAGAGAGGCCGGCAAATCAGGAGTGTTACTATAGATTTCAATTCGCCTCATCGGCAGCCACTCTAGGTTAATCCGATTAGTGGCGCGCGCCATCGTCTCGGCATCAGGGTGGGATATATTCCAGGGCTTGGGAACCGGATCGACATCATACCATGTTCCCCATATCTCAAAATCCAGAAAAGCGTCACCCGGAAAAATCGAAGCAGGTGACAAGCGGTCGAGTTGAGCCCGCGTGCGCTCCGGAATATACTCCGAGGCTATAAACCGGTCGCTCAAAGTACGAAGCCGTCTGAAAAACATTTCCCGGGTTCTCGGATTCCCCCTCAGCAACGCCTCCACCAGAACGCTGGTGTTCGCAGATTCACCAAACTCGGTGAATCCCCCGGTGAAGAGGTTTCGATCAAAGTAACCCGCGCGGCTCGTGAAATTCCGGCCAAAGGTCAAATCAAGATCCCAAGGTAAAATCGACCATCGACCGTCACCCTCGGTGTCGTGATAAAGGTAGTAATTTTTTGCCCCCATATCGGTCTGCATAATCACAACAAGACCGGCCAGGGAATTAATAGTCATGGGCAGATCGACGTGATCAAAGATGTAACTCCAGCGGTCGGGATCTTCCTGATTGATCCCGGCAATCAGCGCATTCAGGTCTTCCCACCCCTCCTCCTCACGGGTCATCTTCCTGACAATATTTGTGTTTCCAATTTCCTCAGCTCTCAGTGAGGTATTGACTGCCTTGTATAACGTTCCATCCGGGTCAAGATCCGCTCGATCCAGATAGATTTCATCAGCATCCTCCACGAGATCCGCAATGCTGAAGAATTGGCCGTTGCGCTGAACCCTGACACTGAAAGCAAAATGAGTGGGGACTCCGGCTTCACGCAAAATCTCGTATGCCATCTCGTTGCGCACTTTCGCCTTGTCACCCCAATTGGTCATCAGATTGATGTCCCGAACCCTCGGTTCATCCTCCTTCCATCGAAATCGCTGGGTTTTGTTGAAGTCGATGTTGAAACCCTTCTTTTCGAAAAACAGAGTCGACTGACCGCGTGGACCAAACTCCACATTGTCGTAATATTCTCCCAAATAATACAGCCCGGCCCGCACCTTTTGAAAAGACGTCAGCCGATCATAGTCATTTGCGCTGATGAACCATTCGAAGATCTCGGCCAAACTCTCAACATCAGGATTGCCCACAGGAACTCCGTAATATTCGTGGGAATCGAGCGGATTGGCAAATGGCGGCTCCTTCGTGATCCGTCCGTCGGCATCTTGGGCCACAAAGCGCCACCTGATCACATCTCGCACCGTACCTCCGGGGATGGTAACCGAATAGTTCATTCCATCAGCCGAAGCCATCGCTACCGCTTCCTCCGGTCCGAATCCACGGCGATAGAAAAGCGTCACATCCTCCGCGCCCGAAACAGTCGCCGTAATATCGAGGGCCTCAGCCACCGCGGGCCGATCTCCGCCGGTTCGATACTCCAGAAAGAGCGGCCCCGGCAATCGGCCTGTTCCATTCGCCGCCCCCGGCGAAGCCTCATCAAGATAACCAACCCCAAACCCGCCAGCGCCATAACTTCCGTCTTCAAATTGCGGCGGATAGCGATCTCCAAAATCCGTCACAACCGTCGACCCATCCGGCGACACCAGCGCGAGATATTCACCTCCCGCTGACAACTTAAAATCCGTATGCAACTCCCCCACATCCCGATCCTTACCCGAGGCAAAAACCACCAACCATTCGCCTGGCCCCAGCATCGTCGACGGGAACACCCATCGATTCAAAACCAGGGAATCATCCGTCAGATAATATCCCGCCAGATCAACCGGCTCATCCTCTGGATTGAAAATTTCAATCCAATCCGGAAAATCACCGTCCTCATCAGGCAGCGTCGCCTCATTCGACGCCATGAATTCCGAAATCACCGGAGCCCCCGTTGCCGGAAAAGCCCACAGCAAAACCAAAATGACAAAAGCCCCCCGCATCGAGACCACAATATAACCCCTTCCCGCACCGCGTCGAGCGATGTTCTCAAATCGATCGAGAGCTTCAACGAAGAGCAACTTGTCCTCTGGCTAAAAACAAGCGGAGTTAGCTTTCCTCCCGACAGTTCTGCCAAATATCTCAATAAAAGTGGCACTCTCATTATCAGGAACACGCCCCACAATCTGGAGTTGGTTGATCACCTTCTCAGCAACAAATTTCCCGTCTCAATCTCGCTTCACCTTCTGAAACGCTTCCTCGCGGCGACGAAGAACAAGCGAATCGACGAACTCCCAGCCATTATCAGCAGATACCCTCGTCAAACTCTCGGTCCGCTCCAGGGCATTGTGGCCGAAATGGCCAACCTGGATCTGCAACTCGCCTCCAAGCCTGATGAGAGCCTCAAAAGAATCATCAACGAGCGCCGGGACCGCATCCTCAAAATGCTTCCCGGAGGCCTCGAAGCAACCCGGACCTACTTTGACAGCATGATCAAGATTATGGCTCAATAACCACTCGCATGCGCAGGTAGTTTGCTTCCGGAACAAGTCGACTGGTGATAATCTCCACCCCCCAATCGGAGGTTTTCTCCACACTTATCGTTTCAAGATCGACCGCGTCACACGGTTGCCAATCTTCCAAATTGGTGGATTTTTCGATCAAAGCCCGGACACCGCAAGGGAGCCTTCGATGACGATACCTGACAAGCCTCTCGCCAGAGTCCGCCCCCCTGAATATCCCGACCGGACCAATGCCGTCTGCGTTTCGCGGATCAAGTCCCGCCCCAAACTCGAGGGCGTTATTCAACCCATCCCCATCGGGATCCGCCAGTTGATCCGTGACAACACCGGCAGCACGTTCGCCTTCTAAAAAGTGCTCTTCCAGCCAAGCTTCATAGGGACTCCCAGGCTCGATTACCTCGAGTTCCTGATTGGGGGCAACGTTAAAAATCTCCTGCTCGATCCCACTCGGCCAGCACACCCTCACTCGCGCAACGGGCTCGGCCGAGTCCCCCAAACCAAAATGTGCAATCTTCTCACTCTGGGTCAGGAAATGGCTTCCGCCACTGATTTCGCGATGCTGTGCAGGAGCATTGTCACCCTGAAAAATCGTCACCACCGCCCCGATGCCATCGCGATTGGAACAACGCCCACGCGGCTTGATCCGCAGCCAGTGATTATCGTTGACCGTATCATTTCGATAGAGAATCGGGCTGCCCTCATTATTGACGATGAAGAGATCTAGATCACCATCCCGATCGTAATCAAAAACCAGCAGCCCCTTCCCCTTTTCGGTATCCGTGATGCCGACCGAAGTGGAGACATCGGTAAAAGACCCTCCATCATTGCGCCACAGCTTGGTGGGATCAGTATGGAATGGTGTCTCGGTTTCCATGCGATCTGTTTCAAAACCATTCGTCATTGCCAGATCAAGATCGCCATCGTTGTCGTAGTCGAAGAATACCGCCCCCCATCCCCAACCGCCATCGCGCACCCCGGCGGCATCTGTAGCATCTTCGAAGACCCGGTTCCCAAGATTACGATAAAGCCGGTTCCCGGTCACACCCCATCCGGAATTTGGAATTGCGGGCTGACGCCCATCATAAATCGAAGTAAAGAACAAGTCCGGCAAGCCATCACCATCGTAGTCGCCGACGGCCAATCCCATCCCATTTTCATCCCCACCGATTTGGGCCAATTCGGTGCCATCCACAAACGTGCCGTCGCCATTGTTCCAAAAAATGCGGCTGGTCCCAAAATCGCCGGCCACCACCAGATCGGGCCAGCCATCGAGGTCGAGATCGGTTAATCTTGAAGTAAAAGCCTGGGTTGTAAATTCCGGCCCATCTGCCACCTCGGGGTCGTCCCACATCTCCACGCCGGCACCCGCCGTGACGTCAAAAAATCCACCTGAAAGCCCGGTGTTTCCAAGCAGGACGGAACGATTCCCCGGCCCGGTCACAGCCCATTGGCATGTATGAATATCGAGCCTCCCGTCACGATTATAGTCGCCGAAAGCCACACTGAAACCGGAGTGCCAGTTCGGAACTTCAAGATCAGCCCGCCAAAGCTGACCTTCCTCAGAAAAGGTGCCGTCTCCGTGGTTCACATAAAGCAAATTTCGCAAAGGATTCCCGGACTCACCGGCGACACTTATATACAAATCAGCATCGCCATCGTTGTCGATATCACCCCACGCCGCCCCGTTGCTCGGAGCAACCACCTCGATCCCGGCAAGCTCACTCACACTCTCAAACGTCCCATCACCCCGATTGCGAAAGAGGGTGTCGGTGCTTTGATAGCGGGTCACAAGCAAATCAACCCAACCATCATTATCAAAATCAGCGACCGCGGCGCCCCCGGTCATCACCTCTGGCACATGCTTCACCCATCCCGCCGGCGCAGTCCACTGAAGATAACCAATTTCAGCTTCATCGGTGACATTCACGAAAGATCCTTCAGCCGAGGCGCACGGGCAAAGCACAAGAGCGATCAAAAGAAACGCGCCCAACCGAAGCGACTGCAATCCCAGCCCATGCCAATTTATGAACATACCAAGTCAAGCTGCCGCCGGCCCGGCGGGTTGTCCATGCAAATTCTGCCTGCCGACTGAATTGAACCGTTTCCGCACTCCTTCATTGCCTTGCCAGCCCTAACCCGCTAGTAACGATGCACTCAGCTCCTTCCGAGGCACACCATGATCGCAAAACCTCCGCTTCCGTCCCTCTACTATACAGTCACCGCGCTAGTCCTATTCATCTTCGGGGGACAAGTCGCCAGCGCTGACACTCTCACTGATGCGGTCATCAGTGAATTCCTCGCAGACAACGACGACGGCATTGTTGACGAAGACAACGACCGTGAAGATTGGATCGAAATCTGGAACACCTCGGGGGTCGCAGGAGACCTCGGCGGCTGGTATTTGACCGACGATCCGACCATTCTCACTAAATGGCAACTACCAGCCATTGAAATGACGAGTGGCGGGTATTTGGTGGTTTTTGCTTCGGGCAAAGACCGGGCGAACGCGGCAAGCGAGCTTCACACGAACTTCCGCCTGCAGAGCGAGGCCGGCGGGTATCTTGCCCTGGTGAAGCCCGATGGCACCACGATCGCGAGCGAATTCGGTGACTACCCCGCACAAGCCAAAGACATCGCCTTCGGAGTCGGCATCGATGCAGAAACTCCCGTTACTTTTTTCTCCGCCGGAACCCCGGCAAAATGGCTCGTCCCCACCGGACCGGTAACCGACTGGACGACCACTGACTTCGACGACTCGGCCTGGAACAGCGGAGCAACCGGAATCGGATTTGATTCTCCCGGAGGGCGTTATGAACCCCTGATTGGCGACGGCGGCGATTCCGGCGCGGAGATGCGCTCCCAAAATGCCACAGTCTATATTCGCATTCCCTTCGAAGTGGCAGACCCCACCGGGATCAGTAACATCAATCTACGCCTGAAATGGGAGGACGGATTCGTGGCCCATTTGAATGGCACGGAGTTTCACAAGGAGTCCGCCCCCGCAACTCCGGCATGGAACTCCAGGTCCACCGATGGCGGTCGCAATGAAGACAACGCCACCACCTTCTTCAATTATCCTGTCGAGCAAGGCGGTCTGATGACAGGAACCAACATCTTGGCGATCCAGGGGCTCAACAGCAGCACCGGAAGTTCGGACCTCATCATGGTGCCCGAGCTGACCGGCATCTTCAAAGATCCCAACAATCTGACGTCAGGATTTTTCGCCACTCCAACTCCGGGAGCCGTCAACGGCATCCGCTATGAAGGGCTCGTCGGAGACACCCGCTTCAGCGTTGACCGTGGCGTCTATGACACCGAATTTGATCTCGAAATCTCAACGGAGACGGAAGGTGCCAGCATTCGCTTCACCACCGACGGATCTCCACCAAGCGAAACCTCCGGCCAACTTTACACGGGTCCTATTTCAATCACGGGCACGACTGTTGTCCGTGCTCTTGCCTTCAAGCCCGGCTTCCAGTCGACAAACATTGACACCCATAGCTATATCTTCCCGGATGACGTATACGGCGACCAATTTTCCGAGGCCTTGACCGCCGTACCCACCATCTCGCTGGTCACCCAGGCCAATTACGACCTTCGCCTCATGTCAGTGGCCTCGACAAACGAACTTCCCTCTCAGAGCGTCGAGCGGCCGGAACGTTCCCAGGTGGTCGTGGCCCTAGTCAGTGGCGAACTCCATGTGCGAATTATCGATGTCCACATCCGCAGGAGCCGGGAATCGAATCGATTTGAATACCGGACCGTAATCGATAAATCCGAGGACCAGCTGGTGGACGGGCAGGAAAAGACCGACCTGCATAACCTGCTAAACCAAGCGCCGTTTCCGGACACCGCTGCGATGTCTCCGGAAACCCAACGGGAAATTATTGATAAAGCGAGCTTCATCTCTGAATACATACCCCGAACCCCCTTTCTCCAGGACAGCAACAACGACTATATCGAGCACAAGAGTTCGATCGAGATGATCTACCCGGACGGAACCCCCGGGTTCCAGGAAGACGCTGGACTAGCCAACTTCGGCGGAGGCTTCACCAACTTCACCAAGAAGAGTTTTCGACTCTACTTCCGAAAAGAATACGGCACGGCCAAGCTCAAACACCCGATCTTTGACGGATTCGAATATAAAAATTTCCCGCCGGTTGACGAGTTTGACGCCATCAATCTACGTAGCGGCTCACATGACATGACGAATCGCGGCGCCTACATGGGCCCACGCTTTGCCGACGACTCGATGCTCGATATGGGCCAAATTGCGCCACACGGACGTTTCGTCCATGTCTATCTGAACGGACGATACTGGGGACAATACCACTTGCGTGAACGCTGGAATGCCGACATGGCGTCAAGTTACTTCGGTGGCAAAAAAGAGGACTACGATGCCATCAGCGCCAACAACTCCGGCAGTGAATTCCAGAACGGAACTCCATACGATGGCAACGCGGAGTTCTGGACCGAGACGCGAAACCTGTTGAATGGACCAGACCCGTTTGTCAATGCGGCTGCACACATCGATATCGCAAACGTCATCGATTTCATGTTGCTCTGGACAAGTGGAGAGTGTGAGAGCGAGTTCCGTGCCTTTGGCTCAAGATCCCAAGGCGTACCATTCAAATTCATGATGAGGGATCCCGATGGCTTCATGCCCAACGGAGGCTGGAATCACGACCACGCCGTCACCCACAATGGGCCACTCAGGGCGATGACTGAACTGCGCACCGGCAGCAACCCGGACTATAACATGCTGCTGGCAGATCGAATTCACAAACACTTCTTCAACGACGGTGCCCTAACCACCAAAGCGAGCGTTGAGCGACTGCGCAAACGCTACGAGGAGATGCGCTCCGGTTTCGCAGCCGAAGCCCGAAGATGGAATTATCAAACGGTTGCTTCATGGGAATCCTATGTCAATCGTTGGCTTGACACTGGCTTACCACAGCGCACTACCAGCATGATCCAAAGGCTCCGGCAAGCCGGCATGTATCCGGATATTCTCGCTCCCGCGCTCTCCCAGTTCGGGGGCTCAATCCCTGCTGGAAGTGGCATCACCATGGCCACCAACACCACGGCCATTTACTACACCATCGATGGTTCCGATCCCCGTCTCCCCGGGGGGGGCATCAGCCCCACAGCCATCAATGCGACATTTTCCAACGATGTTCGCAAGCCTGAAGACTTTGTCGCCTCCGGTGACGTCTGGAAATATCTCGACGATGGAAGCGACCAGGGAACAGCCTGGAAAGGCGCCGCCTACGATGACAGTAACTGGGCAAGCGGTCCTTCACAATTTGCCTATGGAGAAACGATTGATATTAAAACGACCGTCGGCTTCATCGACACCGACCCTGACACCGGTGGCACTCAAAAGAATGCCACCACGTATTTTCGCAAGAAGGTCATGATTAAAGACCCTGCGGATTTTTCCAACTTCGTCATCGGCCTCCGCTACGACGATGGGGCGATCGTTTATGTCAATGGCGTGGAAGTCGCCCGCACCAATCTTCCCGTAAATCCCAGCTTTGACACCTTCGCGACAAGTAGCACTCCCGACGAAAACACTTTCTTCGACTACAAGGTTTCTTCATCTCGATTTTTCGACGGTGAGAATACCATCGCCGTGGAAATTCACAATGCGTCGGCTGGAAGTTCCGACATACGTTTTGACCTCACATTACGAGGTGAAATTGATCTCACTAATGGCAATAATATCACAGCGCCCATTATGATCAACGGGCCAACCGAATTCAAAGCAAGGAGCTTCGATAGCAACTCAAACGAATGGAGTCCCGTGACCGCCACTTTCTTTAGTCTCGATACCGTGCCCGCCGCTGCGACCAATCTTGTTATTTCGGAAATCCACTACCGGCCCGCCAATCCCTCCTCGGCGGAAGAGCTCGCAATCTCTTCCGACCGGGATGACTTTGAGTTCATCGAGCTTCTCAACATCTCTACTCAACCCATCGACCTCAGCGGAGTCTACTTTGACGAAGGCATCAGCTTTTTCTTTGCAGAAAACACTATTCTGGAAGCAGGCGCACGGGTTGTTCTTGTCAAAGATCTCGAAGCCTTCACCGCCCGTTACGGAGACCTTTCCGAAGGTTTTATCGCCGGTGAATTTGGCGGCAGACTCAGTAATGATGGCGAACAGCTGATCGTTCGCAAGACAGGCTCAATCGAATTCATCAACCTCACTTACAACGATCAACCTCCCTGGCCGATCCAGGCGGACGGAGATGGCTATTCCATGATCTTCACTGGCAACGTCCAGGCCCAGGGCTCTTCATGGTCCGCGCACGCCTCCATCGGAGGGGCACCCGGCATGGCCGACACCGCTCTCACCACCGGTTATGACGACTGGAAAATTGCCAACGGGATCACTGATGACATGAGCGACTCCGACAACGATGGCCTCACTGCATTCGCCGAGTATGCCACCGGTAACAGCCCTAACAATGCCAATGCCGCCCCCGTCATCACCCAAGGTCTCGTCACGATCGAACCGGATGGTTTCCTTTCGATCACGTATCAACAGGGGCTCAACGTCACCGACGTTCTCTTTGAAGTTCAGGAATCTTCCGATCTCGAAAATTGGGCAACCATTCCCGCACCAATTCTGGTAAGAGAAGAGATTGATCCGGTCACCCAGACGAAGAAGGTCACGCGACAGCTTTCCAGTCCGGTCACGCAAGACACCAAGAAATTCCTGCGCGTCCGCATGGTGCGCTAGAAAACAAGCCGAACCGCTTACCAGCCGCTTCACATCTTGGCCAAATGATCAGGTGACCAAAAACACTTCGTCACGGTCACTGAAACCGAAGGAGCTTCTTGGGAGGAAGTCGGACCGGACTGCCATCCATCATCACTCGATCGTTGGTCTGGAAACGGCCTCGACTTTTTTGATGACGTTACCCACTTTCTTTTCGTGACCGAAAGACAGGCCACTCTTCGCTTCCTGGATCTGGAGTTCCCGCTGCCAGCCGGAATGTATGCCGCGATTCCCGGATCGTGCGAGATCTCGGGTGGGGCCGGAATCGCCGTCACCCGGAAAAGTTTTTACAGATTTTTCAACCTCGGTGGACCAATCGAAAAAGAGGGGCGCCTCCGCTACATTGATGGCTGCACCGACTCGGTTCTTCACCAGCCCAAAAGCGGAATACGGATCCCGGTTCACTTTTGAATGCAAAAAGAAATGCGGGGACAGATTCGCGAAATGCTCTCTCCCCGGCGACTGAAACGGGAGGGCATTCTCGATTACCGACGCGTGAAACAACTTCTCGCTTACAGAACCGACGAAGGCTCGGGCCGCTACGGCCTTCGTCTCTGGATGCTCATGACCTTCCAGCTTTGGAAAAATCTGTTTAACATCGGGGCCTGATCAACTACCGGCGTGCCTGCCACATGCGGGAAAGGTCCATAAACCCTACTTGTTCGCTGCGGGATTTTCTCCGCGACCAGCCAATGCGAGTTCATTGCCCAGATCGATCACCCCCTCGAAAGCATACGCGGAATCCCGGAGCTGCAGCCGCAGAGAGCGACCGATGAACAACTGGTTTTTCAGGGAAATCGTCAAAGTAAAGTCAGGACCATTATCGGCGACATGATCTACTGGTTTCTCTCGATGCGAAAATAGATCTTTCCTTCGGGGCCCACGAGCCCTCCGATATCAAAGGTTCTGGTCGTCGATTCACCTGGGTCCGCCGCCACGGAGTCATCAAGATCCCCCTCCCAGCTGACAAGGTCGTCGGAGTAAACCACGGAGTAAATCTGCCCCTCCCTCGAGTCCCACGTCAGGGTAACCGAATTATCTTCGATCGAATACTCGATTTCCTTGATAGCAAAGGAAGGCACGAAACCAGGAAAAGCGCCGGTCTGGAGAGTCACATCATCAAAAGCGACCCAACCGGCAAGCGAATCATCCTCAGGATTATCAGGCGTCTCGAGAGCGCAGAGTCGAACCTGAATCAGCTCACCATCATGCACACTGTCCGCCGGATCTGAATTGTAGACCACGGTTGAGGTGACAAATTCGTTCACTGGGACCTCAAGAGCATTATCATCCTCAGCGAGAACAGTACCTCCTGAAACCTGACCGGCAAAAGTGGCACCATCGATGTTTATCCCACCCACAACAAACTGAACCCGGTATCCATACCAATCCGGATTGTAGTTGGAACTTCCACCTGAATCGGGCCCGGGAAGGCGCCCGACCTTGCAGGTGAGAGTGTACGATTTTGAAGAATCAAAAGTCTCGGTCAAAATCTGGCTGACCGCTTCAAACTCCCTGAGAGGATCGTTCTCCCGACTCCTGACCAGCATAACATACTTCCCTTCCGGAGCCGTCCCTCCGAAGCCAACATCAAGAGCGCCTTGCGCGGTTTCGTCCCGGCCCGGAGCTCCGGGGTTCCAAATCCTAAGGGGGCCTCCGTTTGCAGAAATATCAAAGTGCCTCCAAAATTCCCTACCCCACTGGGGATACTTGTCGGTCGACTCGGCGAATGGGTCAAAGGTTTCCCTTTCCTCGAAACCCGCGTTGGGAATCAAAATCGACTCTGCCCTTAGACCAAGCCACGAGATTGCCAAAGCTAAAAGTCCGCTGGCGAGCTGTTTCTGAAAACTCGTCTTCATCTCTTGTTAGACATTACCTGACCCGGTAGCAATCGTATCCCTCCGAATACATCCGGAGCCTACCCGTGATGGGGGATCTAATCCCCCTGGACTATGATCACGATACGACGCGAGTATGGTTGGTTCCGGTGCTCAAAAAGAAAGAGTCCCTGCCAGGTGCCTAGTGTCATTTGCCCATTCACCACCGGGATCACTTCACTGGTCCGGGTGAGAGCCATGCGAATATGAGAGGGCATGTCATCCGGCCCCTCGTAAGTGTGCACGAAGTATGGAGTATCCTCGGGAACAAGATGATCGAAAAAGGAATGCAGGTCGGTCCGCGCACTCGGATCGGCATTCTCCATGATGACCAAACTTGCGCTGGTGTGCTGGACAAAGACGGTTGCTGTTCCCGTCGTAATTCTCGATTCAGCAACGATGTCCTCAACCTGGCGGGTGATCTCGTAAGTTCCTTTTCCAGAAGAGCGGACGGAAAGGCTGGCAGCATGACTCGGCATACAAGAGATCCTGACACGCTGATGGCAGGGAGATCAAGTCACCCAATCGCCGAAATCAAGGACCGGGGTTTGGAACCGGGGTTTTTTGAGGGTTGACCGGCTTCTTAATCGGCTGCTTTGGCTCAAAAATAATCGGTTGTCTTGAGGCATCAGGCCGGGCCTCGGGCCCCTCTGGCCAACTCAACACTATCACCAACAAAGCCGCATAAGCCACACCAGCTCCAAACACCCACTTGCCGGAGGTCATCCCACGGAACAAGTCGGACACGCGGGAAGCGGCAGAAAAAGTCGAAGGCCTGGACGCGACTTCTCCATCGCGACGACTTTGAAACTCCTTGAGAAAATCTTCGAAGTATCCGTCCCTCGGTTGCTCGAACCGCTTTAGGCGGATGAGTTTTTGGACCTGTGTTTCTTGCTCGCTCATGAATGATTTCTATTTGATGAACTCCTCCAAATATCCCTGCAATTGCTGGTGCGCGTAGAAGAGTCTCGAACGGACGGTTCCTTCCGACACTTTGAGAATTTTACTGATCTCAGCGTGGGGAATTCCCTGAATATCGAACATCGTGACGACCGCTCTATGGTCATCAGACAGCGACTGCATCGCTTCGTTCAATCTTTTTTGAAGTTCGTTCACATCGCTTTGGTGACGGGGATTTGCGAAATGGGCGATATCCACCATGGCGTCGTCATTCTGAATTCCCGAATCCAGCTCATCGAGGCTCCACGCGGCCCTCCGTTTGCGCTTTTTAAGGAAGTTCAGCGTCATATTTGTCCCGATCGCATAAATCCATGTGTAGAATGACGATTTCCCCCGAAAGCGGCTCAGTGACCGGAAGGCCTTCGCAAAAACATCCTGCATGAGATCGTTCGCATCCTCCTTGTTGGAGGTCATATGGTAGATCATGCCGTAGAGGCGCGGGCTGTATTTGACGACCAGCTGATCAAAGGCCGCAGTATCCCCCTGCTGCGCCCTGGCCACGAGGCCACGATCCGCATCGGCAGAGGATTCATTCGCAGACTCGGAAGACATAAAGTTTTTTAGAATCGCCGGTGAGAATCCTTCTGACACACCCATAGGGACAGGTAAAAGAACCGCACGTTCAATTTATCTTTGAAGAAGATCGCTCGATGATCACGCCAACCCAATCGGTCTCCGGCAAAATGAACTTTTCAATTTCGACACGGATCTTGCAAACTCCGAACTCACCCAAAACCATTGCGGCAATATCCTGCGCAAGGGTTTCGATGAGCTGACGCTCTTTCGCGGCCGCCAATCCACGAACGCGATCCGCGACCGCCTTATAGTCCACCGTACCATCAATCCTGTCATGCTCCGGAAAGCGAGCGACATCGAGCGTGAGATGAACCCGCAGCTTTTGCTTTTCCGCCCTCTCCTCCGCCGGAACCCCGATATGCGTAATCAGTTCCAAGCCACGAATGACGATCTGATCCATCATAAAGGTGTCCTTGTCTGGATTGCAGAATTCTCCAGCCACCGACGAAAATCGCCGAGGTGATCAAAGAAGTGATCCGGTTCACTTTCCGCGAGCCTCTCGACCGGATCGTATCCCGTAGCCACTGCGATCGAAGCGATTCCTCCGTGCTTGGCAGTGTGCACGTCGTGCACCATATCTCCCACGAACGCGGTATTTGCGACGGATAAATCGTGCGCCTTCAAGATGTCGCCGATGCGTTGGCGCTTGTCGATGACACCGGCATAAATTGCCTCAAAGTGACCGTGCAGACCGAAATCATGCGCCTGCTCGGTAAAAAGTCCCACATCCATGCTTGAAAGAACGAAGCAGCGGATTTTCTGGTCGCGGCACCAATCGAGCATCTCACGCGCGTGAGGCAAAACCGTCACGCCCTCCGGGGACTCATTGAAAGAGCTTCGAAAAGTATCTTCCAGGGTCTCGATGGAAACGCCCGGCAGCAACTCTTCATAAAACTCCGGGTACGGCAGCCTAAAACGTTGGCGGAATTCCTCACGACTGAGGGCGGGCACATCATGCTCACCCAGCACGGTGTTGGTTGCGTGAAGCGTGGGAGGCAGGTCATCGACCAGTGTCCCCGACCAATCGAAGAGAAGTGAGCGGTATTTCATAAACTTTACACCTTAACCGATGGTGAGCCGGAGAGCAGTGACGTTTTCAGACCCCAGCTCATTTTGAAGCTTGCTCAACAGCCCCGGCTTGAGTTGCTCGAGGTGGTAACGCATCGCGGGCTGCAAAACCTTCAGAGTGAGGCACCCTTTCCGGAGTGAAACCGGCTCGGTTTGCTTGGCGATCAAATTACCCGCCAAAGAAGACCACGCCTCCTTGACACGATCCTCATCGAGCCCGCCCTGAACTCCAATCGATTCGAGGATCGCCTCAATGTGCGCCCCCGCTTCGCTAATGTTCTTTTCCAGATTCAGTGGCCTGGAAGCACCGACCCACTGACTGACGATGTCAGCCCGCATGTTTTTCCGGGAAATCGATTTTTTTTTCCCGGCGCCAGGCTTTCGTCCCATGGCGCATTTCAGGAATCCTCGCCGTCGTCACCGATCGCTTCGACCGGGCAACCTTCGAGAGCTTCCATGCAGAGAGCAACTTCCTCCTCGTTCTCAGGCTGCTTGTAAACGTAGGAGTATCCCTCGTCGTCAGAGCGCTGGAAATTATCGGGAGCGGTTTCGCGGCAGAGATCACAATCGATGCACTGGGAATCGACGTAGAACTTTCCTGCAACGCTTTCGGGGTTTTTGTCTTCGAGATCAGCCATGGCTTGGTGGCAGAACTGTTCTCTCCCTGAGCATAAAGTGCAATCACTTTTTGCGACCATCATTCACGGGTTGCAATGATCCGCCGCGCTGACTATCTCTTTGGACACCAATCATGACAGACAAGCCCTCCGATCCCAAAAACAAGCCTCAAAATGACTTTTGGGACCTTGGTGACGACGACCTCGATCCCGGAGAAGCCGTAGAATCCAGCCCGCCAAAGCAGCAATCCCCCGGCCCTGAACCCGCACGGACTACTCCTGCAGCCCCCGCACCCCCACCGGGGGACATTCTGGGCGACCTCGGCGATAACCTTCCGCCGCCCACTGCCCCATCTCAAAAAACCGCGTCAGCCGCTTCTTCCCAGTCTCGGCGAGTCCGGATCAAAGAGACCAAAATGGAAGACCAACCAACGACCATGGTCGAAAAAACCTTTATTGGAGGGCTCCTCGCCTCCTTTCTTGGCTTGGCGATCTGGGGCGTAGCAGCCTATCTCGACACCGCTCCAAATGGCGAGCTGACGGAGTATAAGGAAGACTTTCCCATCCGGGGTGAATCCGTCACCGTTGAAAATGTTGAAACTTGGTGGCGTGAGCCCGTCCGCGATGGCGAGGATGCCGATATCGGCGTGGTGGTGGAAGCCGGCCTCATCCCCTGTGCCTCCATCAAGATCAGCGACAGCAGCAGCACCAATCTACAGGTTAGCTTTCGCGATGGAGAAAACAAGCTCATCGGTGACATCATCAACCTTTCCGTAAGAGACGGCCAATTTGAAAAGAACAACTCGAACGAGATTTCTTTAAACGCCACGGCCGGATTCAACAATCCCACCACGATTAATCCTTACATCAACCAGGACATCAAACCCTGGACACTTGCCATCGTCGAAGGCGGCTCATCAGACGAACCAATCGTCAAAACCCGTATCGAAGCCAATCGCAAAGAAAAATAAAAACTCATGTCCGATAATCCTACCCCTCTTGTGCCCGTCGAAGGCTGGCACGTCATGCACCTCTACTACTCCGTCGATCACAGCCAGTGGTCACTTCTCACCGAAGCCGAACAACGTCAGGCCAAGACCGAGCTGAGTGAATTGGTTCAGGAAATCCGTTCCCATAAAGACACCCAGCTCCTCATCTTCGCCGTTGCCACTCCCAAGGCCGACATCGGTTTCATGCTTCTCACTCCCGACCTTCATGACGCCACCCATTTTGAAAAACGCCTCACCCTCGCCCTCGGACCGGACGTTCTTACCCCGACCTATTCCTACCTGTCCCAAACCGAACGATCGGAATACACCACCACCTCCGAGCAATACGGAAAAGACACCCTCGTCGGAGAAAAAGGCATGACCGAAGGCAGCGAGGAATACGTAACAGCCATCAAGGAGTTCGACGAACGCATGACGCACTACCTTCAGCACCGCCTTTATCCCGTTCTCCCCGACTGGCCCGCCATCTGTTTCTACCCGATGTCAAAGCGCCGTTCGCCAAATGATAACTACAACTGGTATTCCCTCGATCACGCCGCCCGCGCCCAGCTCATGAAGGGCCACGCCACCACCGGCCGAAAATACTCGGGAAAAATTCTTCAGCTGATTACCGGGTCCACCGGACTCGACGAGTACGAATGGGGCGTCACTCTCTTGGCCAAAGACACCATCGAGATCAAAAACATCGTTTACGAAATGCGCTTCGATGAAGTCTCCGCACGCTTTGCCGAATTCGGCGATTTCTACATCGGGATGCAACTTCCGCTCAACGAACTCTTCAAACGCATCTGCCTCTAGCAGCATGAAATCCCTCTGGTTAAGCATTCTCGCCCCCCTTCTATTGGCGTCCTGCTCCAACTATCAGCAGGACTTCCGGGGGGCCTCCATCACCAAGCCATCCCCTACTCCAACCGGCCCGTGGAAGGGCACATGGAAGAGCGAAGTCAACGGCCATCACGGCCCGCTTTGGTGCATCATCACAAAGGACGAGGCTTTGCCCGACACCTACAACTTCCGCTACCGCGCCGGCTGGGGCATACTGCAGTTCGGCGACTACACCCACCGGATCGCGACCACGAAGAAGGACCAGACTCTTCCATTAAGCCACTCCATGACCCTCCCCGGCAACTTCGGCACCTACCGCATTAAAGGCGAGGTCAGTCCCGGTGAATTCAAAGCCAGATTTCAAGGCAACGGCGACAAGGGAACAATGATCCTCACCCGCCCTCATGACCAATAGAACAGGCAGGAAACCTGTTTCACCTGACCAGGTGTCCGCCGCGTCACTCACACCACGGCTCCACCGGCAACAAGCCCGCCGCAGCATCCCTTGCTCCCTGCGAAGGGAAAAGATAGAGCGCGTAACCACCGTGACCGCCTCCGCAATATTTCCGCGCCACACTGCCTGAAATTTCAGGCAACTCCTCCATCCCCTCGCCCAACTGGGCCGAATAGGACATCAAAATCGCCTCGGCAAGTTTGGTAATCGACTCCGCCATCACCGCTTCTCGCGCCATCGCGCCCGCGCGTTCAATCAAATTATAATCACGCTCAAAACCCACCGTATCCGGCGTGTCATGCTGCTTTCCGGTCCAGAGCAATCCCATGCACCCGTTCAAAAACGACCCATCCCGCTTCAAATCCAGACGCGGCCTTGGCCCGCTCTTCCAAACACAAATCCCGGTCTCCCGGATCACCGCCGGATCCTGCCAACCCACTCCCAAATCCAGCTCGA